>Ga0209233_1000851_pt1 | contig 13514 bp, 15 predicted proteins | sample AraplaCL_Cvi_mCL_FD_184269 | JGI IMG/M metagenome (GOLD analysis project Ga0209233, IMG submission 184269) | Arabidopsis root microbial communities from the University of North Carolina, USA - plate scrape CL_Cvi_mCL (SPAdes) (version 2) | ecosystem: Host-associated > Plants > Roots > Endosphere...
ACAAGAATTCTAGCGCTTCAAAGCCGTGGATACGATGTAAACAGTCTTATACCCCGACTGGGTTCGGGCAATATATACACAATTCAACTAACCCGCCCAGCAAGGTCAACAAATAGTTCCATAAATCTGATTACCACACCGAGGCGTGTAGCGACATTATAATGTGTCTTGATTTCAATATGTTAGAGAAAGTAAAGTGCGGCCGGCGGTTCGCATCCCTTCAAGAGCAATGACCCGGCTTTCGGCGTCACTCATGAACGTTGGTAAGGACGATTTTGCCGAACGCTCCGCTGGCTGCCATTCGGCGATGAGCACCCGAGGTTGCTGAGAGCAGATATGCTGCTCCGATGATGGGCTGAAGCTCTTCAGCCAATCATTAGCAGCACCCGGCTTAAACCGACAATGCATTTTGACGCGGATTGGCATGAAAAATAGTTGTTTTTGTTAGGCCGGGGCGGGGCCGTTACGACGCTTATTCACACCTTGCGCGGGATCGGATGAGATCGGTGTCACAATGTCGCGAACAACGGCGATGTCCAAACACGCGACTGATCACGCTCGCGCGCAGTCAGAAACAGGGGATGCTCTCTTCCTGGCGCCAGGTCGAGTTCGTCGAACAAAATCTCTCCGCAAAGCTCACGGGGGAGGGCCGTGTCTGACACACGTTCCAGAACAATCCGGAGCTCTACGCCGGGAATGTCGACAGCGACTTCCCCCTCTTCTATCAATTGCTTTCCCGTTGCGCTCAGCGACACCCTTGGTGCATGAATGTGGGGCGGTGGCTGCAACGGATCGCCAACTTTTGTATAGCCGTATAGTTCGGCCGAAATCACGAACTGCGCCTGCTTCAGATCTGATAAGGTGAGTTCGATGGCATCCGTATCTCCATGGGTGGCCGACGAAAACCCAATCGTGCCGAGGCCCTTACGCCATGCGGCTTGCTCAGGATGATCGAAGCCGAAGCTTTGCACATCCAGGAGGGCCGCTCCGGTCACGGAAATCTCACCGTTCCAGTACGCTGCGCGATAGCGATCCTTGATCCGGGCGCCGCCAATGCGCACCCGCGCTCGCCGATCACTCAAGCCGTTTTCCTTGTGCAGATCACGGCGCCAGATTGGCTTGTCACCGTCGAATAACACGGCCTCCTCCCAGCCCGAGTTACCGAGAATCCGATAGCTGATAGGAACGCTCGGATCTGCGTTGAAGACGTCACCCATGAGGTTTGCGCCGGATACCAGGCACGCAAAACTACGTTCGCCAGTCGTTGCAAAGGTTCTCCTGGCCCTAAGTGCGCGCCCGGCTCCTTCACGATCAAAGCTATCCGCCAGAACGCCCGTCAGGCCGCCGCGTGAGCCGAAGGTGCCGGTCGCCGGTGCGCCGCCTCCACATCGTCCTTGATGCTCGTCACTTGCCGCTGATGCACCGACCCTGTGGCCACGGGAAAGAGCGTCGGTGTAGAGCCAATGGAATTGCCCCCAGGCAGACGTAATCTCGATCAGACGCTCTAATTCCGGATGACTCCAGGCAAGGTTGCAGCGCCTTCCGCCGACGTGCGGGATAAGCAGGTGCCCCTCGGGATCATCTTCATATGCCTGATGGAGACGGTCGACAGGCCACAGGCTCGGTCGAATGGTGCCTTTTGTGTTCTCATTCCATTCGAAGGAACGCATCGATCGACCGTCATCATCAAAGGGAAAACGGGGCTTTCCGTTGCGAAGGAAGACGATATTGCGATCGCCTCCTGCAGCCGAGTTGCCGCACCATTCGGTTCCTGGATAGCAGACGAAACGGTTGTCCTGGTTCAGGTCATGGATGATATCGACGGCCTTATTCCAATTCTCTTCGGTTATGTTGAAGTCGTTCACGGTGTAGCCGACGATATCAAGACCAGCGACGTCACGGCCGTATGTGAGATTGTAGGTCGCGTCATTGGTCCCAACCGTATCGTCCGAATGGACGTGCAGGTCGGCATAAAGCGGGCGCTTCACGCCTTCCTCGGCAGTGACATAGCTGACGCTGACGGGCACGCCCGGAGCGCCATCGAGATGCGCCTCCAGACGCCATTCGCCGGCTTCTTCCAGTTTTGTGTCCGCGATGGTGGCGACGGACCAGCCTGACTTTTCGAACATCAGGGATTTGGCGGTGACGACACCCTTCGGAGAAATCAAGTCAAGCCTACCGTTCCATTGCCGATCGCGGTCGGTGTTGCCCCAGACATCATCCACACGCACGAGAACATTGAAGGTGTCGGTGGTGGCGACAAGTCTCGGAGCAATGATTTTTAAGGCGCTAGCCTCGCCCGGCCCGATGTCGATGGTGCAATCACCCGGGACTTCCGCGAATTTTGAGCTCCCCAGCGGGTCTATGAACATCCGAAAGCGGAATGCTTGTTCGACGAACGTCTGAACACGCGTGCCCGCGCCGCCCTGTCGGCGATCCCCAAGGCGGATGACGATCCGATCACCGGGATTGAGGTAGCCATCGACGACGTCAACGATGACAGCCTTTTGAAAGGGTCGCTCATGACCTTTCTGATCAAAGCGAACCTTGAGCGCCTGAACGCTCGAGGGAGTTTGGCCAGGAACGAGGGGACCGGCATGATACTCTGCGGATACGAAGTTGGCGGCACTCGGGTCGCTTGTCTGGAACAATGCCCAGTCTGAATAAAACTTGAATGCCAGCTTAAGCCAGGCGCCATCGGCAAGACCAACAGCTCCTACCTCGTAGACCAGCACGAGTTCGGTCCACTCGCCAGCCGTAAGGCTCGCCTTGTTGCAGGTCAACCGACCGAGGAAAGGCAGGGAATCGAGATAGCCGACATATCCTGCAGGCGCGCTTGGCGTCCCGGGCTGAGAAGGGAGTTGGAAATCTGTCATATTCGTGACCTTATTATTGGCCGCGCCAATGCGCGTATTGTCGTTCGATGCGTTGAAACACCAGGCTTTCCATGAGCCAGGCGATGAAGCCGATGAGCGCAATGCCGAGGAGGACCTGGCTGGCATTGCCGACCTGGCCGCCCATCGCCACCATCCAACCGATACCCTGCGATGCTCCGATCATTTCGGCAGCCACAAGCGCTCGCCATGCCTGAGCAAAGCCAATCCGCAGAGCTGACGTCAGAAACGGGAGCGAAGCCGGCAGGTAGACATGCGCGAATAGCTGGATGGGTCGTGTGCCCAACATGCGCGCCGCACGAATTTCGCCATCCCGCATGGCAAGAACGCCGTCTTGAATGGTGACAATCATCGGGAAGACGGATGCGACGAAGATCACGACGGCGATCGAAACATATCCGATCCCGAAAAAGATCATCGAGAGGGGTGCCCAGGCGATGGGTGGTATCGACATGAAGAGGCTGACCAGCGGTTGGGCAAAGTCACGAAATGATCGCCATCGTCCGGTTGCAAGCCCAAGAAGCGTGGCTATCAACGTAGCGGCGCCAAAGCCGCCAAACTCACGAAGGACGCTCGCCAGCAAGTGCGGCCATAGCTTACCGGGCAGGACCCATGCCGCTGCCTCCTGCAGAACCTCCCAAGGCTGCGGAAGCACGTAGGAGGGCACGCAGCTGGCCGCAAGCATCCAAGCAATGAGGAGGGCGGGAAGCGATGCCCATCCCCAGTTTGGTTTGAACGGGCGCTGGCGCTCTTTGGATGGGACAGGTGACATCAGTTTTGAAGACCGGCGCTCTTAGCGATCGTATCGTCGATAACCTCAGAGGCGTCGATTTTGGCTTTCAAAAAGCCGAGAGAGACGGAATAATCGATCAGCTTTTGAATGAAGGCACGATCGGAAGACGAAATCTGAGCCGACCAACCAAGTCTCTTTCTAGCCTCCGCCACGATCGCAGCCGGTTGGACTGTCGAGCCGTCCTTTGCCTTGACGGGCTCCAGGTTGAACGCTTTTGCTATAATTTGATTTGCTTCATCGGGCTGCGCATTCAGAAACGCAATTGCCTTGGCGTGTGCACGCAGTAGCCTTTCCAGGTCTGGTCTGCGGGTTTCCAAAGTCTTTTCCGGTGCCGCTATGACATACCATGGATATTCGGGCAGTTCCTTGTTGACGTCAAGAACGACCTTTCCGGTTCCGCGCAGCAACGACTGGCTGATAAAGGGCTCCCAGAGGAATGCCGCGTCGACAAGACCCGTGTCGAGAGCGGCGTTCATGTTGCCGACCGGCATCTGAGAAATCGCCACGTCGCTGTCCGGGTCGAATCCTGCTTTCTCCTTCAGGACAAAGCCTCTGAGCAGAACATCCATGCCGCTGCCACGGCTGACGCCAGCGATAGTCTTTCCCTTAATATCGCTTAGCGACGAGATTGGGCCTTCCGCCCTGGCGATCAGTGCGGCTTGGCCATAGTTCACTTTAGCGATAACTTTCGCTTTGAGGCCGCGCGCTGCCCATTGGTAAACCGGGGGCGCACCGATATAGGCCACATCAATATCGCCGCTCGCCACCGCCTGCTGGATGACCGGACCGTCTCCGAAACCCTTCAATTCCACATCCAGGCCTTCGGATTTATAGAACCCCTTCTCCTCAGCGATGATTGCGGGCGCGTTTGCCATGGCCTGCACCCAGCCGATCCTCAGGTGATGTGCAGCGTCTTCGGCGTGGCCGGAGGAGACAAGAGCGGTCAGAATGAGACCGGTAAGGATAGCTTTCATGGGCAGGGCTCCTGGAAAGTCAGAACGGTGTTTTGGATTGAGCGTTGGCGATCTCCTGGGAGAGTTGCCGCCTTAGTGCGTGAAACCGAGGGTTGTCACGGGTCTCGACCTGGTGTCTCGGGCGTGGGAGCGCGACCTTGACCTCAGCACGGATGCCTTCGGGCGCCAGTCCCAGGACGATAATCCGATCGGCGAGGTAAATGGCCTCATCGATATCATGGGTGATAAAGAGGACTGACTGCCCAAGTGTCGACCAGAGGCGAAGAACCTCATCGTTCAGCGTCGCGCGCGTTATGGCGTCCAGCGCTGAGAAAGGCTCATCCATCAAAAGCAGGGCCGGGTTCATCACCAGCGATCTCGCCAGGGCAACTCTTTGTCGTTGCCCGCCTGACAAGCGATGCGGAAAGGCGTTGGCGTGATCGGTAAGACCAACCAAGTCCAAGAATGTCTTCGTTGTCTGGTATTGTTGCCCTTTTGACAGCTTCGCGGCCATACGAAGGCCGAAGCGGACGTTTTCCAGGACGCTTAGCCAGGGGAACAGATTGGGTGACTGAAAGACGTAGCCAAGAGCCGGGTGTTCAGGATAGACGGCCGATCCATTGATCTCGATCGTCCCCTTCTGCGGCGTGAGGAAGCCTGATAACAGGTTGAGAAGTGTAGATTTCCCGCATCCGGATGGGCCAAGAATGGCGACGAACTCGCCTGGCTGTGTGTGAAGGGAGAAGTTTTGAAAGACCGGTCCAACTCTGCCATCATAAGCAAAGGTGATGCTATCCGCCATGAAGGACGATCTCGATGAGAATTGTACCAGCAGGTCTGGATGCATGAGGGGATGACCCGTTGAACATGGACTATATCGATAATACATTATAATACAGGTTACCCAACATCCAGTTCGTTCCATTTTCCTGGATCTGGGAGAATGGAATTCCTGAGCCAGGCTGTTTGCCAGCGTGATTCTACCCATCGGAATGTGAATGCAGCTCATTCGTAATAATCCGGTCTCGCTCTACAAACAGATCGCAGACCACCTTCGCCAGAACATCGCACAGCGATCCTACGAGCCGACGGGCCGCCTACCCTCGGAGGCGCAGATCATGGCGCAATTCGCGGTCAGCCGAGTAACCGTTCGACTTGCGCTGGACGACCTTGCAAACGAGGGGTTGATTGAGCGACGGAAGGGGAAAGGCACGTTTGTGGCTGGCAAACAGGTCAGACACCGGATAGATACGCTTCGCAGCTTTCATGAATCATTAAAGATCCAGGGGCTGGATGCGACGATGCGGATGATTGATGTCCAAGTCATTGATACTCCGACTTCGCTTGTCCCGCATTTTGGCCCGCAGTGCACCCGGTTGATCAGGCTGCATCTGGTTTCGAACGAACCGGTAGCACTTGCCCGCAGTTTCCTGCCGCAATTCATCTCCACGCTGGACGCTGACGTGATTGAGAGCAATCCGACCTACGTCCTCGTCGACGCGCAGTCGAAAGAAAAGATCATCAGCGCCGACATTGAAATCGGCGCTAAGGTTGTCGACGCGGCGATTGCTGCACCCTTGGGGGTCGAGGCAGGCGCCGTTATGCTGATGATGGAACGTGCCTCATTCTACAACAGCGGGGCCTGTGCGGAAAAGTCGGAATTCTACATTCGTCCCGAACGCTATAAGTTCATTCTGGCAAGCCAGCTTGCCTAAAACACAAAAGCCATCTTGGATTTGAAAACGTGTTGGATGGCCAGTGGGCCACGCCGCATTCTACGCGTGAGAGTTGCCGCTCTCGCCTCAATCATAAAACTCCGGCGGCAGCCTGAACCGCCACCAAAGTTCCGGGTCGTGGCCCGCCACAACAGTTGCTTCCACCTGCTCGGCGAGGGCGCGCAATGTACCCACCGAGCGCACGGGCGGCGTCGCCTTAACCGCCTGGTTGGAATTGACTTGATATTCGGGTTGTCATGACCGAAGCTGCTCATGTTCACTTCAGACGCCACCGCTTTCCCGCTGAGATCATTGCCCACGCCGTATGGCTCTATTATCGGTTCCCGCTCAGGTTTCGCGACGTCGAGGATCTGTTGGCTGAGCGCGGCATCAACGTTTCATTCCAGACGGTCTCGGAATGGGCGACGAAATTCGGCTTGAAGTTTGCTCATCAGCTCAGACGGCGCTCACGCGGCCAATTTGCCGACAAGTGTTGGGTTGGACGGCCCCCGAACGGCATCAAAATGTGCCAGAGTGAGCTGTTAAGGATCTCAAACGAAGGAGCCGTCCGTGGAGCAGATTATCCGTATTGGCATGGATACGTCAAAGCATGTCTTTCAATTGCATGGTGTGAGCGCCGCCGAGCTACCGATCCTGCGCAAGAAGATGCGCCGAAGGGAGATGGTGGATTTCTTTGCGAAATGCCCACCGACCGTGATTGGAGTTGAAGCCTGTGCCGCTTCGCATCACTGGGCGCGGTTGCTAAGGGATTCGGACATGAGGTAAAGTTGATCGCGCCACAATTGGTGAAGCCCTACGTCAAGTAATGGTCAGGTGAGCATTACTTGATGAAGGGTTTCACATAAGCTGGCGGAATCAGTCTGACGTCATGGCCGAGAGCCGTTATCGCGCGCGCCCAATAGTGGGCGCTACCGCATGCTTCCATACCCACCAGGCATAGTGGCAGCTTTTCGAAGAAGCGCATAACTTCGCTGCGCCGCAGCTTCCGGTTGAATACGGGCGAGCCATCCGCATCCGCGCCGTGAACCTGGAAAACGTGCTTGGCCAGATCCAATCCAATGGTGATAACCTGTTTCACGGAACGGTCCCTCCTTTGTGGCGTTCGAACAACGACCACGTTCTAGCACGTTGATGCTGTGGAGCGGGCCGTTCCACCACATCAAGTTTTATCCAGTTTTGAGTTCGCTCCAGCGGTTTTGGGTTGCTGTAATTGGGGCGGTGCGGCGGGTTGATGGTCTGAGCGAACTCGGCCGGTGTCTGCCAGCGGTTAACAGGTTCAAGGGTTAGGTGGACTTTCCGGGTGGTTCGAACAATCGAAGCGGAGACCTCGGGCATTAAGTCTCAAAGAGAATTCGAGGCGGGTAATGTCATGAAGAATTCGGCATGGCCGAACAAGCGCGGAAAAAGTCGCGGATTATTCGGTAACGCCGAAATAACGCTTAAGGCCGAGTTGATCTGAGACCAGATCTGTCTTGCATCCGCCCAGGATAGCTACCTAGGCTTATTCGGCATAGCAGAACTAAATCGCGTTTTGATGGAGCATTTTTCGGCTTCTCCGAACAGCGCAGTGGCTGGATTCGTACAAATAGCTGCCATCGCCGCGTATCGAGCGATTATCCGAGGTGAACTCCGAACCCCAAAACTTAACTCTGCCTACAAGAGACGGTTGCATTGTCGTGCCGCTGAGTTCTAGTGTCCTAGTACTCTGGGGAACTTTGTATGTCGGCTTTGTCTCGCGTTCTATTCGCCTTTATTTCGTGCGCCAGCGTTGCGTCGAATTGTCTGGCCGACACCCCGACCTTTTCTGGCACTGGCTTTGCTGTCACCGGCGACGGATGGCTGCTCACGAATGCCCACGTCGTCGAAGGTTGTACGCGGATCGAGGTGAAGGGGAAGGGCGATGCGACCGATCCTCGCATCGACTCGAACAATGACCTTGCTCTAATCAAGATCGTCGCCCCGGAACCGCTGAAGCCCATGGTCTTTCGACGCGCCCCGACGAGACTTGGCGAGGATTTGGTCGCCATCGGCTACCCGCTTGCCACCTTGCTGGCAGACTCTGTGAAGGTAACAACCGGGAACGTCAACGCGCTCGCCGGGCTGCGAAACGATACCAGGTACATCCAGATATCGACGCCGATCCAGCCAGGGAATTCTGGCGGCCCGGTAGTTGATCGCGACGGGTTCCTAATGGGTATCACCACTGCAACGCTTTCAAAGGAAACTGCCGACGATATCGGCATAACCGCACAGAATGTGAATTTTGCGATACGGGCGTCGGTCGCAGACCTATTCATGCAGTCGCAGAGTATCGTGAGCCAGTCCGGCGACAAAGCGCCAGATCAGCAGCCGATCTCGACGGCTGATCTCGCCGAAAAGCTTACGCCGTCGGTGTTTCAGATCTTGTGTTACGGTAAGCCGGAAGTACAGGCGGCCGCCAAACCTCCTGAAGCTTCGACAAGTCTTCCGGTTCAGCCCACCATTGATGCCCTGATCGACGCCCGTGGTTATGATGCGATTGGCTTCGATTATCGGACGATCAAGGACGTTACCTACGCCGATTGCCACCAGATTTGCGAAGGTGAGGGCCGTTGCAAGGCGATAACCTACAACACGAAATACCGCGTATGCTTTCTAAAGGACAACGTGGTCGCGTTGATCAGGAATAGCGACGCTATTGCGTCGTACTCCTCTGCGAAGGCAGCCAGCGTCATAATCTCCGATTTCACCAGCTATTCGGGGATGGACACCCCTGGCGGTGACTATAAGCGGTTGCAGGACACGAACTATCTTGCGTGCTTTACGGCCTGCATCGGCGACAACGTTTGCAAGGCGTTCTCTTATGTTCCCAAGAAGTCGGAATGCTGGCTCAAGGATTCGCTTGGCCGTCCGCGCATCACGAAAGGTGTCGAACTCGGCGTGAAGTAGCGTGGCGTGAGTGCGTTCCCGAGTAACAGAGGTTTTAATTGGAGGGGCGTCGACGCGTGAAATGGCTCTCGAAATTACTGATAGTCGTGAGCCTAATCGTTGCTGCGGTCGCGGGCCTCGCTGTGTGGCAAAGAACCGCCGCAACCGAAGATGAGTTCAGTTATCGCGTTCAGGCAACTTTTGACGAGAATGGGACCCCGGTCGTCGGTTCCAATGTCGTGCACATTGCAGTGCGCCGTAACATCCCCTGTATTGGGATGTGCTCATACACCATCTCGGTTCAAGGTCAGGCAATTCCCGTCAGGTTTTCCAACGGAAGATATGCGTTCGTTCTCCTCGGAGTGGCCGACCACTCATTCAGAGCCGGTAAAATGCCGTTCCAGGCATTTAGGCCGCTTCCGCCTCATAAGAAGATAAGCGAACTACCCCACGCCCCTGTGAACGTGCCGCCTGAGTATCTTCCCACAATAATCTACTTCGCTGATACGGCGAATCCCGGCAGCGCGGTCATTGCCAACCAAGACAATTTTCAAACTCTGCTCGGAGAAAACGCGCGCCTGATCAGTGTTTCCGTGGAACTGACGGACGAACCCGTTTCAACGGGGATTGATAAACTGCTCCCCTGGATCAAGAAGCAAGAGGTCGAACGGAAGTCGAACGGAAATATATCGACATCGCATTTTCTTTACCCGGAAACGAACAGCGAAGCGAAGGGATTGCAATCTGACTATGTGCGATACCTTGAAAGGTATGATTGGTAACGGCCGCAGATCCAATCGATGCCATTCCCCCAAAGAATGTAAATCATGCTGTTGGATCACGGCGACACCCGCGTAGCTCAGGTGAGATCATTGCGTGTGGTGATGCCTGAGCGAAAGCAGTCATGTCAAAAAAGGCATTACATCCACCCCGTCGCCGGGAAAAATCGTGAAATGCGGGTGGTCCTCGAACAGACGGGCAGCGGCGTCAGTGCTCTCCGCTTCGACCACCAGGTATCCGCAGAATGAATTCACAGCATTGACGACTCCGTCCCTGGTTATGCGTGTCGTCTTGCCCACCATTCCGCCACGATCAAGGATGGATGAAGCATTCCTTTCTTCCCACGCTGCCCATTGTTTGATGCCGACGGCGTCTACTGCATCCTGCTCGGCTTTGGGCAGGTTTCGAAAGGACGCTAGGTCCTCGGGCTTCATGGTATAAACGGCAAGGAAGCGGGGCATCGGCACATCCTCCATGTGTCTTGAAGGTTGCCAACTTACTCGCCTCGCTTCGGAAATCACACTCCGACAAATAGCGCGGGACGAGGAACGGAGGCTTATGGCGCAATGCAGTAGTGACCTGCGAAACGCGCGTGGCCAGCCTGCTGGTCTGCTTGTGGGTGCAACATCTCCGACAGCGGACGCAGCGTTTCACTCCACCGTCACTCATTGACGTGGACATGCTTCACCATAATAAGGTCGAGCCGAAAAATGTGGTAAGCGCCACCGAAACGACTACAGGAGTGTATTAGTGAGTGAACTGACCGTAGCAGATGCAACCAACCGCATTTATGAATCGCTCCAAGCAGACAATGTCGACATCGACTTGCATATCGCGAATCTCAAGGCAGCCTTGACGCGGGCGGGTTTGAAGGAAGCCGTATTCGACCCGGCCAGGCTGGTGCACAAAAATCGTTCTGGCAGAAAACTTATGCAGGCTTACTTTCGGCAGCGCGGTGTGACGGTGATATTCACCGCCTCATGAGGCCTCCCGTTACGGTTTTTCGCCAATACTGCTCGAAATCTACCTAACTGCGGGCCAGTAGGCGCACGTCCCAGCGGAAATGTATCCGTATGCAAGCGGAGGCCATGCGTTCGGGTTCCGGCGGACCGAGCTACCCGTCACGGGCTGGCCTGCACAGGCTGAAGTCTGGGTGTGGATGATTGGTATAGTACAGCACTGAACAGCACAAATCGGCGGACGAAGCGCCGTGCATTTTCCATGGCTTCCTCTCACGCTGATAGGACAGCAGGCAATGCATACCGCCGCAGGATGATCTCTCCCGGGATCGATTGGAGTGCTGCGTTGTCGTAGAGTCCGGCCATGACGACGACGACCAAATCTAATTCCGGCACGATGAACAACCTTTGGCCGCCATACCCCACGCCGGAAATCCATTTGATCTCTTGCCGACGGACGAGGGACCGACCAAGCCACCATTGGAATCCGTAGAAGAATAGGCCTTCACCATTCACATGCGGGTTGGTGGATTCGTCGACCCATGGTTCGGAGACAATTTGGGCTCCGTTCCAGATACCACGACTGAGGACAGTCTGGCCGATCTTGGCAAGGTCTCGCGGCCGCATTCGAAGCCCCGAGACCGCATTCGGCGTGCCGTCCATGTACCGAACCCATTCAACGTCTTGGATGCCCAAGGGATGAAACAGCATCTCCTCCGCGAGTAAGTCGACCGAACGTCCCGTCGTCTTCTGCAGGATCGCGGCGAGGAGAGCGGTCAAGCCGCCGTTGTAGACGTAGGCGACACCGGGCGGGCGTACAACCGGCTGTTCGAGCACATATCGGCACTGATCTGGCGCGTCAATCATGCGTCGCTCGCTGTTGGCCGGGTTGCTATAGGGAAGATACTCATCCCAAGCCAAGCCCGCTGACCTTGTGAGAAGATGCCGGAGATTGATCTGATCCTTTTCCGAAGTCCGAAGATCAGCATGCTCGGGAAAGAACGGAAAGACGGGTTCGTTCAGGTCTTTGATCAAGCCACGGTCGACGGCGATGCCGAAGAGCAGGGATGTGATGCTCTTCGTGATCGACCGAAGATCGTGCTTGAGTTCGGGACGATACTGAACGTGACCGAGGGATGTCGCCCACGCCCTATCCTGGCCAGCGAAATAGTTCTCGTAGACGAGCTTGCCGTGGCGGACAATCAAGACCGCGTGGACGTTGGCATCGGTCCAGCTTTCGAACTGCGGTGCAAGACCGCTCAGCAGACTGCCATCCATTGCTTCGTCTTCGGGACGAGAAACCAGCCAGCCATCATCATGATCGTGTGTGGGAGCCAATTCTTCCATCTCCAGCGATTTCCTCCCGGGACTGGGGCGCAGGAACAATTTCACGCATGACGCACACTGTTGTCCAGTCTCGATGGTGAGCAATGCCGCAGGAAAATATGCGCCGGATTGCGGCCTGCATTGCCCAAGTGCCAGTGGTCTTTTGGGCTGCCCGTCAAGGATGGCGGAAGGGAGGAAACAGGCAGAATTGCATAAAAAGCCGGTCTCCGAGCGTGAACAGGATGAAACCGAGAACTAGGCAAGCGAAAAACGGGACAAAGCGCGGTCCGGCCCACTTCCACGAGCACGCTTAAAGATAGATCGCAGGCCCGGCGGGGCCGAGCTGAATGGTCGCCGTCTTGCCCAAAAACTGCTACTGCTCCGGTCGTGTTTTTTGGCCAATTCTCGCCATAGGCCGACGCCGATCAAGGCCGAACAGTTGCTTTTCCCCCGCCGTCATGAAGACTGCGCCGACGATCTATGGACTGTCTGGAACGTGGTGCAGGAAAATGCCATTAAGGGCGGTTTGCGTGGCGTTGGCCACGACGATCTCGGAAGGCCGCGCCGTGTCAAGTCCCGCGCCGTCAGCGGGATCGATCAGGATATCAGGCTGAATAAGGCACTGTGGTTACTCGGAGAGCGGATGGCCGAATTGAAAGCCGGCAGGTGATTGTGCTGTGAGATCGCGCCGCCGGCACAAGGCGGCGCAGCTTCTCAGCCCGCTTTGCCGTCCCCCGCCGCATCGAGCGGCGCGAGTCACGGACGAGGGGTGCGCCTGGCGCCCCACCCCTCGAAGCTCCCCGCCCGCCCATGAAAAGCGGAGCGCAAGGAGCAGGGGCAGTCGGTCCCGCTTCCCCTTGGGGCCACCATGTTGAAGCTCCTGCGGCTGCCCTTGTTCCGCTCCTTGCGCGTCGAGAATTCCCGAAATCCCGGCCTGTGGCCAGCGCTCGCGCTGATTTCTCCGATACTCTCCATCACTTCCGGATCGCACCTCGCTCGTTTCACCTCGCGTCGGCACGATCAGCGGCCGTGACTGCTTCTTGCAATTCCAGCTTCGGTGAGACCCCATGTCCTTGGCCGGCAGGGTGGCTCGTCTCGCATTATGTTCAGAACGAGGGTTAGCTGCAGAGCCAGAGCCTCAAACATAGGAGACGAGCCGTGGTCGA
>Ga0209233_1000852_pt1 | contig 13499 bp, 11 predicted proteins | sample AraplaCL_Cvi_mCL_FD_184269 | JGI IMG/M metagenome (GOLD analysis project Ga0209233, IMG submission 184269) | Arabidopsis root microbial communities from the University of North Carolina, USA - plate scrape CL_Cvi_mCL (SPAdes) (version 2) | ecosystem: Host-associated > Plants > Roots > Endosphere...
GGTCTCGGCTGGGGCGTTATCGGCATCAGCGCCGCAGACGGCAGTGCTAGCGAGCCGCCTCGTGACGCGGGCACCGTCGGCCTCAGTGACATCGGTTCGGGCGTGTACGGCCGCAGCGGCTCCCCAAGCGGCAAATCGGGTGCGGCGGGTGTCTGGGGCGACACGACTTCGTACTACGGCGTATGGGGGACCAGCGTCTCTGCCGACGGTGTACACGGCGACAGCTCGTCCTCTTCCGGTGTCTTCGGCGGCAGCCAGAGCGGCGCCGGCGTGTGGGGTGAAAGCGCCGGTTTCGATGGTTTGCACGGGCATACGAGTTCGAGCACCGCCAGCGGCGTTGCCGGTTTCGGCGACAGCAAGTCTGCCGGCGTGTTCGGTTTGAGCCAGGGCGGCAATGGAGTGTTCGGCACAAGCAATGGCGGTTATGGCGTGTTCGGCCACAGCGATTCCACCTATGGCATGGCTACCGACGGGCCGACTCAGCAAGCAAGAAGTGCCGGCGGCTGGGTCAAAGCCATGGCGTTGATCGATACGGCGTCGCATAGCATCCTTCGCTGCTTCAATTCCGTCGCGACCGAATTCGGCGATCCCAGCCGCGTTCCGTGTTTCATGAGCATCAGTGCCGCCGGTACTGGCGGCGTCGCCATCGACTTCGACTTTGTGGTCAACGACCGCTTCATTCTCACATCATTGGAGGGCGCCAACGGCACAGTAGAACTGTGTCTGAGCGGCGATTGCGGCATGGTGGCGCCGGGCAGTTTATTGAACCTGTACGTCAAAGATCAGAACGGCAACCCGATGGACGCCAAGGTTTTCGTGGTCGTGTTGTAGCTACCACGCCACGCGAACGAACACCGCTTTTTGATCGGCGCCCTTCATGCCGCTAGTGCGTAGATGAAGCGGGCGGCTTTGATGAAGCGCGGCGAAATCTGGGACTTCTTTATTCCGGATTCGCGTTTCCTTTGCTAGCGGCCCGGTCGAACGAAATATCGGCAAGACGTATCCGAATCCCGCATCCGCAGCGGTGGGATGTCGGTCCGACAAGCCGAACTGCGTAACCCTGCATATACCGGAGGAACTCCATGAGTCACATGACTTTTCCCGCCGTTTCGTTAGCCCTCGTCGCTGCTCTCGCCTGCGCGCCTGCGCGGGCGCAAACCGGTGCTTGCAAGCCGATGGCCGACGCGATGATCCTGCTCGCCGCGACGCCCAATCACCAACACATCGTCGAAACCGCTGCTTACAAGCACGGCACAAGCGAGAGCGAGGTGGTCGAAACGGGTGTGACGCGATATCTCCGGGTCAACGGCAAGTGGCGCTCGCACCCATACGACGCCAAGGCCGAGGCCGCCGAGATCAGCCGGGCGATGCAGGTGAGCAAGGCGACCTGCACAAATGCGGGAAACGGCGACATCGACGGACAGGCAGCGACCTTGTTCCGCGCGCACAACCAAACCGACGACGACGCGACCGATCAGCAAATCTGGATCGGCATCAACGGCCTGCCGTTGAAGCAGGTCGTCGACGTGGACGTGGGCGGCAAGCTCGGCAAGAGTCACCGCGAGATCCGCTACGACTACGCCGACGTGCAGCCACCGAAAATTTGACCAGAGAAGACGCCGACGTGATCCCAGCCACCCCGCGCATTCCAATCGCGAACGCGTTGATCTACATCGTGGAGACAACCATGAAACCGAAGATTCTATATCTCGCGCTGTCGCTCGCCGCGGTTCTTCTTGCAGGCTGCTCGAAAAGCCCCGCGAACGCTGCCGCAGCGGCAACGAACCAGGATGCCGCGAAAGCAGCGCTCTCGAACGCCGTGGCGAACGCAAACAAAAGCACGACGCCGACGCCGTGCGAGACCGATTTCTCTGCGCGCGACGCCGCGGAAATCCTTACCGGCTCGACCGCGCTCAATCGCTACGCGATGAATGCCGCGCTCGGCGAGGCGGAAAACGGTTGCGAGATGGGCGACGGGAACGGCGCGCTCATCGACTTTGCGATCCGCGCGAAGCCGCCGATGCAGGGAGACAACGAGCAGGCATACCAAAACCTGGTGAGGTTCCTCCAACCCAAGGGCGTGTCGTTTGCGGGCGTCGGCGACCAGGCTGTGTGGGTCGACGTACACGATTCCAATATCCCCGGCATGAGCGAGTTCGACACGCTGGCGATCAAAGGCCAGGTCATCTGCCTGGCCGACCTGCATTTCAAGAAGGGCGCGCAAGGCGACAAGGCGATCACACCCGTACGCGGCGAAGAACTGGCGAAGAAACTGGGCGCGCTGTGCAACAAATCATTCGCCAAGCGCAGCAGCTGATCCCGCTCGAAACACTCCGCGGAGAGGTGAACCTCGGCGGCGGGGCGAGGACCTGTGCCTTCCGGCGATCTATCGTCGCCCCTGCCTGCCGATGCAAATGCGAAGCCGGTCGGCGGCAAGGATGTCGTTCCGCCGCACTACCCGGCCAGAGCCCACTCAATACTTATGCAATCGCGCCAACAGATCGCGCAGATAGGGCGAATTCGATCGATTCAACACTGGTTCGACGCGCGCACGGAGCGCTTCGGCCTCGTCATGCTTGCGACTCATGTTGAGCGCGGCAACGAGTTCGACTTGTACTTCCAGCACGCGCGGATCATCTGCCGCGTAGGGCGGACTGCGCACTGCCAGGGCTTCGCGCAGCAATGCTTCAGCCGCACCCGCGTGCTCCAACGCGAGATCGACGCGCGCCAGCGCCAACAAGGGTACCCCCAGGCGATAATATGCCTGCGGATAGACCTGACGAGCGACCCGCAGCGCGTTTTGTGCGGTAACCTCAGCACTGGCGATGTCGTTGCTATGCAATTGCGCGGCACTCAGATCGGCGAGATAAGTCGGCCTTTGCATGCTCATTTCAGGCAGCTTCGCAGTGCATTCCTCGTCGACTTGCTTTGCGAGGGCCAATGCTTCGTCGTAGCGATGCAGTAAATCCAATACCCAACTGAGCGAATCGCGCAAACGACAGGCCGACACAGACGTCTCCGGCTCCTTTTCCAGGGTGATGGCAAGCGCGTCGCGAAATGCACCCTCCGCTTCCGCATAGCGACCCTGCCAAGGCAGGGCGTAGCCGAGAAATTCCAGGCCGAAGGCATACCAAATGCTGTGCACGCCGGGCTTCGTGCGCAAGATGCCGAGTGCGTCTCTGAACATCCGCTCTCCTTCAGCGAATGCGCTAGTCTCGACGTAGTCGATGCCTGCTGCGAGGTAATCGTTGGCCAGATCGGTCGACGTCAGTTGCGCTGACTCTTTCCCCTGCTTGAGCAGTTCTATCCGAGCCGGCAGCGCTTCGGCGAATTTTCCGCGGGTCTCCAGCACATGCAGCAGATTGTTCCGAGCGACCAGCGTATCGTGATTGGCCGGACCGAGCCTTGCGGCGTAGATTCGCAGTACCTCACGACGGACGCTCTCGGCTCCGGCGTAATCGCGTCGATCCGTCAGCAGCCCTCCCTTGGCATCGAGCGCGTGCGCGACGTGTGTGCTATCGGTTCCGTAAAGCTTGCGGTATATGCGTAAGGCGTCGTCGAAAGCCGCGCCGGACTCATCGTAGCGCCGCAAATCCGACAAAACGATGCCGAGTTGAACCCATTCCTCAGCGACAGCGTCGTCGTCGCCCAACGCTCGGCTGTCTTGGCCGATGGCCTTGCGTAACAGCGTTGCGGCTTCCGCATTGGCGCCTGTATGCCGCAACGCATAGGCGATCCGTACATGCCCCTGTGCCAATGCCCGCGGATCTGGAACGAGAGAGTTCTCAAGCAAGCCGACGCCCTCACGTGCATGTTCCAGAGAGGCGGCATAGGTCTCCTTGTCTTCGCTTTCGGTTTCCGCCGCACTGAGCAGTACGCCGGCGCGCACATCGGATGGAATGCCTGACGCATCGATCTGCGCAAGAGCACGATCGATCAGATCGCGGCCATGCGGCCGATCGCCGATGTCCCGGTACAGTCTTCCCAGCAGGGCAGACAGCTCTGCCTTGACGGCAGGCGGCCGGCCGGATTCCTTGTCGATTTCGCGCTCGCCGATGTCCAGTAATTGTCGAGCCGTGATCGACTGACCCTTGTTTGTATCCGGGGTTACCTGATCGAAGACACCGACCAGGAACTCGCGCGTGGCTTGCGCGCGCGTGGCTTGTGCGCGTGCTTGCTGCGTCTGCGCGCGCGTGGCCTGGGCTTCGTAAATGCTGATTCCGGTAGTGATAAGCAGCGCCAGAATTGCCACGACAGCTGCCGGGACCGCGAAGCGATGGCGTCCGACGAACTTGCCGGCACGATAGAGCGTATTGTCGCGGCGCGCCGAGATCGGCAGGCCTTGCATGTAGCGGCTCAGGTCCGTGGCGAGCGCGTCGACCGTTGCATAGCGCCGCACCGGATCGCGATGCAACGCCTTAAGCACGATCGTGTCGAGATCGCCGCGTAGAATCTTCGCCGGCACCCGCGCGTCGGCCGCGGCGACGAGGCTCGGTGCACGTGGCGAGGTCGTGCCGAGCTTCTGCAGCTCGTCGAGCGTAGGCGTGTCGCTGATGTCGAACGCACGCCGCCCGGCGAGCAGTTCGTACAGCACGCAGCCGAGTCCGTGCACGTCGGTTGCGACAGTGACCGGGTCGCCGCGTATCTGTTCCGGCGCGGCGTAGGCCGGCGTCAGCGGACGGTCGCGCCAGAACGCGGTGGTCGTGCCGCTGCCGTCCTGTCCAATCGCCTTCGCGATACCGAAGTCGAGCAGCTTGGCTTCGCCCGTCGGCGTGACGAGAATGTTCGAGGGCTTGATATCGCGATGCACGATGAGCTGGCTGTGTGCGAACTGCACCGCCGCGCAGACTTCGAGAAACAGCACGATGCGCTGATCGAGCTTCGCACCATGATCCCGGCACCAGTCTAGCAATGGCTCGCCAGGTACATATTCCATCGCGAAGTACGGTCGGCCGTCTTCGGCGATGCCGCCATCGAGCAGGCGTGCGATGTGCGGGTGTTCGAGCCGCGCGAGAATCTGCCGCTCACGCAGGAAGCGCGCAAGAATCGCCTCGCTGTCCATGCCGCGCTTGATCAGCTTGAGCGCGGCCTGCTGCTCGTACTGTCCGTCGGCTCGCTCGACAAGCAGCACCACGCCCATGCCGCCGCGGTCGAGCTCGCGCAGCACGCGCCAGGCACCGATGCGCTGCCCCACAGCCTCTGCTTCGAGGTCTCTGTTCCAGTCGCCTACTGCCGAGGCTAAGGCGGAACCGGCCTCGAGTTCGAAACCTGCGCCGGCAGCATCGGCGCGCAGCAGCGATTCGACCTTAGCGCGCAGCTGCGCATCGTCCGCGCAAAGCATGTCGAGGAGTTCTTTGCGCTGATCCGGCAAGGCATCGGTGACGAGATCGAAAATCTCGGCGACCCGCTGCCAATGAAGGCTATTCGAAGTCATGCTTCGGAGACGAGCAGTCCGAGTCGATCGACGAGGAACGCGCGTGCGCGCCGCCAGTCACGCGACACAGTGCGCTCACTCATGTTGTGCAGGCAGGCAATTTCGGCGATTTCCAGGCCGGAGAAAATGCGCCATTCGACGATCTGCCCAGCGCGTGGGTCGAGTTCGCTCAGCTCGGTGAGCGCCGCGTCTAGGGCAATGAGATCGACGATGTTGACCGCAGCGCCGATCTCGTCCTGCAGACTGGTGATCGCACAATCGCCGCCGCGCTTCAGCGACGCGCGGCGGCGCGCATGATCGACGAGGATTTGGCGCATTGCGCGCGCCGCCAGAGAGAGGAAATGCAGGCGATCGTTGCGATCGAGAGCATCGGCGCCATGCAACTTCAGGTAAACCTCGTGCACGAGTCCAGTTGTATCGAGCGTAACGGGTGTGCCTGCTCTGCGGCGTTGGTCGCGTGCGATGCGTCGCAACTCCTGATAGACGCGCGAAAACAAATCCGAGTCGTCCTTCTGCGACAGCGGCGTGCGCTCACCTACCATACGGGACGATGCTCCACGAATAAAGCAATCATGTTTCGCGTATCCACCATCCTATCAGAACGGTCCGAAATCGAGCTTTCGCGATGGACATCGAGTGCGAAGTGCTATCACCTGCCGGGCCATGAATTAGAGTTAGTTTCCGGCGTATTGGCCGACAAACGATCTCATAAACGGCATAGTTTCCAGCAGTTTTGAAGGTCTCTGAATCCGCTACAGCCTTGCCCAATCGGCAAATTCCACTGGCGTTCGTTCTCCGAGCGCCTGGTGAGGACGATTTTCATTGTAGTCCCGTCGCCGCGCCCTAGCGGTTCCGGCCGTACGGCCATCGTCGCGCATAACATCGACATCACCGGCACCGACAACGTCGACGGTATGCCGGTTCTCACCAAGGCACCCGGGTTGGAACTGGCAAAGAAGCTAAGCGCGATCTGCAACAAGGTGTTCGCCGCGCGGTGCGTAGCCGTTGCCAATGTCGAGGACACAATCGCGATGGCTATTGGTTTTTAGCGCTCGTTGCGGGATAGGCGTTCGCCGCACAGCCGCTACGCCCGCCGGCTTTCCCACTGGCGCGTATGCATCCTCCTGACGGCGCATCCGTGGAAGAAGCTGATGGCGAGAGACGCCACGAGAATGTTCGCGCGATGGCGAACGAACGTGCCGAATCTCGTAACCCCTCCGAACCCGGCAAAAACTTGCCCTTTAATCCACCCCAGTTCTGGAGGTTGCTGTATGTCCGCTTCTTCTCGTCCGCTGCATTTGCACTCACGGCTGGCACTTGTCGTCCTGTTGTTGGCTGGACCGGCTTATGCCGATCAACTCGTCTATACCCCGTTTGCACAGCCTTGCCGCCTGCTCGATACGCGTGCATCGAGTGGCGGGCTGGGGCCGCTGATCGCGCCGCACGGGCCTTATCTGCTCGGCACGACCTCGGTGGACATCTCCAGTGCGTTCCAGCATGGCAACCCGACTGGTTGCGGCATTCCTGCCGGAATCTCTGCCGTCAGCGTCAGCATGAATATGCTCGACGCCACTACGTCGGGCAACATCGCGACTTGGTCAGCAGACGCGGGCGCCACCGCTCCCAATATCGGCACCGGGGTGTACAACGCGTCGAACACGTTCAATACCGGTTACGCCACCATCCCGGTCGGCGCGGCGGCAGGTTCCAATCCTGGCCGTTTTTATCTGTCGGTCGCCAACGGCCAGATCGACATGACGATCAACGTCGTGGGCTACTGGTCGTTGCAGGGTCCGGTTTCGCTGCCTTTCGCGACCACGATCAACAACGCTGCGCCCGCATTTGCGATCACGAACAGCGGTGGCGATGGGCTCAACGGCTTCACCAGCCAAGCCAACAATAGCGGCGTGTACGGCAAGAACACCGGCGGCGGTAAAGGTGTGTTCGGCGCAAGCGGCACCGGCAACGGAGTCGAGGGCCAAAGCACCAGCGGCAGCGGTTTGAAAGGCGCCACCGCCGGCACTAGCGGACAATTCGGCGCGGCCGGAGTATGGGGCGACAGTCACAACTTCTTCGGCGTCTGGGGAACGAGTGTGTCGGGGGACGGCGTACACGGCAACAGCCAGTCGTCATCGGGTGTGTTCGGTGCAAGCAACACCGGCGTGGGTGTGTGGGGAGACACGCAGACTTACGACGGCGTACAGGGACACACTCACAACCCCAATGGCAGCACCAGCGGTGTGGCTGGTTTCGGCGACGGCAGCAATAACGGCGTTGCCGGTATCAGCACCAACGGCAACGGTGTGTGGGGTGTGACATCAACCGGCAACGGCGTGTTCGGTCATAGTGATTCCGGCTACGGTATGGCAACAGATGGCCACGCAAGACAAGCGATCGGTATGGGTGGGTGGCTCAAGGCGGCGGTTACCTACAACCAACGAAACGGAGGTATCTCGCAATGCTTCAATTCGCAGATCGGCGGTTCGCAGGCGACATCGGGAACGTGTGGCATAACGGTGGGTAACCCACAATCGGGTGAGATAGACGTCGATTGGGGATTTGACGCCACGAAAGGATTTGTCCTGGCACTTCCCGGGGCGGCCTACAGTGTCCGGTGTTTCTCGACGCTGGGTTTCGCCGACGTCAATAGCGGAATAACCCGGGTTGGCGGGGGGACTCTTACAGTAGTTGGAGTCTATGACAGCTCGGGCGACGCAACTTCCGACTGCTCAATCACCATAATGCTCTTTTGAAACTTCCGACATCGAAACCGAACTGTGGTGGGAATACCTTCCTGGTCCAGACCACAACGGCAACCCACTTGGGTAGCGTTCTTGCACCGTGCAGAGGCCATACGGCTGCGATTTGCAATCTGGCTCATGGCCTATCGGATACCCTTGTTCCACGGCTCGCGATGGCAGCATGCGCCCATTCTGAGCGGGCGGTATTCGACCCAAAGCGGGCGTCGCGGAATGTCCGCTTTGGGGGAGGGAACACGAGCCCCGACGGCTTTGAGCTAATATGGGGCGGAAGTGGACCTGCTCAACAGCGATTGGTAGTCACGGCGGATTAGATTCCTTGCGACTTATTCGAGTCCTCGTCAAAGCGCTTATCGCAACGCCCATTGCGATTGCCATCGTCGTCGTGGTGTTCTTGTTCGTGGTGTGGCTTGATCACTGGCGATCCACAGAGCTTTTGCTACCGACCGGACCGTATCCGGTCGGACGTACGAACCTGATTTGGTCGGATCAAGAGCGCGACACACGGGCGCCACGACCTGATGAGCGGCGGGAGATCGTCGCTTGGATTTGGTATCCGGCAACAACGCCGTCGGATAAATCAGTCTATGGCGAGTATTTGCCAGCTACTTGGCGGCAAGCGCTTGGCGAGCACACCAGCGTGTTAATTAGCGGTCTGTTTCAGCGCGATCTATCCCGAGTTCAAGGGCACTGCTTTCAAGACGCCGACGTCTCGGCCAGTCAGCGCACGTATCCTGTGGTGCTGCTAAGAGGCGGACACACTGCCCTGGTGGCCGCTTACACCACGCTGGCTGAAGATCTTGCGAGCCACGGTTATGTCGTAGTGGGTCTTGACGCGCCCTACCGCACGTCCGTCGTTGTGCTGCCAGGTCGCGGGGCCATAGAAAGGACGGATAACAATAATGTCGAGCGGGTCGGCGGACAGGCGGCCGTCGATCGTGCAACTGAATTGGTGGGGGCGTGGAGTGCCGACATGCGGTTCGCTGTTGACCAGCTCGAACGGTTGAACGCGTCCGACACGCGGAGTCGATTTTCTGGCCGGCTCGACCTCTCACGCGTGGGAGCGTTTGGCCACTCGTTGGGCGGCGCGGAGACCTTGCAGTTCTGCCACGACGACCCGCGCTGCAAGGCGGGCATCGACATCGACGGCGCTCCATTCAACAGCGTTGTCCATGAAGGACTGTCTCAGCCGTTCCTTTTTCTCATGAGTGACCATGCCAACGAGGTAGATCCGGAGGGCCGCTGGATTCGAACGAACTTCTCGGCACTGCTTAGCCGCTTGGCGCCCGAGCACACCGAGCGCCTGACGATTCGCGGGGCGAGTCATTTTGGATTCGCGGACAATACAAAGAGTCCGATTGCCGTCGGACTGATGGATCTCATCGCTCGCAAACTAGACCCACCTCGTCAGCTGTCGATCAGTCGGGAATGCGTCCGGACCTTCTTTGATATCCATCTTCAAGGTGCCGGCAAGAACACTCTATGCAACAGTCAGCAGTATCCAGAAATAAGGGTCAATTGGATCGGAGTGGATCAGCCCTGAACAGACGCCACCACGTTACGAGCGATTCTGTCGGCAATGTCCGCTTTTAGTCGCCGAATCCCACGTGAGGAAGGTCCGCTTTTTGGCCGTTAGCAGCCAGTGGCTATGGGGCAGGGTGATTAGCGAACCTTATCGCGGGTAGGGAAGGGCAGGCCTCGACCCAAAGCGGGCACTCGCGAACGGCGGCTATGCGGCAGTGGAGCGTCTGCTGCTGTCAGGCACCAAGGGACACGGATTGAGGCAATGGAGGCGTCGGCGGAATTCGAACCCGTCTATGCGGTTTTGCAGACCACCACCTGGACCACTCGGCTACGACGCCAATTGCCAGAAGACGCAAACATGCCTTTGCGGCATTGCGCTCAAATCAGCAGCAACAACGGCGACGCGGAGTGAATATAGTTCCCTCTTGTTCGTGCGTATTGTTGTTGCACGCCCGAGAAGTTTCACTCCCAGCGTTTGAAAGCAGACGAAAACGTCGTTCTATCTTTGTAATTCAGCGCGCTGCGGCACTGTTCTCAACTTGTCAGCGGAGTATCCCAAATCGACTACTTTACCAACAAGTTTGGCGTAGTCTTCGGTGGAGATACTTGGGCTTCGAGCCATGATCCAGACATAGTCACGTACATCGCGGGCGATGATCGTCTGCTGATACTCGGGATCGATGTAGGCGATTACATATTGCGCCTTGATTGGCCAAACGAACTGCATGCGCCACACGGCGTTGCCCTTGGCGGTCTCTATATACGCCGTCGGGTGCAGCGCGTGCAGAGGCGCGGTGAAACTACCATTGCGGTAGTGGAACGTAGTTTGCACCGTACCGTCGGGCATCAGGGCGTAGCTTTCGACGGCATCGTAGGCGTTGCGTTCGACGAAGCTCGGGATGTGGGCGATGACGTACCAGTCCCCCATGAAGCGACGGAGATCGACCCGCTCGACCGGCTTGATCGCAGCGCCGTTCGGCGAACAGCCCGGCAGCACAGCCATGGTGAGTGGGAACAGAAAAAGGAGGAGGACATGTGCTCGACGCATATGCCTACTCCTGCCTGACGAAACGATAGTGCGCTACGAGCCACTCGCGACCGCCTGCATAGCCGAACAACTCGGCGCATGCCATCCAGAACATGCGCCAGCGCTGGAACCAAAGCGACGCCGCTTTTCCGTAGACGGTTTCCAAGACTGGCACCAATTCCGCTTTTCTCGCATCCTGATTCTGCAGCCAATGCTTCGCAGTTCGCGCATAGTGGCTGCCGTCGATCAACCAGCGCCGCTCAATGGCAAGATGACGTTGAAACCAGAGCAGCGTATCTGCCGCAGGCATCAGGCCGCCCGTGAAGAAATGGCGGCCCAACCAGTTGTCCTCGCCATCGATGGCGAAGGGGTACATGAGAACGCGATGACAAAAGATGTGGACGAACAACTTGCCTCCGGGAAGCAGCCAGCCTGCGATGCGGCCGAGCAGAACTTCGTAGTTGCGCATGTGCTCGAACATTTCGATAGAAACACAGCGATCGAATCGATTGCGCGGCAATTGAAGCTGGTTCACGTCGCAGGTGATGACGTGGATATTGTCCAGGCTGCGTTCGCGGCAGCGGGCAAGGATGAACTCGCGCTGCGAACGCGAATTCGATACGGCGGTAATGTGTGAGTTTGGGTAGTGCTCACCCATCCAAAGAGTCAGCGAACCCCACCCGCAACCGAGCTCGAGTATCTCTTGGCCATTGGCCAGTTCGGCACGCTCGGTGTAAAGCGCAAGCATCGCTTCCTCAGCCTCGGCGAGTGTTTCATTGCCCCTAGCGAAGTAACAGGCGGAATACTTCAGGCGCGGCCCAAGACAGCGGCGGAAAAATTCTGCGGGTAGTTCGTAGTGCTGTCGGTTCGCGGCATCGGTCTCCATAGCGATCGGACTGTCGCACAGGCCGTCGATTTCACCCTGGAACGCATTAGCGATGGTTTCTTGGCTGGCGTCTGTCTCTACAGCCACGCGTGCAGCGCAAAGCCGGCGAATGCCGGCGCGCACGAGCACATCCGGTAGCAGGCCGCGCTCGGCGAGACCTAGCAACCCGGGCTCCGGCTGATCGATAGGAAGTTCGTGGGCAAGAGTCATGCTGCGATTCATCGTTCGCTCCGTGGAAACCATGGGATCAACATCGGTGTCGTGCGCTGATACGCGCGATAGGCATCTCCGCGCGTGCGCAGCGCCTGCGCTTCGGTGTAAGGGATGCCACTTAGCCAGCGCAGGAAGACATACATTAGGATTGGTCCTAGCCAGCTCTGCGCCGCGCCGTCGGCAAGGACGACGTAGGCGAACCAGTGTAGCCATTCGAAGAAATAGTTCGGATGCCGCGAATAGCGCCAGAGCCCGACTCGGCAGACCCGGCCTTTGTTGCCAACGTCGCTGCGAAACCGGGCGAGCTGGCGGTCGGCCAGCGCTTCACCGGCGACGGCGAGTAGCCAAAACAGCGCTGCTGCGGCTAGCCGAAACCAGGGTGGTTCATCTGGCGTATTCGCCGCAGGCAAGAACGGCACCGCGAACAGCGCGACAAGCAGCGCCTGAAACTGAAAGAACAAGAACCACTTGCGCTCGTCGTCACCCCAGAGCGTGCGCAGGTGAGCATAGCGGCCGTCTTCCCCCTCGCTCCTCATGCGCCTCCATAGATGCGCGGCCAGCCGCCATCCCCATTGACCTCCGAGCAGCGCAAGCAGCGCACGCGGCGATGACGCGCCTCTGCCGAGCACTGCAAGAAGTATCGCTGCGCCACCCACTCCGGCGGCCCAGATTACATCGACGATGCCGGCGTTGTGCGTACGCCGCTGCCGCAGCCACCCTGCCGTCTGCGCCATTGCCGCAAGAAGCCAGATCAGCAGCAATTGGCTCATGGCACTCATCGACATGTCCTAGGTTCTGCGCCGCGGGCGCGGGGCGAAGTAACGGCAAAGAGCGTCATCGCGACTGCCCAGGCGGCGGCGAGCATGAGCCGCCCGGTCCACTGAGGTTCGGCGAACGTGACGGCACCGAATCCGCGGGCGGCTGCTGAGTAGGCAAGGGGTCCGCCGATCGCGCCGAACAGCGCCGCCGGCACGGGGCGGCGGCGCAAAAAGCCGAGAGAATGATTGACTGTGAGCGCAAAAGCGGCCCAGATTGCCAATATCCACACAGGCGCGCCGAAGGCTGGATGTGGCGACGCGTACCGCAGCTGCCCGCTCATGGCCAAGCCGCCGTCTATGACCATCCCAAGGCCGATTGCGAGCAGCAGTGCGCGCCCATCCGCCGAGCGTTCGCGCGAAACGACGCCTTGTGCGGCGACAAACAGGATAGCTGCGCCGATGCCGAACCAGGGTTGCGACTTCGCTGCGCTGCTCACCGCGGCGAGCCAGACCAGTTGATAGCCTGCGATATTTAGCAACTGCCCCATGATCAGGCCTCGAAGCGCTTCAACGCGGGCAGGTACTCGGCGTCGCGGCAGCCCGGCTTGGTCAGCAGCAGTTGCGCGACGCCAATCGAACGCTCGCGAAAGCCGCCTTCGCAGTAGGCTAGGTAAAACTCCCACAGACGAATGAAGCGCTCGTCGTAGCCTAGAGCGCGGACGTCCGCAAGGCTGGCGAGAAAACGCTCGCGCCAGATGCGCAGAGTCAGCGCGTAGGAACTCCCGAAGTCCTCCAAGTGAGTCAGGGCAAGATCGGTGCTGCGCGTCTTCGCTGCGATGAGCGCGGCAACCGAGGGAATGAACGAGCCTGGGAAAATATGCCGCTTGATGAAATCGAC
>Ga0209233_1000853_pt1 | contig 13496 bp, 11 predicted proteins | sample AraplaCL_Cvi_mCL_FD_184269 | JGI IMG/M metagenome (GOLD analysis project Ga0209233, IMG submission 184269) | Arabidopsis root microbial communities from the University of North Carolina, USA - plate scrape CL_Cvi_mCL (SPAdes) (version 2) | ecosystem: Host-associated > Plants > Roots > Endosphere...
CGCCTCGGTGGTCGAGAGCGCGGCCGAGATCGACCAGGCCACCCAACAGGCCGAGGCCTATGGCGAGCGCGTCACCGGCGCCGGTCGCGCCGTGACGATGCATGCGCAGAAGCTGAAGGCGCGCTGCGCGGTGCTGCTGCGCCAGGGCGACCGCGACGACAAGCGGCTCGGCGAGCGCCTGCCTTGCCATCTCAAGCTCGAGCTCAAGGCCGGCAGCCGCACCGTTTCCGCGCCGGTCTACGAGATCTCTGCCGAGGACCTGCTGATAGCAGGCCCTGACGTCGCGCGGCTCGCCCTCAACGAGCGCTTCGATGCGACGCTGGAAGGCGTCGGCGCCTGCCGCATCCGCGTCACCGAGCAGGTCCCTGCCGGCGCCCGCGCACGCTTCGATGCGCCAAATACCGAGTTGCGCGAGAAGATCGAGGACCGGCTGTGGGCGCTGCATGAGGAGAACAACGAGTTCATCGCCCGCTCCATGGAGGGCGGCACAGAGCTGACCCGCATCTTCGAGAGCGCGGTCACGCGCGGTGAGATCACGCTGGAGGAGATGTTCGACACCGACTATGTCGAGATCGCCGGCACCAACCCGCAGCAGCACCGCACCAAGATCCTTGACTGGGCCGATCGCGCCCTGCCGCGGTTCCAGGAGGCGTTCCTCACAAGGGATAGCAGGATGGCGTTCTGCGTCGCCATCGACCGCAACGGCTATCTGCCCGTTCACAACCGCATCTATTCGCATCCGCAGCGGCCGGGCGATATCGCCTTCAATACGGCGAGCAGCCGCAACCGCCGCATCTTCAACGATCCCGCCGGGCTCGCCGCCGGCCGCAACCAACGGCCCTATCTGATCCAGAGCTACGCCCGCGACATGGGAGGCGGCAACACCGTGATGATGCGCGAGATCGACGTGCCGATCCGCGTTCGTGGCCGGCACTGGGGTGGTTTCCGCACGGCGTATAAGCTTTGAGTGCGTTTGGAAGTGCAGGAAATGATCGTGTTCGTGGCTTGACCGGGGAGCTTTGAGATGTCGCTCGCGCAGCGCGCAATACTGGAACATGCAAACGCGCGATCGGGCGCCGAGAATCTGATCGAGGAGCTCGCAACTCGGATCGGCGGCCTCGGCGTCGAGCTCGCCGATGTGGCTGGCAATGTCCAGGAGGTCGCGAGCCGCGTCAGCCATCAATCCGAGCGGCTGGGGCATCTGCAGCGCACTGCGCGGACCATGGTCACGGCCAATCACGACATCGCCAACGCCTCCGAGGCAGTGCAGTCCGCCACGTCGGCGGCGGTTGGGGAGATCACCCAATCCCGCGGCGTGGTCGAAAATGCCGTCAAGCACATCGGCGAACTGATCGACTCCGTGGAACGGATCGAAAGCAGGCTCGGTGCAGTCGGCTCGGCGCTGTCGCAGGTTGCGAAGGTGTCGGTTGCGATCGAGACGATCGCCAAGCAGACCAACCTGCTTGCACTCAACGCGACCATCGAGGCCGCGCGCGCCGGCAACGCCGGACGCGGGTTCGCCGTGGTGGCAAGCGAGGTGAAAAGCCTGGCCGAAGCGACGCGCCAGGCAACGCAGCAGATCGGCGACACGCTTCGCGGCCTCGACGGCCAGATCAAGAGCCTACTGGGCGAGAGCGGAGAAGCCTCGTCCCGGGCCAAGAACGCCGGCAACGGCGCGCAGCAGATCGAAGGCATCATCGCGCGCGTGCAGGATGGCTTCACCAATGTCGGCCGCGAGATCGACGGGGTTGCGCGCGCGGCGACCTCGAACCTCGCCCATTGCGACATGGTGATCGAGGAGCTGGCTGAGCTCGCACAAGGGGTCGACCGCTCCTCGGTCGAGCTGAAGCAGGCCGACAGCCGGATCACCAAGCTGCTGGACCTGTCAGAAGGACTGATCGCGCTGATCGCCGAAAGCAGCGTCGAGACCTCGGACACGCCGCTCATTCGCACCGCGGTCGAGACCGCAAAGGTGATCTCGGCCGCCTTCGAAAGCGCGATCGACCGCGGCGAGATTCAGCTTGGCCAATTGATGGACGAGTCCTACCGCGAAATCTCTGGCACCAACCCGGCCCAATATCTGACCGACTACGTCACCTTCACCGATCGCATCCTGCCGGCGATCCAGGACCCGGTTCAGAAATCCGATCCGCGCATCGTGTTCTCGGTGGCGTGGGCGAAAGGCGGCTATCTGCCGACCCACAATCCGAACTATCGGCTTCCGCAGGGGCCGGACCCGGTCTGGAACAATGCGAACTGCCGCAACCGACGACTGTTCAATGATCGCGCCGTGAAGAAGGTCGCGGCCAACACGAGGCCGTTTTTGCTGCAGACCTATCGGCGCGACATGGGCGGCGGCAACTTCGTGCTGATGAAGGACGTCTCCTCGCCGATCGTCGTGAAGGGCCGGCACTGGGGCGCATTCCGCATCGGCTTCCGGCAGAGCTGATCCTCAGAGCTCCGACCGCCAGCTCAAGCCTGCCAGAACTCCGGTCCTGCCGCGGACAGCCGGCCGCCGATCCGCACCGGCGCAACCTTGACTGCAAGCCCGGTGGCGTCATCGGTCTCGACCGCCACGCCGCTGAGCGTCGCCGTGCCGTTCGCCGGCTCGAAACGCGCCGACGGAATCCCTGACTGGAAGCGGCGCAGTGGCTCGTCCTTCAGCATGCCGATGATGGAGTCGTAATCGCCGGTCATGCCGGCGTCAGTCATGTAGGCTGTGCCGCCGGGGAGAATCTGATGATCGGCGGTCGGCACATGCGTGTGCGTGCCGACGACGAGACTGGCGCGGCCATCGCAGAAATAGCCGAGCGCCTGCTTCTCGCTGCTCGCCTCGCAATGCACGTCGACCACGATCGCGTCCGCCGCCTCGCGCAGCGGACACGCGTCGAGCTCGCGCCCGATCGCCGCAAAGGGATCGTCGAACGGCGTCATGAAGACGCGGCCGAGCGCGTTGACCACCAGTGCACGGTCGCCCTTCTTGGTGTCGACCAGCGCCGCGCCGCGGCCCGGCGTGCCCTTTGGATAGTTCACAGGCCGCACCAGTTTCGGCGCACGCTCGATGAACACCAGCGCCTCGCGCTGATCCCAGGAATGATTGCCGAGCGTCACCGCATCGGCGCCGGCGTCGACCAGCTCCTGATAGATCGCTTCCGTGATGCCAAAGCCGCCGGCCGCGTTCTCGCCGTTGACGACGACGAGATCGAGTGCCCAGTCGCGGATCATGCCGGGAAGATGGTCCGAGACAGCGGTGCGGCCGGCACGCCCGACCACGTCGCCGACGAAGAGAATACGCAAGTCATGTGCTCCGGAAGTCGAACATATCACGCTCGGTTAGCACATAATCCAGCGCCGCGTCGTGCGCCAAAGCCGGAACAGCAGGGATTTCCTGGACGGCGAATGCCAGCCCTACGCCGATCACATGCTTGGTTTTTCGCAGATGCGAGAAAGTGTAGTCGTAGTAGCCGCCGCCGTAGCCGATGCGGTGGCCGAAGCGATCGAAGGCGGCGAGCGGCACCAGCATGACGTCGGGCACGAGTTCGGCCGCAGCCGGCGACGGCTCGGGGATGCCGAGCGGGCCCAGCACCAGCCTGTCATCGGGCGCGAAGGCGCGGAACGACAGCGAGTGGCCGCGAGCCAGCACCACCGGCAGCGCCAGCCGCGCGCCGAGCCCGGCCAGATGCCGCATCAATGACGTCGGATCGAGCTCGCTGCGGATCGCCGCATAACCGGACACAACAGCGCCGGCAGCGAGCGCAAACGGCAGGCCGCGCGCGGCAATCGCCTGCGCCGCATCCGTCCGCGTATCCTCATCAAGCGCGTCACGCGCCGCAAGCGCCGTTGCGCGCAGCTGTTGTTTTGAAAGATTGAGTGTCTGTGGAGGCATACGGCACCGCGCTCCGCTGTCATTGCCCGCGAAGGCGGGCAATCCAGTATCCACAAGCATTGCGGCTGAAAGCAACTGGCAGGGGTACTGGATACCCCCGGGGCATGACGACCGGAAAAATCAAGCGCGAAGCCGCGGTCGCCGTTGAAGCACTCGATCCCGGAGTTCCCTACGAAAGTAGGTGGGCACCATATGTCCGGATCCACGGACCCGGCCAGGGACAGTTCCCTAAAGGATCGATAAGGCCCCGGGGATATATGGCTCCTGACGCGCGCCACAGCCTCGCTGAAACTCAATGTAGCAACGATGACGTCGTTCCGCCAGCGGCACCGCGAGCTTGGTGAGTGAACGGCACGAAAATTTCCCAATTCACATGTCAAACAGCCAATCGATCGGGCAACGAACGCGCCGAGCCCCTCCGCCGTCGCCCGCGCAGGCGGGCGATCCAGTATTCCGCGGCAGTCGTAGTCGATCGAAACGCCGCGGCGTACTGGATGCCCCGCCTTCGCGGGGCATGACAACTGAATGTGTGGGAGTCATTTTCACATGGTCGCACGCTGGCGTCCTCGCGACATGACTGCCCGAGTTATTCGAATCGGATCACCCTCTCGAGAACGGAGGGCGCAGGGAAGACCGGGTATCAGCTGATACCCGCGGTCCGCGTGCAGCAAAAAAGCACGCGGCAGAACCACAGGTTTCAGCCAAATAACCGGCCTTCCCTGCGCGAATGGGTTACGGCTTATACGCGCTCTCCCCAGGGACCGGCTTTCTTGCCCCTGTCTGTGCGCGACGCTTGCGCGTCGGCACGGCATCAGCACCGGGATGCCAGAACCACACGACTTCACCGTCCTGTCCGTATTGTTCGTCCGCGCGCGACATAGCGTGCTGCAATACCGACAGGCCATCGCATCCCACCTCGCGTCTCGTGACGGTCGCGACACGCCCCTCTTGCCGAGGCGGGACATGCGGAAAGATCGTTCTGATTTGCCCGACAACGCAAGCGTGCAGGCGTGCGACAAAGTAACCCGACGGGCAATTTGCGCATGACGGGCATGCACTGCAGTTTCCGGCGTCATTCCGGGGCGCCGCAAAGCGGCGAACCCGGAATCCATAGCCACCAATGTCAGTGGCGACGACGGCTGGAGCACCAGCTTTGCGCAAGCAGCAAGACTTGGGGTTATGGATTCCGGGCCCGCGCCTTACGGCGCGTCCCGGAATGACGACAGAACTTATACAAGCTCAGCTCAGCAGCAGCGCCATGCCGGGATCGCCCTTCGCCATCGCGCGCCGGTAGGCCGACCGCGCGGCAATTCGGGCAAGATAGGCGCGGATGTTCGGCAGGCGGCCGAGATCATAGGGCTGGAAGTAGCGCATCGTGGTGAGCGTGAACACGCTCATGATGTCCGCGGTGGTGAAGGCGCTGCCGGCCAGATACTCCGCCTCGCCGCAGCGGGCTTCGACGAGATCGAACGCGCGGTCCGTGCGCGCCTTGAACGCGATCAGAGTCGGGTTGTCGGCGGACAGCGACAGCCGGTTCAGAAGCATCAGCCGCCCCAGCCCAGGCTGCAGCGTGCCGTTGGCGAAGTGAAACCAGTACAGGAAGGATGCGAAGCCTGGATCATCGGCGCGCAAGGTGAGCCGCCCGTTACCGTATTTCGCGACGATGTAGTCGACGATGGCAGCCGATTCGGCGAGCACGACATCGCCATCTCTGATGACCGGCGCGGATCCGATCGGGTGAAGCGCCTTATACTCCGGTGGCGCCAGCATGGTCTTGGCGTCGCGCGCATAGGTCTTCAGCTCATAGGGAATGTCGAGCTCCTCGCAGAGCCAGACGATGCGCTCGGATTGCGACTTGCCGAGATGATGGACGGTGAGCATGGAGACTCCGGTAAAGGCGAGCCCGCATGAGCGCAAGCGACATGCGGGACCAGTGGCCCCGGATATCGCCGATGCTCATCCGGGCTGTGGATGACAAACGGACAGAGTCTTACTTCACCATCGCGCCATAGACGAGGTCCTGCACCTGCTCGCGATAATATTTCCGCAGCTCGCCCGGCGCGGCGGTGCCGACGACAACAACGAGGCGCTCCCTGGGATCGCAGAAGAACTGCGTGCCGAAAGCTCCATTCCAAGTGAACTCGCCGGGATTACCCGGCACCGAGGACAGGCCCTCGCTGGTGCGAACAGCGACCGCAAGGCCGAACCCGAAGCCGGCGCGATGCGGCTCGATATTGGCGACGTTGTTCTTGATCTCCGGCCCGAGATGGTTGGATGTCATGTGGTGCACCGTCTTCGGGCTGAGGATGCGCTGGCCATCGAGCTCGCCGCCATTGAGCAGCATCTGGCCGAATCTCAGATAGTCGCCGACGGTGGCGAACGAGCAAGCGCCGCCGCAGTCGAACTTGGTCGGCGTGTCCAACAGCCTGATCGATTGCGGCTTGCCCGTCAGCGGATCGTTGGCGAACGGACGGGCAAGCCGGGCGCGCTGCGCGTCCGAGGGCGAGAATGTCGCATCCATCATGCCGAGCGGCTGCCAGACGTTCTTCGAAAGGTATTCGCCGAGCCGCTGCTCGCTGACCTTCTCGATGACGGCGCCTAGCACATCGATCGAGAAGCCGTATTCGAACTCTGTCGAGGGCTGGTGCGCCAGCGGCAGCTTGGTGATGCGCTCGATAAAGGCTGCCGTGTCACCCTCGATCGCCGGCGCCACGCCGTCAGGATAGAGCCGCGCCACCGGGCTCGACGAGTCCGGCCGGCCGCCATACATCAGGCCGGAGGTGTGGCGATAGAGATCGTGGATGAAGATCGGCGACAGCTGGGTCTCCAGCTTGAGCGATCCGTCTGCTTGCGGGACGCCGACCTTCATGTCGGCGAAGGCGGGATAATAGTCCGACAGTTTCGCCTGTAGCGGCAGCCGGCCCTGCTCCATCAGCGTGAGGCCTGCGACCGCAGCCATCGGCTTGGTCATCGACGCTAGCGCGAACATCGCGTCGAGCGGCATCGGCGCATCCTTGGCAGGATCGAGCTTGCCATAGGCCTTGTAATGCACCAGCTTGCCGTCGCGGGCGATCGCGACCACCGCACCGGGCACGCGCTTCGCGGCGATCTCGCGCGCGAAGAAATCATCCATTCGCGCAAGGCCTGCTTGCGAGAAGCCGACATCGTCGGGCTTGGCTTCGGGCAGCGGCGCGGCGACGGCGGCGTGGAACGCGAAGGCGGCCGCGGCCGCCGACATGACGAGCGTTGTTGTTTTCATTGAGTCCTCCCGAGCGGCGGATCGGAATCGCTTGTTCGTGCGATTTCAAGCGTCCGCCTGCCCTTGAATTAGAACAGGCCGTAGTAACGACCGCAAGAAAGGCCAGCGCATGGCACCGATCTGAAGCCGTCATCGCGAGCGCAGCGAAGCGATCCAGAGCGGAAAGTCTGGATTGCTTCGTCGCTTCGCTCCTCGCAATGACAGGCCACTCTCTCCATCGTCATTCCGGGGCGAGGCGAAGCCTCGAACCCGGAATCCATAATCACGGTGATCAATAGTGACGACGGCTGGAGCTCCATCCTGCGCAACAACCATGGCCTGTGAGTATGGATTCCGGGCTCGCGCTCCGCGCGCCACGGAATGAGAGAGAATGATCCAGACGTTTTTCGCCTAGCTCGCCCAGTTGTCGCGGAATTCCGGAAACAGCGTGATGCCGCCGCAGGCATAAATGGTCTGACCGGTGATGTAGGCTGCTTCATCCGAGGCGAGGAAGGCGAACACGCCGGCGATCTCCTCCGCGGTGCCGACACGCCCCATCGGAATGTGCGACTCGACGGCGGCGCGCCGCGTCGGATCATCGGTCCACGCGGCGTTGATCGGCGTGTCGATCGCACCGGGCCCGACCGAATTGACGCGGATGCCGCGGCCGGCGAATTCCAGCGCCAGGGTGCGCGTCATGCCGGCCATCGCGCTCTTGCCGATCGAATAGGCGAGATAGCCGGGCTTCGGGACGATCTGGTGAACGCTCGAGGTGTTGATGATGTTGCCGCCACCGCCGCGGGCAACGAAATGCGCCAGCGCGTGGCGCGCGCACAGCACGGCGCCCGTCAGGTTGACCTCGATGATCTTGCGATAGGTCTCGATGTCGAGCGCTTCGCTCGGCGATTCCCGCTGAAAGCCGGCATTGTTGACCAGGCAATCGAGCCGCGGCCAGCGCTTGAACAGCGCAGAGAACATCGCGTCGATATCGTTTTCGACCCCAATGTCGGCATGAACCACGAAATGATTGCGTCCCTCATGTCCGTGTGCGGCAGACGCTTCCCGCGCCTGCCTCAGCGTCTCCTCGGCGCCGTCGGGCAAACCGACATGGTTGATGGCGACATGCGCACCTTCCTGGGCGAAGCGGACCGCAACCGCGCGGCCGATGCCCTGCGAGGCACCGGTGACGAGCGCATAGCGGCCAACGAGGCGAGACGAGAACGGAATTGAAGACGAGGCTTGCGGCATGAAAGATCTCCGAGGGCCGGACACGGCGCGAGCTTTTAGCAGAATCACCGGCGGTGATGAATCGCGGAATTCGACGAGCTGTGCTTACGCTCGACTGGTCTGCACCTTCGGAAACATTCCGGCTGAGGGAACCGATATGATCTCCACGATGTTGTCTTGCCCATCTCGCTTCAAGGCAAAGGGCCATCGCCGTGACCAGAGACGAGCTTGCGGATATCTATCGCGCCTACATTGCCTGCCTCAATGCGCAGGACTGGGAAAAGCTTGGGCAGTTCGTTCAGGACGGCGCGTCCCACAACGGCCGGAGACTCGGCCTCTCCGGTTATCGCCAGATGCTGGAGCGGGATTTCGCTGACATCCCCGATCTGCATTTTTCCATCGAGCTGCTGGTCACCGATCCGCCTCATGTCGCGAGCCGGCTTCGCTTCGACTGCACGCCGAAGGGCAAATTCCTCGGCCTTGACGTCAACGGCAGGCGCGTCGCGTTCGCCGAGAATGTGTTCTATCGATTCGGCGGCGGAAAAATCGAGCAGGTGTGGTCGGTGATCGACAAGACGGCGATCGAGGCGCAGCTTTGATGTTGTCGGAGGGTAGCCCGCATGAGCGAAGCGACATGCGGGACCCGGATATCGCTGCGCTCATCCGGGCTACGGACCACCATCATACTTCGCGAGGAATGCCTGACACTCGTGAGCAACTTTGTCATTGAGCGGCACGACTGACTGCACGGTCGATACGAGTTGTTTCAGTTCGACAGAATGGTCAGACCAGTAACTCTCATCGAGCCGCAACAGCACGCTCAATGGATCGCCGGGATAATAGTCTGTTTCCAGAAGTGGCTCGCTCGACACCTGCTGAAGAGCCTTCGGAATCAGTACTTCCAACCCGATTTTCTGACCGACTAACAGGCGCAAATCACCCAAAGTGAAGTCTTTCAGAGGTGTTCGGCGCAAAAGAAGGCACCTTGCCACCATCGCCGTCGGCGCAGTCTCCGGATCTCCCCAATCCCGCCCATCAAGCTGGTTCAAGGAAAGACTGTCATCGACCCTCGCCTCACCCGATCGCGACCCCGCCGCCGATGGTGCGGTTGAGGACCTGGGTCGTCTTCTCGATCCGCTCGGCGGCGGCGTTGAGCGCCTTGGCCACAGCCGTCTGCGTGGCGCGGGCGCGATCGGCGGCCTGGTTACGCACGTTGCGCAGGCTCTCGACTTCTTCCTCCAGCTTGCGCACATGCTGACCGGCATCGAGCAGCTCGTCGCACACGGTGAGCGCGGCCATCACGGTGAGGCGCGCGTCACCGATCTCGCCGAACTTGCCGCGCAGATTGGTGATGCGCTGCTCCAGCGTCTCGGCGAGCTTCAGGAGCCGCAGCTCCTGGCCTTCCTCGCAACCCATGCGGTATTGGCGGCCGTTGATGGTGACGTTGATGTGGCTCATTCCTCAGCGTCCTCGTCTTCGTCCTCGGCATCTTCGTCTTCGGCATCTTCGTCGTCGTGTTCGTCTTCGGCGTCTTCTTCGGCTTCCGCATCTTCGTCTTCGCGCACGTTGTCCTCGTGTTCCTCGTGCGCGTCTTCGGCCAGCGCCGTTGCCGCACCGCTCAGCACCGAACGAATGCTGCCGATCGCGACATCGAGACGTTCTGCGATCTCGCGATTGGCGCGCTCGAGCTTGCGCGATTTCATCAGCGAGCCGTCGAGCTCGTCCGCGAGCCGCGAGCGGTCGGCGCCGAGGGCCTGGATGCGCGTGGCGAGCTCATCTTCGTCGCGGTCCGCCTCGCGCCGGCGCTCGACTGCGCTTTCCAGCGCATCCAGCGCCACCATCAGACGACGGGTCGCCAGTTCGAGATCCGCGGCGGCCGGTTCCATCTGGCCGGGATACATGGCTGTCTGATTGCTCATGGGGTCGAACGCAGGCCTCAACTCTGCCGGCCGTACGGGACAAAAGCCGCTGTCCGGCAAACGGTTACACGAGGAAATTTACGTGCGATGGCAGGCGAGTGCAACGCCGTGTCTAAACTATGCACCGCTAAGCCTTCGGCTACTGGATTGGGGATTGCGCGCGCCCTGCCCCATATCCGCTTTCGGCTGAAACGCTGGGATAGGGGCCTCCGAAATGGCGAGAATGGGAACGCGCTCCCCGGTTTTGACGTTTCATTGCCTTGGACTTCCGGAACCGAGGTGCTATTCCCCCCTCGAAATCCCGCCACCCGCTGTATCCGGCGGTGTACCACCCACCAAGCATCTCATTTCAGACGGATTTTCATCATGACGCAGGTCGATCACACCCGTATGGCCAATGCGATCCGGGGACTCGCGATGGACGCCGTCGAGAAGGCGAAGTCCGGCCATCCCGGCCTGCCGATGGGCGCTGCGGATATGGCCACCGTGCTGTTCACGCAGTTCCTGAAATACGACGCCGCCGATCCGGCCTGGCCGGATCGCGACCGCTTCGTGCTCTCGGCCGGCCACGGCTCGATGCTGCTCTATGCGCTTTTGTATTTGACCGGCAACAAGGAGATGACGCTCGACCAGATCAAGCAGTTCCGCCAGGTCGATTCGCTGACCCCCGGTCATCCGGAGAACTTCCGCACCAAGGGCGTCGAGACCACCACCGGCCCGCTCGGCCAGGGCATCGCGACCGCGGTCGGCATGGCGGTTGCCGAGAAGATGCTGCAGGCCGAATACGGCAAGAAGATCGTCGACCACCACACCTATGTGATCGCCTCCGACGGCGACCTGATGGAAGGCGTGTCGCAGGAAGCGATCGCGCTGGCCGGCGTCTGGAAGCTCAACAAGCTGATCGTGCTCTATGACGACAACGGCATCTCGATCGACGGCCCGACCTCGATCGCGGACAATGTGGATCAGGTGAAGCGCTTCAAGTCCGCCGGTTGGGCTGCCGAGCTGATCGACGGCCAGGACCAGGCGGCGATCGCGGCCGCGATCACCCGCGCGCAGAAGTCGAGCAGGCCGACCCTGATCGCCTGCAAGACCACGATCGGCTACGGCGCGCCGACCAAGGCCGGCACGGCGAAAGCCCACGGCGAGGCGCTTGGGCCTGAGGAGCTGAAGGGCGCCAAGGAGAAGCTCGGCATCTCGCTCGAGGCGTTCTCAGTGCCGGATGATGTGCTCAAGGCCTGGCGCGAGACTGGCAGCCGGGGTGCAGCCGCGCGCGCCGAGTGGGAAACGCGCCTTGGCGAAATGGGCCCGCGCAAGCGCGCCGAGTTCGAGCGCCGGCTGCGCCATGAGCGCCCGGCGGCGCTGGCGAAGGCGCTGAAGGACCACAAGAAGGCCCTCTTGGAAAACCCGCTCAACATCGCCACGCGCAAGTCATCAGAAGCCGCGATCGAGGTGATCGCTGCCGCGATGCCGATGGAATTTCTGGCCGGCTCCGCCGACCTCACCGGTTCCAACAACAACAAGGCCAAGTCGGCGACCGCGTTCTCGGCCAAGACGCCGAAGGGCCGCTTCGTGCATTACGGCATCCGCGAGCACGGCATGTGCGCGGCGCTGAACGGCATCTTCCTGCATGGCGGCTTCGCGCCGAACGGCGCCACTTTCCTGTGCTTCACCGACTATGCGCGGCCGGCGATGCGGCTGGCGGCGCTGATGGGCACCGGCGTGACCTATGTCATGACCCATGACTCGATTGGCCTCGGCGAGGACGGTCCGACCCATCAGCCGGTCGAGCATCTCGCCGCGCTGCGCGCGATCCCGAACATGCGCGTGTTCCGGCCCTGCGACGCGGTCGAGACCGCCGAATGCTGGGAGCTGGCGCTGAACCGCACCAATGGTCCGACCGTGCTGGTGCTGACGCGCCAGAACTTGCCGCAGCTCCGCACCAGCGCACCGAACGACAACCCTTGCGCCAAGGGCGGCTATGAGCTGGTCGCAGCGCAAGGCGAGGCCAAGGTGTCGCTGTTCGCCTCCGGCTCGGAGGTCGAGATCGCGGTCGCCGCGCAGAAGCAGCTCGCCGAGCGCGGCATCGCGTCGCGGGTGGTCTCGGTGCCGTCGCTGGAACTGCTGCTGGCGCAGCCGGAGGAAGCCCAGAAGGCGGTCATCGGCAACGCGCCGGTCAAGGTGGCGATCGAAGCCGCGGTGCGCTGGGGCTGGGACGCCGTGATCGGCCATGACGGTATCTTCATCGGCATGCATGGCTTCGGCGAGAGCGGCCCCTACAAGGCGCTCTACAAGCATTTCGGCATCACCGCCGAGGCGGCCGTCGAAGCCGTGGTGAAGCGGCTGGGCTGAGCTGCGTCACAACTTCCGTCATTCAGGGGCAGCCCGTCAGGGCTGAACCCGGAATCTCGAGATGAGTCCTACCATCTCGAGATTCTCGGTGCGCCATCGCGCGCCTGAGGGTTCGATGCGCATCGCCCCGGAATGACGGTGCGAAAGCACATGCCCGAAACAAACAGCTGAGATCATGATATGTTCTACGGAATCGTATCGTGATCTCAACAGTCGCATGCCCCGCCCTCACCATGGCCTCAGCCCCCAACGCCAAAGCCCCTAACGCCACGACCGAGACGGCTGCCGACCCGCTGGCCGTGCTCAATTCGGTGTTCGGTCTACCCGGCTTTCGCGGCGCGCAGGAAGCGGTGGTCAGGCATGTCACGGATGGCGGCAATTGCCTGGTGCTGATGCCGACCGGTGGCGGCAAGTCGCTGTGCTATCAACTGCCGTCTCTGCTGCGCAAAGGCTGCGGCATCGTGATCTCGCCGCTGATCGCGCTGATGCGCGACCAGGTCGCAGGTCTGCTCGAGGCCGGCGTCAAGGCCGCGTTCCTGAATTCCACGCTGTCGCGTGAGGAAGCCGGCGCGATCGAAAACCGGCTCATCGCCGGCGAGCTCGATCTGCTGTACATCGCGCCGGAGCGGCTTCTGACTCCGCGCTGCCTCGCTTTGCTCGACCGCGCGCGCATCGCCCTCTTCGCCATCGACGAGGCACATTGCGTCTCGCAATGGGGGCATGACTTCCGTCCCGAATATATCGGCCTGTCGGTCATTGCAGAGCGCTTTCCCGATGTGCCGCGCATCGCGCTGACCGCGACAGCAGACGAGCTGACCCGCCGCGAGATAACGGAGCGGCTCGGTCTCGTCGGCAGTCCGCAATTCGTCGCCAG
>Ga0209233_1000854_pt1 | contig 13492 bp, 9 predicted proteins | sample AraplaCL_Cvi_mCL_FD_184269 | JGI IMG/M metagenome (GOLD analysis project Ga0209233, IMG submission 184269) | Arabidopsis root microbial communities from the University of North Carolina, USA - plate scrape CL_Cvi_mCL (SPAdes) (version 2) | ecosystem: Host-associated > Plants > Roots > Endosphere ...
CGAGATCGACACGGTTATATTCGACAAAACCGGTACTTTGACGGAAGGCAAGCTGCGGCTGGCGAATGCGCATCAGATTGCGCCCGGGCTTTTGCAAGCCGCTGCCCGGCTGGCGCGCGCCAGCCAGCATCCACTTGCGCGTGCATTGGCGGTGGCGGCGGGACCGGGGCCGGTCAGCCCGAATGTCCGCGAGACCTCGGGCGCGGGACTTGAAACAGTGGAAGACGGCATCCGCATGCGCCTGGGAAGCGCCAGCTGGTGCGGCGCCATATCGGATGGTGACAGCAGCGAGCTGTGGTTTCGTGAAGGAGACGCGCCGCCGGTGCGATTTGCCTTTCACGACAATCTCCGTGCTGACGTGCGCGGTCTGGTGGCCGCACTGGGCGCGCGCGGTCTGGCGGTTGAAATGCTGACCGGCGACGCGCCGGCGGTGGCTCGGGAAGTCGCGCTCGATATCGGCATCTCCATCTGGCGCGCAGGCGTGAAGCCGGTAGACAAGGCGGCGCGGCTTGAGGCGCTGAGAGCCGATGGCCGGCGCGTGCTGATGGTGGGTGACGGTCTGAACGATTCGGCGGCGCTGGCGCTTGCTCATGTCTCGATCGCCCCCGGATCGGCGGCCGATGTCAGTCAGCTGGCCGCGGACATGGTTCTCAAATCCGAAGCGCTGCTTCCCATTCTGGAAGCTGTCTGCGTGGCGCGCAAAGCCCGCCGGTTGGTGCTTGAGAACTTCGCGCTGGCCGCGCTTTATAATGTGATCGCGATTCCCCTGGCGGCATTTGGGCTGGTAACGCCGCTGCTGGCAGCCGCCGCCATGTCCAGTTCATCGCTTCTGGTGAGCCTGAATGCCCTGCGCCTGACCCGGGGAACATTCACATGAGCGGCATGGCCGCCATCATCGCTTGCGCCCTGCTGGTAGGCCTCGCCGCCCTGGTCGTCCTGCTATGGGCGATCGGCAGCGGGCAATATGACGATCCGGAAGGCGATGCGAACCGGATACTTCTTTCTGACCCCGACGATCATTGCGCCGGTTGACCGGACGCCGGCGGCCCGCCTCACTCTGTCGTTCCTGTTGGATCTGCGCTAAGCTGTATACAGTGGCTGTTCGAAAACGGGCGCGGCAGTGTCGACAATCCTCGAAACCTATCTGGGGAATGAGTTAGCCCTTAAACGCTATCTGAGGCGGTTTATCAGGTCTCGCGAGGCCGCCGACGATCTCGCGCAGGAGGCTTTTCTGCGCGCCTTTGCCGCCGAATCAGGGCGCGCCATCGAGTCGCCAAAGGCCTTTTTATTCAAGGTTGCCAAGAACTTGGCTCTGAACGAGCTTGCCAGACAGTCCACAATGGCCATCGAGCCACTAGGGGATTTCGAGGGCCAGCAGGTCTTAGAGGACAGCAGTCAGGCAGCGGTTGATGATGTTGTTGATAGTCATGAGCGCATCCGCCTGCTGGCGCGCGCGATTACGACACTGCCCCCCCAATGCGCGAAGGTCTTTATCCTTCGCAAGATGCAGGGGCTGTCGCAAAAGGAGATCGCGGCCCGGCTTAATATCTCTGTCAGGACCGTTGAAAATCATGTCGCGCTTGGGCTGTCGCGGTGCCGGGCCTATATGCGGGCTCATGGCGGCCCTGCCGGAGAGGATGGCGGGACTTCCCCAACGCCCCAGCAGGTCTCAACGGCTTTGGTCAAAGCCAAAAAATAGAGTAGTTCTGTGCTGGGCGTGAAGGCGTAATGACCGACAGGGGCAGAATTCTGGCGTTTCCAGATGCGGCGGCTATTGAGGCCGAAGCCGCGGCATGGGTCGCGCGCTTCGACGCCGGCGAAGTCTCCGCCAAGGAGCAGGCGGAGTTCCAGGAATGGCTGAACCGTAGCGCTCTCCATCGAGATGCCATTGCGGACTATGGCAAGCTGTGGTTGGAGTTCGATGCCCTGGGGCCGCTTATCAATGCAGACAAAAGCGCGCGGGAGGCGGACGCCCGCGACAGCCGTCCTGCCATGCTGGAAAAAGCCCGACCCTGGCTTGCGGCATGCGCGGCGGTGGCGGTGATCGCGGTCTCAGGGGGAGTTCTGCTGCTTCATCCCAAACCGCAAAATCTCGCACGGTCTGATGGCCGCGCCGCCGTCACCGGTCTCCTGCCGGCCAAATATTCCTATGAGACAGCGGTCGGTGGTCAGAAAAAAATCACCTTGGCCGATGGTTCATCGGTGATCCTGAATACCAACAGCCGGCTGGATGTGGATTTCACCGCCAAGTGCCGCGACGTTCATCTGATGCGCGGGGAAGCCTATTTCGAGGTCGTGCACGACAAGGCGCGGCCTTTCATGGTCCATGCGGACAATTATGTGGTGCGCGACATAGGCACCGCGTTTGACGTTCACCTGTCGAAAACCGGACAAGTCGAAGTCGATGTCACCAAAGGCAGCGTCGAGGTCAAGCCGGCGCATGGTGCGTATGCCTCTGGCGCCGCGAAGGGCCTCGGCGTCCTGGTCGCCGGCGACGATGTCGTGCTGGGTGAGAATGCCGCGCGCACCGAAGCGGTGTCCAGTGCCGATATGGGGCGCAAGCTGGCCTGGCGGCAGGGGCAGTTGATCTATACCGGACAGCCGTTAAAGGAGGTCCTCGCCGACGTCAGCCGCTATTCGAATATCAAAATCGAATTGGCGGACCCGGCGCTGGAAGATCTTCCGGTCGGCGGCGCCTTCAGGACCGACCAGATCGAGGCTATTTTCGCCGCGCTGGAAAACAATTTCGGCGTGCATGCGCAATGGGTCGATCCGCAACATGTGCGCTTTACCTCGACCAGCGAAACTTCCTCAAAGAACTGAAGCGCCAAGCCGGCGCGCGAATCCGTCCGCGCGCTGACATTTCATGGTCGCGGAGCCGACTGCATTGTAAGGACGCGGTAGCCAAGCAGGGCTTTGCGCCTTTGCTGTTTCCATGGTCTGGTGGAATCGCTTGTTGTAAAAGGGCAACAACCAGGGTCCGTGCAAATTTTTTCAGGTTGGTCTTAGGTGGTTTGGTCTGCTTAACGGTCTCAATCAACATAAGGCCGGTGTGAAGGCAGACGTTGTGCCAACCCACTGGGTCAGAGAATGAAGTTTTGGGGAGAGACGCTTGCGGCGATCCTGCTCTGCGGGTGTTTGGCAATTTCAACGCCCGCTTTTGCAGAAGCGCCGTACGAACAATCCACGAAATATAACGTAGATATTTCGGGGGGAGATCTGACGACCGCCTTGCCTGCCTTGTCACGGCAGACGGGAGTGGTGGTGCTTTACCCTTACGAACTGGCTCAGGTCCGGAGCAATCCGGTAAAAGGTTTGTACACGGTTCCCGAGGCGTTGCAGTTGATGCTGCAGGGAACTGGCTTCTCCGGTGATGTCACTGCGCGGGGGGCCGTTTCCATCTCCCGGCAGAAGAACCACTGCGACTCGGAGGGAGAAGCCATGCTTCGTGATTCAAAATCCAGCGTATCCGTCATTGCACTGCTCGCCAGCCTGTTCAGCGCGCCGGTCTGCGCCCAGGCCCAGCCCGCACAGACGGGGGGCCCGGCCACGCAAACCGCTTCCGTCGAACAGGTCACGGTCACCGGCTCGCGTGTTATCACCGACATCGCCAATTCGCCGACGCCGATTACCGCGGTCAGCTCCGATCAGCTGTTGGCCACCACGCCCACGAACATCGCGGACGGTCTGAACAAGCTGCCGGTTTTCCAGAACAGCAATTCGAGCCGTAACCTCAGCAGCGGCGGCGGCAACAGCAGCGGCGACTTTCTCAACCTGCGCAATTTCGGCACGCAACGCACCCTGGTCCTGTTGGACGGCATGCGTCTGCCGGTCGCGAACCAGGACGGCGCCGTCGATGTCAGCACCCTGCCGCAGACGCTGATGTCCCGCGTGGACGTTGTCACCGGCGGCGGCTCGTCGGTCTACGGTTCCGACGCCATCACCGGTGTGGTCAACTTCATCCTCGACAAGAATTTCAACGGGATGAAGTACGAAGCCAATGCCGGCATTTCGGAATATGGCGATGGCTTGAAATACAAGATGAATATGGCGGCGGGCACCGACCTTTTCGGCGGCCGGGGACATATCGAAGGCTCCATCGAATATCGACATAGCGACGGCGTGCTGCAGTCCGCCCGGCCTATATTTGCCGTGGGATTGGGCAGCTATAACACCGGCAATACCCCCAACAACCCGGTGACCAATATTCTCCACGCCGGCCAGACGGTCTCGACCTTCAGCGGCAAGATCACCTGCTCGAATTGCTCGGTCAACGGCTATGAGTTCGGCACGCCCGGCATCCCCACGCCTGCCAATCTGGGCTTTATCCCCCCCGGCCAGAACGCCATCGCAAGCGGGGGCGACGGCGCCGCCGTCGATTCTGAATCGATCTTTGGCAACACCCGCAACGCCTCAGCGTTCGGCCGCTTCAGCTATAACATCGACAGCGACACCACGGTCTTCACCCAGCTCTCGCTCACGCAGGCCAATGTCTTCAACTATTTCTTCCCGTCGCAGCAGGAGCCCAGCCGTCAGACTGTCAACTATTACAAGAACAACCCCTTCCTGCCGGCGGCCACCCAGGCCCTGTTGGGCGATGACAGCGCCACAGACCCCAACTGGGCGACCGACGGCACCAATACCTTCAAGGTGTCGGAATGGTATGCCGCCCCGAACCGCTACCGCGATACCAACAATGTCACGCGCAACATCGTCTCGACCACGGGCGTGAACGGCGTGCTGTTCAAGGATTTTGCCTGGGACGCGCATTACACCCATGGCGAAACCCGCGCCTCGACCACCGGTCTCTTCAACGGCAACAATCAGTATCACGACGCGGCGCAGGATGCGGTGATCGATCCCACCACCCACAACCTCGTCTGCTACAACGATACGGCGGCGGCAATCGCCTTGTATGGCAATATCTATCCCGGTTGTATTCCGATCAACACCTTCGGCAACAACGTGACCACGGACGCGCAATATACCTACTGGTCGCGGTCGACGCATTTCACAGAGTCCAACATCATGGACGATATCGCCGCCGACATTTCGGGCAATCTCTTCGATTTGCCGGCCGGTCCGCTCAAGGTGGCACTGGCGGGCGAAATGCGCTGGCTCGACTATACGATTGATTCCGACGCCTCGCCGACCGATGTGGTCAATTGTTTCGGCCTTCGCTTGTGTGGCAATGCCGCCGGAACCGGCCCCGTCAATCAGGCCACGGTCACACAGACCTTGTGGGACAACAACACCGTGCCTTCCACTCATGCCTCGGAAAATGTGTGGGAATTCTCGGCGGAAATTGGCGTGCCGATTCTCAAGGATCTTCCGTTGGTCCAGAACCTGGACGCCGACCTGGCAGGCCGCTACACCGATTACAGCGTCTCCGGCTCGGTGCAGACCTGGAAAGTCGGCCTGGACTGGCATGTGAACGACAGTGTCCGCTTCCGCGGCACCACGTCGGTCGACATCCGTGCTCCATCGTTGAACGACCTGTTTTCGCCCCAGGTCTCCAGCAGCGGGCCGTTCCTGGATCCTCTGACCCAGTTCAATCCGGGCGGCATCCAGACCGTGTCCGGGGGCAACCCCGCCCTGGTGCCGGAAACATCGCGCACCTATACGGGCGGCTTGGTCCTGACCCCGAGCTTCATTCCCGGCCTGACCATGTCGGCGGACTATTACAACATCAAGGTCAAGAACGCGATCGGCAGCGTCAGCGGCAGCAATACGGCGATTGCCAATATCTGCATCGCATCCGGCGGCACGTCGCCGCTGTGCTCGCTGTATGTGCGGCCGTTCCCCTACACCAACACCACGCCGGCCAACTATCCCACTCTGCTCTACAGTCAGAAACTCAACGTGGCCTTTGCCTCGACCGAAGGCGAGGATTACGAGATCGATTATGGGTTCGACACGTCGGGCGTGGCTTCCTGGCTGGCGGGCATGGTCAATCTGCGCGCCTTGTTGAACGTGGCCCCGGTGCTGAATTCCGCGACCTTTCCGGGCGCTCCCATCCAACATGGGTATGGCGTAGGTACCACAACCGCTAGCCAGAAAGGCCATGCCACGATCATCGGCGATTACACGCTGGGCAACTGGAGTGTGGACGCCGAGTGGCACTGGTTCAGCGGCCTGAACAACAACGGCGTTTTCGGGCCGGGGCAGACTTACTATACCCAGAACCGTGTTGGCAGCTTCAGCACAATGGACTTCACCCTCAGCCGGCAGATCACCTTCAGCGACAACACGGTCATGTCTGCCTATTTCAATGTGCAGAACGCCTTCGACTCCGTCCCACCCTATACCGTCGGATCGTCCGGAAACCCCGGGTCTATCTTTGGCGGTGTCCCCCCGGGCGAAGACGTGATGGGCCGTTATTTCACCATCGGTGTTCGGGGCAACCTCTAAGCGCCGCGCCGCTCTTGCTTTAGTCCCCCTGAGGCCGCAGCTTCATCGCTGTGGCCTCTTTTTTTCGGCGTGGCCGGTCACTTGGCCAGTTTTTTGAGAACCGACAGCAATGGCCGTTCGGCCTTGCCATATTCTTTCCAGGCCTTGCTCCTGGCGATCAGGCCAGGCGCGGTGCGCACGGTGAAGCGCCCAGGATCCAGCCCTTTTTTCACAGCGCTCCATTCCAGCGGCATGGAAACGGTGGCGCCTTCGCGCGCACGCGGAGAAAGCGGCGCCACGGCCGTCGACATGCGGTCGTTGCGCAGATAGTCGAGGAAGATCTTGCCGGTGCGCTTGGCCTTGGACATGTTGAGCAGGTATTTGTCGGGGCTGTCGGCCGCCATGCGGGCGCAGATCTCGCGCGCGATGGATTTGGCCTCGGGCCAGCCGATGGTCTTGCCGGCATCAAACGGCGTCACCACATGGATACCCTTGCCGCCGGTGGTCTTGACGAAAGGCACCAGGCCCAGCGCCTCCAGCCGCTCTTTCAATTCCTTTGCTGCGGCGATTACGTCACCAAAGTCCAGGCCCGGCGACGGGTCGAGGTCGAAGACAAAGCGGCCGGGCACGTCGGGCTTGCCGGGCGCGCAATTCCAGGGATGGAGTTCGAGCCCCCCGGCCTGGGCCACCGCCGCCAATGTCTCGATCCGGTCAATCTGCAGATAGGGCTTGCGGTCGCCCGAGACCCTTACCTGGGTGAACAGATTGGACTGGCCAGGCCCGGCATGGCGCTGGAAAAAGCGCTCCTTGGCCTGGATGCCATCCGGCGCGCGCACCAGCGAGCAGGGGCGTCCCTTGATGTGCGGCAGCATCCAATCGCCCACGGCCTCGAAATACTGTGCCAGCTCCAACTTGGTCACCGGCTTGCCGTCACCGGCATCGGGCCATAGCGCCTTGTCGGGATGGGTGATGGGAATGTTCATCACCACATTGCCTGTCTTGGCCGCGGCGATCTTGCCCTTTTTCACCTTGGGTTCGGCCAGCTTCTTCATCTTCGGCATCTCGGCTTCCACTTCCCGGGCAGGCTTGTCGGCGCGCAGGCCTTTGAAAGCGGCCTGGCGCACCATGCCATCGCCGGTCCAGCCGGCAAATTCGATTTCCGCCACCAGCTCCGGCTTCAGCCAATGGACACCGCGTTCGGATCTGGGCGCATTGTTGCCGGTAAAAGGCGAGGCATCGGCCGCCATCTCTTTCAGGCGCGGCGTCAACTGCTTCAGCTTGCCGGCGGAATAGCCGGTGCCGACCCGGCCAACATAAATCAAGTGATCGCCGCGATGGACGCCCACCAGCAGGGAGCGAAACTTGCCGTTGGTGGTGCTCCAGCCGCCAAGCACGACTTCATGGCCGGCGCGGCATTTGGCTTTGGTCCAGCTGTCGCCGCGGCCGGGCATATAGGGCGCATCCAGCCGTTTGGAGACGATGCCCTCCAGGCTCATCCGGCAGGCCGATTGCAGCACGGCCTCGCCGCCGCTGGCGAAATGCTCGACAAAGCGCAGATGCGAATCGGATCTGGCCTTTTTCAGCAATTCCGCAAGGCGCGCTTTTCGCGCCGATAGGGGCAGGGGGCGAAGGTCCTGGTTTTCGGCAAACAGCATGTCGAAGACGAAATAGATCAGGCCTTCGGATTTGCCGTCCGACAGGGCCGCCTGCAGGGCGGCGAAATCGGGCGCGCCATTGTGATCCAGGGCGCAGATCTCGCCATCCAGAATACAGTCGGGCAGTTTGGCCGCGGCATCCGCGATGGCGCGAAAGCGCTGCGTCCAATCCAGCCCCTTGCGGGTGAACAGTCTGGCCTTGCCACCTTCCACATGCAGCTGCATGCGATAGCCATCGAACTTGACCTCATGCACCCAATCGGCGCCTGACGGCGGCTGTTCCACCAGCCGGGTCAGCTGGGGTTCGACGAAATGAGGCAGCTTGGAGACCTTCTTTGCCTTCACCAAAGGTTCAGGCTCTTCATCCACGTCCTTGCGGCTTTTGGATTGCCAGATGGCGTCCGCCTTGAACGCCTTGGCCCGCATGAAGGGCTTTGGTTTTTTGCCGGTGCCGGCCTCGATCGCATCCATGGCGCGGCCCGATGCCACTGAATGGTCCTTTTTCAGAACCGCGTCGCCATTGCTGTCCTTGGCATATTTGTCGTGATGCTTGATTAGGAGCCAGTTGTTGCGCTTGCCGCCGAACTTGTCGCCTTTCATGCGTACCAGAACCCAGCCGCCATGCAGCTTTTCGCCTTCCAGCGTGAATTTCAGGTCCCCTTTGGCCAGCATCTTTTCGGCATCGCCGTCCGGCTCCCAGGTGCCGCGATCCCACAGCATCACCGTGCCCCCGCCATATTGGCCCTTGGGAATGGTGCCTTCGAAGTCGCCATAATCCAGCGGGTGATCCTCCACTTCCACCGCCAGCCTTTTGTCGGCAGGGTCAAGCGATGGCCCGCGCGTCACTGCCCAGCTTTTGAACGTGCCGTCCCACTCCAGGCGGAAGTCGTAATGCAGCCGGGTCGCGGCATGCTTCTGGATCACAAAGCGCAGCTTCTTGCCGGCGGCCACGGGCCGGCGGCCGCTGGGCTCGGCGGTGACCGCGAAATCGCGCATGGACTGGTATTTTTTCAAGTTCCGGGCGGCCTTGCGCACCGGTCTTTTCGGGGACTTTTTTTTGCTGGCCATTGGGCTCGAATCCTTTCGGAAACATAGTTCCTCCGGGTGCGTTTCCGTTCCGGTTCTCAAGGAAAAAAGTCCGATGGCCGCCAGGAAATCCGCGAAAAAGAAGTCTACGCCCCGCAAATCCTCGCACAAGGCGGCGGCGGCGCATGGCCATCATACACCGGCCAATTCCAATGAGCCGCATCTGTCGTCACGCCCGATCTGGCAAGGCAATCTCAGATTGTCTCTGGTTTCCTGTCCGGTGGCGCTCTATGGGGCGACCGATCGTGGCAGCGATGTCTCCTTTCATCTGCTCAACCCGGAAACCAACAACCGTATCCGCATGGTCCCCACCGATCCCGATACCGGGCCGGTGGAACGCTCCGAATTGGTCAAGGGCTATGAGATCTCCAAGAACAAGTATGTCGTGCTCAGCAATGACGAGTTGAAGGCGGTTCGTCTGGAGACCACCAGGAATATCGAGATCGAGCGTTTCGTCGACGAAAAGGATATCGACCGGCTTTATTGGAATGTGCCCTATTACCTGCTGCCCGACGAGAAGGCTGGAGCGGAAGCCTATGCGGTGATCCGGGCGGCGCTGGCGGAAACCGGCCGCATTGCGCTGGGCCGGGTCGTCATGCATGGACGCGAGCGGCTGGTGGCGCTTGAACCGCGCGGCAAGGGCATCATCGCCTATACCCTGCGCATGGGCGATGAAGTGGTCAGTCCGGCCGACGCCTTTGCCGATATTCCCGCGGAGCACCCCTCCAAGCAGATGGTGGAGATTGCCCGCAAGATCATCGAGCAGCAGGAAGGCGCTTTTGAGCCCAGCAAGTTCGAGGACCGTTACGAAAGCGCCCTGCGCGACCTGATCCGCCGCAAGGAGAAGGGCGAAAAGCTGGTGACCGCGGAGCCGGTCGAGGAAGACAATGTCATCGACCTGATGGCGGCGCTGAAGAAAAGTCTCAAGACCAAGGGCAATGGCCACCCTGCGGCACGGCGCAAAGCCCGCTGAAGCCCGCTGCATTGCAGCGAAGCGGTGTCCATCCGCAAATGACCGCTAGAGGATTTGACCTTGTGACGCTAGTCTCCCCCGCCAAACGGACGGGAGAGCGGGATGGGTTCAGGATCGTGGCGCGGCGCCGGCCTTATGTTGCTGGCCGGCGCATTGGGCGCTGCTGCCGGCATTTATGATTTCTACAATGCTGCGTCGGGAATTGACGGCACGGGCGGTCTGGAACTGGTGATCGCCGCATCCCTGCTGATGGTTTTTGGTGCGCTGATGGTGATCGTTCTGGGACGCGGCTTTGTGGCGGGGATTTTCCTTCTCCTTCTTCTGCTCGATGTCATTGGGACCGGGACGGCCGCCTATTTTCTGGAAAGCGGCCTGATCATGGCGGCCATGGCGTTGGCGGCGGTCGGCTGGATTTTGCATATGAACGCGCGCGGGAGGGCGGCATGAGAGCTGGTGGTTTTCTGTTTCTGGCGGGGCTGGCCGCCGTGACTGTCGTCACCCAGGTGCGCGCCGAAGATTGGGTCGATTTCAACGGCAACCGGATGGCGCAGAAATATTCCAGCGCCACCCAGATCACGCCCGACAATGTGAAGAACCTGGACGTCGCCTGGAGCTTGAACACCGGCGATGTCTATCGCGGGCCCGATGGCAAACCCGCCAACAGCTCCTATGCCGTCCCGGGACGGGGGCCGATTGCCGGCAGGACCTCCTGGCAGTCCACGCCACTGTTCGCCAACGATACCGTTTATGTCTCCACGCCTTTTTACCGGATTTTCGCGGTCGAACCCGACACCGGCAAGGTGAAGTGGATCTATGACGCCTTCCCGAAAAATCCGTCCAAATTCCACGGCAAAAATCGGGGCATGTCCTATTGGGCCGCGGCCAATCCGGTGGCGGGCCAACCCTGTCAGAAGATGGTCTTCATTGGCACGGTTGACGGGCTTTTGCATGGCGTGGATGCCGACACCGGCAAGCGCTGCGAGGGCTTTGGCGATCACGGCATCGTCAATGTCAATCAATGGAATACGATCAATCCCAAATTTCCGTTTGAGCTCAACCAGTCGGTCGCGGTCTATAAAGACACGCTGGTGGTCGGCTGGGCCGGCGTGGACTGGACGTGGGAAAATTCTCCGCCCGGTTCGGTATTCGGCATTGACGCGCGCACCGGCGCCAAGAAATGGGATTTCCAGATCATTCCCGAAAATATGAGGAACCGCATCGGCACCGCCAATGTCTGGGCCTCCATGTCGGTGGACGAGAAGAACGGCCTTGTCTATCTGCCGGTGTCCTCGCCGGAGAATAACTATTACGGCGGCGACCGGCTGCAGGATATTCCCTATGCCACGTCGGTGACGGCGCTGCATGCCGATAGCGGACAGGTGGCCTGGTCGAAACAGCTGGTGCACCACGACATCTGGGATGTGGACACCAACTCCGCCCCGACCTTGGTCGATATCCAGAAAAACGGCCAGACCGTTCCGGCCCTGGTTCAGTCCAGCAAACAGGGCTTTCTCTATGTACTGAACCGGCTGACCGGGGAGCCGATCTATCCCATGATCGAAAAGCCGGTGCCGGCGTCGGATGTGCCCGGCGAAAAGGCATCGCCGACCCAGCCCTTTGTGCCGGTTCCCGAACGCACGGTGCCCGATCATGCGCCGGGCATTTCGGCGATTGCCGATCTGGCCAGCTTCGGCCAGTGCAGCCGCGACTATGCAGGCTATCGCGATGACGGCTCGTTCACGCCGCCGTCGCTGCGTGGATCGATCGAGTTTCCGGCCACCATCGGTGGCGTGGAATGGTCGGGCGGGGCGGTCGATCCGGTCAGCCAGACTTACATCGTCAACAGTTCCGATGTCGTGCAGGTCTACAAGCTGATCAAGCGCGCGGAATTCGACGCCCAATTCAAGCAATTCCAGGAAGACCGCAAGGCCGGCAAGAACGCCATTCCGCCGGGCTCGCCCGAATATGGTTCTCCCTATGCGGCGCACATCTACACCTTCCTGAACAAATGGGGCATGCCCTGCTGGGCGCCGCCTTATGGCACCCTGTCTTCCTATGATTTGAAGACCGGCAAGCTGCTCTGGAAAAAACCTTTCGGCCAGGTGCAATATTGGGGCTTCTACATGCCGGAGAGCTGGGGTTCGCCCACTTTCGGCGCGCCGGTGATCACCAAATCCGGACTGATCTTTATCGGTGCCTCGATGGACAGTCGGGTCCGCGCGGTGGATATGAAAACCGGCGAGGTGCTGTGGAAGCATCAGGTGGAAGCGCCCGCGGTTTCCACCCCGGCGGTCTACACCTATAAGGGCCGGCAATATGTGGTGTTCGCGGCCGGCGGCAACAGCATCATGGCGCCCAGGGTCGGCGATCAGCTGGTGGCTTTCGCACTGCCGAAATAACATCGCTGACATCCGGTCACAACAGAAAGCCGCGTGTCATCACGCGGCTTTCTTTCTTGTTGGCCCTGGCGAAGCGCCGTAACGTGCCGAGCCATCACACAGGGACGAGGGCAAGCGTGCAGCGAATTCTTCTGGCGATGGCGGTGTTGTGCGCTCTGGCAAGCGGCGCGCGCGCCGAAAACGCGGTAACGCCGGGCGAGTTTGTGGTCGAGCGGCCCACGCTTTTGTCGCTGGGCTTTGAATGGAAGATCAGCGGCGACGAAAATCGCAATGCCGTGGTCGATGTGACGTATCGCAAAAACGGCGAAGCGGCATGGCGCAAGGCGCTGCCGCTGTTTCGCATGGGCGGGGAATTCATCGCCGGGCCCAAGCCGCAATTCGGCGGACTGAATTATTACAACTATACCGTGCCGCCAGGCTTCGCCGGCAGCGTTCTGAACCTTCAGCCCGATACGGAATACGAAGTCCATTTCGTGATGCATGATCCGGACGGCGTCACCGGCGGGGCGGAAAAGACCGTTACCGTGCGGACCCGCAAGGTGCCTGCGCCGGCGACAGGCGGGCATGTCTATCAAGTCTGGCCGTTCAGCCATAAAGGCCCGCTCGGGCCCAATGAGTTCATCGGGCTGCTTGCGGCTTATTACATGGGCGCGGACGAAAGCGATCACAACAATGTGTTCCCGCCGCGGGTCAAGCCGGGCGACACCATTCTGGTTCATGCCGGCGTCTATAAGGACAACCGCTTCATTTATGGGGGCTTCGACAAGAATATCGAAACCTATGGCACGTCATTCGACGGTACTTATTATCTCACCGCCAGCGGCACGGCGGACAAGCCGATTGTGATCAAGGCGGCGGGCGACGGCGAAGTGGTGTTCGACGGCAACGACAACGACACGCTCTTCAACCTGCTGGCCGCCAGTTATAATTATTTCGACGGCATCACGATCAAAAATAGCAATGTCGGCTTCCTTTTGGGCATCAAGGAT
>Ga0209233_1000855_pt1 | contig 13478 bp, 12 predicted proteins | sample AraplaCL_Cvi_mCL_FD_184269 | JGI IMG/M metagenome (GOLD analysis project Ga0209233, IMG submission 184269) | Arabidopsis root microbial communities from the University of North Carolina, USA - plate scrape CL_Cvi_mCL (SPAdes) (version 2) | ecosystem: Host-associated > Plants > Roots > Endosphere...
CGGAAGGAAAAGGCCAGCGCCTCCGGCGATTGATCGAGTGCGCTAAGCTCCCATGCCTTACCTCAAGGCGAACGGCTGACGGGCGCCGCTGAAGCAGTTCGGTCGCGAGCTGTTCTGCCGCATCCGCAACGGCCTCGACATACGATGGTTTGGCCGAGCCAATCAGCGGTAGCGTCGGGTCGGTTGCAGGCGCAAAGTGTGTATGCGAGGCTAACAGCACGACTTCCGCCGGATTGAGGCCGATGCGTGCCAGTCTCGCGTTTATAAGGCCTTGCAGAAGCGGGCCGATGAAGAGTAAGTCAAAGCTCAGGATAAGACAGCGACGGTCTTTTTCCTGAAGGAGGAGGCCGGAAACCTCAAGTGGGCTCAGGATTTTCGTACTGTCAGCTACTCGCGAGGCGTAGCCTGCAAGCCGCGTTGCTGCGTCAGTGGGTGTTATTTCGCGCGATGAGGCCGTTGCAAACAATTCCAAGACCTTGATCTGTTCTTTAGGGCAATTTAGGCGCCGACGGCACGAACCAATGCGGGGGGACCTCGCGATGGTTAAGCTCGGGGCCCTCCGCCGCAAATCCTACTTGAGGCGCCTACCGTTGAGAAGACCGACAGCTTGCGTCTATGACATGAATTGTAGCTCTCTCTGGTCGTTTAGGGTGTTATGGGATCCGCAGCACTAACCTTTTGGTTCGTAGAAATCGCAAGTAGTGGAAGACACGTCCGGCGCTTGCAAGCATGAACGGGCGTCAGCGAAGGAACGATGCGTCTTTTTCAGAACAGTGGCGTTTACCCTTCTTACCTCTCGCATTTCAATCACTTCGCGAAGGGATTGAACACGTTCGAAGAGCGCTTGGACGCCTTTATCGCGGATCGCTTCGGCGCATTACATTTCTTGGAGCCAGTGCTTGACCGGAGTGGTGATGCGTTCTTTACTAATGCAGACGATGAGATTTTGCAGAGGTTCTGGGCTCGCGAAAACGGGATTCATAACGCCTCGTTCGAAGAGATCCTCCTCGCCCAGATCGAGCATCATCGCACCGAGGTTTTCTACAATCTCGACCCTGTGCGCTTTCCGAGCGCCTTCGTGCGCAAGCTGCCCGGATGTGTCCGAAAGACACTCTGCTGGCGCGCCGCCCCCTCGGGCAGCGCCGACCTGACCGCTTATGGTACGGTGCTGGGCAACTTTCCGTCTATCCTCGAAGCTTGGCGCAGCAAGGGTTGCCGCGCCGAGTTATTTTTTCCTGCTCTCGATCCTGTTATGAGCGAGTATGGCTACGGCGAGCGGCCGATCGACGTCCTCTTCGTCGGCGGCTACTCGCGACACCATTCCGCGCGCGCCAAGACGTTGGAGCAAGTCGCGGAACTTTCCAGCGAATATGAGGTGGCGTTCCACCTGGATTCGTCGCGTCTGACCCGGCTGGCCGAATCCAAGCTCGGCCGCTTGCTCCCTGGCCTCGGGAAGCACAGACGACCACGGGCAGTCGCCACGATCGCCCGCCCGCCGGTATTCGGACGGCGCTTCTACGAGCTTCTCGGAGCTTCCAAAATCGCGCTCAACGGTGCGATTGACATGGCTGGGACTGACCGCGGAAACATGCGATGTTTCGAGGCAATGGGCTGTGGAGCGCTTCTGGTTTCGGACTACGGGAATTATCCGCCCGGCATGACCCCGGGCGTGACAATCGAGACCTATGAAGCCGCCGAGCTTGCGACGCCGATGATTTCGCAGACCCTGGCGAATTGGCCTCGGTCGGCCGAGATGGCAGCCCGCGGTCGCGACGAATTAAACCGTACCTACACAAAGCCGCGCCAGTGGCGTGAATTCATCTATCTTGTGGGGCGCATATAGTCGGATTAGCGGTACAAAGCCGAGCGGAGCGGGCCCATGTCACTGGTTCCGCTTGCATGATATTATATGATGCTGTTCAAGGCGGGGGATAACCACAGGGAACGGGCGCATCGCCGCACAGGAGAGACGGATGTACGTGGACGGTGCCCTATTCAAAGCGAAAGAGCTTTTGGACGCCACGTTGCTGCCGGTACATGCCTTGAGAGGCTATCCGCCGTGGAGCCTTGGGTACTATACTCGGAAAAAGCGAGCTATCGTGGCGGCAATCGACCAGAACGTGGTCCGCCCGAATGCCCCCCTTCCAGCGAGCTTCGGCATCGGGCTGGACGAGCGCGTGGTGGAGTATCCTTGGCTTTTTTCGTGCCTTAGAGCAGCCGGTCCGCTCGGAAAGGTATTGGACGCGGGCTCGACCCTCAATCACGAGTATATTCTGAGCCGGAATCCCCTCGACAAGGCAGATTTGACCTTGATGACCTTGGCGCCGGAAAAACGATGCTACTGGCACAAAGGCTACTCCTATGTTTTCGGAGATTTCCGCGAAAGTCCGTTTCAGGATGCGCTGTTCGACACGCTCATTTCCATCTCGACGCTTGAACACGTCGGACTGGACAACACGTTATTGTACACCGACGATCGTACCAAGGACGAGAGCGACCAGTTCGGATTTTCAGCTGCGATGGCCGAATTCAGGCGAATCGTCCGGCCGGGTGGCCGCTGCTTCATCACCGTTCCTTACGGCCGGCACGAGGATTTCGGCTGGTTCCAGCTGTTCGATGCCCGGATGCTGGACTGGCTCATAAAATCCTTCGGTCCGTCCACCCATCAGGTCGAGTTCTTCAGCTACCGCCAGCAGGGCTGGGAAAGAGCAACGCAGGCCGCCGTCGAGAGCGCGACCGCATTCGATCCTCACAGCGGTCGGGGGCGAACACACGACAAGGCGGGGTGTGCGCGTGCGATCGCCTGCATCCAGATGACCAGATGAACCTCGATCTCCTGCTGCAACGGCTGTTAGGGCGACCGACTTGCGAACTCGGCTCCGGCGCGCGCCTTCTGAGCACCGCAAGGATCCGGAATATTCGTCGCGAGGCCAAATCTATTAGCATCGGTGAACACAGCATCATTCGCGGCGAATTACTGACGTTCGCTCACGGCGGACGAATCGAAATCGGCTCCTGGTGTTATGTCGGCGAAGGCGCGCGCATCTGGTCGGGCGGGGCGATATTTCTCGGTGACCGTGTGCTGGTTGCACATGGCGCCAACCTGTTCGACAATCTTACGCATCCGATCGATCACCATGCCCGGCACAAGCAGATCAGGGAGATCTTCACGACAGGCCATCCTGCTGAAATCGATCTGGACGACCGGCCCATATCGATCGGAGACGATGCTTGGGTAGGGGCCGGCGCGTATGTTCTTCGAGGTGTTCAAATCGGCGCACGCGCAGTAATTGGTGCGGGCGCAGTGGTCACCAAAGATGTCGCGGCGGATACCATCGTCGCAGGCAACCCGGCCGTCGTGGTCGGACGGGTGGACGAATCTTATGTGTAACCCAACCGACCGCATCTACCTGCGCTGCTGCAAGTGTGCCCCATGAGCGTTTGGGTCACAGGCGGCAATGGCTTCATTGGGCGTCATCTCATCGCTTACCTCGCACGGATGGGCGAGAGCGCGTATGGAGTTGGTCATGGCGCGATCGACGAGACGGATCGGCGGAAGTTCGGGCTGACGGACTGGATCAATGGCGAGATTAGCGCGCCCAATCTCGACGGCCTTGTTCAGCGCGGAGGCATTCCCAGCGCAATCTTTCACTTGGCCGGCGGTTCGTCGGTGGCGCGTTCGATTGAGCAGCCTTACGAGGATTTCTCCCGTACCGTCGCTGCGACGGCAAGCCTGCTGGAATGGCTGCGTCAGTCCGCACGCGAGTGCCGGTTGGTCGTCGTCTCCAGCGCGGCCGTGTACGGTGCACATCATGCTGGCGCGATTTCGGAGCAGGCTGCCACACAGCCAATGTCGCCTTATGGTCATCACAAGCTGATTATGGAGCAGCTTTGCCGAAGCTACGCGGATTCGTTCGGGATCCGCGTGACCATCCTCCGATTGTTTTCGGTCTACGGTCCCGCGCTGCGCAAACAGCTGTTGTGGGACCTCTGCGTGCGGCTTGGGCAAGGCCAACGCGAACTCGTGCTCGGCGGCACCGGCAACGAGGTGCGTGACTGGATCGATGTGCGGGATGTCGCGCGGCTGCTTGCGGGGCTCGCACAAGCTAACGCTGCGCCCCTGAAGGTGTTGAATGGCGGCAGCGGGGTCCCGACCAGCGTGGCGGAGATCGCCCGTTTGTTAACGAGAGCCTGGGGCGGTGATATCCCGGTGCGTTTTTCGGGTCTGGTCCGTGCGGGCGATCCTTTCAGCCTGGTCGCCGACGCGGGGCAGCTTTCCGTCATTCCGTTCAGTTGGCGCATCCCGGTCCAGGACGGTATTGCTCAATATGTAAGCTGGTTCAAGGGGCAGGGCCATTGAGCGACGCTCGCCCGATCCGGCTCGCCTTCACCTTGATTTCCCGCAAGGCTTGGGCGGGCGGCTACAACTATCAACTGAACCTGTTCCATGCGCTTGCGAAATACTGCCCGGGCGCTATCACGCCCGTGGTGTTTGCGGGTGAAGCTCACGATGCAGGGGAACTCGCAACCATCCGGAAGGTCCAAGATGCCGAGACTGTTTGCTCGATGCATTTCGATCGTCCCGCGCTGACCTCGTTGCTGCCGACCATGTTCGCCCAGGATCGCGGTGCGATTGCCAGTTTTCGCAACCACAAAATCGATGCGGTCTGGGAGAACGCCCGCTTCTTCGGATGGAAGTCTCCCTATCCGACCGTGGCCTGGATCCCTGACTTCCAGCATCGGCAGCTGCCGCATCTGTTCTCTAACAATGCGAGACGACGGCGTGAATTGGGTTTTCAACTGCAGATCTTGTCCGGCCGAACCATCATTCTAAGCAGCCGCAGCGCTGAGCGGGATTGCCTTTCCTACTACCCGCGTACGAAAGGCCGAACCGCCGTCGTGAGGTTCGCCAGCGAGCCTTCGGCCGAACTGCTCAAGCTGGATTCTCTGGAGGTGATTCAGAAGTACGATTTGCCGAGAACGTACTTTTATGTCCCCAACCAGTTCTGGCGCCACAAGAACCACAGGATCATTCTGGACGCACTTGCTCTGCTTGAGCAACGCGACGTCCGCCCGGTCGTCGTGGCATCCGGTGGAGGCGATCCGCACGAACCGGAATATCTGGAGCAAATTCTGCGCGAAGCCGCTGACCGCGGGTTGGCGCAGCAGTTCCGGTATCTCGGCATGATCCCGCTCGGCGATGTCTATGCCCTTCTGCGAGCCTGTGCCGCCCTGATCAATCCATCGTGCTTCGAGGGCTGGAGCACAACGGTCGAAGAAGCCAAGTCGTTCGGCGTACCGATGGTGCTGTCCGACATTGACGTACACCGTGAACAAGCTGAACAGCGCGCGAATTATTTTGGCACAAGTGATGCCGCCGCGCTCGCCGCCCATCTGCAGGAGTTTGGAAATCCTGCATTTGTTGTACGCGAGATGAACGGTCACCTGGGCGGACGTGTGCGGGAGTTCGCCGAAAACTTCGTCTCGACCATTAAACAGGCCGTCCGAGCACATTCGCATTGATCGGTACTCATTGGAGCGCGCACAGCCATGAATCGACCGGTCGTACTCGTCACCGGCGCAACCGGATTTATCGGACGCAATCTCGTCCCCTTGCTCCACAGTGGCGGTTATCGCGTGCGCCGGGCGTTACGCGACGGACGAGCCGGGGAGGACGATGTTGTGATCGGTTCGATTGGACCGACCACCGATTGGGACGCAACGCTTGGGGGAGTGGACACGGTGATCCATCTGGCGGCCCGGGTGCACCACCCCAACGAAGAGCACGCCAGTGGGCTCTACGACGCGGTGAACACGCAAGGCACAATACAATTGGCGTTAGCAGCCGCGCGGGCGGGGGTATCCAGGTTCGTGTTCCTGAGCACGATCCTGGTCAATGGAAGCTCGACGGATGGGCGTGGGCCTTTCAAGCCAGACGACGCAGCGATGCCGCGCGGTGTCTACGGGCAGTCCAAGGCGGCGGCGGAGGCTGCTCTGCAGCGCCTCGCGGCTCAATCCAGGATGCGAATAGCTGTCGTGCGCCCGCCGCTGGTCTATGGACGCGAAGCGCTCGGCAATTTTCGTCACCTCGTCGGCGCGATCAGGCGGCGGATTCCGCTTCCGCTTGCCCTTGTCGACAACAGGCGGGCGTTCGTCAGCGTGCAGAATCTTGTGTCCTTTGTCGCGCATCTGGTCGGCTTCGACGCTGCTCCGCCATATCAGATCTACCTGGTTGCCGACGACGAGCAGATCTCGACCGCCGCTTTCGTTCGCCGCATCGGCAAGGCCATGGATAAGCCCGCCATTCTTCTGCCAGTCCCTCTCTCGGTGTTGGCGCTCGTCCTTCGGACGATTGGGCCGGAGCTACGCCACAGCCTGCTAGGCTCCATGGAAGTTGACACGTCCGCCGCGCTGTCGACCGGCTGGAGACCGCCGCTCAGTATGACCGAGGGATTGCGGCTGGCGCTGGGCACGTCGGTCTCTTTCTAGACGCACTTCCGAGTGAGTCCGGCAGCTGCTTCACTGACACACCAGCGAAAACGCTGTGCATTGCTCATCGCTGCTCCGACAGGTCCGGGCCGCGCAACAATTCGTCGATCAGGCCGGCATAGGCGTTCATCGCGGTGGTCCGGTCGAACTTTGATGCCGCCCTCACCGCGCGTTCGGCAAGCGCGCCGCCGTCGGACCGGACCGCGATGCGGATCGCCTCTGCAAGCAGATCGGCGCGGCCCGGCGTCACCACCCAGCCGAGCCCGTTCTCGACCACCGTCAGCGCGGCCTCGGCCTCCGGCTCGGAGACCAGCACCACGGGACGGCCGACCGCCAGCAGATTGTAGAAGCGGCTCGGCACCGACACCCCCGCTACGTCCTTCCGGTACGGAATGATCCAGAGATTGGCGGACGCCAGGAACGCCTCGAGCTCGGCATCCTCGACGCGCCCCACGAACGAGACATTGGGCAAGTTTGCCTCGGCCTGCAACTGCTTCAGCCGCTCGGAGCCGATGCCCCAGCCGGACAGCAGGAAGTGGATGTCCGGCTCGCTCTTCAGCAGCCGCGCCGCCGCGAACACGATCTCGGGGTCATGGGTGAAGCCGAGATTGCCCGACAGGCCGACAATAAAGCGCGCGGGAATGGCCTTGCGGAAAGGATTGTCGGGCGTCAGCGGACGCGCACCAGGGACCAGCGTCGCCCAGTTCGGGATGAAACGGATCTTGTTCCGCCGCATGCCGGAATAAGTCAGGAGCGGCCGCTCCGCATCGCGTCCGATGGTAATGACCGCATTGAGCGCGCGGAACATCAGACCGTTGGCGAATCGCATCGTCCGGGTCACGAACGAGCCGGGCTTCAGAAGCCCCGCCATCACCAGCACGTCGGGGAAGAGATCGTGCAGGATCAGCGCCGAGCGCGCGCCTTTCAGCCTTGCCGCCGCCGCCACGGCATAAGGCAGCATGAACGGCGCGGTGACGGTGAGCACGACGTCGCCTGCCCTTAGCTCTCGGATCAGCGCGAAGAACGTGCGCGAAGCGAACAGCAGCTCGGACAGCCCGCGCCGGACCAGCGCCGCCTTGCCCACCATCCGGTTCTTGACCGCGACGATGCGCGGCTTGCCCGGACCGGTCTGCGCGGCCGGCAATGCGCCTGAACCCGACAGCACCACGACCTCCTGATCCCTGGCGACGCGGCAGGCAATCTCTGCCATGATCGCCGCGGTCGTGCTCAGATCCGGCGGATAATGCTGGCTCGCGACGACGATTTTGCCAGCCATCTTGCCAAGGATCTTGCCATGGGACTGCATCGTCAGGCCGCGGTCGACCCGAATTCAGGGACCGCGTCCTTCAGGATCGTCCTGATCGTGGCGCGATCATCGCGCGCGATCGCCTGGTCGAGCGCCGCGATCCATTTGCGCAGCAGGATCTGGAACAGCAGCGGCAGACTGTCGTAGAAGTCGCCGCCGCCCTCGAAGCGGATGTAAAGCGCAGCAAATAGCGCCGCCGTGGTCGCCAGCAGGTCGTGGAGCGCGATCATGAAATTGCGCCAAAAGAGATGCGAAAGACGCGCTACGAGCCTATCCGTTCGCGAGAAGCGGCTTGATGAAATCGCGCAGATTCCCACCCGGAAAGACATGGCCCGGCAGCCCGGCAGCGCTTGCCGCCTCCATGTCTGAGGGCTTGTCGCCGATCACGAAGCTCCTGCTCCGGTCCACAGGAAACCTCTCTAGAAGGTCGACGATCATACCAGGTTTCGGCTTCCGTCGATGGCTAGTGCGCCGGTAACGCTCGACCTGCCCATCCGGATGAAACGGGCAATACTCGAAGGCGTCGATCCGTGCACCACAGCTCGACAACTGGCGTGTCATCCAGTCGTGCAGAATATTTATGTCAGTTTCCCGATAGAGCCCTCTGGCCACACCAGACTGGTTGGTGATGACAAAGGCGAAATAACCGGCATCATTGACCGCCTTCACGGCCTCGATGGCGCCATCGATCCAGACGAACTCTTTGATCTCGAAAAGATAGCCACTGTCGACATTCAAAACACCGTCGCGATCGAAAAACACTGCCGGCCGCGGCAGACGGCCGTGGGGTGTGATTTCGTTATTTTTTATCATTGCGGCTAACTTAGGGTGGTATTCTAGTTATCGGCGGGTTCCGCGTCCCTCCTAGCACGCCCGAGGACGTCCAGCTATCTAGATTTGAGCGTGTCGCGGCCCGTTCATGGCCGCAGTCTTGGTCGCGGGTGCGGGGTTGACCCGGAACTCCCGATATGTCCAAGGTTCGCAACAGCGCCCTGAGTTGGGGCTTGGTCACCTAGGCGCTCGATTGCAAATGATTTGGGAAGAAGGCAGAGGATGAGTAAACATGTCGCTCTCATCACCGGCGTAACCGGACAGGACGGCGCCTATCTGGCCGAATATCTGCTGTCGCTTGGCTATGTCGTGCACGGCATCAAGCGGCGCTCGTCCTCGTTCAACACGGCACGCGTCGACCACCTCTACCAGGACCCGCATGTCGGCAACGTGCCGTTCTTAATGCATTACGGCGATATGACGGATTCGACCAATCTGATCCGCCTGATGCAGCAGATCCGGCCGACCGAGATCTACAATCTCGCGGCGCAAAGTCACGTCGCCGTCAGCTTCGAGAGTCCCGAGTACACCGCCAATGCCGACGGCATCGGCGTGCTGCGGCTGCTGGAAGCGATCCGTATCCTCGGCATGGAGAAGGAGACGCGGTTCTACCAGGCCTCGACCTCCGAGCTCTATGGCCTGGTGCAGGAAGTCCCGCAGAAGGAGACCACGCCGTTCTATCCGCGCTCGCCCTACGGCGTCGCAAAACTCTACGGCTACTGGATCACGGTGAACTACCGCGAAGCCTATGGCCTGTTCGCCAGCAACGGCATCCTGTTCAACCATGAGAGCCCGATCCGCGGCGAGACCTTCGTCACCCGCAAGATCACCCGCGGCGTCGCCCGCATCGAGGTCGGGCTCGAGCAGACGCTCTATCTCGGCAACCTCTCGGCTAAGCGCGACTGGGGCCACGCCAGGGATTACGTCGAGGGCATGCACAGGATCCTTCAGGCCGACAAGCCCGGCGATTTCGTGCTCGCCACCGGCGAGACGCGCTCGGTGCGTGAACTGGTCGAGCTATCCTTTGCACATGTCGGCCGCCGCATCGCATGGCGTGGGGCGGGCGTCGATGAGACCGGCATCGACGAGACAAGCGGCAGGACGGTCGTGAAGATCGATCCGACCTATTTCCGCCCGACTGAGGTCGACCTCCTGGTCGGCGATGCCACCAAGGCGCGCGAAGTGCTGGGCTGGAAGCCGAAGCGGAGCTTTGCCCAACTGGTCGAGGAGATGATGACGAGCGATCTGGTCGAGGCAAAGCGGGACGCGGCCAATGGCAAGCGCACCGTTTGAGCTGAAGGGCAAGCGCGTCTACGTCGCTGGCCATCGTGGCATGGTCGGGACGGCGATCGTGCGCCGGCTTGAACGGGAGGACGTCACGCTCCTCACCGTGGATCGACGCGAGGTCGATTTGCGCAACCAGGACGCCGTGTTCGGCTGGTTCGCGAAGGTGCGGCCGGAAGCGGTGTTCCTTGCCGCGGCGAAGGTCGGTGGTATCGTCGCTAACGACACGCTGCGTGCCGAGTTTATCTACGACAATATCGCCATTGCCGCCAATGTAATCCAGGCCGCGCATCAGAACGGCACCGAGAAGCTGATGTTCCTCGGCTCTTCCTGCATCTATCCAAAGTTGGCGCCGCAACCCTTGCGCGAGGAGTCTGTGCTGACTGGCCCGCTGGAGCCGACCAACGAGCCCTATGCCATCGCCAAGATCGCCGGCATCAAGATGGTGGAGGCCTATCGCAGCCAATACGGCAGCGACTTCATCAGCGTCATGCCAACCAATCTCTACGGCCCCGGCGACAATTATCATCCCGAACTCAGCCACGTCGTCGCCGCCCTGATCCGCCGCTTCCACGAGGCGAAGATCTCGGGCGCGACAAGCGTCGTCGTCTGGGGCACCGGCACGCCGCGGCGCGAGTTCCTCTATGTCGACGACATGGCGGATGCCTGCGTGCACCTGATGAAGACCTATTCGGGTGCAGATCTCATCAACATCGGCACCGGCAAGGACATTGCCATCGCCGAGTTCGCGCGCGTCGTCGCAAAGATCGTCGGTTATCGCGGCGAGATCTCGTTCGACACATCGCGCCCCGACGGCACGCCGCGCAAGCTGCTCGATATCGGCCAGCTGGAAAATCTCGGCTGGCGCGCGACAACATCGCTGCGCGACGGCTTGACGCGCGCCTACCAGGCGTATCTGTCCTCAAAATAGTTGCTGCAATCTATCGAGTTCTCTTTTCTATCTTAGGTTAAGCGCGACCTTGACGCGTTTCTTCAGCGGAAGTCTGCAGATCAGAGTGGCTAACGTTCGGCTGATGTCAGGAGGCGAAGTTCGGACCAATGCGCAAATTAGCCTGCCCACGATGCGGGCAAACTTGTTGGCCGCCATAGAACCGTGGGGATGAGAGGCCGTCCACACCAGCACATCGTCAAGAGGCTTTCTTGGGACGCCGGGAGGCCGCTTCTGGCTGTGTGGCGCGGGTTGGATGCAAGCCAACCAGGTCGGGTCGACGCTTTTTGCGGAGGGTTCGCTGGCAGGGACCGCAGTAGACAGTCGCGCAATAGCGCGACTTGCCGGTCGCGCTGCTGCACGACCAGGGTAAGGTCGATGATTTCGGTGTGCTTGCAATGTTCGTAGCGGACCTCGAGGAGCGGAAAGCCGCCGGCAATCGCGGCCGCGATAGTCGGAGAAGCCGAGCTCTCCGGTGAACAGTGCCGTACTCCAGGCTGCACAATCGAGCGCGTAAGCCTTGGCGCGGGCGGCATCCGGCGCGACATGGGCCTGGGCCGATTGTTCGACGAGGTTCGCGAAAGTCACCTCTGCTTTGTGAATCTCGCGGGCGAAGTGTTTGCGGTTACCGCCCGACATCGGCGGCGGCGTGATGATGCGAGCGGCGGACATGTCCGGCAAGATACGAGGGGGCCGGGGCGAGAGCCAGCCGTTTGGGCTGGTGCGCCTGGCTGCCCCAACACGCAACCGGTAGGTCAATTCCGCCGTAGGATATTTCGATTTACCGAAATTAAGCTCGCTCCGTCGGGCAAGCAGGAGTTCATAAGACGCTGGTTCTAACGTGTTGAGAGGAACCAGCGTCATGTCGGACGAAATCGAAGTTTCTACGGCCCGCTGCTTGGGGCGTTTCTGTATCTGCGCTCAATCAGTGCCTCGCGCAGGGCATCCCACTGGGGCGGATTGATCGTAGCTTTTGCGACAACCTTTCTGACCTGGGTGGCGAAGTATGTTGGCCGTGGAGTAGTCCATTTTGAAGACGTGAACTTCACGACCCCAGCCAGCTGTCGTAGATTGCCTAAACGCAGAGCGTTTGAGGCGTGGTCAGATGATCAATGCACTTGTCCCGCACAAAATCTCTTTGCCTAAAGCCCAGCAGACGGACTGCGCTGCACAACACGTCCGCATGTCGACGGACCACCAACGGTACTCGATCGAGAATCAAGCTGCTGTCTTCCCAAGGGGCAAAGGCAGTGGCGCAGGGAGATGCAAATGCGGGTTGGCAGGGGCTTGCCAAGAGGTGAACACCGAGGCGAACGCGGGTTGTGATGCTCATCATAGTCCCCTCCAGCCCTCACAAGAGTTGAGGTGGCATCGACCGACGGAGCAGGTGTTCATCACACTAGCCAATTCGGGTCTTGCCAAGGAGCGAAAGAGGACCGGAAGGGAGACGAGGAGCATCTAGACAAGAGAGGCCCTTGCCGAGAGGTGAAAGCCAAAATGCTCGGTGAGGTAGGCACTCATCATCATGGCCACTGAAAAGCAGATTAAAGCAAACCGTGAGAACGCAAGCCGGAGCACAGGGCCGAGGAGCTCGGCCGGGCGTTTGAAATCAAGCCGCAATGCACTGCGCCACGCTTTCAATTCCTGTGGCTGCTGACCTGCCGACTGAGGCGCAGGCTTGCAAGCTAGCGGAACTTTTGATGCCGGAAGGCGCCCGCCATTCACAAAAGCTATCGGTGCTCGAAATGGCGCGAGCCCATATGCAAACTGCTGAGGATTTCAGCTGTGCGGAAAAGCTTGCTAGCAAAAGTTAAATCTGCAGGATCCATCCATTGAACAGGTGCGACGTCTGGCGGCATTGGAGCGCTATGACTGTCGAGCCCATAGGCAACGCCATCGAGCGGAAGACCGGCTTCGTGGAACGGAACCAATGCACGGTAGTATTGAGTGAGCAACGTCGCCAAACTTGGCAAGACGAACCCACTTTTACCGGTGGCTCTGAATTTACTATACTTTCCTACCGCTCGTCCGAGATCACCTTGCCGTCGTTCGGCAGCGCGCCGGGACCGACCAATTCGACGCTGCCGCCGAGCTTCGTCACCGCGCGCAGAGTGTCGGCGATCTCCTCACGCAGGGCGTCGCTTGATGCATTCGTCTCCACTTTCAGCGTCATCGCGTCGGTCTCGCCCTGACGGGTGACGACGAGGCGCAGTCTTCCGAGCGTGGCGTGGCGCTTGCCGATCTCGGCGATCTGCTCGGGACGAACGAACATGCCCTTGACCTTGGTAGTCTGGTCGGCGCGACCCATCCAGCCCTTGATGCGCATATTCGTGCGGCCGCATCTGCTTGGGCCTGGCAGCGCGGCCGTGAGGTCGCCGAGCGCGAGGCGGATCCAGGGATGATGCGGATCGAGTGATGTCACGACGATCTCGCCGACGTCGCCGGGCGCCACGGGTTCACCGGTGCCGGGCTTGACGATCTCCATGATCAAATCCTCGTTCACGACCATGCCATCGCGCGCTTCGGTCTCGTAGGCGACGAGGCCGAGATCGGCAGTGCCGAAGGCCTGGTAGGCATCGATGCCGCGCGCCTTGATCTCGGCCTGGAGCGACGGCGGGA
>Ga0209233_1000856_pt1 | contig 13443 bp, 9 predicted proteins | sample AraplaCL_Cvi_mCL_FD_184269 | JGI IMG/M metagenome (GOLD analysis project Ga0209233, IMG submission 184269) | Arabidopsis root microbial communities from the University of North Carolina, USA - plate scrape CL_Cvi_mCL (SPAdes) (version 2) | ecosystem: Host-associated > Plants > Roots > Endosphere ...
GATGGCGCAGGACTTTTACGCCGCATTCCAACTGGGCGAAACCGACAAGGGCATCGACACGGTCGACGCCGACGGTGTGGCATTCGCGGCGATTCAGGGACTCAACGAATTGCTGGCGGAGAAGGATGCGAAAACCGCCGCCCGATTGGACGAAAAAGACCGCGAGATCGTTGCGCTTCGTGAAGAATTATCGGCGCAGAAAACGCAGAATGCCACGCAGCAGAAGGCTATCGCCGCCCAATCGGAAGAAATCCAGGGACAGAAGTCGCGGCTTACCTCGCTCGAATCGCTCGCAGGAGAGTTCGCAGAGATGAAATCGCAACTCACCGCATTGCGCCGATCTTCTTCCGGCACCCACCGCGTTCGCGTTGCCGCGGTTCAGAACGATTGCTGCAACGAGGGGAAGTGGTGCCGCTTATCTGACTCGAACAGATGACCTACCGCTTACAAGGCGGTTGCTCTACCAACTGAGCTAAAGCGGCAACGATGGAGGAACCTTCGTCAGGCACCCGACGCAGCAATCCACGCCGGGTGTCCCATTTTCGCACGAAAAGCGGCGATCAAAAACAATCGATCGGTTGCGCATGCAATTCGCTGCGTACGGGCACATTGGCGCGCCAATCAAGCGGCGTGTCGCCGATTTGCGCCACGTCGACCCAGTAGATCGGCACCTCGTCGCTGCGCTGGGTCATTTCGGGCTTGAAGCCGAGCGCGCGGATTTCGTTGAGGCGCTTCTCCGCGTTGCCGGATTCGTGGAACAGGCCCAGCGAAATCGCGTTCGGTTGCTCGCCCGCGGTGACGATGTAGTAATCGCTGATGCCCTTGCTCGACAGCTGGCGGGCGAAGTCGAGTGCGCGCTCGCGGTTGGCCGGCGCGGGCAGATAGACCCAATAGCCGCGCACCTCGGTGACGCGCGTTTCGCGGAACTGCACGCGCGCGACGAGCGGCGTCAGCGCCTTCATCGCTGCACGCATATCGGCCTGGGTTGAGAACGCACCGATCGAAAGGCAGGTTTCCTTTTTCGCATCCGCGCTGCGTGCGGACGACGTCGATGTCGGTGCCGCGCCTGCAGGCGTGCTGCGATCGTTTTCGCTGAGCAAGACGAGTTTGGCCACGCCCGTGTCGGCGGCGGGCGTCGCGGCAACCGGCGCGCGCGGCGCAAAGTAGAGCCAGCCGGCAGCACCGATGTTGAGCGCGAGCAGGAGCAGGAAAAGAACGCGAACGAACATCCGTGGGCGCAGTGTCGAGGATGGCGGGGATTCTAGCAGCCGAACGGCGCGGCCTTTCCGAAAAACAGCGTCGACCTGGAAACTCTACTTGCCGTCCGCGTCGGCGAAATAGGCCAGCCCGCGCAGGACGAGGTCGGGGTCGACACGATGTTCGAGTTCGATCAACGGGGCGAGCCGCTTGGAACCGCCGCCGGAAAGAATCAACGCCGGCGTCATCCCGAACGCCGCCTGCGCGCGGCGCGCGAAGCGTTCGACGAGAGCAACCGCGGCGAGCCACGTGCCGGATTCGACCGCCGCGGCCGTGGTGTCGGCGAATTCCGCGATCGGCGCGGCGGCCAGTTCGCCCAAGCGCGCGGTGCGTTCGAGCAAGGCTTGGCGCATCAGCGGCGGCGCGGGCGCAATCAGTCCGCCGAGATGCCGCCCATCGCTGCCGACCGCGTCGAGCGCGAGCGCGGTACCGCAGCTGGCGACGACGGCCGGGCCGGCACAATCGCGATGCGCAGCGACGAGGCCGAGGAAGCGATCGACGCCGAGCCGCGCCGGCGCCGAATAGGCATTGCGCACGCCGCAAGCCGAGGCCGGACTGCGCGCGTAGCGCACAGACACCGCGAAGTGCTCGTTCAACGAATGCGTCAACGTCTGTTCGAGCGCATTCGAGGCCACTGAGGCGACCCAGATCGCGTTGACCGCGGGAACGTCTTTCCACAACCCGGCGAAATCGACTTCCGCGGGCGGCGCATCCGTCGGCTCGCTGTCGTTCACTCGCGCGTGCGTCAGCGTGGCGCCGCGATGCAACTGCGCGCCGTCCCACAGGGCCCATTTCAGGCGCGAGTTGCCGAGGTCGATCAGTAGTTTCATCGAGCGTTGTCCAAATCTATGCCGCGCGCACCGAAATCTCGGCGCTGTCGTAATGGGTGGTGATCTTGCCGTGGCGCACGATCAACGCGCCGCGCTCGTCCACGCCGGCAGCGATGCCTTCGCTCGACGCGCCCGCGGCGACGACGCGCACCCGGCGCTCGCGCAACAAGTCGCTGCGCGCGTAGACGGGCGCAAACGCGGCGAAACCCTGCGATTCGAAGCGATCGAGTGCATCGATCAAGCGCGTGATCAAGCGCGCCGCCAGCCGATTGCGCGAGGGAATTTTGCCGTCATGCAGGCTCGCGATATCGATCGCCGGCTGATCGATGCGTGCGCGTGCCTCCGCCGACAGGCGCAGGTTGATGCCGATGCCGATCACCGCGTGGCAGGGGCCGAGAAATTCACCGCCGAGTTCGACCAGGATGCCGGCGAGCTTGCGGCCCTCGGCGAGCACATCGTTCGGCCATTTGAGTCCGACCTCGGCGACGCCGCAGTCGGCCAGCGCCTCAACGACGGCGATGCCGACGACCAAGCTCAGCCCAGACAACGTCGCCATGCCGCCGTCGAAGCGGCGCAGCAGAGAGAAATAGAGATTGCCGCCGAGCGGTGATTGCCAGATGCGCCCGCGCCGACCGCGGCCGGCGGTCTGTGTTTCGGCGAGACAGGCTTCGACGCCGGTAGCACCCGCTGCGCGCCGCTGCAGTTCGGTGTTAGTCGAGTCGATCTGCCAATGCACGGTGAGCGCTTGCAGGCGCTGGCGCATGATTCCGTCGAGTTCGCTGCGGATGCGTTCGGCATCGAGCAATTCGAGCGGCCAGGCGAGTCGGTAGCCGCTGCCGGCGGCGCCCTCGATCGGTGCGCCGAGGTCGCGCAGATGCTCGATCTGTTTCCATACAGCGGCCCGCGTCACATTCAGCTGCCGCGCGAGCTCGGCGCCGGACACCGCGTGGTCCGAAGACAGTGCGGCGAGCAGGGCGTGCGGTTCGATAGCCATGCCCGGATGATAGTGCATCGCTGCGACGGTCCGGACGACGCAACCGTTTCTGCGTTTGCTGCATCTATATCGCTGTCCGTGCAGTGCTTCGTTGTCCGTGTGTCCGCGGCGGACACGCGGACAGGCCGTTAGTCGCGGCTTCGGTCCTTGATCGAAAAGGGATTTTTCGGTTGGCACGATTGCTGCTGCTACTCTCTGGTAAGACACTGGCGCTGCCTTCCAGGGCATGCGACCATCCTTTTCTCCCTGCAAGTCCGAACCCGGTGAACACCATGCACAGACGCTACGTCGTTCTCGCCGCCTTGCTGGCCTTTTTTGGCACTGTGCTGTATTCCGCCGCGGCCTTGAGCTGCAACGCGGAAGGTATCGGTGCGTCCAAACAACCTACTGTCGCTGCTGCGACGGTGCAGCATCCTGCTCCGACGCCCGTGCCGAACGCGCAGCCCGAGCCGGCGCCCAAGCCCGAAGTCGCCGCGACCGCTCAGCCAGCAGGCGTGACGCCGGGTGCCGCGACGTCGAATGACGATGCCGGCGGCAATCTCGGCGACGGTGTCGGTGCGTCGTCCAGCACGCACAAGCGTGGTCTGCGCTGGCAATCGTTCCTGCCGGGCGTCATAAAGTAGGAATCTCTAGTTCCGCAGCGAGCGAGGCGAGCCACTCGTCGCTGGCCGCGCTGCCGCGCGCATGCACCGATTCGATCGCGTATTCGATCAGCCATTCGCGCAGTCGCGTCTCGACGCGCTTGAGCGCCGCCGCATCCCGACCAAGCGCCACACTACCTTCCAGGCGGAACGAGACACCTTCGAGTCGATACAGGCCGACATGGTCGCCGTCGTTACGCAGCAAAAAACATTCCTGATTGCGCGACAGCGTGGCGAGCAGACGCGCCGTCGCACTGTCCTGCGGATCGGCGGCGAGGAGGAGACGCGGCTTCGGCAGTTGCGTGGCATACGTCGTATCGCGGTCCGCGTAGATGCGGCGCACGCGGTAGTCGAGGACGCGCCGATCGAAACTCCATAGCGTTGCGCCGATATCGCGCTCGTAGTCGGGATAGCGTTCGCGCAGCACGGCCATGCCTTGCACGCCGAGTGCGGCACGGCGTGCGTCGCCGAAGCTTGCGCTGCGCTCGTGATGCACGAGTACGTTGCCGGCGATCAGGTTGCGATAGCCCGCGCGCTCGGCGCGCTGGCAGAAATCGTTTTCCTCGCCGTAGCCTTGCGCAAACGCGGCCTCGTCCATCGGCCCGATACGCGCGATCAACACGCGTTTGACGTACATGCAGAAACCGTTGCCCGTTGGCAGCTGCGGATAGCGCAGGCCGGCCTGCTGCAGCACCGCGCGCTGTGTTTGCACGAGCGTCCAGCGCGTGGGAATCGGGCAATGCTGTTCGAGTTCGGGCACCGTGAATGCGCCCGCGTTATCGGACACGGCGGTTACCGTGCCGATGTCGTCCGCACCGTAGGCGGCGATCTTCAACGCCGACAGCCAGCGCGGGCCGACCACCGTGTCGCTGTTGAGCAGCACCACATCGTCGCCGCCTGCCAGACGCATGCCGATATTGACGCTGCCGGTGTAGCCGCGATTGCGTTCGTTGCGATGGACATGCACATGCTTGTGCTTCGCCGCCGCATCGAGGATCGGCGCGATGCGCTCGTCGGTGCTTGCGTCGTCGATCAGGATCAGCCGCGCCTGCGGCGAAAACCGCAGCACCGACTCGATGCAACTTTGTACACTTTGCGGCGAGTTATAAATGGGTACGACGATACTGACCCGCGGCAGCTCCGCGAGCGGCGCCGGCGGCAGCTGCGGCGTGCTGGCCAGACTGGCGAGGCGGCTGATTGGAGTGAGCGGCGTCAGGGTTGACGGCGCCGCGGCTGTTCCGAGGCGGACTTCCCAGATCGGCAGGAGATCAGCCGGCGGTTCCGCGCTCGACACGGCGACGCCGAAGCGCAGTTCGTCGTGTCCGGTGGGCGAATAGGGGAATTCGAACTCGAATTCTTGCGTGCCGGCATCGGTCGCCGGGAAGCGAGCGAAAACGCCGCCGTCGAGCGTCAGTTCCGTCGCCGGCAATCCGGCGAGATCACCGGCCAGGCGCCAGCGCAGTGCGCTGCCGTTCCAGCCGAGCCATTCCGCGCGCCACTGCGCTGCCTCCATCACCCACCTTGTCTGATCCACGGACCAGACAAGCATAGCGAACTTGCGCGCGCATGGCGCGGGGACTTTCGAACGCGGTGCTCAGGCGCGCTCGATACTCGCTGCGTAGCAGCCGGGGCGCGCGATGTGGGCGTGCAGGTATTCCGTCTGCGGGTCGGCGAGCAGACGCTTGATCGCGTCTTCGAGATGGCGGCCCTCGACGACATCGGCCGCGGTCATCATGCCTGCGCTGTCGAAGCCGCGCAGCGACAGCAGGCGGCGGCTCAGCATGTCGGGTACCGTGTCGAGGGCATCGAAGGGTACTTCGCCTTTGCGTACGTAGATCGCGTGCCGCGAACGATAGGGCGAGGCGACGTCGAGGTGCTCATAGTTGACCAGAATGACTTCGTCGCCGACTTTCGCATCAGTCAGGCTGATGCGGCAGGGAAAACCATGTTCTTCGTCGACGATGCGCCGCACCGCTAGACGCTCGGCTAACTCCGCATCGGACAGCGAAAACAAATCGGCGAAAGGCTCGGTAGGCAGGCCGCGGATACGAAAATGCATGGTGGGAACTCGGTGGGGGAGGTGTGCGCAGTTTGCCGTGTCGGCGGCGACGGTGAACTCCGATTCTTGCGAACGAATTGGGATGAACTCGGTGAGGCGCGGCCGAGGCTTCGGCAGGGCAAATCGGCGTCAGTTTCTTTCGCCGACAATCAGCCAGTTGTTGAACGGCAGCCGGCCGCTCAGCGGCGCGAAGCGCGCGCGCAGGCCGCAACGAGCGAGCAGGGATTCAAGCCCGGCTCTCGTCGGATAGTGTTTCGGCGCGGCGTTCATCCAGCCGACACTGCGCGATAGCCAGTCGACCGCGCGGGTGAATCGCGTGCGTGCATCGGCATTCTCGAGTCCGCTGCGAATAACCAGGCGCGCGCCCGGAACGATGCAGGCGGCCGCACGTTCGATCAGTTCCGTTGCAGCCGGTTCCGGCACGAATTGCAGCACGTCGAGCAGCGCTACGCTGCCGCGATGCGTCGGAAACGGTTCGTTGGCGAGATCGATGCAGTCATAACGCACGTCGCGGAGACTCCCGCGCTCCGCAGCGTCGCTTGCTGCGGCAATCTTTTTCGCGTCGTTGTCGACACCGACATAGCCCTGAGCGAACCCCTGTGCGCGCAGCGTGTGCGCGAGCAGACCGATGCCGCAGCCGAGGTCGAGCAGCGGCACATGGGTTTCGCGCAGCACCGCGCCGACGCCGGCGTAGAGCGGATCGCTCGCGAGCTTGCCGCGTGCGTACCAGTAAAGCGCGTGCCGCGGCAAATAAGCACGGGCGATGGAAAGGGGATGCGTGCGATTCACGTCATCCCCGAGCTCCCGCATTCGCTCGCATCATCAACGGATTCGGCCTGTCCACATCGATTGCCTAGATCTTGATCAGGCGGGTCATTCACCCGACTCACGAAACGATCTTCGTATTGAAGGGCGCGTACTTTCACTTGGACATTATCTGAGCTGACCACAACGCCGTAGAAAATGTAGCGCGCCTCCCAGCGCAGTTACGGCTACTAGGCACATCGTCGCCCAAAGTGACAAGGCCGGCGCGGCACTCGTCTCAGAAACCACCAAAGTACCGGCGGCGAACGGGCCATTTGGGTTGGGAACCACATCGGTTCCAGCAGCCCACGTCACTTGGTATGTGCCTGCGGGAAACGCGCCGAGACTGACCGCAAGGGTTCCATCCGTTATACATGGCCCCGGTGGCGTGGTCTCAATTGAGATGATAGTTCCTGCAATGCTGACGCTCGAGTTCCCACAAATTGAAATCGACGACATCTGTGCAGTGACTTGTTGCCCCGGCGATGGATTCGACGGTTGGAAAGTGATTGGCAGCAATGCCCAAGCGACGGTAGGAGATACCAGAAATGCCATACATGCAAATAGCGATAGCCGTTTCCAGTTAGTGACTAACGTCGCGATGATCACCTCTTTGGCGCTCCTTGTAGTGGCGGTGCTTACACCGTTAACGGATTCGGCTTATCCACATCGATCTTCCACGTCTTGATCGCACGGGCGACGTCCTTGGCGCTCATCTTGCCTTCGGCGGCGAGCGCGGCGATGGCGGCGTGGGCGATGTAGTAGCGGTCGACTTCGAAGAAGCGGCGCAGATTGTCGCGCGTGTCCGAACGGCCGTAGCCGTCGCAGCCGAGCACGGTGTACTTCTTGCCGTCGGGCATGAACGCGCGGATCTGATCGGCGTACTCACGCACGTAGTCGGTGGCGGCGACGGCAGGGCCGGCGCGGTCGGCGAGGCACTGGGTCACGTACGGCACGCGCGGTTTGTCCTCGGGATGCAGGCGGTTCCAACGCTCCGCATCGAAGCCTTCTTTGCGCAGTTCGGAGAAGCTCGGACAGCTCCAGATGTCGGCGGTGACGCCGAATTCTTTCTCGAGCAGTTCCGCCGCGGCAATCGCCTCGCGCAAGATCGTGCCGCTGCCGAGCAACTGCACGCGCGGTTCGTTCTTCTTCGGCTTGCCGGCGTCCTTGAACAGATACATGCCCTTGATGATGCCTTCCTCCGCACCCTTCGGCAGATCCGGGTGCGTGTAGTTCTCGTTCATCACGGTGACGTAGTAGTAGACGTCTTCCTGCTCTTGCATCATCCGCCGGACGCCGTCCTGCATGACGACGGCGACTTCGTACGAGAAGGTGGGATCGTAGGCTTTGCAGTTCGGAATGTTGGCGGCGAACAGATGGCTATGGCCATCCTCGTGCTGGAGGCCTTCGCCGTTGAGCGTGGTGCGGCCCGCGGTGCCGCCGACGAGGAAGCCGCGCGCGCGCATGTCGCCCGCCGCCCACGCCAGGTCGCCGATGCGCTGGAAGCCGAACATCGAGTAGTAGATGTAGAACGGCAGCAGCGGCACGTTGTTGACCGAGTAGCTCGTCGCCGCGGCGATCCACGCGCTCATCGCGCCCGGCTCGGTGATGCCTTCCTGCAGCACCTGGCCTTTGATGTCCTCGCGGTAGTACATAAGCTGGTCGGCATCTTGCGGCCGGTATTTCTGGCCGAACGGCGCGTAGATGCCGATCTGGCGGAACATGCCTTCCATGCCGAACGTGCGTGCCTCGTCGGCGACGATCGGCACGATGCGCTGGCCGAGGCCCTTATCGCGCAGCAAGAGGTTGATGCCGCGGACGAAGGCCATCGTCGTCGAGATCTCGCGATCGCCCGAGCCTTTGGTGATCTGCTCGAACGCGGAAAGCTCGGGCGCCTGGTACGACGTGCTCTTGCGCCGCCGCTGTGGCAGGAAACCGCCGAGCGCCGCGCGGCGTTCGAGCATGTATTTCATCTCCGGCGAGTCCTTGCCCGGATGGTAGTAAGGAACCTGATCGACCTTGTCATCCGCAATCGGAATGCGGAAGCGATCGCGGAACGCACGCACGGCTTCGTTGTCGAGCTTCTTCTGCTGATGGGTCGGATTGAGCGACTCGCCCGACGCGCCCATGCCGTAGCCCTTGACCGTCTTGGCCAAGATCACGGTCGGCATGCCTTGCGTGTTGACCGCCTCGTGATAGGCCGCATAGACCTTGTGCGGATCGTGGCCGCCGCGGTTGAGGCGCCAGATATCGTCGTCGGAGAGGTTGCGCACCATCTCCGCGGTCTCCGGATACTTGCCGAAGAAATGCTCGCGCGTGTATGCGCCGCCAAAAGCCTTGCACGCCTGATATTCGCCGTCGACCGTTTCCATCATCAGCTGGCGCAGCACGCCCTTGGTATCGCGCGCGAGGAGCGGATCCCAGTAGCTGCCCCAGACGAGCTTGATTACGTTCCAGCCGGCGCCGCGGAACACGCCTTCGAGCTCCTGGATAATCTTGCCGTTGCCGCGCACCGGTCCATCGAGGCGCTGCAGGTTGCAGTTGAGGACGAAGATCAGGTTATCGAGCTTCTCGCGGCCGGCGAGCGAGATCGCGCCGAGCGTCTCCGGCTCGTCAGATTCGCCGTCGCCGATGAAGCACCACACCTTGCGGTCGCTCTTCGGGATCATTCCGCGGTTTTCCAGGTAGCGCATCACGTGCGCCTGATAAATCGCCTGCAGCGGACCCAGACCCATCGACACGGTCGGCGCTTGCCAGTAGTCCGGCATCAGCCAGGGATGCGGATAGGACGACAGGCCGCGGCCCTTGCCGGCGACTTCCATGCGAAACAGGTCGAGCTGATCCTCGCCAATGCGGCCTTCGAGGAACGAGCGTGCGTAGATACCCGGGCTGGCGTGGCCCTGGTGGAAGACGAGATCGCCCGGATGGTTTTCCGTCGGCGCGCGCCAGAAGTGGTTGAAGCCGACATCGACCAGGGTCGCCGACGAGGCGAAGCTGGCGATATGGCCGCCGAGGTCGCCCGGTTTGCGGTTTGCACGCACGACCATCGCCATCGCATTCCAGCGCACCAGGCAGCGGATTTTCCATTCCATTTCCGAGTCGCCGGGGCTCTTCGCCTCCAGATGCGGCGGAATCGTGTTGATGTATTCGGTCGTCGGCTGGAACGGCAGATGCCCGCCCGCGCGGCGCGTCGCGTCGACCATTTTCTCGAGCAGGAAGTGCGCCCGTTCCGGACCGTCCGCGTTGATCACCGCGTCGAGCGATTCGGTCCATTCGCGCGTTTCGGTAGGGTCGATATCCTGGTTGAGTATGTCGTCGAGCTTGTTCATGTCTTTCCCTCCGCGAGCGCCTTATGCAAACGTAAGTCTAAATTTGGCTGAATTGTCTCCATAAAGTCTAACCGACCGCCGGTGTCGTCGCACGTGACAGTAACGCAATAATTTTGCGCGGCGCTGGGGCCGGCGGTATGGTTCGGTACATGACCGTGTTATCGGCAAACGATCAGGGCGCGGAACGTCGTATGCGCGAGTGCGAGTGATGAGCGGGCGGGCTCCCGATCCGCTGCAGGCGCAATTCGCAGCGATTGACGCGCAGATTCGCGCGGGCAAGCCCGCGGTTGCGGCCGCGATGTTGGGTCGGCTCCGGGGCATGGCGCGCGGCGACGTGCGCGTCTGTCTCGCCGACGCTGCACTCGCGCGCGCTGCGAACGATGCCCCGCGTGAAATCACGGCGCTGCGCCGGGGCGTGGCGCTGACACCACGCTGGCCACGGGTGCACGTCGAATTGAGCAAGGCGCTCATCCGTGCCGATCAGTTCGATGAGGCGGTCGCCGCCGTGGCCAAAGCGGTCGAACTGGTTCCGAACGACCTCGCCGTGCTCGAAGTAGCAGTCGCCGTGGCGAACCAGGTTGGCGCATACGAAATCGCCGCGGGCTATTTGCGCACGGCACGCCGCCTGCAGCCAGGGAATTCGGGGATCATCCGTGCCCTCGCGGTGTGCATGTTCAAGAACGGGCGATACGACGAGGCCGAGTCTCTGTATCGCGAGCTGCTGGATGGCGCTGCGCAGAATTCAGCGGATCTCGTTGGTCTTGGTGACTGTTTGATTCAATTGGGTCGGAATGGGGAGGCCGCTGAGCATCTCGAACGCGCCAGCGAACTGCTGCCCGGCGACGCATCGATTCGCTTCAATCTCGCCCGCGCGCGCGGTGAAACGCCGCCGACACAACCGAACGACCTGACCGCCGCGCTGTTCGACGAATATTCCGCCCGCTTCGACAAGCACTTGGCCGGAGCGCTCAAATACCGGGTGCCGAAGCGTGTCGCCGAAATCGTACGCGCACGTTGTCCCGGCCTGGCAATCGATGTGCTCGATCTTGGCTGCGGCACCGGGCTGACTGGCGTGTATCTTGGCGGCGTCGGCGGCGCGCTGGTCGGCGTGGATCTTTCCGCCGGCATGCTGGAACGCGCGGGGCGGCACAGCATTTACAGTCGTTTATGTCACGGCGATCTGCGTGATGAGTTGCGCGAGTCTGCTGCGGAATCGTATGACGCCGTCATCGCCAACGACGTGTTCATCTATGTGGGCGATGTGTCAGAAGTGATCCCGGCCGCCTTCGGCGTGCTGCGCAGCGATGGCGCGCTGATTTTTTCCTGCGAGACCGCGGTCGACGAGGAGGGCGATTTCGTCCTCCGCGCGAGCAAGCGTTATGCGCATTCACGAGCCTACATCGAGCGCCTGTGCCGAGGCGCCGGTTTCGCGTGCGTCGGCTTCGAAGAGATCGAACTGCGCATGGATGGCAACACGCCGGTTCACGGCTTCATCGCGATTGCAGAGAAGTCCTAAACCGCCTCCGAATGCGCTCAGGGCGCCGCCGCCGCGGCGCTGAGTTGCGCGCGGATCTGCGCTTCGACGCAGGCGACCGCGGTCATGTTGACCACGCGGCGCACCGTCGATACCGGCGTGAGGATGTGCGCCGGCTTCGAGATGCCCATGAGGATCGGCCCGATCGCCACGCCCTCGGTCAACTGCCGCACCAGGTTGTAGGCGATGTTCGCCGCGTCCATGTTCGGGCAGACGAAGACGTTGGCGGTGCCGGTCAGCGTCGAATCCGGGAAAATGCGTACGCGCACCGCTTCGTTGAGCGCGGTGTCGGCTTGCATTTCGCCGTCGATTTCAAGACCCGGATCGGCCGCGCGCACGAGTTCGAGTACGCGTCGCATCTTCAGCGAGCTCGGTGTCGCATAGCCGCCGAAGTTCGAGTGCGAGAGCAGGGCGACCTTGGGTTTGATGCCCCACATCTTCAGGCGCAGCACGCCCTGCAGCGTCGCCTCGGCGAGCTGCTCGGCGGTCGGATCCGGCTGCACGTGCGTGTCGATGAAGAAGAACGCGCCGCGGTCGTTCTGCACGCAGGTCATCGCTGACGGCGCACACACGTCGGGATCGAGCGGCAGCACGTTGCGGATGTAGTTGAGCTTGGACTGGTAGGTGCCGACGAGGCCGGTGATCATGCCGTCGGCTTCGCCGCGTGCGACCATGATCGCCGCGATCAGCGTCACCCGCGTGCGGATCATCGCCTTGGCCAGCGCCGGGGTCGTGCCGCGGCGCGCGTTGAGCTTGTGGTAGTAATTCCAGTACTCGTCGTAGCGCGGATCGTCGTCGACGTTGGTCAGCTCGAAATGCTCGCCGGCACGGATGCGCAGGCCGAGGCGCTTGATGCGCTTCTCGATCACCGCCGGACGGCCGATCAGGATCGGCTTCGCTAGGCCCTCGTCGACGATCACCTGCACCGCGCGCAGCACGGTGTCTTCCTCGCCCTCGGCGAAGGCGATGCGCTTGACGTCGGCGCGGGCGCGATCGAACAGCGGCTTCATCAGCGCCGTCGTGCGGAACACGAACTGCGAAAGTTTTTCAGTGTAGCCGCGCAGATCGGTGATCGGCTGCGTCGCCACGCCGGACTCCATCGCTGCGCGCGCGACCGCGGGAGCGACCGACACGAGCAAGCGCGGATCGAACGGCTGCGGAATCAGATACTCCGGGCCGAACGTAAGGTGATTGTCGCCGAGGCTGTAGGCGCGCTCGGCCACGTCGGAAGTCTCGCGCCGCGCGAGTTCCGCGATCGCGTGCACGCAGGCGACCTCCATCTGCGCGTTGATCGTCGTGGCGCCGACATCGAGCGCGCCGCGGAAAATGTACGGAAAGCACAGCGCGTTGTTGACCTGGTTCGGATAGTCCGAGCGCCCGGTCGCGATGATCGCGTCGGGACGCACTTCCTTGGCCAGTTCCGGCAGGATCTCCGGCGTCGGATTGGCGAGCGCGAGGATGAGCGGCTGCTCCGCCATCGTCTTCACCATGTCCTGCGTCAACACGCCGCCGGCGGAGACGCCGAGGAAAATGTCTGCGCCGTTGACGATGTCGGCGAGGGTGCGTGCCGCAGTGTCACGCGCGTAGCGCTCAAGTTCGCCGGACAAGCCCGGACGGCCTTGGTAGAGCACACCGTCCTTATCGTTGACGAGAATGTTCTCCGGCTTCACGCCGAGACGCACGAGCATATCGAGGCAGGCGATGCCTGCCGCGCCCGCGCCCGAAGCGGCAAGCTTCACGTCGCTGATCTTCTTGCCGATGATGTGCAGCGCATTGATCACAGCGACGCCGACAATGATCGCGGTGCCGTGCTGATCGTCGTGGAACACCGGAATCTTCACGCGCTCGCGCAGCTTGCGCTCGACCTCGAAACATTCCGGGGCTTTGATGTCCTCGAGGTTGATGCCACCGAAGGTCGGCTCGAGCGCGGCGATGATGTCGACGAGCTTGTCCGGATCGCGCTCGTTGACCTCGATGTCGAACACGTCGATACCA
>Ga0209233_1000859_pt1 | contig 13421 bp, 15 predicted proteins | sample AraplaCL_Cvi_mCL_FD_184269 | JGI IMG/M metagenome (GOLD analysis project Ga0209233, IMG submission 184269) | Arabidopsis root microbial communities from the University of North Carolina, USA - plate scrape CL_Cvi_mCL (SPAdes) (version 2) | ecosystem: Host-associated > Plants > Roots > Endosphere...
AGGAGAGGGGCGTGGGCCGAGGGACCTGTCCTACTTGTACTTGGCGAGGAGCCCGTCGATCTGCGTCGCAACCGCGTCGAGCCGGGTCTTGGGATCGGCACCGAGCGCGATGTCCTTCACCGCCGGATTCATGGCGCTGAAATAGTCGAACCAGCCAACGCTCTTGGGTGGGCCATAGGACGCGTCCGCGACGGTGGCCGCCAGCATCCAGGGCTGCTTGGTGGTGAAGTTCGGGTCTTGTGCGATCAGCGACTTGCGGTCGGGCATCGAGCCCCAGACCTTATGGAAGACCTTGCGGTTGTCGTCATTGACGAGGAACGCGAGCAGCGCCACCGCCTCCGGTATGTGCGGCGATCCGGACCAGACCATCGGGGAGTCCGCGACGGTCGTGGTGAACTCGATGGTGCCTCTCGGGTAAGGCGAAGCGCCCCAGTTGAAGGTGGCGCCGGCGCGCTTCATGCGGGCCGGTACGCCCAGGCTGCCGATGGCAATCGCCGCGGTGCCGGCCGAGAACTGGTCAGGCACGAAACCGGTCGGCGTCCAGCCGTTCTTGAACAGATTCTGATAGTTGGTCATGCCGGCAATGGCTTCGGGCGTGTTGATGTAGCCGCTCGCAGTCAGGCCGTCCTCGGAAACCCCCGCAAAGGTCTTGTAGGTGCTGGAATCCTTGGCGGCCTTCGGGTCGCCCATCATGCGGACCCAGATGCTCTCGCCCTGCGTGTAGTTGGAGCCGGGACCGCCATTGCCGAGCGTCGACGCGGCATAGGCGAAAAGACCGTCGGTGCCGGACTTCTTGATCGCCGCGGTGAGCTTTTCGAAGCAGTCGAAATACTGTTCGACGGTCCAGCCGGCGTTGACGTCGGTCACCTCGGGCGGCATCTCGGCAACGCCGAGCTTTGCGAACATGTCCTTGTTGAAGACCATGAAGTTCGACTGCACTTCCCAGGGGAGGCAGGTGACGTTGCCGTCGATGGTCGCCGACTCCCGCAGCGGCGCGTACATGTCGTCGAGGAAGTCCTTGGAGAGGTATTGCTGTAGCGGCGCCGTGATCTGGCCGGCCGCGTAGGCCGAGGCAAAGTCGTTGCGCCCCATCATCAGGTCCGGCGCCGTACCCGAGGCGACATAGACCTGCACCTTCTGCGGCAGGTCGCCATAGGGGACGCGTTCTTCCTGGATGGTGATGTTCGGATAGGCCGTCGAGAAAGCCTTGTAGACAGTATTGAGGTGGTCGTTGACCTCCGGCGGATATTCCTGCCGCATGATCTTGAGCGTGATCGTGTCGCTCGTCAGCTCGGGGCCGGTGTAGCCGCCCAGATCGAGCTTGTATTTCCCCGGATTGCTGCCGGGGCTCGCGGCGCGCGCCGGCAGGCTGCCGAGCATGGGCGCTAGCGCCAGGCCGGCAGCCCCGCCGGCCATACCGCGCAGCACGGTTCGGCGGGAAACGCCGGCCGGCTTGGTGAGGTCGTGAAGCTTCTGGTCAGTCATGGTTTCCTCGATCGGCAAGGGGGCATCGTTTGCGGCAGCGGCAAGCGCTCCCGGCCCCGGGGACAACAGTGATGTCGGCGATGCAACCGGGCGGCATCCCGCCCGGGAAAGGCTCAGTTGGCGGCCGATGCGCCGGCCCAATCGAGCCGCACGCCGGTTTCCGCGTCGAAAATGTGCATCTTGCCGGGCTGCGGCATGAGGCGGATGGTTTCGCCGCGCGCCAGGTCCACGCGGTCGCGTACCAGCACGGTCAGCCGCTCGCCGGCGAGATCGACGGCGAGATGAGTTTCGGAACCGGTCGGCTCGACCACCACGGTGCGCGCTGCAAAGCCCTCGCCAGCGAGCAGCAGATGCTCCGGCCGGACACCCAGCTTCACCGCGCGCGACCCGGAAAGGCCGGCGACGCGGCCGGGCAAAACCAGCGACTGGTCATCGCCGATAGTGAGCATCAGCCCGGTGGCCGTTTCGGCCAGCACGCCCGCGATCAGGTTCATCGACGGTGAACCGATGAAGGTGGCAACGAAAGTGTTGGCAGGCCGGTCATAGAGCTCCAGCGGCGAGCCGATCTGCTCGACGACGCCCGAGCGCATGACGACGATGCGATCGGCCATGGTCATGGCTTCGATCTGGTCATGCGTGACGTAGATGGTGGTGGTCTTCAGCCGCTCGTGCAGGTCCTTGATCTCGGTGCGCATCTGGACGCGCAACTGGGCATCGAGATTGGACAGCGGCTCGTCGAACAGGAACACCTTGGGTTGGCGGACGATGGCACGCCCCATGGCGACGCGCTGCTGCTGCCCGCCGGACAACTGGCGCGGAAAGCGATCGAGCAGGGCGCCGAGGCCGAGGATCGCCGCGGCGCTATCCACCTGCCGGGCGATATCGTCCTTGCCGGCATTCCGCATTTCGAGCGCGAAGCTCATATTCTGCCGCACCGTCATGTGCGGATAGAGCGCATAGTTCTGGAACACCATGGCGATGTCCCGGTCCTTGGCAGCGAGGCGGTTCACCACCCTGCCGCCGATCTCGATTTCCCCATCCGTGATCGGCTCGAGCCCGGCAATCATCCGCAACAGCGTGGACTTGCCGCAGCCCGAGGGGCCGACCAGGCTGAGAAACTCCCCGTCATGGATGGCAAAGTTCACTCCCTTGAGCACCGGGGCGCCGGCAAACTCCTTGACCACCCCATGCATCTCGACGCTCGCCATGTGGCCTTCCCCTGCCTCTCGATGGAGCCAGCATGGCAAATGCGTATCCATAATGTCAATAAATCCGATACACGAATTTTACTCAGCCACCTGCATGCAGCCGCGCCCAAGTAGGCATCACCGGGATCGCACTTCGGCAACAGGCGAGGCTTCCGCGGCTTGAGGCACGAGGAGATGACGCCATAATGTGCAATAAGTGCCCAAATATCAGGCATGAAGCTCGAAAACGCGCAGGATGCGGCGAACGTCACCCGGTCGCGGCTCCGGTGCGAGGATTCACTTCGGAGTCGATTTTTTGTATACATGAATTCGAAACATCAGATACGCTTTGCCCGCCAGACGACGGAGGATCTGATTGATCGGCATTATGAGCAACGCCCTTAAAGGGCACGAGGGACGCGCTCCCGCGTCGACGCTGGACGCGGCCAAGGCGGCCGGGTTCGGCGGGGTGATGTTCGGTAGCCTGCTGGAAGCGTCACCCGACCTGTCGCCGGTAGCGCTGCAGCAGCTCGCAGCCGATGCCAGGGCGCGCGACATGACGGTGGCGTGCGGCATCAGTTCGTTCAACCCATCCAACCCCGCGCGCAACGCCAAGCTGACGGCGCTCGGCGACGGCGACATCGTCAAAGGGTTCGCCAAGGCCATCGATGGCGCGGCAGCGCTTGGCACCGGCAGCCTGTTCTTCGTTGTCGGGGCCATCGAGGACCGCGAGGACCCTGCGCTTCCTTGGGCAGAGCAACTGGCCAAGGTCACCGAAGCCCTGATCGGGCTGAGGTCGCGCGCGAAAGACCAAGGCGTGGGGCTGTGGCTCAAGACGCACGAGGAACTGACGACCTTCGAGATCGTGCGGATCATCGAGGCGGTGGGAGCCGACGTGATGGGCGTGTCGCACGACCCGGTCAACCTGGTGTGCCGCATCGAAGACCCGGTGCTGGCGACGCAACGCATCGCGCCCTACGTCAAACAGGTGCACCTCGACGACGCCATCGTCACATTCGACGGCGACACCGTTCGACGATATCTCGCCGATATGGGCCGGGGCGATCTCGACTGGCCGGGGATTTTGAACATTGTCGGTGATGTGCCGGCGTGGGTGGAGTTCCATCGCGGCCAGTTCGCCATGCCGGTGTTCGACGCCGCTTGGGTCGCGGCCCAGCCGGACTTGGCGCTCGACGAGTATCGAGGCATCGTCGGCACCGCGTTCCGCCGCTTCAACAAGCACGAGGCGCCGTCCGACCAATCCGATCCCTATGGCCGCCTGCCGGCAGCAATCGAGTGGCTGACGACTACCTATCCGCAGTTGGCTGGGACGACGAGATGATCCGCAGCGACAACGCGATCTCCCGCAGGCGCGGCAAATGCCGGTGCGGGGGCGCATCGGCTCTCAATCGAATTGGACGTGCATCTAGTAAGGAGGACAATCATGGCCGCTGACGGACTGGTACCCATCATCGACGCCTTCCGGGTGCCCCTCGACCACACCGCCGACGTGGCGGGGCTTGGCCGGCTGGTCGCGGACGGCCGGCTGCGGCCCGACGACGTGATCGCCGTGACGGGCAAGACCGAGGGTTGGCAGGCAGGCGAGACCAGCCGCATCGACGCCGACCAGGCGATCCGGCGCTTCCTTGTCGATCACGGAACACGGCCTACCGGGGCCATCGACCAGATTCCGATGGTTTTCACCACGGGCGGCATCGGCATTCTAACGCCGCATGTGGTCGTCTACACACGCACTTACGGCGAGCCGTCGGCCAGCGGTGCGCCGCGCCTCGCCATGGGTGTCGCCCGGTCGGCGCTGATCCGGCCGGAGTGGATGGCGACATCCCAAATCGTCGAAGCCAATGCTGACGCCGTCCGCGCCGCGGCGGCGGATGCGGGGATCGAGCCGAGCGCCGTCGAATATGTCGTCGGCAAGGCGTATTTCCCCACCGCAGCGGACTTCGCGGCCGCCCGCGCCGCCGGCCAACAGATCCCCGAGCTCGATTTCCGCACCCTGTTCCGCAAGGCCAGCGGTGGTGCCGGTCTCGGCGTGGGCGTGGCTGCCGACGGCCTGCCGATGCCGCTCGCCGACGAGGTGGGCAAACGCTTCGAACTATGGTCGGGCAAGGCAGCCGTTTCAGCCAATGAGTGGGAGGCGGTTGGCGGCGATGGTCCGCAGACTCAGCTGATGGCCTTCGGCAACCGAGCCGGCGCCGGCGGACGCCTCAGCGTCGGCCACGCCCCGCTGATGGATGCGCTCGACGTCGATGCGCTGACGCGAGCCCTGCGACGCGCCGGCCTCGACGTCGGCCCCGGGCCGTTGTCGCCGGAGAATCGGGCCAGGGTCGTTGCGGTCTACGCCAAGATCAGCCTGCCAACCGGTGGCAAACTGCGCGGGCGGCGGCAGATCGTCGAAAACCCGGAGTACGGCAACCAGGTGAAAGCGGCGCTCGGCGGCATGTTCGCCTCTATCCTGCAGGACAATCTGGTCTGGATCTCGGGCTCTGCCACCCACCAGGGGCCCGCGGGCGGCGGCACCGTGGCCGCGATCGTTGATCTGGGGTAGCGAGTCGCCGACAGGCGCGGGAGTCCGAGAGCAAAGGCTCTATTTGCGCCCTCAATCTCCCTCGAGCTGCCGTGTCTGGCTATCGACCGCTGCCACCCCTCGCTCTCATCGATCACGCAAAGGCGCTTCATCGCCGGTATGGCGATTGGGAGCAGATCGAGGGTGAGCTCGACTTCTGTTCAGCGGAAAAGCTCAGACGAAGGTCGCGCCAACCGGGGCGCAGTTAGCGCCCTGGCCGCGGCAGGAGCACGATGAGAGGGGCGGCCGCTTTTGGCCCGAAGCGGGCTTCGGGTTCAGCGGGCGCTCGGGCCAAGGCAGATTTGGGACATCGCAAGGGCCGTTGCCCCGGTTTCCTCGATCATGGTGGCGTCGTGGGTGGCACACAGGATGGTCGCGTCGGCGGCGTAGTCGCAGAGCTTCTCAAATAGAGCGCGCCGCGCCGCGGCATCGATACCGTTGCTTGGCTCGTCCAGGAGCACGACGCGTGGCGATCCGATGAAGGCGGCGCGAAGCAGTACCTTCTTCTGTGTACCGAGTGACATCGCATCGAACCTGACGGCTAGAAATGGTCCGAGCCCCAGGTCGGCGCTAAAGTCGTCGGGGTCGGCGGGAGGTGCCACTCCTTTGGCGTTGGCCACGAAGCGGAATAAGTCGCGTCCCGTCATAAAAGGATAGATATGACTTTCATCGGGAGCATATCCAAGGCGCCGACGGGCCGCTCGGGGCGCATCGCGCAGGCTCATCCCCGCGATCCAGGCTTCGCCGCTGTCGGGTAGCTGCGCTCCTGCCAGCAGGCGGAGAAAGGTCGACTTACCCCTGCCGTTGGCTCCCTGCAGGGTGTAGAGGCCGGGCCCGAGCGACAGGCTTGCGCCGCGGAAGACCAGCCGGCCATCGTAGGATGCCGACAATCCTTCGGCACGGAGGAGTGCGTCACTGCTCACCGTGATGCCGCAGCAATGGCTGCCCCCGCCCAGAGTGCGGCAATGACCGCGGCAGCAAGCGAGCCGAGACGTCCTCCTCGCGTCAGCGGCATGCGGAGTAACGCGATGAGCCCGGCGCACGCCAGAACCAGCAGCAGCAACATCTGCGGCGATAGAAGCCCAAGGCTGGAAAGCCGAAACCATCCAATAGCTAACGGGGGCGCCGCGGAAGTTGCGACGAACGCCACATCCCTCACAGTCCAGTAGTTGGGTGGGAGAGGCAGCGCAGCGAGAAACCTGCCCGCTCCGCGATGGGCATCGAGCAGCCCTCGATAGAAGCCGCTGAGTACCAGGCAGATGAGGTCTGCGGCTATGATAGACGTCGGTACACTGCGTGCATCGAAGGCAAACGCGACAATGAGCCGATCGGCCGCCACGCCGATTGCGAACGCGATCCCGACTCGAAGCAGGGATACGCCGCGCCGTTCGGAGAGAGCCTGCAACTGGACCGAGAGCCACGGAGGAAGGGCGCTGCGTACCCGGTCGGCCGATGGCCATCGGGATATCGGCGAAGCCCGCAAATGGCAAAGCACCCAGAGCTGTGCTGCCAGCAGTATGGCGACCAGCATGGCCAGCCAGATGCGGGATTCCGCGGAAGCAAACGTTGCCGCCGTGATAAAGAACAGCAGTGGCACAATATCGGCGACCAGCAACATTGTCAGGTCGACCGCGAGCCTCGTCAGCGGCTGGATCGGCAGCGTCGCTGTGTAAGCCGCGAATTTGCCGCCCATGACGTTCTCTCTCTGCGGCAATATCCAGGCTACGGCGAGCAGGGACAGAACTGCAATCTCCCCGAGTCTGGTCGGCAGGCTGAGACCAGGCGATACGACCGCAAGCAGGAACGGCGCTGGCGCCGAAAGTAAGGAAACGATGGGCACACCCGGAACGAGCAAGGCGGTGATGAGAAGCCATTGCCAATGTCGCAGCAGAGCAGATCCGCTGGCGCGGGCGTACCAGCCGAACCTCATCGAGGCATACGAGGCGTAAGTCCCCACGTCAGCTGCCCAGCACCATGATTGTCCCTAGACTTCGATCGGGGGGCGCGCAGGCAGTTGCGTAGGCCTGCCGACGCGTATCAATGTGGCGTCGGGATCGGAAATTGCAAACTCGTACATTCCCCATGGCCGGTCTTCGGGCCATAGCGAGCCGACGATCTCGCCGGCAAACTCGGCTGCCAGTTCATCGACATTCTCACGCAGATAGAAAAGGCCGAGCGGATTCTGGCCTGGGATAAGCCAGCCGGGCTCTGCCTGTCTCAGGTGCACGCTTGCCCCATCGGCGTCGCGAAGAATCCGATAGACACCGTGCGCTTCGTCCGCCCGCATCTCCTCCCTGCGACGCAGAAAGCCGAGGCGTCGATAAAAGCGTTCGGAGGCTTCGAGGTTTGAACAGGGGATAATGGCTGCAAGTGAATGCATCTGGCTCTACCGTGATGGATCCAGGATAGGAGCCCGGAAGTTGCCGCCGGACTCCATGGTTGCGAACTACCAGCGATAGTACCGCCACCGCGGATACCAGGGCCGCCCGAAATAGTAACGGTGCCAATATCCGGCATCGAATGCCACGATGGCGATCCCGAGACGCGCCGCGGCGGCGGCGGTTACGGCGACCGGTGCGTTTCGGTAGATGGCACTCATGTAAGCTGCCGAGAGCCAACCGCGGTTACCCCGCCAGGTCACGTCACACCAGGCGTAGCCTGTGAGACAGCCGTGGAGCACCATGCGGGCGCCCGCAGGCAAGTCGACAACGACCGGATAGTCGAGACCGGGGCCTGCACGGAGGTTGACTCCGGTCGTCGAGACGACGGGTATTTCCTCGGCCTGTGCCGCCGTTGCGGTCATGAGCGCCAGAACGACGCCGCAGCCGAATATGAGCTTCTTCAGCATCTCCGCCCTCCTACTGCAGGAGCTTTTGGAGGAACTGTCCGCGATCGCCGACACCCCCCGCCTGCCGGTCGAAGTTGGTCACCTTCCCGTCGGGAGCCGTGAGCTCGCCCACAATATGGACGCCATCGGCTTCGCGCTTCAGACTACCCTCGGCATGCCATTTCCCGCCGAACGGGCCGGTCGCGATGCCTGTGAAGTCGCAGGTGGGCTCGGTGGGATCGCAGGTACCCGACAGCGAGTAGGTGAGCGTCCGGCCGCTCTCCATGGCGATCTTGCCGCTGCGCGAGAACTCGTGGGAGCCCGGATCGTAGGATTGGACAAATGTACTGGTTCCGCTACCGAGCCTCGAGTCGAAATGAACCGTGCCGTCGCGCTCGAAGGCGAAAGCCGGTGCGGCGATGGCAAGGCTCGCCAAGATGCCAAGTCCGAATGCGGTGATTTTCATTCTGCACCTTTCCGTTCTGAGGCGAAAAGGATGCCTTGGGCGTTTTGCCGGCTCTTTGCCGACAACGGCGGTTTTGTTGCATTTTGTAAGCGGCCGCACTGTGCGGCTTGAGGACGGCGTCGCGGCTGGTAGACTTGCCGCATGAACACCAGGCCACGCATCAGCCTCGTCGAGGACGATCCCGAAATTCGCCGCCTCCTGCTGGCCCGGCTGGAGAAAGAAGAATTTCGCGTCGACGCAGCGGATGGCGGGGCGGCCTTCGACCGGCTCGTCTTGACAAAGGGGTACCCCGACGTTGTCGTCCTTGACGTCATGCTGCCCGGTGAGGACGGCTTTTCGATCTGCCGCCGCGTACGCGCTCAGTCACGGGTCCCCATCATCATGCTCACGGCGCGGGGCGACGATATCGACAGGATCGTCGGGCTCGAGCTGGGGGCCGACGACTATGTTCCCAAGCCGTTCAATCCACGCGAGCTGGTGGCGAGAATTCGCGCCATCCTGAGGCGGATGGAGCCGCCACCGGTCGAGCAGGAACTATATCGCGTCGGTCCGTTCGTCGTCGACATCGGCGCGCGGGTGGTGGCCCGCGACGATGGCGACCCCGTCGACTTGACTGCCGGTGAATTCGACTTGTTCGCCTGCTTTCTGTCGCGGCCACAGCGCGTGCTCTCGCGCGAGCAGCTGATCGAGTGGACGCGCGGACGCAACGCCGACCCGTTCGACCGCACGATCGACGTGCAGATGAGCCGGCTGCGCCGGAAGCTCGCGGACGCCGGTGCCGGCAACTTCTTCAAGACCGTTCGCAACGCCGGATATGTGCTGACCGAGTCGACGCGACTATGATCGGCCGGCTTGGAATCGTCGGGCGCCTGCTGATTATTGGCGCGCTCGGTTTCAGTGCGTTCCTCATCGTCCTCGGCGTGCTGCTCTATCAGTTGCGCACGCAGGAGGGCGAACTCGAGCGCCGCTTCCCGCTGCCCGCTCAAATCGCGGCAATCGTCGACGTCATCGACCAAACTCCCGCCGTCGCTCGCCAGTCGCTGCTTGCAGCCCTCAACACGCCGGGGCTCTCGGTGACCGTCGATCCCGGGCAGCCGGTCCCGTCTGAGGGAAGTCGCGAGCTGCCGCGCATCGAGAACTTCCTGACGCGCTTTGATCCGGCGCTTGCAACCCGCGAAGTCGTCGTCGACATACCCGACGATACCGGGCACGGCCGGCCGCTTCTCGATGCATGGACGGGAAGTGTGCCACTGCGCGTACAGATCGGCCTGGCCGATGGCGCCCACCTTTCGATCGAAGCACGTGGCGAGCTCGTGCGCCGCATACTCGGCGTGCCAAGCGGCTTCTGGCTCGCCGCTACCGGCGTGCTGATTGCCGGGATCACCCTCATTGCGTTGTTCCGAGCCGCGCAACCGCTGCGCCGACTGACCGCAGCGCTGGAAACCTTCTCTGAAACGGCCACACCGGTGCCGATAAGGCCCGCGGGGGCCCCGGATATGCAGCGCCTGATTGGCACCTTCAATCAGATGCAGGAGCGCTTGAGTGCCCTGGTCAAAGGGCGGACGATCCTCGCTGGCGCCATTTCGCACGATCTGCGCACCTATCTCACGAGACTGCGTCTGCGGATCGACACGATCCCCGACGCGGGTGAGCGGGAGGGCGCGGAAAACGATATCGACGCAATGACCAGCATCGTTGAGAACGCACTGGCCTTTGCCCAGTCGGCCAGTACCTCCGGGACGAGGGAGACCCTCGATCTCGCCGCGATCGTTCGCGCCGAGATCGTCCGGTATGCTTCGGCCGGCAGCCTGGTCACCTGGACCGATTTGCGGCAGCCCATTCCCGTCCGCGGCGACACGATGGCGCTGCGTCGGGTCCTCTCCAATCTGGTCGAGAATGCGCTGCGCTATGCCGGTCAGGCCGAGGTGAGTTTGTTAGCGGCAGATGGCTTTGCCGATCTTATGGTGGACGATCGCGGCGGCGGCATTCCCCCGGCCGAAAGGGAGGCAATCTTCGAGCCGTTCTATCGGCTGGATATGTCGCGCAACACCGCGACGGAGGGCACTGGCCTCGGTCTTGCCCTGACCCGCCAGATTGTCGAGGCCCACGGCGGCCGCATCACCGCCTGCGATGCGCCTGGCGGCGGCACGAGGATGCGGGTGCTGCTACCGCTTGCCGCCTGAGTCCTGTCACAAAACGCAACAAATCGCCCGCTGCCTGCAAAACGCCGGCAAAGCGCCAACCGCATGCTTCCTTCGCTCGAACCACAAAGCAAAGGAAAGCTCATGAAAGCTCTTCATGTCGCAGCCGTCGCGGCGGCAATCGCCCTCGCCGGTTTCGGTTGCCAGACGGCATCGGCCTATGATCGCGGCCTGACCGTCACCACCCCTGACGGCACTTACACCAAATCGGTCGAAGCGAGCTGCTCGGGCGGGGTATGCAGCCGCGACGCCGAAGTGACTGGGCCGAACGGCGGCACCGTCAGCCGCTCTGGCACGTGCGCGGCCGGTTGGCGCTTCTACGGCTGCACCAGCACGGTCACCGGACCGAACGGCAATTCAGTCCAGCGCCGTGTCGTTGGCCGCCGCTATTTCTGGTAGCCCCGCCCTACCCAACCGAAGCTTCGCTCAGACCTCGTTCCCCGAAAGGAGCCATCGTGCCTGCCAAACTCTTTGCCACGGTCCTGCTGTTCATCCTTCCAGCCCTCCCGGTTTCGGCCGCGGCACTGTCGCTGCAGGATCTGCTATCGGTCAGGCAGGCCTGCCAGGCTGACATCAAAGCCCTCTGCCCAGCTATGTCGCGTGGTAACGGGCTCATTCTTCAATGTATGGTCGCGCACGCCTCCCAGGTTTCGACCGGCTGCGCGGCGGTGCTCAAAGCCGAGAAGGCGAAATTTCCCGCAACGACCATGGGGACCACGCTCTACGACACCGACTGAAAGGACCGCGCCATGCTGACCAACCGATCGATGCCTGCCGCCACGGTCATCCCCGAACTGCCCTGCGACGACCTCCGCGCCACAGCCGAGTGGCTGTCGCGCGCCTTCGGGTTTTCCCCACGCCTCTGGATCGGCGATCATCGCGTGCAGCTGCAAATCGGTGACGGCGTCATTGTCCTGGTGAAGCGGGCTTTGTCGGGAGAGGTGAGGCTGATGGTCCGCGTGGAGGACGCGGATCGTCACTTTGCCCAGGCGCGCGCCGCCGGCGCAGAAATCGTCAGCGAGCCCGCCACCCATCCCTACGGGGAGCGCCAATACACCTGCCGCGATTTGGCAGGGCGCCTCTGGACGTTTTCCCAATCAGTCGCCGATGTCGATCCGGCTTCCTGGGGCGGAGAGCTGGGCAACTTCCCCAACGGGCGCGCATAACCTCAGCGAAACGAGGAGCGGCGGCCCGCCCGGCGGCCCGCCTGTCACTTTCATGCGCCACTAGCGCGAGCCAGCATACGTTGATCGAAGCTTCATCGCTTCAAAGACGTAGTATCCGCCGATTTCGTGGACGCGACAGCCGCCAAAGATCGATCCCAGCTTGTTGCGGTACCAATCCCGCCTCTTCGTCACCATCCACATCGTTCCGCCTACCAAAAGTCGGTTGAACCCTTTCTCGATGAAGTGCTTGGGAACGGAAAAATCGACGTGGAAGGGCGGGTTGGAGATGATCCTGGTGAACCCGGTTTCCCGAGTGCCTCTGAAGCCGTCGGATAGCTGGACGGTCACCCCCGAGACCCCGTTGGCACGGGCGTTGCGACGAGCGATCGCTACCGCCTTAGGATCGTTGTCAATCATGACCACTCGGCTGGGTGGAACATGATGAGCGGCCAGGATACCTACCAGACCATAGCCACACCCAAGATCGAGAACCTTGTCTTGGGGATCAAATCTGATCAGCGAGAGCATCGCTAGCGTGCCAGCATCTGCATGATGTGGCGAAAAGAGGCCAGGTTCGGTCTCCAGCTGGAGCCTTAGCTCGCCGACAGTCACTTCCAACATGGTTATCCCCTCAAATGGCTTTGAGCGGGACCAGCGGTTCTATGGGGAGGAGCGTCGGATCACGGACGCGGTCAGCACCTGCCGCAAACGCGCAGAAGGCACGTGACCTCATTGCCGTACTGAAATGGGCTAGCGCACAAGTTTACCCGAGGCCAAAGGAGAAACTGTTTGCGATTGGAGCAGACAGTTCAACCCAGAGAACGATCTGATCCAAGTAGCATCTGCGCTGAATCCAGGACGAGCAAAAGCTCGTCGTTGCCCGGTCTCGCGGCGCTGCACTTGGATCAGTTGGCCTTCATGAGGCGCTCCGGGCGCGATGAATTCGCGGCGGAAACATGCCCTCAGCAGAGAGGACTGTCAATATTCAGCCCTGCATGAACCGCGGCACGGGCTTTATCTTCGCGCCGGCTGGTGCGGCCTGCTGCTGCCACCTTGATCCGGGCGACGGGCCGCCGGGTCGAAGTCAATACTGAGAAGGGCCCACTAAATGCTCGGCGCCCGTCGACTATCATCGCACTGCCCCGTTACAGTCCAAGCCAAGCGTGGAGAAAGCCGGTGAAGCGCTCGCGGCTAAATCGCGTGCGCTCGCGTGATGACGGTGGACGATGACGCGACTGCAATCCGCTCGCGGCCGCGCCAGCGTTACCAGCATCGCGCCGCTAGGCGGCAAGCTGCAACCCACCGGGGCCTTCGACCAATTCGCCGTCGTGCAGCATGTGCTCAACGACCGGGAGGACGGCAGGTCGAAACTCGGGGCCGGTCCGTAAAAACCCGAAGAGCAGCGCAACCGCGCGGGGCAGCTCTTCCCATGACAGGGCTCCGTTCTGGTTCAGCACTTCGCGGATGGCGCACTCGATCTCGAGCGGCGGGAGCATTGAAGCTTT
>Ga0209233_1000860_pt1 | contig 13408 bp, 12 predicted proteins | sample AraplaCL_Cvi_mCL_FD_184269 | JGI IMG/M metagenome (GOLD analysis project Ga0209233, IMG submission 184269) | Arabidopsis root microbial communities from the University of North Carolina, USA - plate scrape CL_Cvi_mCL (SPAdes) (version 2) | ecosystem: Host-associated > Plants > Roots > Endosphere...
GAATGCCGTCGCGTACGCGCTTGGCGAGATCGAGGTGATGGCGATTGCAGGGTGTGAGGTCGCTGCCGCTCTGGGCAATGCCGATGATCGGCTTGCCCGACCGCAGCTCCTCCGGCGTGATGCCATAGTTCATAAAGCGCTCAAGATAGAGCGCCGTCATATCGATATGATCCGGATTGCCGAACCAGTCCTGCGAACGCAGACGACGCTGTTCTCTGCTCCTCACTGGATCATGCCTCGCTTGACAAGGTTTTTCATCAAGGCGCCAATTCCAAAGGTCCATGGTGGAATTTCGTCGGATCGGCCAACCCAGTTGATCAGACTGCCGAGACGATCTGACGAGATGCGCACCTCGTCGTTCAGTTGATGGGTAAAGCCAAGTCCAGTCCCGGAGCGATCCTTGACGGGTGCAAACATTGTCCCGAGAAACAGCATGAAGCCGTCTGGATATTGATGACTGCCGTTGATCGTCTGTCGAGCGAGATCCTGCGGAGTGCGGGAGATCTTTGTCATGTCGTTCGTGCCCTCAAGCATGAAGCCGTCTTCGCCGGCGATGCTCAGGCGAACCTCCATGCTTGCGACGTCGGATAGCGAGAAGCCATCGTCAAACAGGCGAATGAACGGGCCGATTGCGCACGCACCATTGTTGTCCTTGGCTTTACCAAGCAGAAGGGCTGATCGCCCTTCGACATCGCGCAGATTGACGTCATTGCCGAGCGTCGCACCTCTGATTTTGCCCGCTGCGTTGACGGCCAACACGACTTCAGGCTCCGGATTGTTCCAGGAGGACATCAGATTGATGCCAACCATTGCCCCACAGCCAACCGACGACAATGGCTGGGCCTTTGTGAAGATTTCCGCGTCGGGACCGATGCCGACTTCGAGGTATTGCGACCATTGTCCGGCGGCTTGAAGGACGGACTTTACCTTCAGAGCTGCGTTCGATCCCGGAACGATCGACCCCAGTTGCCGGCCAACGGCGCGGTTCAAGTCGGCGCGGATCTGATCTGCAAGTTCAGGCTCGCCTTTGGCGCGCTCCTCAATGACCCTTTCGAGCATGCTCTCCACGAATGTGACCCCTGCGGCCTTGACCGCCTGCAAGTCATTGGGCGCGAGAAGCACACCCTTTGAACCGGCGGAGTTGCCTCTTGGAAGAAACTCTTCAAGTTCGCCGATCACTGGAAAGGCGCTCAGTCTTGCGATACGTTCACCGCCGTCGTTCAAGATGGCCGAAATGGTCGCGCCGAGGCTGGAAATATTGCGCACGACCCCCTTGTCGACCGCGATTGGGCAAGGCCCATCTTCGGCGGTCAACCAGACGCGCCCGATGAGGGTTGCCTCATCGTCCATTGGAAGAATGTCTGCAGATGTCAATCGTCTTGGCATTGTTCAAGTCCCTGGTCCATGCCCCCAACGAACCCCGACCGCCCTAAGAGCAGGATCAGATCTTTGTCCGTGAGCGCGCCGATTTCGAGCATTGTCTCGTATGGGTTTCCGCCAAGCCCAAGCAGAGCGGCGAAAGCCGGTTCAGTTTTTTGGCCAGCCCGCCTCCTCTCGATGATCGCTTGGCGAAAGCGAGCGCCGCCGAGATCGAGTAGGCGTCGTTCGATCTCGAAATGTCGCATGGCGCGCTGGTCCTCGATCGGGATACTGCTCCCAAAGATCTCGAACACCCATCCCTGAGCGCGAAAGCGCGAAAGCACAGGTCGTCCCGCACCGGTCCACTGCCAGAGCTTGAAAGCCTCGTTGCCGCTAAAGGCGTGCCAGAGCTTCTCTGCAAAGGCTTTGTCGTCGCCGGCATGACAGACAATGTCGATGTCACTGCTCTCGACCGCAATCCCCAAAGGCGGCGTACCCGCGAGCGCCCAGCGCCAGGCGCTCAAATGGTGCGCGATGCCCACCCGTTCGATGGCGTCCTGGTACTGGGCACGGGTATTCATGTTAAGTTTCTATCCTGCTGAGGAACATTTCTCGGAACCGCGGCCGATCAACGTCGATCAGAATGTTGGTAAGGGGGGTGTCCTTCCACTCGGGTGATCCGCCATTGGAGTTGTTCGTTCGCCGGTCAGCGATCGTCATTCCACGCGTTAGCTTGCCCGACAGCTCCACCTGCACCGGATATTTTTCTTCTCTGGTTACAATTGCCGGATCAGCAACGATCGCCACCGTCAATGCGGAATGGGCCGCGCAGGCATATTGGCCAAGTTTTGCCGAGTAAAACCGCATATAGAACGGCATCATGGCGGCGATATATCGCCCTTGGGCACTGCCTGCCTCCAGTCTCTTCAGATCTTCTTCGACGAGGATGGTGTCATCGGTCACGTCGAGCCCGACCATGTCGATATGCCAACCCGCCTGCTGAAGCACCATCTGCGCGCCTTCCGGATCGTGCCAGGCGTCTGCCTCCGCCACGGGCGTGACATTGCCTGGAACAAAAGCTGCACCGCCCATCCAAACGACGCGGGGCAGGTATTTCGGGAGGTCGGGATCAATTGCCAAGGCAAGCGCAAGATTCGTCAGCGGGCCAAGTGCGATGTAGGTGATCTCACCTGGATGCTTGCGCGCCAGCTCGACCGTAAGCTCTGCGGCTGACTGCTGGACGGGTTTTACCGTCTTGGCCTTGTCGAAGCCCGCATTTCCGACACCGTCATCACCATGAACGAAGGGCGAATAATTCGGGGTGCCGACCAGGGCTCGCCCTGCACCTTTCGCCAGGGGGATGTCTGGCCGGCCGAAGACCTCCATGAGATAGGCGGTATTTTCCGTTGTAAGTTCGACACTCACGTTCCCGAAAACCGAAGTGAATGCGAGGACGTCCAGCTCAGGGGACCGCAAGGCAAGCGCGCAGCCCATAGCGTCGTCCACGCCGGTATCGGTATCGACTATGACTTTGATTGGCATTTCTTATCCTTTCCTGGAAGATGATGGCCAACGCTCAGCGCTCGCCCTTGAAATATGGTTTGCCTGCAGCCGCCGGGCCTTCGGCCTTGCCGACGATGCCGGCCAGCAGGAGAATTGTGAGCAGATAGGGAACGGCTTGAACGAGTTGGACGGGTATTTCGATTCCGAATATGCCAGCCCCCTGCAGGCGGCCCTGGAGAGCGTCGGCAAAGGCAAAGACGATACAGGCCAGAAAGACGCGGCCAGGCCTCCAATTGCCGAAGATGAGGGCTGCCAGAGCCATGTAGCCCTGACCCGCGGTCATGTCTCGAAAGAACGCACCTCCTTGGACAAGCGCAAGGTAGACGCCCGCAGCACCGCACAGTCCACCGTTGATCGCCATAGCCGAATAGCGCAGCCGTGAAACCGAGATGCCGGCGGTATCGACCGCCTGCGGCTTGTCGCCGGTTGCTCGAATTCGCAGACCGTAGCGGGTTCTGTAGAGGACAAGCCATGTCGCGAGAACGACGAGCAAGGACAGATAGGTCAGGATCGTTTGGCCGCTCAAAATATCCTTGTAGATCGGCCCGAGCAGCGGCACGCTTGAAACTTGCTCGGTCAGAGGGAAGATGATCGAGCCAAAGCGCGCTCCGGTTTCCAGATTGGGCGTCTGTCCCCCGCGTTGGAACCAGGCAATACCCAGAAAGGCCGTCAGTCCGCTCGCGAGAATGTTGACCGCAAGGCCGATGACGATCTGGTTGCCCTTCAGCGTGATCGATGCGAAGGCCTGTGCCATTGCGATCGTGATTGCCGCCGCCATCCCGCCGGCAAGCCCCATCCAGGCATCGCCGGACAACGCAGCGCAAGTGCCGGCTGCAAAGGCACCGAATAGCATCTTGCCCTCAAGGCCGATGTCGACGACCCCGGAACTCTCGGCGTAGAGGCCGCCCATGGCGGCAAGAACGACCGGAACGGCAAGCCGCAAGGCCGACGCGCTGATGAGGACGAAGTCTAGGAATTCCATGATACGCCTCCCTTTCGCGCCCTGCATTTGTCAAAGATGCTCTCGACGATCGCGATGCTAAATGGACGCAATACATGTGTCAGACCGCCGGCAAACAGGATGACCAGTCCCTGAAGCACCGTGACGACGTCGCGCGACACCGACGGGAACAGGAAGGAAAGCGAGGCGCCGCCTTGGTAGAGAGCGCCGAAGAGGATGGCTGCTGGAATGATGCCGGCTGGATGATTGGCGCCGATCATGGCGACCGCGATCCCCGTAAAGCCGTAGCCGAGAGCGAAATCCAGCATGAGCCGATGCTGTGCACCCATGATTTCGTTGACGGCGATGAGTGCCGCAAGGCCTCCGGAAAGACACACGGCCTGAATGACGATGCGGTTGACATTTATGCCGGCAAAGGAGGCTGCCGCGGGATTTGCGCCAACGGCACGCAACTCGTAGCCCCACCGTGTATGCCAGACAAGAAAGGTGACGGCCATGCAGGCCAAGAGGGCCACGATCACCATGACATTCAGAGGAGATTCCGGGATGTCGACACCAAAGGCAGACAGAATCTGGTCGAACTTGAGCAATTCCAGGTTATGGGCAATGGGACCGCTTGAAGGGATCATCGAGCCCGCCTCGCGGAAGTGGTTCACGATCAAGTAAATCATGAGCAACGAAGCCAGAAAATTGAACATGATTGTCGTGATGACAAGGTGGCTGCCGCGTCGGGCGACCATATAGGCAGGAATAAAGGCCCATATGGCTCCGAAAGCCATCGAAGCTATGATGGCCAGAGGAAGTGCCGCCCACCAGGGGAACCAGGGTAGCAAACCACAGACGATCATCGTGCCAAGGCCGCCGATATAGGCTTGGCCCTCACCGCCAATGTTAAACTGCATGGCTTGTGCGGCAACCGCGACGGCGAGACCGGAGAAGATGAAGTTCGTCGCATAATGCAAGGTATAGGCAAAGCCATCGAGGCTCCCGAAAGCACCGGAAATGGCAACCGAGAAGGCCGCAAGCGGATCCTCTCCGACGGCTGCCACGAGGATACCCCCAAGGGCTATCGCAAAAATGATGTTGATCAGGGCAGCGAGCACGCTACCCAATGCCGTTGTGGTCCTGTTCACGAGAGCGCCTCCTGTTTCTTGTGCTCAATCGCTTCCTCATGCGAGGATCCCGCCATCATCAGGCCAATCGTGTTTTCATCGAATTCGTTGCGATCAAGCACACCCATGGAACGCCCTTCGAACATCACAAGAATACGGTCGGAGAGTGCCATGACCTCTTCCAACTCGACCGAAACGATCAAAATCGCCTTACCGTCGTTGCGCTGTTGCATCAGGCTGCCGTGGATGGCCTCGATAGCGCCGACATCCACGCCTCGCGTCGGTTGCCCGACGACAATGATGTCCGGCTGAGTTGCGAGCTCCCGGGCCATGACCAGCTTCTGCTGATTGCCCCCTGAAAACACGCTCGTCCTGCGCATCGGGTCGACCGGACGAACATCATGTGCCTCCATCAGCTGGCGGCACCAGGCCAGGATTTTCCCGGAATGCATGCGCATGCCCGTTCCGGGGATCTTGCCCGAACGATGAATGCCAAGAACGCTGTTGTCGCGAACGGTCCAGCTCCCGATCACCGCATGACGAAGGCGATCTTCGGGAACAAGGGCCGTGCCCGCTTGACGGATCGACAGCGACGACATCGCGGCTCCGGCCCGCCACTGAAGCGAACCGAGCCGAATGGAGCCCGTTTCCGCGGATAGCTGTCCCGCAAGGCAAGCAATCAGCTCGGTCTGGCCATTACCCGAAACGCCGGCCACGCCCAGGATCTCCGAGGCACGGATCTCGAAGGAAAGATCCGAGACCCTGGCGACACCCAGATCATCCTTGATCGTCAGACGCTCCACGGACACCTTGATGTCGGTCCCCGTTGCCGTCCGCTCGCCAGTTGTGGCCTGGATCTTTCTGCCGACCATCATTTCCGCCAGCTGCGTCTTGGTCGTCTCAGTCGTCTTCCTGGTGCCTATCACTCGTCCGTGCCGCAGAACGGTGACACTTGCCGTGACGTCAACGACCTCCTGCAGCTTGTGGGTGATCAAGACCACCGTCTTTCCCTCAGCCGAGAGCTCGCGGAAAACCTTGAAAAGGGTCTGGACTTCCTGCGGGGTCAAAACGCTCGTCGGCTCATCGAGAATGAGAACGTCGGCGCCTCGATAAAGCGATTTGACGATCTCGACGCGCTGTTGCGTGCCGACCGGAAGGTCTCGGATGGCGCGATCAAGCGGAAATTGCAGACCGTACCTGGTCTGCAGCTCCATGACGCGCCCTCGAGCGTTACCGAGGCTCGCTCCGAGCCAGGGGCCATCCTCATTTCCAAGAATGATGTTCTGGAGCGCTGTCAGGCGCTCAACAAGCATGAAATGCTGATGCACCATGCCAATGCCGAGCCTGATTGCGTGCGCGGGGCTGTCAATCCTGACGGGCTTTCCCTGGATCCTGATCTCGCCGGCGTCGGGTTGATAGATGCCGAACAAGGCACTCATCAGCGTCGACTTGCCAGCACCATTTTCACCGATGATGCCATGGATGGTCCCCCGGGGAATGGTGAAACTCACCTCATCATTGGCAACAACCGAGCCGAACCGTTTCGAGAGGTTCAAAAACTCCACGGCTGGGCTATCCACCACCATCGGTGGCGTTCTTTTCAAAGTCATGTCTCGATGCTCCGTCAGTCGGGGAGCACGGGCGGCAACCGTCCGGCTCCTTGCTTGGCGCTCTGATAGCGAGCCCTGTTCAAAGAGGGGGACACGCTCCACTCTTGACGAAATCGGGCGCAACGAGCTTTCCGCTGACGATGTCGGCCTTAATGGCGTCCATCTTGGCGAGATCTTCAGCCGTCAGCATGGGGCGGTTGTTGTCGTCGAGCGCCCAACTGACGGCACCTTCCTTGAGCCCGAGATGTTTTGCGCCGGCCTTCCAATTGCCGTCGCGGGCGTCCTCGAGGGCGAGATAAACGGCAACATCGGTTGCCGACATCGCCGAGGTGAGGACGTGACCCGGCTGGATGCCATTCTGGTTGCTGTCGACACCGATCGCCAGCTTGCCGGCATCGGCTGCAGCCTGGAGGACGCCAAGCGTCGTTCCGCCGGCTGCGGCAAAGACGATATCGGCGCCACGGTCATATTGCCCGAGCGCAAGCTCTCGTCCTCGAGCCGGATCGGTCCATGCCGCAGGCGTCGTTCCCGTCATGTTTCCCAGTACGGATGCCTTCGAATTTGTGTATTTCGCCCCGTGACTATAGGCACATTCATAGTCGCGGATAAGGGGTATATCCATGCCGCCAACGAACCCTAGCGTGTTGGTTCTCGTCTTCAGCCCCGCAAGTGCACCGACCATGAAGGCGGCCTCATTGTAGGCGAATTCGACCGATTGCACGTTCGGAAGATCGACCTCGCTATCGACGATGACGAAATGCGCCTTCGGATATTTCGGGGCAATTTTCTTGACCGCAACCTCCCAGGTAAATCCGACGGTGACGATTGGATCTGCGCCCTGTCGTGCAAAGGTCAGCAGCGCCTGTTCACGCTGGGCATCATTGGCGGGTTCGAATTCCAGAAACGGAATGCCCGTTTCCTTCTTAAAGCGGCTCGCGCCGTTGAAGGCGCTCTCATTGAATCCTCGGTCGAATTTACCTCCGAGATCATAGAGAACCGCCGGCTTGATATCGGCGGCGGAAGCCGCTCCGGCCCACGTCATTAGCGCGACCATTGTCGCGGCTGTTGTCTGTTTCAATGCGCTCATTTTCGTTGTTCCCATTTTTATCTTCGGCGTCAGCGCGCCATACTCTTATAATGTATACATTCTTACACGACAAGAACCTGTCGCGATTTTCTTTCCTGGACTCCCGCATCCCTAGAGATTGTCCAGCACCGAATTGGCACTCGTACCGATCAGTTGGCGAGCGGCGCCAACCGTGTTGCGCCGCCTGATCGGACTGGATAACATGCCAAAATTAGGCCGGTGCCGTTCAAAGCCTTAACAACCAGGCCGCCTTTTCCGTCGTAACCAGGACGCGATCCCGATCTGCTCCGCCAAAGGCGAGGTTCGATGCCGTCTCAGGTGCCGTGATCATCCCAAGCCTCTCGCCGTCCGGCGAGAAACACTCCAGGCCGGCACCCGTGGCAACCCAAAGATTTCCCTCAGGATCAAACCGCATTCCGTCTGGCACACCCACCGCGATGCGACAGACATGGGTCCTTTCACCCGCCACCCTGCCATTGCGATCGATGGCATAGCGGAACACGTCCCGAGGTCCCTGGGGATCGAAGCCGATTTCCGGGCCCATTTCGGCGCCGCTGTCAGCCACGAACAGAAATTGGCCTTCGTTGGAAAAGCACAGGCCGTTCGGCATGGATAGATCCTCGATCTCACTGGTCAGCGCGTGCGAGGTCGGGTCATAGCGATAGACGCGATTGTGCCTTTGTTCTGTTTGAGCGCGCCGGCCTTCGATATCTGTCAAAATCCCATAGGTCGGATCGGAGAACCATATCGTGCCGTCCGGGGCCTCGACGACATCATTCGGCGAATTGAGCGGCTTTCCCTGGAACCGGTCAGCAATGATGCTGCGCTCGCCGAACTGCGTTATGAGGCAAACCGACCGCGTCAGATGTTCACAGCAAAGGAGAGCACCATCGGCCGTTGCGAAGTGCCCATTGGAGAAATTGGATGGGCTGCGAAAGATGCCAAGCCCATTCCGTTCGCTGAAAGACAGAACCCGATCATTGGGGATATCCGAAAAGATCCAGCTGTTCGACACCTTAAGATAGGCGGGCCCTTCACCCCATCGCAGGCCGCTCGCGATCTTGATGGCGCTACCCGCCCGTTCAAGACGTTCCAAACTGCTACCGAGCAAGGCGCTTAGGCAATGATGTGTCATCAATACGCGCCCCGACCCTGGTAAAGCGCGGCGTAGGCGCTGTGATCCAACACTCCAGCCCCGGAGGCCTCAAGCTGTTCAAACCCGGACTTTACGAGCTGTGCGTGAGGCAGGTCGGAAAGGATGCTGTCCTGCAAGCCTAGCGTGAGGTCTTTCAGATGAAGTTTTACCGCACCTGCCGCCGAATAATCCCTCGCGGCCATGCGTGGGCCATGCAACGCGAGGATCCGGCTGCTTGCAAAGCCGCCATCAAGCGCCGCCAAAAATTCCAAGGGCTCCAGGCCGCCCGCCTCCGCGAAGGCAAGCCCTTCGGCGACGGCTGCAATGGTCACACCGACGATGATCTGATTGGCAAGCTTGGCGATCTGGCCCGAGCCATGTCTTCCAAGATAAGAAGGTCGCCCCATCGCTGACAGCAGGCCAGCCGCAGCAGCATAATCGTCTGGCGATCCGCCGACGAATATAGATAGGGTCCCGTCTTTGGCTCCCTGGGTCCCACCCGAAACGGGTGCGTCAAGATAGGAGACCGACCGTTCCGAAAACATGCGCCCGTGGCGAATGGCCGTTTGCGGCCCCGAAGTTCCCATGTCAATCACGAGCCCACCAGGCGCGATCTGCTCAAAAATGCGGCTTTTGAAGAGGAGATCCTCAACGGCAACATGGTCGCGCACGCAGACCACGATTGCGTCGGCGCCATCGATGGCTCGATCGAGGCCTGGTTCGAATTTGAACTTCGGCTCGCCCTCGAACGCTTTTGGCCTGCGGCTCCAGCCGACGACCGAATAGCCGGCATTGGCGATCGCATTCGCCATGTGAAAGCCCATATGTCCCAATCCCAGGAAGGTCACCCTATCCCCGGACCCAAGCATCTTTGCCACGTCTGCGATCCTTTACGGTGATAGCGGGTGAAGAAGGCCGACGGTCTTCAGATCGTCCCAGAATGCCTCAGGAATTTGCGCGTCCAATTGTCGGGCATTTTCCGTAGCCTGGGTTTGCGAGCCGGCGCCTGAGACCACGCTCGCCACAATCGGATGCCTGAGAGGGTATTGGTATGCCGCCGCCTTCAGAGTAACCCCGTGCCGTTCGCACAGCGCTTCGATGCGTTTCGTCTTTGCAACGATTTCCGGCGTCGCGGGGACGTAATTGTAGTATGGCTGCGCGACCGCGGTTCCTGTCGCCAGGATTCCGGACGCATAGGGCGACCCAACGATGATACCGACGCCTCTGTCCTCGCAAAGTGGGAATTCATGCTCCAGCACGTCTTGATCAAGCAGCGTAAACGGCATTGCGACGAGAAAGAAATCGAGATCGAATCGCCGGAGGAATTCAGGAATGGTGCCCATGATGTTGACGCCGGCGCCGATCGCCTTGATCTCTCCATACCGTCGCAGTGTCTCCAGGGCCTTCCAGCCGCTGCGCTCCAGGTCGGTAAAGTGCGCATTCACGAGATCCAAGGAGCCGATCTCGGCAACATCCAGATCATGGATGAGGAGCATGTCGACCGTATTCAGACCAAGCCGCATCAAGCTCTGGTCATAGGAGCGCATGATGCCGTCATAGGTGTAGTCGAAACGGTGCTGGAACGGCAGTCCGCCGGCCCAGAACTCGCCTTTGAACGTCGCGGGATCCTGAGGGCGGTGAAAGGTGCGGCCAACCTTCGTCGATATCACAAAGGAATCACGCGGTCGTTGACGCAGCATCTGGCCGAAGCGCAGTTCACTCAATCCACGACCATACCAAGGAGATGTATCGTAGTAGCGGATCCCCTCATTCCACGCCGTTTCAAGGGTCTGCCTTGCATCGTCTTCTGGAATGCGTTTGTAGATCTCTCCGAGTGGAACCCCACCGATGCCGATGGGAGAAAGCTGCACCGCTGTGCGCCCAAGCCGTCGCGTCGTCATGTACCTATGTCCTCCTCGGCCGCCAAGCTTGCACGGCCCAACCGCTTATCGCGGGTATTTGTGATGTGGCGTTCGATCTCCTTGTCTAGAGCCGATCGCTGCCTGTCCCTGATCAGCTCTACAAGGACCTCGTGATCCCTGATGGCTGCGTCATAATCGAAATTGACGTTCCGTTCCTTCATGAGCAGCACCAGGACAACTCGTGACAGAGAGTCCCAGATCGGCTTTAGGAGAGGACTTTCCGAGAGCTCGACAACCTTGGAATGGAAGGCGAGGTCAGCCCTGCAATAGGTGAGTTGATCGTCGATACGGGAGGCGCGGCGCATATTGTCGATGGCACCCTTTAACTCCTCAAGAAGCTCCGGCTTCGACGCGACGAGTTTGAGCAACCTTCGCAAGGCAATCCTCTCGACGGTGAGGCGGATCTCGAGCATTTCGCTCATCTCGTCAGGACCGAGCTCGGCGAGAAAGCTTCCGCGGTTCGGTTCGGTCCGCACGACCCCCTGGGCTCCGAGGATACGGAACGCCTCGCGCACCGGCACTCGGCTGACGCCAAGAAGTTCGCAGACGTCCTTCTCATAGAGGCGTTGGCCGGGCTCAAGATCGCCCTTTGCAAACAACTCGACAATGTGATCTGCGAGCTGATCGGGAAGATTGCGGTATTTAAACTGTGGTTCGAACGCCATTGTCGCCTCGATGAAATTAGTGCGCACCAGCTATCGCACGAATCAGGTCAACCCGTCGTTTGAAAAAGCGATCAACCGATGTTGCGATCAAATCCAGATCATCGGGAACCATCGCCAGGCTGAGGTTGATCTGCCCCCGGCGCGCCGCGTAGACACCCGCCTCCATGAGGTCGAAATGGAAAAGCTTGAATAGATCTCGAGGCTCCGCCACCAGATCTTCCGGCGCGCTGATCTTGCCGCCAACAAAATGGATGTTCATGGCGGAGCCGCAACCTGTGAACTGGACCGAGGATGAGCAGGTTCGGGCAAGTCCGTTGAGCCTCTCGCGCAGCCTTTCCCCGGTCTCGTAGAGCTCGTCTGCGCGGGCCGGGGTAAAAATCTCGCTCAGCCCGACAAAGCCAGCCGACATCGAGAAGGCGTTGTTGTTGAACGTGCCGGCGTGGGGCAACGCGTCTGGCTTGCGCGGGTTCATCAACTCCATGATCGCCGAGCGGCCACCAAAGGCTCCGAAGGAAAAACCGGCACCGAGATATTTTCCGAGCGTGACGAGATCCGGGACGATGTCGAATAGTGAATGTGCTCCACCTGCCCCCATGCGCGACGTAACCACCTCGTCGAATATCAAAATCGCTCCCACCCGATCGCAGGCTGAGCGCAGAGCACGCAGGAACTCGCCAGCTGCCGGTATGCAGCCACCATTGCTCATCATTGGCTCGACAATGACCGCCGCCAGCTCATTGCCGAGCCTTTCGATGGTTGCCACAGTGGAGGCGGTGTTGTTGTATTCGCAAAGCGTCCAGTCATATGGCGCGTTGACGCTGGAACCGCCACCGCCAAAAACGAAGATGCCTCCATGGTAGGCACCCGAGAAGGCAATCAGCTTTGAACGCTTCGTCGCAGCTCGCGCAAGCGTTAGCGCATACAAATTGGCTTCGGTCCCAGAATTGCAGAACCGCACGGACTCGATTGCCGGAAAGCGATCACAAATGGCGTTTGCAAGCTTGATCTCCACCTCGCCGGGGGCACCGTTGGAAACGCCCCGCTTTGCGGTCTCGATCACCGAATTCTGGATTCGGCCGTCCGAATGGCCATAGAGACCTGCCGTGAACTCTCCCAGAGCATCGAGATAGATGTGATCGTCCGCATCCCTGATGCGCGCGCCGAAGCTTTCTGCGACGTATAGCGGAAATGGATCAAAGTGGAGGGCGCTGCGCGTATTTCCTCCGGGCATTGATGCCTGCGCGGCCTGGAACAGCGTGTCGCTCTTCGGATTACGCCGCGCGAAGGCGGCGCTTGCATCCTCCACGGCCTCGAGCAGGGCGCTATTGTGCTTGTGGCCTGCCGTATCGACGAATGCGGCTGTCATTGTTTCCTCTTTCGGTCGCTTCACTCCGGAAGCTTTGGTTTCTGAGTGGCCGCTTCATGGGCGGCGGCCGTTGGGACGATCATCGCATCCGCGCTTCATCGTCCGCTCAATTCTTGCTATAATGTATACTTTCATACGCATGTCAACCGACTCTCTCCTATACCTGGGGCAGTTTCGAGCGGGTTGACGCGCATTGGCCTTCAAGTTTGAACCGCGACGTTCAAACACGCAACAAAAGCCGGACGTCAAACGAACCGCCGGTTCATTCGATTTTCAGAAATGCGTGGTGCTGCGCGTGTCGCCTCCCCAAGAATGAAAAACTGGATGAGCGCGGAACAAACGTATGGTTACGCTCCTGGAAAGGCTTTCCTCTGCCATGGCACAGCAACCGTGCATTCCGTGCAAACTCCCCCATTGCCTTCCCTTCTCAGAGTTGTATCTCAAGCGATCAATGATGGGACTTTAGGTTCACACCGGGTTTGTTCACGGATTTTGGGCAGATGCCGAACTCATTTCGTCACGGTTCGGCAACAATTCCTCCACACAAAACGGCGCAATCGGTGGCTTGGTCGGTCTCAAGCGCTCGATCTGAGCGTTGCTCGCGAGCCTTGGCTTGTGTGAGCCGGAT
>Ga0209233_1000862_pt1 | contig 13406 bp, 13 predicted proteins | sample AraplaCL_Cvi_mCL_FD_184269 | JGI IMG/M metagenome (GOLD analysis project Ga0209233, IMG submission 184269) | Arabidopsis root microbial communities from the University of North Carolina, USA - plate scrape CL_Cvi_mCL (SPAdes) (version 2) | ecosystem: Host-associated > Plants > Roots > Endosphere...
ATGTGTTGAGAGAAATAGCTGCATGAGCGCACGCCGGCGTAGGTTTCGCCGAAGCTGAACTGCGTCGACTCAACGCAGGTCGAGCTTGAACGAGGTCGCTACCGGATCCTCCGGATCGACACACGGCTGGAAACCCAACCGCTCCGCGAGCTTGTGCATGTCGAGGCAGCGTGCGGGATCCACCGTGTACATCCAGTGCATGCCGCGCGACCGGGCGGCATCGATCAGGCTCTGCATGAGCAGGCTGCCGACGCCCAGATGCTGCCATTCCGGGTCGACTGTGATCGCGCAGTCGCAACTTTCCCCGTCCGCGCGAGGACGAAAACGAGCCACGCCGACTTCGCGGCTGCGGCCCGGGTTCTCGACCATCGCGGCCAGCACGACCTCCTCGGGATCGGTGTGAGTCAGTTCCTTCGCGACCTCGTACGAAGGCGATTTGATCAATCCGAGAAACCGATAGGCGCGATACTCGGGCGAAAGGTGAGAAAGGAAATTGCGTTCGAGCTCGGCATCCTCGGGACGGATAGGCCGTAGATGAACCAGTGCACCGTTGCGCAAACGGCAGACCCTCAATTCCTCGGCGGGAGATGCGATCGGATTTGCTATAGCGGGCATGGTATTTCTCTTTTCATTTCGTCTTGTGGACCGGGCTGCGCTCTGCTGCGTCGATACGTTGACTCAAATGAAAATGCGGTGGGTGGCATGGATGGCGTGCGCTATGACGCCGCCACGACGATCCACCCGCCTGCATTGACAATGAAATCGCGCGGTCCGCATGTCGTTCGCCGACACACAGACCGGGTGATTTCAACCGACAGCGATTTTTTGCGATGAACCGTTCGACTTCTTCGGCAGCGTCATCGTCAGCACGCCGTTCTCGTAGCGCGCCTCAGCCTTGGCGCTGTCCACATCGGTGGGCAAAGAGAACGATCGGTACACCTGACCGTAGTAGCGCTCGCTGCAGACTTCCTTTTCGCCTTCCTTCTTCTTCGACTCGCGCTTGATTTCGGCGCTGATCGCGATCTGGTTGCCGTCCACCGAAACATCGATATCTTTCTTGTCGACGCCGGGTATCTCGGCTTTCACGCTATAAACTTTGTCGTCTTCGTTGATGTCGAGACGAATGTCGGGCGCGCCCGCTTCAAAGTTGGTCCAGATTGTCGGCGCGCCGAAGCCGCGCAGGTAATTTTCGATATCCATGCCCGGATGGAAACGCGACAGGGATTTGAACGGATTCCAATGAGTGAGATTCGACATAGCTATATCCTCGTTGAGTTATGGACTGCGGTCGAAAGCCGCCCCAATTTCGCTAGAGGCAAGCGACAGTGACACATCGTCCAAAGGCAAGGCTGCGCTCTCTGCTTTCCATCCACATTGACTTGGATCAAAAGAACGCAACGGCGCTAGCCGGTTTCGGCATTTGCACTCCTCTCGGCTGCCTGTGATGCAGGTTCGCAGAGAAGCGACGCCATCAGCGCCCCTTCTTCGGCAAAATCCGACAGAAGGTCGCCCACAAGGGTTGCCTGCGCGTCGACGACATCTTCGAACTTTCGGCAGGTTGCAAAGCGCTGCATCGTTTCGACCATGCGGCTGGAACAGGCTCGAAAGAAGAAAAACGTCTCTGCTTGAATGCCGCTCACGTAGCGGAGCCAACTCGTAGCACTCGGCACCGAGGTTGGCGTTAAGTATTCATGGTGCGGCGCGTCGGTACCGTTGTGTCGCCTCGACTTCGGCGAATGGCGCTTGATCGCTTTCATGTCCTGCCTCGCTATGGGGGATTGCGGGATCGACTGTAGCCCGCAACCGCGTTCCGATATTGATTGCGATCAAGGTCGCCCGCGGTCTATGGCGATCCAATACGCCGAGCCAAGTCATTGAGCGATGGCATGAATGCGCCGACTGCCTCATCTCTTCTTACGCGTTCGGCCAGACCAGGAGCCGGTCGTGCGGTCGAGCCGTCGCCGTCCGCGCTCGCTTCGATGCCGATCAACGATTTTCTGCGCACCCTCGCCGCATCGTCCGACGGGCTGGGGCAAGCCGACGCGAACGCGCGATTGCTGAAGTACGGCAGGAATGAAACCGGTCGACCTCGTTTTGCTCCGCTGAAATCGATAGCGGCATCGTTGTTGAATCCGCTGATTCTGATTTTGCTGCTGTCCTCGCTGGTGTCGGCCTTTCTCGGCGAGGCGGTGAGCGCGACGATCATCGTCGCGATGGTGTTCCTGAGCGTGACGCTCGACTTCGTCCTCAGCTACCGGTCGCAGCGCGCCGCGGAGCATCTGCGTGAAGGCGTGGCGCCGACCGCGACCGTGCGCCGGAGCAACGTGTGGCGCGAGGTGCCGCGCCGCGAACTGGTGCCGGGCGATCTGATCCGGCTGGCTGCCGGCGACCGGGTCCCCGCCGACGCGCGGCTGCTCTATGCGCGCGATCTGCACGTGCAACAGGCGGCGCTCACCGGCGAATCGGTACCGGTCGAGAAGATGTGCGTCGATTCGCCCGTCGTCGCGGCCCATCCGGCCGATGCCGGCCACATCGTCTTTCTCGGCACATCCGTGGTTGCGGGCACGGCGACCGCGATCGTGTTCGCCACTGGAAGCGCGGCGGAGTTCGGCGGTATCGCCCGCCAGCTGGCCGAACGCCCCCCGCAGACCGGCTTCGAACGTGGCTTGGCCGCGTTCTCAATCCTGATCATGCGCACGGTGGTGTTTCTCGTGCTGTTCGTGATGCTGGCCAGCCTCGCGCTGGGCCGGCCGGGGCTCGAGTCGCTGCTGTTCGCGGTCGCTCTCGCGGTCGGCCTGACGCCGGAATTCATGCCGATGATCACCACCGTCACCCTGGCGCGCGGAGCAATTCGGATGGCCGCGCGCCGCGTCATCGTCAAACATCTCGCGGCAATCGACAATTTCGGCGCCATGGATGTCTTACTGAGCGACAAGACGGGGACGCTGACCACAGGCGAAATGTCGCTCCACTCCGCCGTCGACGCGACGGGCGCCGCCACCGATCGGCCGTTCGAACTGGGTTACCTCAATAGCACATTCGAAACCGGCATCCGCAGCCCGCTCGACGCCGCCATTCTGAGCTTTCGGCAAGTCGACCTGAATAGCTGGCGAAAACTCGATGAAATTCCATTCGACTTCGAGCGACGCTGCCTGTCGATCGTCGTCGCGCGAGGCGAGCAGGCGATGTTGATCGCCAAGGGGGCACCGGAATCGCTGTTGCAACGCTGCACAGGTTTCGAGCGTGCAGGGCAGGTGATGCCGATGGATGCGGATGTACGCGCACGCTGCACGGCGACGTTTCAGGCCTTGGGCGAACAGGGCATGCGTGTGCTGGCGGTCGCGTTCGGCAATGTCGAGATTCGCGACAGCTATTCGACGCGGGACGAAACCGAGCTGGTGTTCGCCGGATTTCTTTCGTTCGTCGACCCGCCGCTCGCCGGGGTTGCCGAAACGATGCAAGCGCTGGCGCGCGATGGCATTACAGTGAAGATCCTCAGCGGCGACAACGAGTGCGTCGCGCGCCATGTCTGCGCGAAGGTCGGGCTCGATCCCGGCCGCATCGTGCTCGGTGAGGAAATCGACGAGCTGAGCGACATCAGCCTTGCGGCGCTGGCCGAACGCAGCACGATCTTCGCACGCATGTCGCCCGCGCAGAAGCATCGCGTCGTGCTCGCGCTGAAAGGGCGCGGGCACGTCGTCGGTTTTCTCGGCGACGGCATCAACGATGCGCCGTCGCTGCACGCGGCGGACATCGGCATATCCGTCGTGAATGCCACCGACATCGCCAAGGACGCGGCCGACATCCTCCTGCGCGAACGCCGGCTCGACGTGCTGCACGAGGGCGTGATCGAAGGCCGCCGCGCGTTCGCCAACGTGATGAAGTACTTGTTGATGGGGACGAGTTCGAACTTCGGCAACATGTTCAGCATGGCTGCCGGCGTGCTGTTTCTGCCGTTTCTGCCCATGCTGCCGATGCAGATCCTGCTGAACAATTTTCTCTACGATCTTGCCCAGGTCACGATCCCGACCGATCGCGTCGACGAGGCGCAGCTGCACGGGCCGCAGCGCTGGGACATCCGCCTGATCCGCAACTTCATGCTGCTCATCGGGCCGATCAGCTCGATCTACGATTTCCTGACGTTCTTCGCGCTGCTCAAATTCTTCCACGCCGGCGAGGCGCTGTTCCACACCGGATGGTTCGTCGAATCGTTGGCGACGCAGACGCTGGTCTTGTTCGTGATCCGCACATTCGGCAATCCGCTGCGCAGCCGGCCGAGCGGCCCGTTGGTTGCGACCACGCTGGCCGTCGTCGCCGTTGCCCTCGCGCTGCCGTTCACGCCATGGGCGGCGATCTTGGGATTCAGCGCATTGCCGGCGTCGTTCTTTGCTTTTCTCGCTGCAGCGACGGCGACGTACCTCGTCATCGTGGAGATCGCGAAGCGATGGCTGCTCCGCGGCACAACACTGCATCCGAGCCTGATGTTGGCGGGCGCGCAAGGCGGCAGCCGCTGACCGGCGCTGCTTCCGGACGGATCGGCGCCGCCGCGCGGCTACCATGGGGAGTTCTTGATTCCACAGCGGAATGCCAGACGGTTGACCGCGACGTCGGCGACGAAGGACAGAGCGAGGATGAGCGCGATGTCCACCCAATCCAGCTTGGCCTGCGTGGCGACCAGAATCAGCGCGCCGAGCACGAAATCGAGCTGATCGAACGGAATCCAGCGTTCGCCGGGAGCAATGCGTAGGCGCCGCTTGGCAAAACTCTTGAGTGCATCTCCGAGCATCGCACCCCCGCCGAACAGCAAGCCGAGGACAAACCAATGCCGGTAATCGACCAGGGCGATCGGGGCGTCGATGAGGCGCTGCAATCCCGTCGCGAGCACAGCCGCGCAAACGCCGGCGAGAAAACCCACGACGGTTTTATGATCGCCCAGCCAGCGGCGGCTGATCGGCGGATTCCAGCCGTGCCAGAATCGTACGAACGGGGGCGCCATATTGGCGCAATAGGCGGGGAGCATGAAGTACGCCAGCCGCAGCAGATGGACGAATGCGTCGCGCACGCGGGTGGAACTCCAAGTCTATTGCGATCGGTTGCGCGATACGGGCCGACTGCTGTGCAAGTATTTCTTCGACGCGAACGCGATCAGCGCAGGCGCTGCCAAAGAGCGGGCCAGCGTCGCGCCGACGCGAACGACGTTGGCGGCGAACCTCGGCCAGGCACGCAGCGGAAACAGGGCGGCAACGAAGCCGACGGCCAAACCGGTGCCGATCACGGTCGACAGGTGCGGTTCGCGCAGGCGGGCGCCGAGGGTTTGCCGCTGCGCGCGCAACTCGCGCGCCGTAGCATCGAAATCGGCCTTGGCCTGGCGCACGCGCGCGCGCTCGGAATTCACGAGAACTCCTTCTTCACTTGTTCGAGCGCGCGGCGGCTGTTCGGAAAGCTCATTTCGCGCAGGCAGCGCTGCAGTACGCGCAGCAGCGTGAGAACGATGCCAAGCTGCAGGCCGACGTCGATCGCGAATGCGCCGCTCCAGCCGCAGCCGAACGAATGCAGCACGGCGATCAGCAGCCCGTTGGCGGCGAGCCAGAGTCCGGCGGCGAGAATCGGAAAGACCAGCGCGCCGGCGGCGAAGCGGCGAAGGCTCTGCCGCGAAAGCGCCCATTCCGTTTCGATCAAGTCGCGCGCGGCGCGTGCCAGGTCGATGGCATCGGCCGCCAGCTCGGCGAACGACGGTTTCGCGTGGCGGCGTGATTCGGCGCCGGAATCGAGAGCGCTCATCGCCTCAACGCCCGCGCCAGTATCGCGCCGGCGGCGAAGGCGATGCCGAAAGCGGCGAACGGATGCGCGCGCGCTTGCGTCGTCGCGGCCTCTGCCCAGCCTTTCGCCCGACTTCTCAGTGGCAGGCCGATTTTGTCGAATTCGCGGCGCAGCGCGTCGCATTGAGTTCCCAACGCATGAGCGCTTTGCGCTACTTTCTGCGCGAGCGCGTCGATGCGGCATTCGATGTCGGCGGCGTGCTCGGCGTCGGAGTCGGAAACTTCGTCGACGGTAGACTGTGTCGTATCCATATCAATTCCTTGGATTGCAGCGTCGGCATCAGCATCGCTTGCGCGCGCCGAACCTGCTTGATACAGGTCAATTTCTCCCGCATCGTAAGTGGGAGAGCAGGACAATTTGACCTGCGTCAAGCCTTGCCGGCGGCGGCACGCCACAGTGGCAGCCGCAACTCGCCCCGGCGGAACGGCGGGCCTGGGAACGCGGCAAACGAGCGACGACGGAATCCGGTCATGGCGAAAGCATCGGCAAAGCAAGACGCAGACTCCGGCAAGCAAGCCCTGCACAACCGGGACATCGCGGCCGCGTTCGACGAGATCGGCGATCTTCTCGAACTGACCGGTGCGAATCCGTTCCGCATTCGTGCCTACCGCAACGCCGCCGAGCGGCTGCGCGACTGGCCCGACGAGCTGTCGGAATGGAAGGCGCAGGGTCACGGCTTCGACGAGATCCCGGACATCGGCGCCGATCTCGCCGGCAAGATCGACGAGTTTCTCAAGCGCGGCCGGTCCAAGCAGCTCGTCGAGCTGCGCCGCGAGAAGATCGCCGGGCTGGCAGGTCTGCTTCACATCGGCGGCCTTGGCGCGAAGCGTCTGCGTGCGCTGCACGAGGCGCTCGGGGTGTGCACGCCGAAGCAGTTGCTCGCGGCGGTACAGGCACGCCGCGTGCGCGAGCTGCCGGGTTTCGGCGCCACGAGCGAAAAGCGCATCGGCGAGGCAGTCGGTTTGTATCTACGCCAATCTTCGCGCCGGCTATGGTGCGACGTGAAGCCTGACGCCGATGCACTTGTCGAATATTTACGTGAATCCTCGTTGGTGTCGAAAGTCACGGTCGCCGGCAGCTATCGGCGAGTCGCGGCAACGGTCGGCGATCTCGACATTGTCGTCACCTCGAATAAGGGTGCGGCGGCGATCCGCCATTTCGTCGCTTACCCTCAGGTCACGCGTGTGCTGGCACAAGGTTCCACCCGCGCGAGTGTCGAATTGAAAGGCGGGTTGCAGGTCGATCTGCGCGCCGTCGAGCCCGAGGCTTACGGGGCCGCGCTGGTCTATTTCACCGGTTCGCGCGAGCACACCGTTGCGCTGCGCGGCATGGCGCGCAGCCGCGGATTGAAAGTCAACGAATACGGCGTGTTCCGCGGCGAGGCCAATCTGGCCGGTGCTTCCGAGGCCTCCGTCTACGCTGCGCTGGATCTCCCCGAGATACCGCCCGAGATGCGCGAGAATCGCGGCGAAATTCTGGCCGCGCAGCGCGGCGAACTGCCGGTGTTGATCAAGCATGGCGAACTCCGCGGCGACCTGCACGTGCACACCGACGCCACCGATGGCCGCGGCAGCCTGACCGAGATGGTCGCTGCCGCGCGCGCCGCAGGGCTGGCTTATGTTGCGATCACGGATCATTCGCGGAGCCTGCGCATCGGCCGAGGGCTCGACACCACGAGGCTGGCGCGGCAGTGCGAAGCGATCGACAAGATCAACGCGGGCCTGCGCGGTTTCCGCGTGCTTAAGGGCATCGAGGTCGACATCCTCGAAGACGGCTCGCTGGATCTGCCGAACTCGGTGCTCGAACGCCTCGATCTCGTCGTCGGGGCGGTGCATAGCGCGTTGCATCTTTCGCGGGCGAAGCAGACCGATCGCATTCTCCGCGCATTCGACAGTCCGTATTTCAGCATTCTCGCCCATCCGACCGGCCGCCTCGTCGGCGAGCGGCCGCCGTGCGAGCTGGACATGCCGCGCATCATCCGTCATGCGCGTGAGCGCGGCTGCTTCCTCGAACTCAATGCGCACCCGAAGCGTTGCGATCTCGACGATTCGCATTGCCGCATGGCGAAGGGCGAGGGCGTGCTTATCGCCGTGTCGAGCGATGCACACCATCCCGATGATTTCGCGCAGCTCGACTTCGGCGTCGGTCGCGCGCGACGCGGCTGGCTGACGCGAGCCGACATATTGAATACGCGTTCATTGACGGACGTACAGCGCCTGCTGGCGCGCACGATGGGGCGAACGACGGCCCGCGCGAAATGAATGATTTCGCCGAACTCTCGCTTAGCTCAGGCATTGGCCTTCGATGTGTAGTGAAACGTACTCGATCATGAAAGTGAGAGCCGACGTATGAGTTACACCCTATGGGGCATCGATGGCATCGTCGTTCTCGCAACCGGGGCCATCGTGTGTCTATGCGTGTTGTTGCACTACGAATGCCTGGGTTGGCTGTCGCGCAACCTCTCGCACCTTGAAAAGCACCGGCGGCGGCGGGTCCTGTTCGGCATCTTCGGTCTGCTCTGCGTGCACGTCGCCGAAATCTGGCTGTTCGGCTTCGTCTACGCAATGCTTTCGATCTGGCCCGCGTTTGGCGAAATACACGGCGCCTCCGAGGGGTTCCTCGATCATATTTATATGTCGGCGATGACTTTCACCACGGTGGGCGCCGGAGATTTGTCCGTCAAAGGGCCGTTGCGCTTCCTCGCCGGCACCGAGGCGCTGAGCGGATTGGTTCTCATCACCTGGTCCGCCTCGTTCACGTATCTTGAAATGGAACGATTCTGGCGTGATCGCTGAGGTCGTTGCCACAAGTCGGATATCGCCATGCAAACAATGCGCGCGCAGATTCTGAAACAGCCCGGCCAGCCGCTCAGCGCCGAAGAAATTTTGCGGCCGCAGCCGGGCCCCGGCGAAGTGCAAATCGAAGTTGCTGCCTGCGGCGTGTGCCGCACCGATTTGCACATCGTCGACGGCGAACTTCCGTCGCATAAGCTGCCGCTTGTGCCGGGACACGAAATCGTGGGTCGTGTCACCGCAGTAGGCGTGGAAGTGGAGGGGGTTGCGTTGAACGACCGCGTCGGCGTTCCCTGGCTCAACTGGACTTGCGGCGAATGCGCGTATTGCCGGGGCGGTCAGGAAAATCTTTGCGACAAAGCGCGTTTTACGGGCTATTCGGTCGACGGCGGCTACGCGGACTATGCGGTTGCCGACGCGCGCTATTGCCTGCCCATTCCGCCGGCGTATTCGTCCGAAGCCGCCGCTCCGCTGCTGTGCGCCGGGCTGATCGGCTTTCGGGCGCTGCGCATGGCTGCAAATGCGCAACACATCGGCCTATACGGTTTCGGCGCCGCCGCTCATATCCTGATCCAGCTTTGCGTTGCGCAGGGAAGGCGAGTGTATGCCTTCGTTCGCCCGGGAGACGAAGCGGCGCGAGCGTTTGCGCTCGATCTTGGAGCGGCGTGGAGCGGGGATTCCGACATCCAGCCCCCACACCAACTCGATGCGGCGTTGATTTTCGCTCCGGTGGGAAATCTGGTTCCTGCGGCACTGCGCGCGGTGCGCAAAGGCGGCAGCGCGATTTGCGCGGGCATCCATATGAGCGATATTCCCTCGTTTCCCTACGAGTTGTTGTGGGGCGAACGCGTTGTTCGGTCCGTGGCGAATCTCACGCGTGCCGACGGTGCCGAATTTCTGACGGCGATCGAACGATTTCCGGTCCACACGCAAATTCAGACGTACGATCTGCTGCAAGCGAACGAGGCGCTCGAAGATCTCCGCTCGGGGCGTGTGCACGGCGCCGCCGTGCTGGTGCCGAGGCGCTAGCTCTCAAGTCAGGCCAGGTAACGGGCGCCTGCTCCAAATGGAAATGCCTATCCGCCAGCTTCGTTCATAGCGACGTTTCGGCGCGTCGCACACCCGGCATCATCGATATACCAATACCGGCGTGTGGCTGTGCGTCAGCACTTTTTGTGTCTCGCTGCCAAGAAGGACTCCTTCGAGTCCGCGGCGGCCGTGCGAAGCCATCACGATCAGATCGCAACTGCGCTGTTGCGCGGCGTTGATGATTTCCTGATACGGGTGATCACTCGTTACCGTTACCGCGTCGTAGCTGATCCCGGCGGTATGCGCCTCGCGCTCCGCGACATCGAGAAATTGCTTGGATTGCTCCTTCGACGTTTGCTCAAATTCCTTCGGCGTCGCCTCGAGCATTTGCGTGTCGTAGGTCAATACATGGAATTTCGGCGTTACGTTGAGCGCAGTCAACTTTGCGCCGCATTGCCTTGCCAGGCTCACTGCGTGCTTGATCGCGTTTTCGGACAACTTCGAGCCATCGGTAGGAACCAGAATATGCTTGAACATGTTTGCCTCCTTATCGGCCGTCGAACTCTGGATCACGGATGCCGCTTTCGTGTTTCAAATCGGCACCCCAGTCCACGCCATTGTGTCCATTTCGGCTCGGGGCGAATTGATCTGGATCAATCGGCCGACGCAAACCTTGCCGAAGAGATTGGTAGCGCCGCGTCATGCTCAAATTGCAGGTCTGCCCAATTTCAGCGGGGCGCTTCAGGGTGCTCGGCGATGGGCAAGGAAAGTTCGGACGGTGGACGAGGGCAGTGCTCGTCCTGCATCAAATCATGGCCCTTACCCCGCAATTCGCCGTCCCTTCGTGCGCGCTCGCTCGGCGTCAATTATCTGTTGGATTCATTGGCTGCATCCCGGGCGGGAATAGCGTCGCCAGGGCACTTGGATTGCTGAACGCTCATCGTCGCCGAAGGCTTCTTACCCCGGGGCCGTCGCATCGAAGCGAGCTTGCGCAACGGCGATTGAGATATGCTCGGATGCGCGCGCCAAGGCACCGCTTTTGTCGTTGCTCGGTTTCAACGAGGCATCGATCGATGGGGGCGAAGCGAGTTCTGCCGGCGCGATGGTCTATTTTTTGTAACCAATTCAGCCAAAGATGAGTGAAGTCGGCGAAGTAACGTTGATGCTGCGGCGCTGGCATGACGGCGATCTGCGTGCGCTCGATTCCCTGTTGCCTGCCGTTTACGCGGAACTGCGCGCCATGGCCGCACGGCGCTTGGCCGATCAGCGAGGCTATCAGACCTTGCAGCCGACGGCCTTGCTCAACGAAATGTTCCTGCGCCTGCTCAAGGCAGAACAATTGGATCTCGCCGATCGTCAACATTTTTTCCGGCTGGCGGCGCGCATCATGCGCCAGATCGTGGTGAATCGCCTGCATCGTTCGCTAAGCGAAAAACACGGCGGAGACTGGCAGCGCGAAGATCTGACCAAGGCGCTGCAGTTGCCGCTGCCGGAAGGCGTCGACGTCGAGGCGATCGATGCGGCGATCAGCGCTCTGGAACAATACGACGAAGGTTTGGCCCGGATCGTAGAGTTGCGTTATTTCGTCGGCTTGAGCGTCGCGCAAGTGGCCAGCGTGATGGAAGTTGACGAGCGGACTGTCTATCGCAATTGGGCTTTTGCGCGCAGCTGGCTGCGCAAATATCTGGAGGCTCAGTGAAGCATCTATCGTCCGAGCGCTTCACGCAAATGCGAGGACTGTTTGAAGAACTGCTCGAAGCAGGACCGGAGGTACGCCGCACACGCCTCGCCGAGATCGCCGCAAGCGACGAGGAGCTTGCCTCTCTTGTGCGCAGCTTGCTCGACGAGGCGGAGGCATCACGGGCCGATGAACCGGAATTCGCAGCGATAGCGGCCGAAGCGAGCTTTTTGCCCAATTCGATGGTGGGCGGCCGCTATCGCATCCAAGGCAGGCTGGGCGAAGGCGGCATGGGGGAGGTCTACCTCGCCGCGCGCACGGATGGGATCGCGCAGCAAGTTGCGATCAAGATCGTGCGCAACGGCACCGCGTTTCTGGCCGACCGATTCGTGCGTGAACGCCAGATTCTTGCTCGCTTAAGTCATCCCAATATTGCCCGTTTTCTCGACGGCGGTTTGAGCGAATCGGGGATGCCGTGGCTGGCGATGGAATACGTCGATGGCCCCTCAATCACCGTTGCCTGCGATCGTGATCGATTGGATCTGCCGGCACGCGTGCGCCGCTTCGTGCAGGTCTGCTATGCGGTGCAGTTCGCTCACCGCAATCTCGTGCTCCATCGCGACATCAAACCCTCGAACATTCTCGTCGATGGCGAGGGGGTTCCAAAGCTGCTCGATTTTGGCATCGCCAGGCTCATCGAAGAACCGTCCTCCGAGCGTACGCAAACTCTCACCATGACGCCGGCCTACGCGGCGCCCGAGCAATTGCGCGGCGATGAAGCGACGACCGCGAGCGACATCTTTCAGCTCGGTCTGGTGCTGTGTGAATTGCTCTCGGGGTTGGGAGCGCGCGAATTCCGTCAAGGTCGAGAGCTCACCACGGCAACCGGCAGCGCGACCATGGTGCACGCATTTGCGCGGCGCCCTGCATCATCGCGCGCGACGATCGCGCAAGCGCGAAATTCCGACGAGATTCGTCTTGCGCGGACCCTGCGCGGCGATCTGGAACGCATCGTCGCCAAGGCGACGGCCGAAGATCCGCGCGAACGATACGATACCGTACAGATGCTCGGCGAGGATCTCGAGCGCTGGCTCGATGGCCTGCCGGTGCTTGCGCAGCAAGGCTCGTTCGGCTATCGCCTCGGAAAACTCGTGCGCAGGCATCGCGCAGCCACCGCTGCGATTGCGATTCTCACCGCCGGTCTTCTAGTGAGTACGGTATATGCGTTGTATCGCGCCCATCGCGAAAGCATGCAGCGGCAGCGCGCCGAGACTGCGTTCAACTTCATCCGTGACGTTTTCCAGCAAGGCGACCCGCAGACCAATTCCGGCAAGGAAATTCCGGCCACGGAATTGTTTCGGCGCGCTGTCGGGACACTCGATGCCCGCAATGACATCGACCCCATAACTCGAGCCTTGCTGCTCACCGATATCGCGAAGATTTTCCAGCAGTTCAACCACGACCCCGACGCACGCTTGTGCGCGGATCGTGCGCTGGCGGTTTTGCAGCCAGTGCGCGATAGCTACCCGAGCGAATATTTCGAGGCATTGCGCGCGCGCTTGTGGGCTTCGGAGGATCCAAAGGAAATACTCGAGAAGATCAATCTGGCGCTGCCGTTCTTCCAGGGCAGACGATCGGATCCCGAGGAGAGTTATGCCTATCTCCTTTGGTTTCGCGGCTATACCGAATATCTGCTCGGACAGTTCGCCGAGGCTGAGCGCGACTTGCGCGCTGCGATCGATCAATATGGGCCGGAGGCCGCGGGCGATGAAGTGAACAACGCGCTGTCTAGTCTGGCGCTCCTGCTCAACGAGCGAGGCGACTTCCGCGGCGGTGTGGCGCTGTTGGAGCGCGTTGCCCGGTCGGCCGAAAAAAAACAACGGAAGTTCCAGATATTGAGTGCACAGTACAATCTGGGTGTGGCCCGTCTCGCTGCGGGAGACGCGCCCGCCGCGATCCGCACGCTCGGTCCGCAGCTTGTCCCGTGCGAAGAATTTCTCGGCACGCACAAGCTTTGCCATGACATGACAAATATGCTCGTGCGGGCCCATATCAGCGCGGCCGACTACTCGCGTGCGCAGGAACTG
>Ga0209233_1000865_pt1 | contig 13360 bp, 12 predicted proteins | sample AraplaCL_Cvi_mCL_FD_184269 | JGI IMG/M metagenome (GOLD analysis project Ga0209233, IMG submission 184269) | Arabidopsis root microbial communities from the University of North Carolina, USA - plate scrape CL_Cvi_mCL (SPAdes) (version 2) | ecosystem: Host-associated > Plants > Roots > Endosphere...
CTGGGCACAGCGGCGCTGACCAATCCGCAGTTCGTGAAAGACGCGGCACGCGCCTTCCCCGGCAAGATCGTGGTCGGCGCCGACGCCAAGGGCGGCAAGATTGCCACCGCCGGCTGGGCCGAGGTCAGCGAACTGACCCCCATCGATCTGGGCAAGCGCTTCGAGGATGCCGGGGTCGCCGCCATCCTCTTCACCGACATCGATGGTGACGGGCTGCTCAAAGGCGTGAATGTGACGGCCACCGCCACCCTCGCCCGCGCGCTCACCATTCCCGTGATCGCCTCCGGCGGAGTCGGGTCCATCGCCGACATCGACGCGCTGATTGCCGCCAACGAACCCGGCATCGAAGGCGTGGTGGTCGGCCGCGCCCTTTATGACGGCCGCATCGACGTGGCCGAAGCGCTGGCGAAAACTAGCTCCGTATAAGCCGCCGCACGATCTCGTCCAGCTGTTCCAGGCTGGAATAAGCCACCCTCACCTCGCCCTTATCCCCTTTTTTATCCACCCTGTGGGTAATCTGGGTTTTTAAGCCTAAGGTGCTGGAAATATCGGCTTCCAGGGCCGCGATATTGGGATCGCGGGCAAGTTTTCCACCGGCCTTCTTCTTGTGCGGCGCCCGCTGCTCAGCCTGGCGCACGGTCATGGCGCCTTCGATCAATTCCCGGGCGCGCGCTTCCGGATCGGGCACGCCCAGCAAGGTGCGGGCATGGCCGGCGGTCAGCTTGCCGTCCCGCACCCAGCCCTTCACCGCATCGGGTAGTTTCAGCAGCCGGATGGTGTTGGCGACATGGCTGCGGCTTTTGCCCACTTCGCGCGCCACATCGTCCTGGGTGCGGCCGAACTGGCTGATCAGCTCTTCGTAAGCCGCGCCCTCCTCGATCGCGTTCAGATCGGCGCGCTGGACATTCTCGATGATGGCGATTTCCAGCGCCTGATCGTCGGGCAGTTCGCGCACCACCACCGGCACGTCATGCAGCTTGGCGATCTGGGCGGCGCGCCAGCGGCGCTCGCCCGCCACGATCTCATATTTGTCGTGACCGATGGGCCGCACAAGAATGGGCGACAGCACGCCCTTTTCCTTGATGCTAGCGGCCAGATCGGCCAGCGGCTGTTCGTCGAAACTCTTGCGCGGCTGATAGCGGCCGGGCTGCAGGAAAGCGACGGGCAGGGTGCGGGTGTCTTTCTTGACGACATGCTCACCCTTCACCGCGGCGACTTCATCGCCGATCAATGCCGAGAGGCCGCGGCCCAAACCGCGCGGACGATCCTGGGGAGGAGGGTTCATGCCGCGACCCGCATCCGTTCGCGCTGGATCAATTCGCCCGCCAGCTTGATGTAAGCCTGACTGCCGGGACAGCGCAGGTCATAGACCAGCGCCGGCACGCCATGGCTGGGCGCTTCGGAAATACGCACATTGCGCGGGATCACCGTGGCATAGACTTTTTCGCCCAGGGTGGCGCGCACGTCGTCGGCGACCTGGTCCGACAGCTTGTTGCGCTTGTCGAACATGGTGAGCACGATGCCCTGAATTTCCAGGGTCGGGTTCAGCTTGTCGCGCACCAGCTCGATGGTCTTCATCAGCTGGCTGAGACCCTCCAGCGCAAAGAACTCGCACTGCAACGGCACCATCACCGCATCCGCCGCCGCCATCGCATTCAGGGTCAGCAAGGTGAGGGAGGGGGGACAGTCGATCAGGATGTAGGAAAACGGATTTGCGCTTTTTTCGTTGGTCGCTCCGGCTCGCACCGACGCTCCGTGTGCGGAATATTCCTCGATCGCATCGCGCAGGATGAAATTGCGCCGCGCCATATCGGCCAGCTCCAGCTCCGCGCCCGACAAATCCACCGTGGCCGGCACCAGGGACAGGCCGGGAATGCGGGTGGGCACGATGGCGTCGGCCAAAGGCGACTGGCCGGTCAGCACCTCATAGGTGGTCAGCTTGCGGTCCTGGCGATGGATGCCCAGGCCGGTGGAGGCATTGCCTTGCGGGTCGATGTCGATCACCAAGGTCGGCTCGCCGACCGCGGCCAGGGCGGTGCCCAGATTGATGGCGGTGGTGGTCTTACCGACCCCGCCTTTTTGATTGGCGACGACCAGAACGCGCGGTTTTTTGGGAAGCGACATGACGGGAACCCAGCTCTCTCACCATCACTATAGCAGCCGAAGGGTCGGTCTGGCTTGGGACTTGAGAGGCTTTCATGTTCCAATATTTAGAGGCCTCGGTCAATTCTGACCCCACATTTTGACCCTTCAGGAACAAGCAAACACTGTTCGGACCTGTGAACCGATGGGCATAGTCCAGCAGCAAGGGCAGGGGGGCCAGTGCCCGGGCTGTCGCAACATCAAACGGCTGCGGCGGCAAGTCCTCAAGGCGGACGTTGCGGATTTCGACCCTGAGACCCATGCGGTCAGCCGCCGCCTGTAGGAAGGTACACTTCTTGGTCGTCGCCTCATGCAGGGTGACTTTCAACGCCGGCCGCATTGCCGCCAGCACCAGGCCGGGGAAGCCGGCGCCGGAGCCCAGGTCAGCTAGGGTCTGCGCATCGTCGGGGATCAGGGGTGCCAGCTGGGCGCTGTCCCATAGGTGTCGATGCCAGATATCGGGCAGGGTACTTTTGGCCACCAGATTATGCCGGGCATTCCAGTCGGTCAGCAGATCGGCATAGGCCTTCAGCCGGGCCAGTGTTTCACGTGAAACATTGGTCTTGGAGGCGAACTCTTCAGGCCCGAACGACACTTTTCGCCCTCTGACCCTTCACATGGGCCAAGATCAAGGTCAGCGCGGCCGCCGTCACGCCCTCGATCCGGGCCGCCTGACCTAGGGTGGCGGGGCGAATACGCTCCAACTTCTGGCGGACCTCATTGGAAAGACCGATAACGGCGCCATAGTCCAGACCGGCGGGCAGGGCGCGCCCCTCATCCCGGCGGAAAGCAACGATGTCGGCATCCTGGCGGTCCAGATAACCGGCATACTGGGCGTCGATCTCCAATTGTTCGACGATATCGAGGCTCATGGAACCCAGTTCCGGCCAGATCCGGACCAGTTCCGGGAACTCCGTAAGGGAAAGAAGCTGTAGACCATCCCGGCGGATCCCATCCATGCGGATGGTGAGCCCGTGCTTGGCCGCCTCACTGGGGGTCAGGGTCAGTCGCTTCAATGTTTCACGTGAAACATTCAGCCTATCCAGCTTGTCCGCAAAGGCTTTTGCCCGCTCGGTCCCGACAATCCCGGAATCCTGGCCCAGCCGGGTCAGGCGCTGGTCGGCATTGTCGGCCCGCAAGGTCAGACGGTATTCGGCCCGACTGGTGAACATGCGATAGGGCTCGGACACCCCCTTGGTCACCAGGTCGTCAATCAACACCCCAATATAGGCCTGGGCCCGGTCCAGAATGACCGGCGCCGAACCCCCAGCCGCCCGAGCGGCATTCCAGCCCGCCATCAGGCCCTGGGCGGCGGCTTCCTCATAGCCGGTGGTGCCATTGATCTGACCGGCCAGATAAAGGCCCGGCACGGACTTCACCTCCAGCGAAGGCGCCAGCTCGCGCGGATCGACATAGTCATATTCGATGGCATAGCCCATGCGTTGGACTTGGGCCTTTTCCAGACCCGGAATGGTGGCCAGAAGCGCCAGCTGCACATCCTGGGGCAGGGAGGTGGAGATGCCGTTGGGATAGACGGTATCGTCGTTAAGTCCTTCTGGTTCAAGGAAAATCTGGTGTGACTCGCGGTCGGCGAAGCGGCTGACCTTGTCCTCGATGGAGGGGCAATAGCGCGGGCCGGTCGAGGCAATCTGGCCCGAATACATGGGCGAGCGGTGCAGGTTGGCGCGAATGACCGCATGGGTCTGAAGCGTTGTGCGGGTGATGCCACAAGCGATCTGGGGCGTGGTGATCTGGGTGGTCAGGAACGAGAAGGGCTGGGGCGGGTCGTCGCCGGCTTGCATATCAAGCGCCGCCCAGTCGATGGTCTTGCCGTCCAGGCGCGGCGGCGTGCCAGTCTTCAGCCGGCCCATCTTCAAGCCGAAACCATAAAGCCTCTTCGACAGGCCGATGCTGGGCGCCTCGACACCATCCTGAATTTTCATTCGGCCGGCCGGAATCTTGGTCTCGCCGATGTGGATCAGGCCATTCAAAAACGTGCCGGTGGTCAGCACCGCCTTGCCGCAGGCAATCTCTTCGCCGTCCGCGGTCAAAACACCGGCGACGATTCCATCTCGTAAAATCAGGTCTTCCGCGCTCGCGACGCGGATTTCCAGATCGGGAATGTTGCGCAGCATGTTTTGCATTGCTGCGCGGTAAAGCCTTCTGTCGGCTTGCGCGCGCGGTCCGCGCACCGCCGGTCCCTTGCGGCGATTGAGCAGCCGAAACTGGATTCCCGCCGCATCCGCGACCTTGCCCATCAACCCGTCCAGGGCATCGATCTCGCGCACCAGATGGCCCTTGCCCACCCCGCCAATGGCGGGGTTGCAGGACATCTCGCCCAAGGTCTCGAAGGCATGGGTGAGCAGCAAGGTGCGGGCGCCAAAGCGCGCCGCGCCAGCTGCCGCTTCACAGCCAGCATGACCTCCGCCAATGACGATGACGTCGTACCTCATGGCCGCGCTATTACGCGCAGCCCGAATCATCCACAAGTGCGTTTGTACGCAACTAGCGGATGCGCCGGACCGGAATTTCGCGCGATATGCCGGAAAGCTTCATGCCATAACTGCCGCTGCCGCCACGCCCGATGAGGACGGTATAGCTCAGCGCCGGCCGCCCAAGATGCTGCAGCGGCTGGCCGTCGGCGGTCTCGCGCCACATCTGGCCATTGTCGAGCGTCACGATCACATAGCCGTCGACGAACTGATAATTCACCAGCCGCGCGCTGATCTGGTCGATGGTGTCGCCGTCCATGGCGATGGGATAAGCGTCGCGCCCGCCGCTGGCGATGCTTTCGCTGCCGAACTCCGCCACCGTGGTCTGCACCGCACGCTTGGGACCATCGGCGCCGAACATCTTGTCCAGGAAGCTGCGAGAACGCTGGCGGCGCGGCACGACAGGTGCGGCCGGCGGGGGCACGGCGCTGGCGACTGCCGGATTGGCCATCGCGGGCGGCGGCGGCGCGGTGTTGTTCAGCGCACCGGGGATGCGCACAACCGCGGTGTCGTAACAGGTCAGGCGCTGGCCCCGGTCGCCCATGCCCGAACAGCGCAGCATGGCCGAGAGCGCATCGTCGCGCGGATCGGCCTGAGCCGCGCCCGAAGCCAACAGCACGAAAAGCCCAATAAAACCGATGTTTTTCATACCGGCCTCCTGTACGCACATACCTAGCGTAGCGCAACGGCTTGCCCTTCGCTTGCGCTCAGGGCGCTCGTCGCTCGAAATGGTCCCTCGCTAGCGACAGCGTAGCGCGAGACCATTTCGTCCGCGTACCGCGGACCGCTCCTCTCACTTCCCGATACAAAAATCGCGAAAGACAAAGTCCAACAGCTCTTCCACATCGACCCGGCCGGTGATGCGGCCGATGGCGCGCATGGCCAGACGCAGATCTTCCGCCAGCAATTCAGGCCGGTCGCCCGGCGCGGCAAGGCCATGCCGCAAATGACCCAGCGCCTCGCCCAAGGCGTGGCGATGGCGCGGCCGGGTCAGCAGCGGTGCCGTGTCGTTGCTCTCCAATTTTTGCTGCACTTTTTGCTGCAGCAATTTCAGCAGTTCGGAGACCCCGGCCCCGGTGTTCAACGAGATGGAAATGCCGTCATGGGCGCCGCCCAGGTCGGACTTGTTCCACACGGTCAGGTCGGGTTCGGGCAGGTCGGCCGGCAACCCGGCACGAGGGTTTGCCGCGCTTCCATCCAGCAGCAACAAGGTCATTCCGCCGGTCGCATGCGACAGCGCCCGGCGCACACCCTCGGCCTCGATCGCGTCCGATGTGTCGCGAACCCCGGCCGTGTCGGCCACCATCAGCAGGTAGCCGCCCAGGTCCAGCCGCGCTTCCACCACATCGCGGGTGGTGCCGGGAATGTCGGAGACGATGGCCACGTCGCGGCGGGCCAGCGCATTGATCAAGGACGACTTGCCGGCATTGGGCGGGCCCAGAATGGTCAGACGCAGGCCTTCGCGCAGGCTTTCGCCCCTTCCGGCGTCATTCATATGGTGTTGAATTTCCTCGACAATATTTTTTGCTGCGGTCTTTGCTGCAGCAAATTCGACCTCGCCCACCCCGTCGTCGGAGAAATCGATAGCCGCTTCCGCCCGCCCCAGGGCCGCGATCAGCCGCCCCCGCCAGTCTTCATAAAGATCGGCCAGCGCGCCATCATGCTGGCGCAGCGCCTGCCTAAGCTGGGCAGGGGTTTCGGCATCCACCAGATCGGCGATGGCCTCTGCCGCCGTCAGGTCCAGCTTGCCGTTTTCCACCGCCCGACGGCTGAATTCTCCCGGCTCGGCGGGACGCGCGCCCAGGGCCGAAAGCGCCGAAAACAGGGCTTCGCGCACGGCGCGCCCGCCATGGATATGGAATTCGGCCACATCCTCGCCGGTGAAGCTGTTGGGCGCGGCAAACCATAGTAGCAGGGCGTGGTCGATCTCGCGGCCGTCATGGGTCAGCCGCCGCAAGCCCGCCGCGCGGGCTGCGGGCAGGGGGCCAGCAAGCCGCTCGGCGACGGGCCCGGCGCCTGGTCCCGACAGCCGCACCACGGCGACGCCGGCGCGGCCGGGCGCACTGGCCAGCGCAAAAATGGCGTCGGACATCGAGGCTATTTGCCGCCCTTGTTCAGTGCGGCGGCGGCGCCGTCCCACATCGCCTTCTGGAACTTCTGAAAGGCTTCCGGACCCCCCAATGGCATCCAGGCCCGCATCATGGCGTCCAGGTCATTGGTGTCGAACGCCGCCTTCATCCGGGACTGCATGTCCTCCATCATTTTCTTCTGCAGGGGCCCGACATCGGGAAGCCCCATGAAGGCCCGGGCCTCTTCGGGGGTCATGTCCATGGTGATATTGACCTTCATTGGTTCACCTTAGTTTCTGGGGCGGTCGCCCGTACGCTGTCGCTACGGGCCGCGCCTAACGTCCTGGTCTAATAGGGCGGTCCGGCTCGCGCCTAACGCCCCGGTTTCGGGTCCTGCTTTTCGATGCCCACTTTTCGATGTAAGTAACCCGGCCCCAAAAACACCACAGAAGCGGGCCGGCGGGAAGCATCCTTCCGCACACCTATCAATCTGGACGGAACGATGATCCCCAAGAACGCGACCAGCCCCTATATTCTTTCCCACAAGGACAATGCCGTTCAGTGGCGCAGCTGGGGTCCCGAAGCCCTGGCCGAAGCCGGCAAACAGGACAAGGCTGTCCTGCTCAGCCTGGGCTATGGCGGCTGCCACTGGTGCCATGTGATGGAGCGCGAAAGTTTCGCCGATCCGGAGATCGCCGCCTTCATCAATGAGAATTACATCCCCGTGCTGGTCGACCGGGATGAGCGCCCCGATGTGGACATGCTCTATCAGGGCGCAGCCGGGATCATGGGCCATGCCGGCGGCTGGCCGCTGAACATCTTCCTCAGGCCCGATGGCGTGCCCTTCTGGGTGGCAGGCTATCAGCCCAAGGACGACAAGCCGGAAATCCCCAGCTTCGCCCGCGTCGCGCGCGAGACCCTGGCGATCTGGAAGGACGACCGGGCGCGGGCCGACGACACCGCCGAGAAGATCAAGGCCGCGGTGGAAAATCTCTACAACCGCGACATGAGCCAGAGCGGCGAACAGCTGAACCTGGATCTGTCGGCCCTGCGCGTGGCCCAGCGCTACGACATCTTCTTCGGCGGCCTGTTGGGCGGGCTGAAGTTCCCCAACCCGTCGCTGCTGGCGGTGTTATGGGGCGCCTTCCTGCGCAGCGGCATGGCGCAGTTCAGCCAGATCATCTTCACCACCATGGACGGCATCCTGTTCGGCGGCATCTACGACCATGTCGGCGGCGGCTTCTTCCGCCATGCGCTGGACGAACGCTGGCTGGAACCGGCGTTTGAAAAGATGCTCTATGACCAGGCGCAGATGATCGACATCTGCACCAGCATCTTCCAGTTCAACCGCAACGAGCTGTCGCGCCAGCGGGTGAGCGAGACCATCACCTTCCTGACCCGCGAGATGGCCGTCGGCGACGTGTTTGCCGCCTCCATCTCCTCGGGTGCCCAGACCGAAGACGGCAAATATTACACCTGGAGCGAGGCGGAGATCGACGCCGCTTTGGTCGGCACTTTCTCGGCCCGCTTCAAGCAGGTCTATGGCATCACCCGCGACGGCAATGTGCAGGGCAGAAATCTGCCCCGCCGTCTGGGCAATCCCGTGCCCGCCAACGAGGCCGACGAGGCGCTTCTGGCCAAGCAGCGCGGCATGCTTTTGGCGGCGCGCCAAAAGCGCACCCCCCCCACCCGCGACGACCGGGTACTGACCGACTGGAACGCGCTCACCATCGCGGCCCTTGCCCGCGCCGGCATCGTGTTCGAGCGCCGCGAATGGATCGACCTCGCGGTCAAGGCCTTTGACGGCATCGTCAAGATGCTGGGCGATGGCAGCAAGCTGTCGCATGTCGCCGGTGTCGATGGCTTTGCCGACGATTATGCCGACATGGCGCGCGCCGCGCTTCAGTTGTGGGAAGTCACCGGCGATCAGCGCTTTATCGAAAACGCCAAGGCCTGGACCCAGGAGATGAACGATCACTTCTGGAACAACGACCGCAACGGCTATTGCACTTATTCCGACGCGGCCGATCCCCTATTCGTGCGCCAGCGCATTGTGTTCGACAATCCCACGCCCAGCGCCAACGGCACCATGCTGTTGGTGCTGACGCGCCTGGCGCTGTTGACCGGCGAGCGGGATTATATGAGCCGTGCTTCCACTTTGGGCGCGACCTTCACCGCCGAAGTTGCGCGCATGTTGAACGGCGCCGGCAGCTTCCTCACCGGCTTTGAATATCTGGTCAATGCACTGGTCATCGTGGTCGTCGGTCATAAGGGCAATTCCCGTACCCAGGACCTGATCCGCGCCTATTGGAGCAAGTCCATGCCCAACGGCATGATCATGCAGGTGGAACCGGGCGATCCCCTGCCGCCCGGCCATCCCGCCACCGGCCGCGGCATGGAAGGCGGCCAGCCCACGGCTTACATCTGCCAAGCTGGTGTCTGCTCCAATCCGATCACCAATCCGGCCGAGCTGGCCAATGCGCTGACTTTGCCGCCGCAATTGCGCGGACAGGGGCAAATGGGGCAACAGCGGGTAGGGTAGTTTTTTATGACCCCCATCCGTCGCAGCTCGGGTTTGCGAAGTCGCAAACACCTCGCTGCGACACCTTCCCCCTTATGTGGCGCTTCGCGCCAAAGGGGGAAGGAAGCTGTCGGATGCTGAAGGTCGCGCCGCGGATTGCGGCGCTCGAAAAGGAAGGATGCAAGCAATGATCAAGGCGATCCGCTTCGAGAAGACCGGCGGCAGCGATGTGCTGCAGTATGTGGACTACGATCTGCTGCCGCCGGCCAAGGGCCAGGTGCAGGTCAGGCACACCGCCATCGGCGTGAACTTCATCGACACCTATCACCGCACCGGGCTTTATCCGCTGCCGATGCCCTCGGGCCTGGGCGGGGAAGCCGCCGGTGTTGTCGCCGCGCTGGGCGAGGGCGTCACCGGTTTCAAAATCGGCGAGCGGGTAGGCTATTGCAGCGGCGTGATCGGCTCTTATGCCGAGGCCAACAATGTGCCCGAGGGCCGGCTGGTCCGTCTGCCGGACAGCATCAGCGACGAACTGGCCGCCGCCATCCTGCTCAAGGGCATGACGGCGCAATATCTGATCCGCCAGATCCATCCCGTGAAGGCAGGCGAGACCATCGTGTTTCACGCCGCCGCCGGCGGCGTGGGCCAGATCGGTGTGCAATGGGCCAAGCATCTGGGCGCCACCGTGATCGGCTCGACCACCTCGCCGGAGAAAGTGGAATTAGCCAAGGCCAATGGCTGCGCCCATGTCATCAACACCAGGGACGCGGGCTGGGAAAAGGAAGTGCGCGCGCTGACCGGCGGCAAAGGCGTGCCGGTGGTCTATGACTCCATCGGCAAGGACACTTTCATGGCGGGGCTGGATTGTTTGCAGCCGCGCGGCATCATGGTCACCTATGGCAATGCGAGCGGCCCGGTCGATCCTTTCTCGCCGGCGATCCTGGCGGCCAAGGGCTCGCTGTTCGTCACCCGTCCGGTGCTGGCACACTACACCGCCACACCAGAGGCGCTGCAGGCGGCCGCCGACGATTTATTTGCGGTGATAGGTTCGGGCGCGGTGAAGGTGGCGATCAATCAGCGTTTTGCGTTGAAGGATGCGGCCCAGGCGCATGATGCGCTGACATCCAAAAAGACGACGGGCGCGACCATCCTGACGCCTTGAACTCGATTGCCAGCTTGTATACCAGCTCAAAAGCTGGTAGAGAAGCTGGCATGGGAGATTTGCGCAAAATCACCGTCCAGGTGCCGGAAGATGTGCTGGAGAAGGCGCAAGCCTATACCGGCGAGGGTGTAACCCAGACCGTTACCGCCGCGCTGAAACGTCTGGCTTCCATCCAAGCACAACAAGAGCTTCTCAAATTGCGCGGTAAGGTGAAGTTTGCCTTGAGCGTTGAGCAGCTGCGCGAGGATCGCGATTGATCGCGGTCGATACCAGTGCCTTGTCAGCCTATCTCAAAGGTGAAGCCGGCAAAGGTAATGATCTGCTAGCGCTGGCGTTGCAGGCTGGCGATCTCCGGCTTCCTCCGGTGGTGGTTACGGAAATCCTCAGCGACCCCTTGGCTTCAACGACCTTGGCCGACCTATTGTCGCAGATCGAATTGTTGGAGATACGGGACGGTTTTTGGCAACGCGCCGGAAATTTGCGGCGGCTCGTAAAGGCGAAGGGTCATAAAGCCAAAACCGCCGACGCCCTGATCGCGCAGTCCTGCATTGATCATAGTGTGGCGCTGATTACTCATGACAGCGATTTTCGCCACTTCGCCCGCTTTGGCGGGCTAAAACTGGCTTAGGAATCCCACTTGCCATCAAATGACGGCAGCAGCGCGATCAGGCCGAACAGGCAGGCCAGCACACCGGCGGTGATGAATTCCAAGCTCATGGCTTCGTAACGCGCCAGAACGAACTTGGCCGCAAAACCAAACCTGCCGCCGTTTCAGCGCTCGCTTTTTGAGCAGGTATAAAGCCGAGGCAGTACTTGTGCGGCCGCCGGATTGGGTTAGGATTCCTTCAAGGCAAGCCCATGCCGCCTCCCTCCAGCGGGAAAGCATTTTTCATGCGGGGCAATTTCCTCATCGAACCAACCGTTCGGGCGTGACGCATAAGGAGGGACTGCGATTTCGGCCCGCAATGGAAGGTCGCTTATGAAACTGTCTGCTCCCATTTATCGCCTGAAGCGTAATGCCAGGCTGTTGGCCCGCGAGAAAAACCTACCCCTCAACCGTGCGCTCGATCTGATTGCCCGGCAGGAAGGTCATGAAAGCTGGAGCCTGCTTGCCGCCAGACTGTCGGCGGAAACGCCAGCCGCCAAACTGTTCAGCCGGCTGACACAGGGTGACCTGCTGTTGGTGGGGGCGCGGCCCGGTCATGGAAAAACCCTGCTGGGTTTTGAGCTCGCGCTTGAAGCCATAAAGTCCGGAAGTTGCGGAAAATTCTTCAGCCTCGAGTTTGGCGCGCGGGATGCCAAAGCCTGTCTGCGCGCCACCGGAACCGATCAGGGCGCCCTGCATGACAGGTTGGAGTTCGACGGTTCCGATGCCATCGGCGCCGATTATCTCATGACCGTTTTGAAAGCGGCGCCGCGTGGCACCCTGGTGGTCATCGATTACTTGCAGCTGCTGGATCAGAAGCGTGATCGGCCCGATCTGATGACCCAGGTGCGGGCGCTAAAGGATTTCGCGTCCGCATCCGGATTGATCCTGGTCTTTCTCTCCCAGATTGATCGTTCCTATGATTCGGCGGCAAAGCAGTTTCCTGGCGTGGAAGATGTGCGGCTTCCCAATCCGCTGGATCTCAAACTGTTCAACAAGACCTGCTTTCTGCAGGACGGGCAGATTCAATTCCAGGCCGTGCAATAATGAAAAACCCCGCCCTTTGAGGGGCGGGGTTGTTTCACCAGGCCCATATGTCTGCAGGTCAGGTATTCATGCTCTCAAAGAAATCTGCGTTGTTCTTGGCCTGGCGCAGCTTGTCGAGTAGGAACTCGATCGCATCGACCGTGCCCATGGGCGAGAGGATGCGGCGCAGGACGTAAGTTTTGGCCAAGGTGCCCTTCTCGACCAGGAGCTCGTCCTTGCGGGTGCCCGAGCGCATGATGTCGATGGCCGGGAAGACGCGCTTGTCGGCGACCTTGCGGTCCAGGATGATTTCGCTGTTACCGGTGCCCTTGAACTCCTCGAAGATCACTTCGTCCATGCGGCTGCCGGTATCGATCAGGGCGGTGGCAATGATCGTCAGCGAACCGCCTTCCTCGATATTGCGGGCGGCCCCGAAGAAGCGCTTGGGACGCTGCAGCGCATTGGCGTCGACGCCGCCGGTCAAGACCTTGCCGGAAGACGGAACGACCGTGTTGTAGGCGCGGCCCAGGCGGGTGATGGAGTCCAAAAGGATGATCACATCGCGCTTATGCTCGACCAGCCGCTTGGCCTTTTCGATCACCATTTCGGCGACCTGGACGTGACGGGTGGCCGGTTCGTCGAAGGTGGAGCTGATCACCTCGCCGCGCACGGTGCGCTGCATGTCGGTGACTTCTTCCGGGCGTTCGTCGATCAGAAGCACGATCAGGAAGGCGTCGGGATGATTGGCGGCAATCGCCTTGGCGATGTTCTGCAGGATCACCGTCTTGCCGGTGCGCGGCGGCGCGGTGATCAGCGCGCGCTGGCCCATGCCCTGCGGCGCCACAATGTCGATCACCCGGCCGGTCTTGTCCTTCAGGGTGGGATCGTCCAGCTCCATCTTCAGCGGCTTGGTGGGATAGAGCGGGGTCAGATTGTCGAAATGGACCTTGTGCTTGATCTGCTCGGGGTCCTCGAAATTGATGGTGGTGACCTTTAGCAGGGCGAAATAGCGCTCGCCTTCCTTAGGGGCGCGGATCGGGCCTTCGGCGGTATCGCCGGTGCGAAGGCCGAAGCGGCGGATCTGGGAGGGGGAGACGTAGATGTCGTCGGGACCCGGCAGATAGTTGGATTCCGGCGAACGCAGGAAGCCAAAGCCGTCCTGCAGGATTTCCACTACCCCCGAACCAGTGATCTCGACCTCGCGGTCGGCCAGCTCCTTCAGGATCGCGAACAGCATGTCCTGCTTGCGCATGGAGGAGGCGTTCTCGATCTCCAGCTCTTCGGCAAAAGCCAGCAGATCGG
>Ga0209233_1000866_pt1 | contig 13356 bp, 11 predicted proteins | sample AraplaCL_Cvi_mCL_FD_184269 | JGI IMG/M metagenome (GOLD analysis project Ga0209233, IMG submission 184269) | Arabidopsis root microbial communities from the University of North Carolina, USA - plate scrape CL_Cvi_mCL (SPAdes) (version 2) | ecosystem: Host-associated > Plants > Roots > Endosphere...
GCTCGTCGGGGTCGATCAGCGGCAGCAGCGAGGGCGCCGCCGGCCGGTTGCCGAAGCTCAGCCGCTCATAGACGTCGTCCGCCACCAGCCAGATGCCGTGCCGGCGGCAATGCTCGCGCACCGCCGCCAGCGCTTCGGCATCGATCGTCCAGCCGGTCGGGTTGTTCGGCGAATTGAGGTAGAAGACTTTCGTTTCGGGCGTCAGCGCGGCGCGCAGCCGGTCGAGGTCGAGCGTCCAGCGGCCGGCCCTCACCTCGAGCGGCACCCGCACCATCTCGGCGCCCATGATCCGGGGCTGCTCGGCGACGTTCGGCCAGATCGGGGCGATCACCGCCACGCGGTCGCCGGGCGACACCAGCATCTCTGCCGTCAGCATCAGCGCCGACACGCCCGACGAGGTCACCGCGATGCGCTCCGGCCCGATATCGGCGCCGTGCAGCCGGCTCAGATAGACCGAGAGCTGCGCCCTGAGGTCTGGATTGCCAAGATTGTGGCCGTAGAAGGTTTCGTTGCGGCTGAGCGAGGCGATGCCCGCATCGCGGATGTGGGCGGGCGTCGGCACGTCGCTCTCGCCGAACCAGAACGCGGCGACATCGGCCCGGCCCATGGCGGCGTTGGCGATCTCCCGGATGCGGGAGGAACCGAGGCTGATGATGGCGGGGCGCGGCAGCGGTGGAAAAGCGGCGCCCGAAGCGGAAGCGAGGTCTTCTCGGCGCGAGGCGGCGGGGCCCGTCATGCTGGTGCGGCTGCCTTAACTTTAGTCACACTTAAACTCTGCCTACGGTATAGCCCTAGGGCGAAATTTTCTTGCTTTCTTCGTGCTGAAAGGTTCAATCCGGAAGGTTTCTTGCGCCGGCCTGGCGCAATGTGGAAGGTTCTTGCATCTTGTCTCTCGACCCGACCGATCGGGCGCTCCTGCGTAACCTGCAGCTCGACGGCCGGCTGACCAATGCCAAGCTGGCGGAAAAGGTCGCGGTCAGCGAAACCGCGTGCTGGCGGCGGCTGCGGCGCCTCGAGGAGGAGGGCTATATCGCCGGCTACGAGGCGCGGCTCGATCGCCGCATGCTGGGCTACGGCGTGCTGGCCTTCGTACAACTGCACGTTTCCTCCCATTCCGAAGAAGCGACGCAGGCCTTCGAGCGCGCCATCATCGCCTGCCCCGAAGTGCTGTCGTGCCACAACGTCACCGGGCAGGCCGATTTCCTGCTGCAGGTCGTCGCCGCCGATCTCGATGACTACGGCCGCTTCGTCGATCGCGTGTTGCGCAAAATCCCGATCATCGTCTCGATCCAGTCGAGCCTGTCGTTGCGCGAACTCAAGAACACCACGCAACTGCCGATCCTGTCCTGAACAGGCTCACGCCAGCCGGGTGACGCTGTCGCGTTCGACAAGTCGGACGTCGACCTTGAAGTGCCGGGCGGCGCGGTCGGGCTCGGCGATGCGGTCGAGCAGCAGCGTGGTGGCGAGTTCGCCCATCTCCCGCAATGGCTGGTGGACAGTGGTGAGGGCAGGGGTGACGATCGATGCCCAGGGGATATCGTCGAAGCCGACCACCGATAGTTCCTCCGGCACGCGGATGCCCAGCCGCCGGGCCGCCTTGAGCACGCCGATGGCGATGAGGTCGTTGCCGCACATTACGGCGGTCGCTTCGCGCCGGGCGAGCGCCGTCACCACCGCGTCGGAAATGTCGATGCTGAACGGGGTGCGGACGTCCCAGACCACCTCGGCCTGGCCCTCGACCGCGGCCAGAAACGTGCGACGCCGCTCGTCGATCGGATCGGGCACCATGCCCGAGATCGAGCCTATGCGCCGGTGTCCCATCGCCAGCAGATGCGCCGCCGCCAGCCGCATCCCCGCCACGTCGTCGCCGACCACGTTGTCGAAGCTCTTGCCAGGGGCGCCCATCACCAGCAGCGGGATCTGGTAGTCGCCCGGCTCGCCGGCCAGATCGATCGCCGTCTGGCACCACACCGCCCCGGCGACGCCATAGGTCTCGAGGTCGCGCACCGCCTCGACCTCCTTTTCGGCCGAGTTGGCGGTGTCGATCAGCACCACCGTGTAGCCGGCGCGGCGCGCGGCGCGTTCCACCGCCTGCGCCAGTCCCGGGAAGAACGGATTGTTGAGGTCGGGCACGATCAGCCCCAGGCTCGTGGCGCGTCCGGTGCGGACGGCCTGGGCCGAGCGGTTCGGCCGATAGCCGATCCGCTGCGCCGCCTCCCGCACGCGTGCCCGCGCCTCGCTGCCTATCGTGCCGCCCCCGTTCAGCGAGTAGGAGGCGGCGGCGATCGATACTCCTGCTTCTCTGGCCACGTCGCGCAATGTGGCCGGCTTTCTTGGTGCCGTTTGCGGCCGGTCCGTCAAATCATTCCCCTCAGTCTCGGCGCAACATCACGGATAACACTGAAAACGTTTTGGAACATACGTAATTTGCACCAGGCGAAATTGATGGCACCGATTTCGCCCATAGGCATCATCTATACCCGTCAGTGACCCGCCGGTCCGAATCTGCCCGACTAGTGGCGCAGATTGCTTGTTCGAACAGGGCGATGTTTGCCCGCTGCATCGGCATCGGTGCGGAGTATCTCAAACCAGGTGATTTTTGGTGGACCGGACGTTGCACTTGCAGCGCGGGGGGCTTGTTTTCCGCGGCATGTTTCGTCGCCGAGGCCAATAGAACTGGCGCGTTGCGCCTCGTTAGTCCGCTATCTCCCACCCGAGGGCCCGGCGCTGTGGCAAAACTTGGTCCTTAACGCTCTCTAAAGCCCCAGAATCCGGGCAGTGTTCGTCGAATCGAGGCGTGACGGAAACCTGAGTTGGATTCACGCTTCCAGAGTCAATGACTCGGACCTTGAGCGGCCCATTGCAATTGTTCGAAAATGCAGTCTGCTCTGTTCTGCGGGATGACTTAAGTAATATCAATCGATGTCGAAAGACGATTGGCAAATTTCCTGCACATCGCGGTAAGCCCGGCTTAAGAATTAGCAAGTAGGCTAAAACTGTTAGTTTCAGATCGAGTTGGGTCGGGGGTACCGGCGGCTCGCGATCGCCGCCGGAGTTTTCTGACGATATGGCATTTTGCACTTCGGCTGGGTGTTTGCCCGCGTCGGAGCATGACGAAGTATCTGCTGTTTTTGCAGTCTTTTTGCCGGGGCGGAAATTGACGGACCAGAACGTACACAGAGTCGAATTGCGCGGTGCGATGGGCCTGCGCAACGCAGGTGACTTTGCCAGGCAACTGCTGGCGGCCATCGAAGCTCATCCATCGATCAGCATCGTCAGCCAGGATCTGCAGGAGCTCGATGTCAGCATCCTGCAGGTGCTCGTTTCCGCGCAAAAGACCGCAGCGCGATCCGGCAAGGCCATGACGCTCTCGGCGCCGCGGGACGGCGTGCTGTTCCGCACCCTGGCCAAGGCCGGCTTCATCGCTCCCGACGGCACGCCCAGAACCGCCGAGGCTCATTCCTGGATCGGTGCCGCGGGCGGCACGAAAGGCAGCGCAGCATGACCAAGACCATCCTCACCATCGATGACTCCGCCTCGATGCGCCAGATGGTGGCCATGACCCTCAAGTCGGGCGGCCATGCCGTGATCGAGGCCGGCAACGGTTCTGAAGGCTACGACCGCGCCATCGCGCAGCCGATCGATGCGGTGATCACCGACCTCAACATGCCGGTGATGAACGGCATCGAGTTCATTCGCAAATACCGCGCCCACCCTGCCAGCAAGGGCGTGCCGATCATCCTGCTCACCACCGAATCCGACGACGAGCTGAAGCGGCAGGCCCGGGAAGCCGGCGCCACCGGCTGGATCGTCAAGCCGTTCAAGCAGGATCAGCTGCTGGCCGTGGTCAAGAAGGTGACCGGCGCATGACTTCCGATCCGACCGATACCTTCCGCCAGGAAGCCTCCGAGCTGCTGGAGCAGCTCGAGCAGGGCCTGCTCGACCTCGAGCACAATCCGGGCGATGCCGACCTCATCAACTCAGCCTTCCGGGCCCTGCACACGATCAAGGGCTCGGGCGCCATGTTCGGCTTCGCCGAAGTGGCCGAGTTCGTGCACGAGTTCGAAACCGCCTTCGACCGCGTCCGCAAGGGATTGAGCGTACCGACGCCCGCCCTCATCGCCGTGGCGCTGGCGGCCAAGGATCACGTCCACAACCTCATCGAACAGCCCGGCTCGGGCAGCGAACGCGGCGAGGCGATCCTTGCCGAACTGCGTATCGCGGTGACGGGACACGCCGTTGCGGTGCCCGCCGAGCCGGCGACCCCGTCCCCGGCCGCGGCCAGCGCCGTGGCTCCGGCTGCCGATCGCTGGCGCATCCGTTTCACGCTGCCCGCCGATTGCATGCTTTACGGCACCAACCCGCTGCTGCTGCTCGACGAGATCGCGGGGCTCGGACCGTGCGAGATCTCGGCACTCACCGACGCGGTGCCCGAACTCGCCTCCTTCGATCCCGAAGTCACCTATCTCGGCTGGCAGGTCGATCTCACCGCACCCGATCCGCGCAGCGCTATCGACGACGTCTTCATGTTCCTGCGCGACGGGATGGAGCTGTCGATTACGCCCCTCGCCGAGGCGTTCGCCGCCATGCCCGCCGCCGTCCCGGCGCCCGAAACGCCGGCTCCGGCGCCTGCCGCCGCCGCTTCTCCTGCTCCGGAGGCGCCGCCGGCCAAGCCCGTCGCCACGCCCGAGTCGGGGTCGGCGGCGCGCGAGGCACGCCAGCCGGCCAAGGCCGATGCCGCCGGAGCTTCGCTCCGCGTCGATGCCGAGCGGCTCGACCAGCTGATGGATCGCGTCGGCGAACTGGTCATCGCGCAGTCGCGCCTCAACCAGATCGCGACTGCGAGCACCGATCCCAACCTCAAAAGCATCGCCGAGGAACTGGGCCGGCTGTCGGCCGGGTTGCGCGACACCACCATGGGCATCCGCATGGTGCCGATCGGCACGCTGTTCGGGCGCTTCCGGCGCCTCGTGCACGATCTGTCGCGCGATCTCGGCAAGGACATCGAGTTCGTCACCACCGGTGAGGAAACCGAGCTCGACAAGACCGTCATCGAGCGTCTCGCCGACCCCCTCGTCCACCTCATCCGCAACGCCGTCGATCACGGGCTCGAGCCGGCCGAAAAGCGGCTCGCGGCCGGCAAACCGGCCGCCGGAACGGTCCGCCTGTCGGCGACCTATGCCGGGGCGGAAGTGGCGATCGCCGTCGCCGACGACGGCGCCGGTCTCAACGCCCAGCGCATTCGCGCCAAGGCGGAGGAGCAAGGCCTGCTGACGCCCGAGACCAAGATCTCGGAGCAGGACCTGTTCCAGATGATCTTTGCGCCGGGCTTCTCCACCGCCAGCGAAATCACGGCGCTGTCGGGGCGTGGCGTTGGCATGGACGTGGTCAAGCGCACCATCGATGGCCTGCGCGGTTCGATCGAACTGTCGACCGATCCGGGCAAGGGCACCACGGCGATGCTCCGCCTGCCGCTCACCCTCGCCATCGTCGATGGCATGCTGGTCCGGGTCGGCAATGGCCGCTACACGATCCCGCTCTCGGCGGTCGAGGAATGCGTCGAGCTGCCCCTCTCCGCCGCCGTCGCCTCGCGCGGCCGCAACTTCCTCGATATCCGCGGCGACCTCGTGCCGTTCATCCGGCTGCGCGACCTCTTCGCCGCCAAGGGCGAGCCCGACGCGCACCAGAAGGTGGTGATCGTCTCCTCGAGCGAGGGCCGGGTCGGGCTCGTCGTCGACCAGATCATCGGCAACAACCAGACCGTCATCAAGCAGCTCTCGAAACTCCATTCGGGGCTCAAATGGTTCTCCGGCGCCACGATCCTGGGTGACGGCACGGTCTCGCTCATCCTCGATACGCTGCACCTCGTGGGGCTCGGCCAGCACGAGGACCGCAAGAAATCCGACCTGACGAGGGCTGCGTGATGGACATCGCCAACGGCGCCATGAAAGCGCTCACCCTGCGCCTCGACGACGAGATCTTCGCCATCGAAGCCGAGAGTGTACGGGAAATCCTCGATCTCGTGCCGGTTACCGAGGTGCCCAATGCGCCCGCCTTCGCCGGCGGACTCATCAACGTCCGCGGGCGCGTCGTGCCGCTCGCCGATCTGCGCGTGGTGTTCGGCATGGCCCGGCCCGAGCCGGACCAGGATACCCGCATCGTGGTGCTCGAAACCGAGATCGACGGCGAGCCGACCGTCGTCGGTATCGTCGCCGACAAGGTGCAGGAAGTGACCGACATCGAAGCTTCCTCGGTCGAGAGCGCGCCGCGCGTCGGCATGCGCTGGCGGGCCGATTTCGTCGCCGGCATCGGCAAGCGCAACGGCGATTTCATCATCATTCCGAACCTGCGTCGGATCTTCGAACTCCAGGGCGGCAGAAGCGCGTCCTCACCGTCAGAAAGGGTTGCGTCGTGAGATTCACCATCAAAGTAAAGCTGGCCGCAACCTTCGCCGTTGTCATCCTGCTGTCGGCGGTGAGCATGTTCATCGCCCTGGAGAACCTCGGCAGCCTCAACGACTCGTTCAACAAGGCGATGGACGAGGGTGTGGCGCGGCTGTTGCTGGCCGACGATATCCAGAGCGATACGCTCGACCTCGCCCGCGACGAAGCCCACAACATCCTCTCCTCCGATACCAACGAGGACAAGGCGCTGGTTACCGCCATGGATGCCGAAATCGCCGGCATCAAGCAGAAGGCGGCAAAGCTGCGCGGGCTCACCGACGACGCGGGCGACGTGCAGGTCGACAAGTTCACCAACGCCTTCGATGCCTACCTGACCCAGCACACCGAAATCGTCCGGCTGGCCGACGCCAACCAGAACGCCCAGGCCTATGCGCTCTCGACCGGCCAGGCGGCGCAGGTCCACCAGCAGATGGACGATGCGCTGGCCGAACTCACCAAGATGGAAAACGCCGCGCTCGACAAGGAGCAGGTCGACAACGGCAATCTCTACGCCACCAGCCGCAACCTGCTGATCGGCCTGCTGATCGGCTCGGCGCTGCTGGCGATCGTCGCCGCGGTGTGGATCGTGATGGGCATCTCGAACGGCCTCAGCCGCGTCCGCCGCGTGCTCGACGCAGTGGCGATCGGCGACCTCGACCAGAACATCGCCGTCACCAGCAATGACGAGATCAAGGACCTCGTCGATACGGCCAACGGCATGATCGCCAACCTCAAGGAAACCGCCAGCATTGCCGATCGCGTCTCCGGCGGCGACCTCACCGTGCAGCCCAAGCCGCTCTCCGACAAGGATACGCTGGGCCTGGCGCTGAAGCAGATGGTCGAGCGGCTGCGCGACGTGATCAGCGAAGCCGCGAGTTCGGCCCGGAACCTCGCCTCTGGCAGCCAGGAGCTGTCGGCGACCGCCGAGCAGCTTAGCCAGGGGGCGACTGAGCAGGCCTCGTCCACCGAAGAGGCCTCGGCCTCGATGGAGGAAATGGCGGCGACCATCAAGCAGTCGGCCGACAACGCCACCCAGACCGAAAAGATCGCCCGGCAGTCGGCCGCCGATGCGCTCGCTTCGGGCCAGGCGGTCGGCAACGCCGTCACCGCCATGCAGACCATCGCCGAAAAGATCATGGTGGTGCAGGAGATCGCCCGCCAGACCGACCTCCTCGCCCTCAACGCTGCGGTGGAAGCCGCCCGCGCTGGTGAGCATGGCCGTGGCTTCGCGGTCGTCGCCTCCGAAGTGCGCAAGCTCGCCGAACGCAGCCAGGCCGCTGCGGCGGAAATCTCGACCCTCTCCGGCACCACGGTGAAGGCGGCGCAATCGGCCGGCGACATGCTGTCCAAGCTCGTGCCCGATATCCAGCGCACAGCCGAACTGGTGGAAGAAATTTCCGCTGCCAGCCGCGAGCAGAATGCCGGTGCGGCGCAGATCAACACCGCCATCCAGCAGCTCGACAAGGTGACGCAGCAGAATACCTCGGCCGCCGAAGAGATGTCGGCGACCTCGGAAGAGCTGGCCAGCCAGGCGGAAGGGCTGCAGTCGGCCATCTCCTACTTCCGCCTCTCCAACAGTGGCCAGGAAGCGGTCGACAGTCGCACCTCGTCCAAGTCGGCCCGCAACCGCACCGCCAAGGGCAAGCCGGCGCTCCGCGACCAGGTGATGGCCAAGGCGCCGCACATGTCCGGCACCAATGGCACGGGCGGCGGTTTCGACCTCGACCTGGGCGATGGCGCCGACGATCTCGACAAGGAATTCACCCGCAAGGATGCCGCCTGACGGTACCCGTCGTCGCCTCCCGCGAGGGGGGCAGTACCGGGAGCGGCAGAAGTCGCTTCCCTACGGAAAGGTTGAAAGCATGCGCCTCACACTTAAAGTCAAACTGACTGCCACATTCGTCGTCGTCATCCTGCTGTCCGGTGTGAGCATGTTCCTCGCCCTGCAGGACCTTTCGAGCCTCAACGATTCCTTCCAGCAGGCAATGGAGGGCGGGGTCGCGCGGTTGATGCTCGCCGACGACATTCAGTCCGACACGCTCGACCTCGCCCGCGACGAGCGCAGCAACATCCTCGCCACCGACGCCAACGAGGACAAGGCGCTGGTCGCCGCCATGGATGCCGAAATCGCCGGCATCAAGGACAAGGCGCAAAAGCTCCGCGAGCTGACCGACAACCAGGGCGATGTCATCGTCGACAAGTTCACCACTGCGTTCAACACTTACCTGCCCCAGCACGCCGAGATCGTCCGGCTGGCTGATGCCAACCAGAACGCCCAGGCCTATGCCCTCTCAACCGGCCAGGCGGCCGTCGTCCATAAGCAGATGGATGATGCCCTCGCCGAGCTTGCGACGCTTGAGCACACCGCGCTCACCCAGGAGCAGGCCGACAACGTCAAGCTCTACGAGAACAGCCGCACGCTGCTGCTCTCTATTCTTGCGGCCTCCGCCGTCCTCGCCATCGCCGCGGCGCTCTGGATCGTCATTTCGATGACCCGCGCGCTGTCGAGCGCCGTGCGCCTCGCCAACTCCGTTGCCGCGGGCGATCTCAGCGCCACCGCCAAGGTCAGCAGCAACGACGAGATCAAGGACCTCGTCGACGCGCTTAACGCCATGACCCGAAAGCTTCGCGACGTGGTCGCCGAAGTCACCGCCGCCACCCGGAACGTCGCCTCGGGCAGCCAGGAGCTGTCGGCGACCGCCGAGCAGCTGAGCCAGGGCGCCACCGAGCAGGCCTCGTCCACCGAAGAGGCCTCGGCCTCGATGGAAGAGATGGCGGCGACCATCAAGCAGTCGGCCGACAACGCCACCCAGACCGAAAAGATCGCCCGGCAGTCGGCCGCCGATGCGCTCGCCTCGGGTCAGGCGGTCGGCAACGCCGTCACCGCCATGCAGACCATCGCCGAAAAGATCATGGTGGTGCAGGAAATCGCCCGCCAGACCGACCTCCTCGCCCTCAATGCGGCGGTGGAAGCTGCCCGCGCTGGTGAGCATGGCCGTGGCTTCGCGGTCGTCGCCTCCGAAGTGCGCAAGCTCGCCGAACGCAGCCAGGCCGCTGCGGCGGAAATCTCGACCCTCTCGGGGACCACGGTGAAGGCCGCCCAGTCCGCGGGCGATATGCTCTCCAAGCTCGTGCCCGATATTCAGCGCACGGCCGAGCTGGTGGAAGAAATTTCCGCTGCCAGCCGCGAGCAGAATGCCGGTGCGGCGCAGATCAACACCGCCATCCAGCAGCTCGACAAAGTGACGCAGCAGAATACCTCCGCCGCCGAAGAGATGTCGGCGACCTCGGAAGAGCTGGCCAGCCAGGCCGAGCAGCTCCAGTCGGCGATCGCCTACTTCCGGCTCGACGAAAGCCATGCCGCCCAGGTGGCCGCCAGCGCCCGCCCCGTAATCAAGGGCAAGTCCGGCAAGCCGCAGCTTCGCGATGCCGTCATGGCCACGGCGCCGCACATGAAACGAGCGGCGGCGCGTTCGACGGCTGGCGGTGGCGGTGGCTTCGACCTCGACCTCGGCGACGCGCATGACGAGCTCGACTCCGAGTTCACGCGCCGCGGCGCGGCATAAGGGGACCCGCCATGGCCGAGAAAGCTCAGTACGTGACCCTCGGCGTGGCGAACGAGCTGTTCGCCGCGCCGGTCGAAAAGGTGCACGAAATCCTCGACATGCAGGCCATCGCCCGGCTGCCGCAAGCGCCGCCGAACCTGCTGGGCATGATCGACGTGCGCGGGCAGGGGGTCCCCGTCATCGACCTCCGCCTGACTCTCGGGCTGGAGCCGGCGGCCGACAACCAGAACACCCGCATCATCGTGCTGGCGGTCGAAACCTCCGAGGGCACGGCGACCATGGGGCTGCGCACCGACCGCGTCTATGAAGTGACGGTGCTCGATGCCGCCGAGCTTGAGTCGCCGCCGCGCGTCGGCGGCAGCTGGAGCGGCCGGTGCATCGCCGGTATCGGCCGTCGCAACGGCGCCTTCGTCACCGTGCTCGACCTCGATCGGCTGCTCGGCAACATGGATATCCCCGTCCGGCTCGGCGCCCCTGCCGGCGTCGCTGCCTGACCCCAACCGCCCGCGCCGGCACCGCCGGCCACCCAGCCGGTGGAGATAACAGTCCCTTGCCCAGCCCCGCCCGCAAACCTCTCCTGCTCGAGGACGAGGATTCCGACCACCTCCGCACAGCCGATTTCGAGCGCATCGCCACCCTCATCAGCCAGCAGGTCGGCATCAAGCTGCCGCCGGCCAAGCGGCTGATGGTCGAGGGCAGGCTGCGGAAGCGCGTCCGCGCCACCGGCCTCGATACCTTCAACGCCTATTGCGATTCCCTGTTCAAGGGTGACGGGCTCGGGGCCGAGCTGCCCTACCTGATCAACGCCGTCACTACCAACAAGACCGATTTCTTCCGCGAGCCGGAGCACTTCGACTTCCTCGAAGAGCGGATCGTCCCCACTCTGCTGGCCGATCGGAAGGGCGAGCGCAATCCGCTGCTCAAGATCTGGAGCGCCGCCAGCTCCACCGGGGCCGAGGGCTATACCATCGCGATGGTACTGGCCGACATGCTGGCCGAACGCGGCGATTTCCGCTTCGCCGTCCTCGGCACCGACATTTCCACCGCCGTGTTGGCGCAGGGGCAGCGCGCGGTCTATCCGGCCGAAATGATCGCGCCGGTGCCCTTCGACAAGCAGGGGCGCTACGTCATGCGGGCCCGCCGCCCGGGGGGCCGCGCCGAAGTGCGCATCGTCCCGGAACTGCGCCGCCTCGTCCGCTTCGCCCAGCTCAACCTGATGGATCCGAGCTACCCGATCGACCGCGATGTCGACGTGATCTTCTTGCGCAACGTGCTGATCTATTTCGAACGCAAAGATCAGGAAGCCGTCATCCGGCGGTTGATCGGTCATTTACGTCCTGGGGGGTATCTTCTGCTCGGTCATTCCGAATCGATGATCGGCACCTCGATCGCCATGCGGCAGGTGGCCCCCGCCGTGTTCCAGAAACTGCATGTGTGAAATGGCCGACGCCGCAAGCTCCCCGATCAAGGTCCTCATCATCGACGACTCCGCTTCGGTGCGGATGACGTTGAGCGAGATCATCTCGGCCGACCCCGAACTCGAGGTGATGGCGACCGCCGCCGACGCCTATGTGGCGGTCGAGCGGATGCGCAAGGAAGTGCCCGACGTCATCTTCCTCGACATCGAGATGCCGCGCATGGATGGCGTCACGTTCCTGCGCAAGCTGATGGCGCAGCGCCCCATTCCGGTCGTCATCTGCTCGAGCGTCGCCGAGGCGGGTTCCGACACGCTGATGCAGGCGCTCGAGGCCGGCGCTGTCGACGTCGTCACCAAGCCCAGGGTCGACACCGCCCAGTGGCTGCAGGAATCGGCGATGCGCATCTGCGATGCGGCCAAGGCCGCCGCGCACGCCAAGGTACGCGGCATCCGCAAGGCCGCTCCGCCGCGCATGAACGTCGAGGCCAAGCTCACCGCCGACGTCGTCATCCCCGCCCTCAGCACCGCACGCAAGACCTCGCTGCTCGCCAGCACGCCGCGCACCGAGCCCATCATCGCCATCGGCGCCTCGACCGGCGGCACCGAGGCGCTGCGCGAGCTGCTCGAGGCGCTGCCCCCGACCGCGCCCGGCATTATCATCGTTCAGCACATGCCCGAGCGCTTCACCGCCGCCTTCGCCCGCCGGCTCGATACCACCTGCCAGATCGAAGTGAAGGAAGCCGAGGACGGCGACCTCGTGCGCCAGGGGCGCGCATTGATCGCGCCGGGCAATTTCCACCTGGCGCTGCGCCGAACCGGCTCGCGCTACACCGTGCAGGTGCTCGACGGCCAGCACGTTTCCCGGCATCGGCCGTCGGTCGATGTCCTGTTTCGCTCGACCGCCCAGAGCGCGGGCCGCAACGCCATGGGCGTGCTGCTTACCGGCATGGGCGACGACGGGGCCCGTGGCCTGCTCGAGATGCGCGAAGCGGGGGCTTTCACGGTCGCCCAGGATGAGGAGAGTTCAGTGGTTTTCGGCATGCCCAAAGAGGCGATCCAGCGCAACGCGGCAATGCGCATCCTGCCGCTGTCGCGGGTAGCGGCCGAAATCATGACCTATGCGGCGACCGCCGGCGAAGCCCCCGGTGCCGCTTCGTGACCGCCCCGGTCGCGATCGATAACCGCCCCGAGGCAGCCGATGCCGCCCGCCTCGCCGGCCGGCTGCACGGGTTCATCGACGACCTGGCCGCGCCGCGCGAACAGATCGAGGCCTCGTTCCTCGAAGTCGGCGGCCGGCTCGGCGAAGCCTCGACCCTGCTCAACCGCATCGTCGCCGCCTTCGAGGCGCTGCCGCGCGATCTCGACGGGCCTGAAATGGATGAGGCGATGCAGCGCCTCGCTGCCTTCGCCCGGCGAGCGGGCGAAATCGCCGAAGCCTTCGCCACCGAAAAGGCCGACATCGAACGCCTGCTCGCCGCGGTGAATGCGGCGACCCACCCGATCATGAGCCTCAAGCGCTCGGTCCGCATCATGGGGATCCTCGCCGTCAATGCGCGGATCGTCGCTGCCGGCCTCGCCGATGCGGCCGACGAGTTCGACGTCTTCACCACCGACATCAACGACCTGTCGGCCAGTGCCGCCAAGACGGTCAACGCCTTTGCCGAAGGGCACGAAGGGCTCGCCAAGGCGGTCAATGGCGCGGCCACGCATTTCGCTCATTTCGAGGGCACGCATCGGGGCACGCTGGTCGATCTGGCGCACCGGCTCGATCGCGGCCTCACTGAAGTCGCCGAGCGCCGCCGTGCCTCCGGCGAGCACAATGCCGAGACGCTGCGCGTGTCGCAGGCGGTCGCCATGCGCGTCGGCAGCGCGGTGATGGCGCTGCAGGTAGGGGATTCGACCCGCCAGCGGGTGCAGCACGGCGAAGAAA
>Ga0209233_1000867_pt1 | contig 13321 bp, 14 predicted proteins | sample AraplaCL_Cvi_mCL_FD_184269 | JGI IMG/M metagenome (GOLD analysis project Ga0209233, IMG submission 184269) | Arabidopsis root microbial communities from the University of North Carolina, USA - plate scrape CL_Cvi_mCL (SPAdes) (version 2) | ecosystem: Host-associated > Plants > Roots > Endosphere...
TATCGAGTCTCACTGGAGCCTCGGCGTACTGGAATGCCCCGCCTGTGCGGGGCATGACCGGTCTGTTGATTACTTCCCAGTCAGCCGGACCCCAAGCCGTCCTGCCAATTCCTGAATGAACTGCCAGGCGACACGGCCTGAGCGCGAGCCGCGCGTGGTTGCCCATTCCAGCGCCTCATGCTCCAGCTCGTCCGGGGCCACCGTGATGCCGAAATGGCGGCAATAGCCGTTCACCATGGCGAGATATTCGTCCTGGCTGCAGCGGTGGAAGCCGAGCCACAGGCCGAAGCGATCCGACAGGGACACCTTCTCCTCGACCGCTTCGCCCGGATTGATCGCGGTGGAGCGCTCGTTCTCGATCATCTCGCGGGCCAGCAGATGCCGGCGGTTCGAGGTGGCGTAGAGGATCACGTTCTCCGGCCGGCCTTCGATGCCGCCCTCCAGCACAGCCTTCAGCGACTTATAGGAGGCGTCGTTGCCATCGAAGGAGAGATCGTCGCAGAACACGATGAAGCGGAATGACGAGGCGCGCAGGATGTCCATCAGCGCCGGCAGGCTCTCGATGTCCTCGCGATGGATCTCGATCAGCTTCAGCTTGTCCGCCTCGTCGCGCTCCAGATTGATGCTGGCATGCGCGGCCTTGACCAGCGACGACTTGCCCATGCCGCGCGCGCCCCACAGCAGCGCGTTGTTGGCGGGCAGGCCATCGGCAAAGCGCTCGGTGTTCTCGATCAGGATGTCGCGCATCCGGTCGATACCCTTGAGCAGGTCGATTTCGACGCGGGCGACGCGCGCGACCTTGCTGAGCCGTCCGTTCGGGTGCCAGACATAGGCGTCCGCATCGGCGAAGGAGGGCACCTTGGCCTGCGCCGGGGCCGAGGTGGCAAGGTGCGCCGCAATCGCCTCAAGCGCGCGGGCGATCCGCTCGGGCGTCTCGTCGACGAGACGGCTGTTGGGGCGATTTGCCGCGACTTTCGGCTGGGTTTGGGAAGCAGGCTTGGCGGGGCGGCGGGAAGGGGTTTTGGCTGGCTTTTTCGGCATGCTGCAAGTTCCTGACCGCGCAGCCATATCGGGCCGGGCCGGGAGCCGCAAGCCGCGTCGGAAGAAGGGCTGGTTCACATTGCAATTGGGACCGCGGCCGCTATATTCCGCGCCAAATTCGCTTCCCTCCGGCCCGCTCAGACGGCGGTCTGCCGGCTATTCCCGTCACGAGGATTGACCGCATGCTGATTACCCCCGCCTACGCCCAGGCTGCGGCCGCTGGCGACACCAACAGCATGCTCGGCATGCTGCTGCCGTTCGCGATCATCTTCGTGATCATGTACTTCCTGATCCTGCGGCCGCAGCAGAAGAAGGTCAAAGAGCACGCCGACCTGGTCAAAAACGTCCGCCGCGGCGACACCATCATCACCCAGGGTGGCCTGGTCGGAAAGGTGACCAAGGTGGTCGATGACGACCAGGTCGAGTTCGAGATCGCCGACGGCGTCCGCGTCCGCCAGATGCGGCAGATGATCACCGCCGTCCGCGCCAAGGGCGAGCCGGCGAAGGACCTCGCCAAAGACGAGAAAAAGGACGAGAAGGCGACGAGCTGAGCCCGTGCTTTGAGCGCCCTCGCGCGAGGGCGTATCCCTGTCACGCAATTCCGATCGTCCCTGATCTGACGGATCAATTTGATGTTGTATTTCACGCGGTGGAAGGCGCTGGGCATCATTCTCACGGCGCTGGTCGTGTGCCTGTTCGCGGTCCCCAACTTCTTCCCTGAGGCCACCGTCAAGGGCTGGCCGCTCTGGGCGCAGCGGCGCATCGTGCTCGGCCTCGACTTGCAGGGTGGCTCATATCTGCTGCTCGAGGTCGATTCCAACTATGTGAAGAAGGACCGGCTCGACCAGGTCCGTGATGACGTGCGCCGCACGCTGCGTGATGCCAAGATCGGGTACACCGGGCTTGTCTCGCGAGGTGACGCCGTCGAGGTCAAGATCAGCAAGGATACCGAGGTTCAGACCGCGCTATCCAAGCTGCGCGAGCTGTCGCAGCCCCTCGGCGGGCTGCTCGGCTCCAACGGTCAACGCTCTCTGGAGGTGACCGATGCCGGCGGCGGGCTCATCCGCCTGACCATTCCGCAGGCGGCAATCACCGATCGCATCCGCCAGACCATCGACCAGGAAATCCAGATTGTCGAGCGCCGCATCAACGAGCTCGGCACCGTCGAGCCGGTGATTCAGCGCCAGGGCGCAGACCGCATCCTGGTCCAGGTCCCCGGCCTGCAGGATCCGACCCAGCTGAAAGCGCTGCTCGGCAAGACCGCCAAGATGGAATTCCGCATGGTCGACACGACGGTGCCGCCCGAGCAGGCGCTGCAAGGACGCGTGCCGCCGGATTCCGAGGTGCTGCAGAGCGCGAGCGAAAATAACCGGCCCTATGTGGTCAAGAAGCAGGTGCTGGTGTCGGGCGGCGATCTTAGCGACGCGCAGACCGGCTTCGACCAGCGCAGCGGCGAGCCGATCGTCAGCTTCCGCTTCAACACCGCGGGCTCGCGCAAGTTCGCGCAGGCCACGACCGAGAATGTCGGGCAGCCCTTCGCCATCGTGCTCGACAACAAAGTGATCTCGGCGCCGGTCATCCGCGAGCCGATCACCGGCGGCTCCGGGCAGATCTCCGGCAATTTCACCGTCCAGTCGGCCAACGAACTCGCGATCCTGCTGCGCGCCGGCGCGCTGCCGGCTCCGCTCACGGTGATCGAGGAGCGCACGGTCGGTCCCGGCCTCGGGCAGGATTCGATCGCCGCGGGCGAGCTCGCGGCCTATGTCGGCTCGATCCTGGTCGTCGTCTTCATGCTGCTGACCTACCGGCTGTTCGGCCTGTTCGCCAACGTCGCGGTCGCGGTCAACGTCGCCATGATCTTCGGCCTGCTATCGCTGCTCAACGCGACGCTGACCTTGCCGGGCATCGCTGGCATCGTGCTGACGGTCGGCATCGCGGTGGACTCCAACGTGCTGATCTATGAGCGCATCCGCGAGGAGCTGCGCGGCGGCCGCAACGCCATCTCGGCAATCGACGCCGGTTTCAAGCGCGCGCTGGCGACCATCCTCGACTCCAACATCACCACCTTCATCGCCGCCGCCGTGCTGTTCTACATCGGCACCGGGCCGGTGCGCGGCTTCGCCGTGACGCTCGGCATCGGCATCATCACCACGGTCTTCACCGCCTTTACCCTGACCCGCCTGATCGTGGCGTGGTGGGTGCGGTGGAAGCGGCCGCAAAGCGTGCCCATTTAGGAGCAGCCCGTGACACACTGGATTCTCATCGGGCTTGGCATCCTGATCGTGGTGCTGGCAGTGGTCAGCGCTCTCGGCCTGCTGCCGTCGCTGCGCATCGTGCCCGACAACACGCATTTCGATTTCACCCAGTTCCGCCGGATCAGCTTCCCGATCTCGGCCGTGCTGTCGATCCTGGCGATCACGCTCTTCTTCACCCACGGCCTGAATCTCGGCATCGACTTCAAGGGGGGCACCTTGCTGGAGGTGCGCTCGAAGTCCGGGCCTGCCGATCTGGCGGCGATGCGCGCAACCCTTGGCAAGCTTGGCCTCGGCGAGGTGCAACTGCAACAGTTCGGCGAGGCGGACCAGGTCCTGATCCGTGTCGCCGAGCAGCCGGGCGGCGATACCGCACAGCAGGAAGCCGCCAACAAGGTGAAGGCCGCCCTCGGTGATGCCGTCGACTATCGCCGCGTCGAGGTGGTAGGCCCGCGCGTGTCAGGCGAATTCCTGGCCTACGGCATGATCGGCCTGATGCTGGCGATCGTCTCGATCCTGATCTATCTCTGGTTCCGGTTCGAATGGCAGTTCGCACTCGGCGCCATGATCGCCAACGTCCACGACATCGTGCTGACGATCGGCTTCATGTCGATCAGCCAGGTCGATTTCGACCTCACCAGCATCGCGGCGCTGCTGACCATTCTCGGCTATTCGCTCAACGACACCGTCGTCATCTACGACCGTATCCGCGAGATGCTGCGCCGCTACAAGAAGATGCCGATGCCGCAGCTGCTCAACGAGTCGATCAACTCGACGCTGTCGCGCTCGATCATCACCCACGTCACGGTGACGCTGGCCCTGCTCGCATTGCTCTTGTTCGGCGGTCAGGCGATCCACAGCTTCACCGCGGTGATGATGTTCGGCGTCGTGCTGGTCGGCACCTACACCTCGATCTTCATCGCCTCGCCGATTCTGATCTATCTCGGCGTGCACTCGGTCCGTGCCGAGGCGCAGGAGGAGAAGCCGGCGCCGAAGAAGAAGTCGCCCTGATCATCCGAAGCCGGCCGTTGGATCGTATCCGCAGGCCGCAAGTTGGTATCAGGCATGGCCAATCCCGATTCACCGCATTTCCCGAGATCGGCATCGATCGACGGCTACGGCAATGGCGGCTTCGCCTTTGCCGGCATGTCGCATCGCGGCTCGCTGCTCTGCCTGCCGGATTCGATCTGGGCCTGGGATGTGACGCAGCCAAGCCAAATCGACCGCTATTCCCTGCAGCGCGTGTTCGATGCAGCAAATGGCATCGACACGCTGATCGTCGGCACCGGAACTGAGGTCTGGATCCCGCCAACTGAGCTGCGCAACGCGCTGCGCGCGGTCAAGGTGGTGCTCGATCCCATGCAGACGGGACCTGCGATCCGCACCTACAACGTGATGATCGGCGAGCGGCGGCGCGTCGCGGCCGCGCTGATCGCGGTGCCATGACCGGACCAGAGTCGCAAGCCGACGCGGCCGCGTTCTGCGCCGCGCTGGTGCGCGAGCACGATTTCAGCCGTTACGCCGCAACGCTGTTCGTCGGGCCGGAGCTGCGGCGCGCGCTGTTGTCGCTCTACGCCTTCAATGTCGAGATCGTCAGGGTGCGCGATCAGGTCACGCAACCACTGCCCGGCGAGGTCCGGCTGCAATGGTGGCGGGACATGCTGACGGGGCAAGCCCGTGGCGGCGTCGAGGGCAATCCGGTCGCGGCCGAGCTGCTGCTAGCGATCCGCCAGTTTGATCTGCCGATCGATCGCCTGACCCGCCTGATCGACGAGCACACGTTCGACCTCTACAACGACCCGATGCCGACCGGTGCCGCCCTGGACGGCTATCTCAGTGACACCCAGGCTGCCCTGATCACGGTTGCCGCGCAGATCGCAGCGCCGCCGTCACCGGAGATCAACCATCTCACGCGCCATGCCGGCCTCGCGCTGGGCATGGCGCAAGTGATCGCGTCGCTGCCGCGCGACGCCGCCCGCCGGCAATTGTTCGTGCCGCTGGATCTGCTTCAACGGCACGGCAGCGGCCTTGAGGAGGTGTTCGCGGGGAAACCGACACCGGCGATCCGCAAGGCGCTGGACGAGCTCGCCGCCGAGGCCGAGCAACATCTTCAGACGGCGCTGCAGCTCCTGGCCGAGGCGCCGCCTGCGGTGCGGCCCATCCTGCTGCCTCTGGCATTGGTGCGCTGCGACATCGCCCGCCGAGCGCGTGCAGAGGCTGATCCGTTTCAGCCGCAGGCGCGTTCGCACCTCTCAACGCTGTGGACGCTATGGCGGGCGTCGCGGTCGCGAACATTCCGCTCCCGATGAACGGCTACGGCTGCAACCCAAATTGTGCTGCGCTCGCACAGGCGTGAGCGCGTCATCTCCGCTCTGGACCTTGTCCGGTGGAGGGCGCTAGGCTGAGATGAATACCGCTGTGCACATCGGCGGATCAGGGAAGGAAGCAGGTCATGCGGGAATTGACGCCGGACACCATTACGGACGCCGTGGTCGATCAGATGGCGTCGACCCCTGATCCGCGTCTGCGCGAGATCATGGCCGCGGCTGTGAAGCACCTGCACGCCTTTGCCCGCGAAGTGAACCTCACCCCCAGCGAATGGATCAAGGGCATCGAATTCATGACCAAGGTCGGGCAGGCCTGCACGCCGGTGCGGCAGGAGTTCATCCTGCTGTCCGACACGCTCGGGCTCTCGGCGCTGGTCAACGGCCTGCATGACCGCACCGCGATCGAGGAGGGGACCCACACCAGCCTGCTCGGCCCGTTCTATCGCGACCAGACGCCGACATTGCCGGCCGGAAGCCAGATCTCTGGTCATGTCAAGCCCGGTAGCGAATGCGCGCTCTATGGCCGGGTGACCGACGTCCACGGCAAGCCGCTCGCCAACGCGACGGTCTCGGTCTGGCAAACCGGCGCCGACGGCCTCTATGACATCCAGGAGAATGCCGAGACGCCGGATTATCGCGGCGTGTTCAGCACCGACTCTGATGGGCGATATCTGATCCGCACCGTCAGGCCGCTCGGCTACTCGATCCCCATGGATGGCCCAGTCGGCAAGATGGTGCAGGCGCAGGCCAGGCACGGCATGCGGCCGGCCCATATCCATTTCCTGGTCGGCGCGCCCGGTTATCGCGAGCTCGTCACCGCGCTTTATCTGCGCGACGATCCGCATCTCGCCGATGACGTCGTGTTCGGCTCTTCGGACGATCTTGCCGTCGACATCGTGCAGGACGATCCGGACTGTCCGATCAAAGGGCTGCCGAGCATCCACTTCGACCTCAAGCTGGCGCGCGAGGGCGAGGCCGACAAGGCCAGCGGCCGCGTCGGCTCCGATCCGGCGGCCATCATGAAGGAGAAGGAGGCGGCCGTGCCCAGCTAGGCCGCCGAATGAAGACCAAATAACGCTCAACAAAAAAAGCAGCGTGTGGAGGGGGGAACTAATGAATCGCAGGACCATGTTCGGCCTGGTTGCGGCGGCAATCTTGCTCGGCGGGGTATCGCCCGCCAATGCCGAGGAGCCGCCGATCAAGATCGGCATGTCGATGGCGCAGACCGGCGGACTCGCCGCCGGCGGCAAGGCCTCGCTGCTCGGCATCGAGATCTGGCGCGACGATATCAATGCGAGAGGGGGACTGCTCGGCCGCAAGGTCGAGCTCGTCGTCTATGACGACAAGTCGAGCGCCGCCGAGACGCCGGCGATCTACGCCAAGCTGCTCGACGTCGACAAGGTCGACCTGCTGTTCGCGCCTTACGCCACCGTGCCGACCGCGCCGATCATGCCGCTGGTCAAGCAGCGCGGCATGCTGCTGATGGGCAACTTCTCATTCCAGGTGAACAGCAAGGTTGGCCACGACATGTGGTTCAACGTTGCGCCCTGGGGGCCGGCCGATAGCTGGGCGACGGCCTTTCTCGGCCTCGGCCAGAAGGCCGGCGGCAAGACCGTCGCGCTGCTCGCGGCCGACCAGGAGTTCGCCCAGAACCTCGCCAAGACGGCCCGCGACGTCGCTACGAGAAGCGGCATGCCGATCGTGTTCGACCAGGCCTATCCGCCTGCTACGGTCGAGTTCTCCAGCATCATCCGTGCCCTCAACGCGGCCAAGCCCGATATCGTCTATGTCGCGTCCTATCCGCCGGACTCCGCCGCCATCTTGCGTGCGGTCAACGAGATCGGCGTCGGCGACAACGTCAAGATCTTCGGCGGTGCCATGGTCGGCCTGCAGTTCGCCGGCGTGATGGAGAATCTGGGCTCGTTGATGAACGGTGTCGTCAACTTCAATACCTGGCTGCCCGAGCCCTCGATGTATTTCGACGGCACCAAGAAGTTCTTCGATACCTATACCAAGCGCGCCGTCGAGGCGAAGGTCGATCCGCTCGGTTACTATCTGGCGCCATTCGGCTATGCCATGGGCCAGCTGGTTGAGCAGGCCGCCAATGCGACCAAGTCGCTCGACCAGAAGACGCTCGCCAAATATCTGCGCGAGCACACCCACAACACCATCGTCGGCCCGATCACCTTCGGCCCGGACGGCGAGTGGAAGGAGACGGCGACGCTGGAAGCGCAGTTCCGCGGCGTCAAGGACAAGAACATCGATCAGTTCCGCTCCGCCGGCAAGCAGGTCATCCTGTTTCCCGACCGGTTGAAGACCGGCGATCTCGTCTTTCCTTTCGAGGACGCGCGTCAATAGGCGCGTGACGGGGGATCAGTCCAGAGCTGGATGAAGGGGAGGGTGCTTGTTCTCGTTTGAGCTGCTGCGCGACGCTATTGTGCTAGGCCTGCTACTCGGCTGTTTCTACGCGGCCGTCAGCGTTGGCCTGTCGATCTCCTTCGGCCTGCTCGACGTGCCGCAGGTCGCCCATCCGGCCTTCCTGGTGCTGGCCTCCTACGGCGTCTATCTCTGCAACGATCGCTTCGATATCGATCCGCTGCTGGCTGGAGTGCTGCTGACGCCGCTGTTCTTCGTGCTCGGGATCGTGACCTACCGGCTCTACTACGAAACATTCGAGCGGCGCGGCAGCGATGCCGCCGTGCGCGGCATCGCCTTCTTCTTCGGCGTCGCCTTCATCATCGAGGTGCTGATCATCCTGCAGTTCGGGGTCGACCAGCGCTCGGTCACCGCGCCCTATATCGGCAAGGCCTGGCGGTTCGCCGGCATGCGGATTCCGATCCGGCAGCTCGTCGCCTTCGGCGTTGCGCTGGCGCTTACGGTGTTGCTGGCGACCTATCTGTCGCGGACATTCCTCGGACGCGCGATCCGCGCGGTCGCGCAGGACGAGGAGGGGCTGCGGCTGATGGGCGCCAATCCCGTGCGGATCAAACAGCTCGCGTTCGGGATCGCGACCGCGGTGGTCGCGGTGGCCGGCGCGCTCATGATCATCGTGGCGCCGGTCGAGCCGACGCTCGACCGGGTCTATATCGGGCGCACCTTCTGCGTCGTTGTCATGGCGGGGCTGGGCAGCATCACGGGGACGCTGATCGCCGCTCTTATCCTCGGCGTCGCCGAGTCGATCGTGCTCACGATGTTCGGTGCGTCATGGGCGCCGGCGATCTCCTTTGCGCTGCTGCTGGGTGTCCTCACCGTGCGGCCGCAGGGTCTGCTCGGCAGGTGATCCGTGTCGCGTAACAGCATCGCATTCTGGCTAGGTGCCATCATCTTTCTTGCCGTCACGCTCACGATGACGCAGCTCGTTCGCAACGAATACCCGTTCTTTGCCGGCTACGTAATTTTGCAATTCGTCGTGCTCTCGGTGGCCTGGACCATCCTCGGCGGCTATGCCGGCTATGTGAATTTCGGCACTAACGCTTTCTTCGGCGCGGGCGTCTACACGGCGGTGTTCCTGGCGCAGGCCTACGAGGCGCCGTTAGGCGTGCAGATTGCTGTCGCCGCTGTCGTGGGCAGCCTGCTCGGCCTCGGCGTCGGCCTGATGACGCTGCGGATGCGCGGCATCTTCTTCTCGATCGCGACGATTGCGCTCGCGATCATTGTCGAGACCACGGTGACGAATTGGCGGTTTGTCGGCGGCGCTGCCGGCATCCAGCTGCAGCGCCCGCCTGTCATGGCGCCGTTCGACAGCTATGTGAAGATGTTGTTTTTCGTCCAGGCGCTCCTGGTGGTCGCATCCGTCGCGATCACGCGCGGCATCCAGAACTCCTGGATCGGGCGAGGGCTGCACGCGCTCCGGGATGACGAGCTTGCCGCCGAATGCACCGGTGTCCCGACCCTGCGACTCAAGCTCGTTGCCTGCGTGATCTCGGGCGCGCTGATCGCGGCCGGTGGCGCACCGGCGGCGATGTATCTGCAATATGCGGATCCAGGCTCGGCGTTCAACCTGACCACCTCCGTCTCGGTGCTGGCGATGGCGCTGATCGGCGGCACGTCGCATTGGATCGGCCCGGTGATCGGCGCGATCCTGCTCGGCACCACACAGCAGCTGTTGGCGGTGACGATCTCCTCGGAGATCAATGTGCTGGTGCTCGGCATCATGCTGGTGCTGTTCGTGGTCGGCGCGCCCAAAGGGATCATCGGCCTGGTGCGCCGGTCCAAGCCTCACGGAGAGCGCGCATGACGGGAGCCCCCATGCCGGAGCCTTTACTGCGCGTCGAGTCCCTCACCAAAAGCTTCGGCGGCTTCGTCGCGCTCGACAACATCAGCATCGATATCCGCAAGGGTGAGCGTTTCGGCCTGATCGGTCCCAACGGATCGGGCAAGACGACACTGGTCAATTGCATCTCCGGGGCGTTGCGGCCGAGCCGCGGCACCGTGTCGCTCGGCGGCGAAGATCTCACGTCGCTGCCGCCCAACGTGCGCGCGCGCCGGGGCATCGCACGCAGTTTCCAGATTCCGCGCCCTTTCCGCAGCATGACTGTGCTCGAGAATTTGATGGTCGCGCTCGACTTTGCCGCCGGGCGCGGCGTGCTGGAATCGGCCGCGCATCGCCGCGACGCGGCGATGTCGATCCTGACGCGCATTGGGCTTGCGCCAAAGGCCGGTTCGCTCGCCACCGCCTTGACCCAGGTCGATCTGCGCAAGATGGAGTTGGCGCGGGCGCTCGCGATGGGACCGAAACTCCTGATCTCCGACGAGGCGATGGCAGGGCTGTCGCATTCTGAGGTCGACGAGGTGCTGGATCTCCTGATGAGCCTCGGCGGTGAGGACATCGCGATCATCATGATCGAGCACATCATGCAGGCGGTGATGCGGTTCTCGGAACGGGTGATGTGCCTCGACGCCGGGAAGATCATCGCGATCGGCGCGCCGGCCGAGGTGATGGCCAATGCGCGGGTGCAGGAGGCCTATCTTGGCGTTTAGCCTGTTGATCGAGGGCCTCGATGCCGGCTATGGCGCGGTGAAGGCGCTGCGCGGCGTTTCGATGCGCGTCGATGCCGGCGAGACAGTGGCGCTGCTCGGCACCAACGGCAACGGCAAGAGCACATTGATGAAATGCGTGATGGGCCTGGTCCGCCCGACGCGCGGCCAGGTGCTGCTGACGATCGACGGCAGGCAACACGATTTGACCCGGCTATCGGCCGAGGCGATCGTCGGTCTCGGCGTCGCGCTGGTGCCGGAGGGCCGGCGGCTGTTTCCCAAGCTGACGGTCGAGGAAAACCTGATGCTGGGCGCCTTCCGCAAGGCGGCGCGCAAGGCGATTGCGCACAATCTCGCGCAGGCCTTCGAGACATTTCCGCTCTTGAAGGAGCGGCGCCGCCAGCTTGCCGGCACCATGTCCGGCGGCCAGCAGCAGATGCTGGCGATCGCACGTGCCTTGATGTCGTCGCCGCGCCTCTTGCTGGTCGACGAGCCCTCAGTCGGGTTGTCTCCGCTGTTGGTATCGCAGACCATCGGCAAGATCGGCGAGCTCAAGCAGAGTTTTGGACTCACCGTGCTGATGGCCGAGCAGAACTTCAATCAGGCGATCCGGATCGCCGACCGCGGCTATGTCATCGTCCACGGCGAGATCGCCGCGGCAGCCGATACTGTCGACGAGTTGAAGGCCAATGATCTCGTGAAGCGGCTTTATCTCGGCGGCGCGGTCTGAGCGCGTCAGCTCAGGCTCATCGAGCTCCAGATTTCGGCCCGATGCAGCAGGCGCGGATGAGCAGCAACTTCGGGCGCCTGCCGATGCATCGTGCTGCGCGGGTCCCAGATCACAAGGTCACCTGGTTTGTAGGCGCACTGCCAGGCGAATTCGGCGCACGCGGCGAATTGCCAGAGTTCGTCGAGCAGCGCATTGGATTCGGCGGCCTCAAGACCGACCAGAGAGGCGTGGAGACGTTCGCCCAGATGCAGCATCGATCGACCGGTATCGGGATGGATGCACACCAGCGGTTCAACCGTGGTATCGATTGCGATTTCGTCAGTGGCGCCCACATGGCGCACGAGATCATTCTCGTTGGGCAGCAGATGTCTGATTTTCAGATTCGCAATCCGGCGCCGGAGCGACGGCGGTAGCGCATCATAGATCGCGTACAGGCTGCTGAATGTGGAAGTCACCCCGGGCGCGGCTGCCGACGACAGTAACATGCTGACCTGACCGAGGCGGCGATGGAGGTGGACGAGGTCGCGATCGCCAAGCGTCTGCCCACGAACCAGCAGCACCTGGTGCTTGAGCAGCGCGCGCATCAGCGCGGCAAAAGCCCAGTCGTCGAACGACCTGATCTCGACACTGCGGACCTCGGCGCCAAGCGGCTGTCCGCTCGGAATCACCTCGAACAGGCTGCCGAGCAGCATGGCCGGCGTCGTTGCACGAATCTCCGCGCGCATCTCGCGTTGGGCCTTGCCGGTAAGGTTGCTCCCAAAAGTCATGGCCATCTCCCCGCTGATCTGCCAACGGGCCGATTCAGCCTTGGGAACGTGTCCTCAGTATCTCGGTGTAGCGGCAAATCGCGGGACAATCGCTGCACTGGCGGCATATTGTCGGCGCAGTGCAGCAAGTTAGGTCGAAAATGCGGCGCCGGTTGCGAACCAGCTGCGTCATTCCGACTCGGTAGCGCGGCGGCGTCGGCTCACGCCGGGCGTACCGTGCCCTTGATCTGGGTCCGATGCATGATCCGGCGGCTGTTGTCGTCGAATGGATCGCGCCGATGCATGGTGCTGCGGTTGTCCCAGATCACGAGATCGCCGATCTGCCAGACGTGCTCCCAGGCAAACTCCGGCCGGTCGACATAGGCCCAGAGCTCGTCAAGCAGGGCCTCCGATTCGGCGAGCTCAAGTCCGACCAGATAGGCATTGCGGCGGCGGCCGAGATAGAGCATCTCGCGGCCCGTGTCCGGATGCGTGCAAACCAGCGGATGGATTGCGCCGGGCGAGGTGCGCGGGTCATCGGTCGGCGTCACACCTTGGCGCAGGAAGCCGCCACTATTGTAGGTGCCGTCGTGCTTGATCTTCAGGCCGGCGACACGGCGCTTCAGCTCGGGCGCAAGCGCATCATGAATCGCATACATGCTGCAGAAAGAGGTATTGCCGCCGACAGGCGGAATCTCCAACGCGTAAAGTGCGCTCGCGATCGGCGGGGCCTCGAGATAGGACATGTCGGTGTGCCAGACCGCTTCACCGGCGCCCAGGCTGCCGATCGGCTCGCCGTTCTGCTTCACGTTGGAGACGATGTAGATCTCCGGCAGCCCTTCGACGAAACGGCGGCCATTCTCCTGCACCGGAGCCCAGTCCAACTCGCCGAAGCGGCGGCTGAAGGCAATGAGATCCTGATCGGACAGCGTCTGCCCACGGACCAGCAGCACCGAATGATCATGGAAGGCGCGCAGCAGGGTGGCGAAGGTGGCGTCGTCCAGCCGCTTGAGGTCGACGTTTTTGACCTCGGCGCCGAGCGCCTTGCCGGTCGGAACGATCTCGATGGCGCGCGACGTGACCGCACGCCCCGAGCTGGTTTCGATATCCATGGTCGGCTCCTCCGGAGCAGTACATTGGCTTAGGATATGCGTGTTATAACCAAAACAATCGCAGATTGCTCGCGCTCTGGAGCGAGATCTGGATCAAGCTTTCCGGACGTGTACTTCCACAACCACAGGTTGTGGA
>Ga0209233_1000868_pt1 | contig 13313 bp, 11 predicted proteins | sample AraplaCL_Cvi_mCL_FD_184269 | JGI IMG/M metagenome (GOLD analysis project Ga0209233, IMG submission 184269) | Arabidopsis root microbial communities from the University of North Carolina, USA - plate scrape CL_Cvi_mCL (SPAdes) (version 2) | ecosystem: Host-associated > Plants > Roots > Endosphere...
GGCAACCTTCAGGAAGGCGCGGAATAGCTTACCCTCGCCGCAGCGCGGGCAACGGCCGCAGAAGCCGCGCTTCATCGCGGTCCAGAGATCGCGCTTCTCGGCCGCGCCGGTCTCGCGTGTCCAAGTCTTCGAAGCTAAAGTTTTTGCGGGCAACGCTGACGGCGTCGTGCTCATGGCGTCCATGACTTGCCTTTCTTCGATTTGCCGGACTTGGATGCGGTCTTCGGCTTGCGGCTCTTATCGCGACGTGCCTTGAAAGCTTCTTTCTTCGCGCGTTTCGAGGCTTTCGTTGTTGCTCTGCCCGCTGGTGTCTCACGCCGCCGGTGGCGTGGCACCAGCACGTCGGCCTCGGTCAGCAGTTCGAAGCGCAACGCACCGGCCACGGGCGCAGCTTCTACCAGACGGACGTCAACCACGTCACCCAGCCGGTGCATGGCACCGCTGCGCTGGCCGATCAGCGCGTGCCGCGTCTCGTCGTAGGTGAAATATTCGGTGCCGAGCGTGCGGATCGGCACCAGCCCGTCGGCGCCGGTGTCTTCGAGCTTCACGAACAGGCCGGCGCGGGTGACGCCGGAGATGCGGCCCTGGAAGGTAGCGCCGACACGGTCCGCGAGATGGTGCGCGATCAGCCGATCAGCAGTCTCCCGCTCGGCCTTCATCGCCCGCCGCTCGGTGACCGAGATTTGGGCTGCGACCTCGCTCAAATGATCGGCGGTCTCGCTGTCGGGCAGGGCGCCATCGCCGAGGTCCAGCGCACGGAGCAGGCCACGATGCACGACGAGGTCGGCATAGCGGCGGATCGGCGAGGTGAAATGCGCGTAACGCCGCAGGTTCAGGCCGAAATGCCCGTAATTCTCCGCGGAATATTCCGCCTGTGCCTGCGAGCGCAGCACCACCTCGTTGACCATGTTCTCATAGTCCTGACCGGCGACCAGGGTCAGCACGCGGTTGAACAGTGAGGGGCGCAGCGCGCCTGATTTGGCGAAGGGCACGTCGAGCGTCTTCAGGAATTCCTGGAGCGCGTGGACCTTCTCGACCGTCGGCTCGTCATGCACGCGATAGATCAGCGGCAGCGCTTTTTTCTCCAGCGCCTCGGCCGCCGCGACATTGGCGAGGATCATGAATTCCTCGATCAGCCGGTGCGCGTCGAGCCGTTCGGGAATGACAACGCGGTCGACGGTGCCGTCCGCCTTCAAGAGGATCTTGCGCTCGGGCAGATCGAGATCGAGCGGATCGCGCGCGTCGCGGCCGCGCTTGGCCACATCATAGGCCGCATAGAGCGGCTTCAGGATCGGATCGAGCAGGGGGCCGGTGACATCATCGGGCTTGCCGTCGATCGCGGCCTGCGCCTGGGCGTAGGAGAGTTTTGCGGCCGAGCGCATCAGGATGCGATGGAAGGAGTGCGAGCGCTTGCGGCCATCCGGCGCCAGCACGATGCGCACGGCGAGCGCGCCGCGCGGCTCGCCCGGCACCAGCGAGCAGAGATTGTTGGAGATGCGCTCGGGCAGCATCGGCACGACGCGATCGGGGAAATAGACCGAGTTGCCCCGCTGGAGCGCGTCGCGATCGAGCGCCGAGCCGGGGCGGACGTAATAGGCGACGTCGGCGATCGCGACGTGAAGGATATAGCCGCCCTTGTTGTTCGGATCAGGATCGGGCTCGGCATGAACAGCGTCGTCATGATCCTTGGCATCCGGCGGATCGATGGTGACGAGCGGCAGCTCGCGCCAGTCCTCGCGGCCTTTCAGCGTTGCAGGCTGGGCTGCTTCCGCCTCCTTCGCGGCGGCTGCCGAGAAGTCGAGCGGGATCTCGTGGGCGTGGATCGCGATCAGGCTGATCGCCTTCTCGGTGGCGATCGAGCCATAGCGTTCCTTGACGCGCGCCGACGGCAGGCCGAAGCCGCGGCCGCGCAAAAGATCGACGCTGACGAGATCGCCATCCCTGGCCTCGCGCCTGTCGGCGTCGGCGATGGAGAGCTCACGTCCGGCCTGCTTCTTGTCGACCGGGATCAGGCGTCCACCGCCGCCGGGCATCGCGCGGAAGATACCGAGTACGCGATTGCGCGCTTTGTCGAGCACCTTGATGACACGGCCGCGATAGGCCGCACCGTCCCCGTCATGCAGGCGCTCGATGCGCAGCAGCGCGCGATCACCGACGCCGACGGTGGTGCCAGGGCGGGCGTGGCGTGGGATATGGATACGGATGCGCGGCGGCTCGGATTGCTCGGCCTCGTCCCATTCGGCAGGCTTGGCGATCAATTCGCCATCGCTGTCGCGCCCGGTGATGTCTGCGATCAGCGTGGCGGGAAGGGAGTCGGTCTCGGTGATTGTCTTGCGGCCGCTCTTCTTGACGGCGCCTTCGCCAATGAGCTCGCGCAGCAGTCGCTTCAGCTCCGCGCGGTCGGCATTCTTCAGGCCGAACTCGCGCGCGATTTCCTTGGTGCCAACCTTGCCCGGATTGGCGCGGATGAAGGCGACGATGGCCTCCCGTGACGGGAGGCCCTGGTCGCGCTTTTTGCTCATTTTCTCATCCGCGGGCCTTGCCGGCGCTCTTCTTCGGCGGCGTCTTCGAGGCCGGTTTGGCCGAGGTCTTGGCGGCCTTGCCGACCGGCGCACGCGCCTTGCTGGTGGATTCTGATTTCGGTTTGGCGGCCGCCTTCTTAGCCGCGGCCTTCTTCGCGGGCTTGGACTCGTCCTCGCCCTCGCTCGCGTCGGATTTGGTCGTCGACTCGGAAGCTTTCTTGGCGGCCTTCTTGGCCGGCTTTTTCGCCGCGGCTTTCTTGGCTTTGCCGCCGCCTTTCGCTGCACGCTCGTCGAGCAGCGCGATCGCCTCGGGCAGGGTGATCGTATCCTTGTCCTTGTCGGACGGGATCGTCGCGTTAACGCCGCCGGCAGTGACATAGGCACCGTAACGGCCGCTCTTCACCGCGACCGCGCCGAGCGAGGGGTGATCGCCCAGCGCCTTGCCCGGATCGGCGCCGAAGCGCCGGCTCGGTCCCTTGGCGACTTTCTCCGCAATCAACGTGACGGCGCGGTTCAGCCCGATGTCGAACACCTCGTCGCCGGCCTCAAGGCTCGCATAGGTCTTGTCATGACGCACGAACGGCCCGAAGCGGCCGAGACCGGCCGTGATCGGCAGACCGGTTTCTGGATGGATGCCGACCTCACGCGGCAGGGACAGCAGCTTGAGCGCCAGCTCGAGATCGACGTCCGAAGGCTGGGTGCCCTTCGGGATGCCGGCGCGCCTCGGCTTCTCGCCCTCTTCGTAGTCCTTCTGCTCGCCGAGCTGGATGTAGGGCCCGAACCGGCCTGCCTTCACGGCGACGTCGAGCCCGGTGTCCGGGTCCTGGCCGAGAATGCGGTCAGCCGTGGCCTCGCTGTCGGCCGCCAGCGGCCGCGTATAGCGGCACTCCGGATAGTTCGAGCAGCCGACGAAGGCGCCGAACTTGCCGGCCTTGAGGTTCAGCCGGCCGGTGCCGCAGGTCGGGCACTGCCTGACATCACCGCCATCCGCACGCGGCGGATAGATGTGCGGCCCCAGCATCTCGTCGAGCGCATCCAATACCTGTGCGACGCGCAGATCCTTGATGTCGTCGACCGCGCCGATGAAGCCGGTCCAGAAATCCTTCAGCACCTGCTGCCAGGAGATTTCGTTGTTGGAGATGCGGTCGAGCTGCTCCTCGAGATCGGCAGTGAAGTCGTATTCGACGTAGCGGCGGAAGAAGTTCTCCAGGAACGCGATCACGACGCGGCCCTTGTCCTCGCCGTGCAGCCGCTTCTTCTCCAGCTTCACATAGCCGCGGGCCTTCAACACATCGAGGATCGAGGCATAGGTCGAGGGCCGGCCGATGCCGAGCTCCTCCATGCGCTTGACCAGCGAGGCTTCCGAAAAGCGCGGCGGCGGCTCGGTGAAATGCTGGGTGACGGAGAGATCCTGCCGTTTCAGCGGCTCGCCCTGGCTCATCTGCGGCAGGCGGCGGTTGTCCTCGTCCTCCTCGTCGTCGCGGCCTTCCTGATAGAGCTTGAGGAAGCCGTCGAACTTGACGACCTGGCCGGTGGCGCGCAGCTCCAGCGTGCGGCCGCCGGCCTTCGCCGTGATGTCGACCGTCGTGCGCTCCAGCTCGGCGGATTCCATCTGGCTGGCGATGGTGCGGGTCCAGATCAGCTCATAGAGCTTGGCCTGGTCGTCATCGAGCCGCTTGCGCAGCTCGGCAGGGCGCCGCGACAGGTCGGTCGGACGGATCGCCTCGTGCGCTTCCTGGGCGTTCTTGGCCTTGGTCTGGTACTGGCGCGGGCTGTCAGGCACATAGTTGTTGCCGTAGATATCACCGATCACCTTGCGGGCCTGGGTGATCGCCTCCGGCGCGATCTGCACGCCGTCGGTTCGCATGTAAGTAATCAGACCGGTGGTCTCGCCGCCGATGTCGATGCCCTCATATAGCCGCTGGGCGATGCGCATCGTGTGCGCCGGCGCGAAGCCGAGCTTGCGGCTCGCCTCCTGCTGCAGGGTCGAGGTGGTGAAGGGAGCCTGCGGGTTGCGGCGCGCCGGCTTGGCATCGACGGTCGTGACCGTGAAGGTCGCGGCGTTCAGCGCCTTCTTGAAATCCTCGGCTTCCGCACCGGTGCCGATGTCGAGCCTTTGAATCTTCCTGCCGTCGGCGCCGACCAGGCGGGCCTCGAAGCTGTCGCCGCGCGGAGTGATCAACGTGGCGATCAGCGACCAGTATTCGCGCGGGACGAACTTTTCGATCTCGAGCTCACGGTCGCACACCAGCCGCAGCGCGACCGACTGCACCCGGCCAGCGGAGCGCGCGCCGGGTAGCTTGCGCCACAGCACGGGGGAGAGGGTGAAGCCGACCAGATAGTCGAGCGCGCGGCGCGCCATGTAGGCGTCGACCAGTGCGCCGTCGATCTGGCGCGGATGCTTCATGGCGTCCGAGACCGCCTGCTTGGTGATGGCGTTGAACACCACGCGCTCGATCTTCTGATCCTTCAGCGCGCGTTTTTCCTTGAGCACCTCCAGCACGTGCCAGGAGATCGCCTCGCCCTCGCGATCAGGGTCGGTCGCCAGGATCAGGCGCTGGGCCCCCTTGAGCGACTTGGCGATGTCGTTCAGCCGGCCAGCTGCCTTGGGATCGACCTCCCAGATCATCCGGAAATTTTCTTGCGGATCGACCGATCCATTCTTGGCGGGGAGGTCGCGGACATGGCCAAAAGAGGCTAAAACCTCATAGGAGGAGCCCAAATACTTATTGATCGTCTTGGCCTTCGCCGGCGACTCCACGATAACAATATTCATGTATTTCCAGTAGCTTACGGGAAGGATTGAAGCTGGTTTCGCGGGATTCGCGCCAACGCTCTCTGACCCCGAACATGGGTGGTGAGGGGGTTCCTGTCAAATCGTCAGATGTTGAAACCAGCGTCGGCCGGTTCGAGTTATATCTGAATGGTTGTGGAATACCACGCTCGGGTTGTGGTTTTTTAATAGGTAATTTTGTCAACTCAACACGGATTCGGATGAATTTTTTGAGCAAGCCAGCGCGCAAGCGAAAGCGCATGTCCCCCAGCCGAGAACGGCGCCAACTTCACGACGACATCCCCGAGGACGGCGGAGTCGATGAGGCGACGGCACTGATTGCCGAGACCACACAGCGGCTCGCCGGGATCGCTCGGCGCCATAATCTCGAGATGCTCGATTATCTGCTGCGGATGACGCATCTCGAAGCCGAGGAGCGGCTGCGCTTGCGCAGCCGGCGGAAGCTGTCCTGAAGCGGCCGGGATTACGAGTCAGTTTGCCGGAATTCGCGGCTTGAGCGTGGTATCTCTTGCCGCGAGCGCACGGCCATCCTCGGAACAGAGCATGAGCTTGCGGACCGGCCGTCCGTTCTTGCGGTCGACCAGCATGGTCGCAATTTCCTCCGGCCTTTCGTCGAATTCCTCGCTCCACTGCCGCAGCGCCACCAGGATCAGGAACAAGCCGCGGCCTTTGGCGGTCAGCACATAATCGCGGTAGGCGCTGCCGTCCGATGCGGGTTCGGTCGCCAGGATCCCGCGCTCCACGAGATTGCGTAGCCGCACGGTCAGGATGTTCTTGGCGAGCCCGAGGCTGCGCTGGAATTCGCCGAAGCGTCGGCGCCCCATGAAGGCGTCGCGAATGATCAGGAGCGACCACCAGTCGCCGATCGCGTCCAGCGATCGCGCGATGGGACAGGAGTCGCCCTCCAGGCTCGTGCGCTTGACCATGCGTGGACTCCTTGAATCTCGCCCGCGCGGTCCGGTCGCCGGCGATCACGGGCTTGTGTGGTTGCATTATAAAACTGATCCGACTAGATGGGCTACGTAGTTTCATCATGAAACTGATCAACATATGGAGACTGATCGTGAGGCTTGCAAACAAGACGGCACTGATCACCGGCGGCAACAGCGGCATCGGCCTTGCGACCGCGAAGCGATTCGTGGCCGAGGGGGCCAAGGTTGCGATCACCGGACGCAATGTGGAACGACTTGAGGCCGCGGCCCGGGAGCTTGGGCCGCAAGCGCTGGCTCTCACCGCCGATGTCACCGATCTCGCCGCGACGACGGACGCGATCCGCCGGGCCGCGGCGCATTTCGGTAAGCTCGACATTCTCTTTGCCAATGCCGGTATTCCCGGCCAGACGCCGGTGGGCGAAGCGTCCCTCGGCGTCTTCGAACAGGTCATCCGCACCAACCTGACCGGGGTGTTCTTCACGGTGCAGGCGGCGCTGCCATATATGAACGACGGCGCCTCGATCATTCTTAACGGCTCGGTGATTTCCCTGCTCGGCAATCCCGGCTATTCGGCTTACGCCGCAAGCAAGGCGGGCGTGCGGGCGATTGCGCGGGTGCTGGCCTCCGAATTATCGCCGCGCGGTATCCGGGTGAATGTCGTTGCGCCCGGCGCGATCCGCACGCCGATCTGGGGCGCTGCGACGGCGACGCCGGAGGCCGAGAAGATCTTCGAGGCGCGCATCAGTGCGACCACGCCGCTCGGCCATATCGGCGAGCCGGAGAATATCGCAAATACCGTGCTGTTCCTGGCCTCCGACGAGGCCGCGCATATTCAGGGCCAGGAATTGTTCGTCGATGGCGGCGCTACCAGCTCACCCGCCGGTGCGCCGATCTTTCGCGGTCAGGCGGTGCGGCAATGAAATAACAGAATAATAAGAGGTCTGTCATATTGTCGGGTCAGCGCCTTCCGCCCAATCGGCGGAGGCGCTGGCCTCTCCGATCCGTGAAGCGGAAAGCTGCACGTTGCGTTGAACCGTCTCGGTCGCAGCCAAGACTTCTGGGAGGGCAATTTTTTCTTACGTAATCATATTGGAGCGCATGATGGCGAAGGCTGCGCGTTCTTCCATCTTGTTGTCGACACCGACCGCATCAGCCGAGCAATCGGCGCGCGATCAATCAGTCACCGACATCTTCATGACCGTGATGATCTTCTCGCTGGCGGGCCTGTTGGTCTCAGTGCTGGCGCTGGTGATGGGCCTTCCGCTGGTCTGGGATTGATCCGGTCTACCTCAAGGCCGAGATGAAACAGCGGCCGCCGCGCAGGCGTCGGCAGCCGCCGATCACATCATTACGCCGCCTGCAGATCGCTCACGGCTTGGAGTGCGCTTGCCAGCGCCTTCTCGCGATGCTCGGGGCCGACCTGGATACCATCGGCGGCGATGAATTCGAGGTTCGTGACGCCCATGAAGCCGAAAATCCCGCGCAGATAGCTCTCGAGGTGCTCGAGCGCTGCCATCGGCGTCTCGGCTCCATAGTACCCGCCGCGCGACAGTGCGACGATGACGCGCTTGTCTCCGGCGAGGCCCTGCGGTCCTTGCGCAGAATATTTGAAGGTCTTGCCGGCGATCAGGATGCGGTCGATCCAGGCCTTGAGCTGGCTCGGAATCGAGAAGTTGTACATCGGTGCGCCCAGCACCACGATGTCGGAGCTAAGGAATTCCTCCAGCACGGCCTGGCCCGCCACGAGGTCCTGCTCGACGGCGGGATCTGCCGGAGTTGCCCCCTGGGCTGCTGCCAGATGCGCGCCGGACAAATGCGGGAGCGGTGCCGTGGAGAGATCGCGATAAGTGGTTTCGAGCCCGGGCGTCGTCTGCCGCAGCCTGTCGACGATCGCGGCCGAAAGCTGCCGGCTCACGGAGTGGGGGCCGAGCACGCTGGAATCGATATGGAGGAGCTTGGTCATCGTCAGTTACCTTTTGGATTTTGGTATGGGTTTGTAACTGGCGCTATATGCGTAACTGTGCGAAGACCGCGCAAGAACGCACATTTTTGAAACCCGGGCACATCTGTGAAACCTGAGAACATCTGTGATCCTGTCCTGCCGCCGAATCCGCATGAGGATCATGACTGTCGCGGCGTCGCCTCGGTGCTGGCACGCGTGGGCGACAAATGGAGCGTGTTCGTCATCATGATGCTCGGCGATGGGCCGAAGCGCTTCAATGAGCTCAAGCGCATGGTCGGCGGCATCTCGCAGCGGATGCTGACGCTCACCTTGCGCGGGCTCGAGCGCGACGGGCTGGTCACGCGAACCGTGTTTCCGACCATCCCGCCGCGCGTCGACTATGAGCTCACCGATCTTGGCCGCGGGCTTTGCACTCCCGTGAAGTCGCTCGGGGAGTGGGCCATGAGACATCAGGACCAGATCGAGGCAGCGCGCTCGCGCTTCGACGAACGCAACGAGACGGACTGATCGCTTACTACTGGAGAGATACCAATCCGCCGCGATGCCGGATCAGCTTGCCGGCCAGCTCGAGCTCGAGCAGCACGGTGCGGACCACCGCCGGCGGGATGCCGGAGATGCGGATCAAATCGTCCAGCGAGACCGGCGTCGGCCCGAGCAGGCTCAGGATCTGGTCGCGATCGTGACGTTCGGGATCGGGCGCAAACGGCTCGTCATCGTCCTCGCGCAAGGGCAGGGACAATGGCCGCTCCATGATAGGCCCGACTGCGTCGATGATGTCGGCAACGCCGGTTACCAGCGTCGCACCCTGCTTGATGAGATCATTGGTGCCCGCCGCGCGCGGATCGAGCGGCGAACCGGGTACGGCAAACACCTCGCGGCCCTGCTCGCCGGCCATCCGCGCTGTGATCAGCGAGCCCGAACGATGGGCAGCCTCGACCACGACGACGCCGAGCGCAGCGCCCGAGATCAGCCGGTTGCGGCGGGGAAAGTCGCGGGCGCGTGGCTCATGGCCGAGCGGCATCTCGGTGATCGCAGCACCGTCGGCCGCCAGGATCGCGGCCAGCAGGTCCTCATGCTCAGGCGGATAGATGCGGTCGTGACCGCCGGCCAACACCGCGATGGTGCCGCTGGCGATGCTTGTGCGATGCGCCGCCTGGTCGATGCCGCGGGCGAGACCCGAGATGACGACGAAGCCGGCCTCGCCCAGCTCCCGCGCCAACTGGCCGGCGAATTTGAGTCCGGCGGCCGAGGCGTTGCGCGAGCCGACAATGGCGATGATCGGGCGCGTCACGGTATCAGTCGCGCCGCGCACGCCGAGCAGCGGCGGCGCATCGTCTGTTGTGGCCAGCCGCGACGGATAGCCGGTCTCCTCGGGCGCCAGCAAGCGGATGCCAAGCTTGTGTGATGCCGCAAGCTCGGCGCGCGCCTCGTCTTTGCTGCATATCCGCAGGTCGCGCCGACCCCCGCGGCGCGCCAGCTCCGGCAGCCGTGCGAGCGCAGCGCCCGCGCTGCCGCAATGATCAAGCAGCGAACGGAACGTTCGCGGCCCGACATTGTCAGAGCGAATCAGTCGCAGGCGGTCGAGCCGCTCGGCCTCGGTCAGCTCGATGGCAGTGGTGATGGCGTCCACGCTTAGGCCTCCAGATGGAGGCAGCATGAAGCAACCTGAACGCGTAGGGAAGGGGACGCGTTGTCAGCGCCCCGCGATGTCGGGTCAGACCAGCAGCGAATCGAGGATGGCTGCGTCGAACTCCGCCCGGCGTTCCTGAGGCGCGAGCGTGGTGCCGACAGGCGCCTCGGTCAGCCAGCGGCCTGCCGCATGACGCCCGCGCTCGTGCAGCATCGCGATGAAGCCGGGTCCAAAATCGGTAGCGCTCTGCTCGGCCAGACCTTCGACGGCGTCCTCGGCCGCCAGCCGGTGCACGCGCGGCGGATGCAGCCCGTCGCTGCGCGCCCATTCGAGCGCGGCGAGTTCGGCGCTGAGCACGGCATTGGCGGCGATCTGGTCGAGCCGGCGGTCGATCGCCGCGGGGCCGTCGGGAATGGCGTCATCGCGCGTCGGTGTCACCTGCACCACCAACAGGTCGGCGGCGCTGGATTCGTGCACCAGGCTGACGATCGGCGGGTTGGCAGTGAAGCCGCCGTCCCAATAGGCTTCGCCGTCGATCCTGATCGGCGACTGAAGCTGGGGCGGGCAGGTCGAGGCGAGCAGCACATTCGCGGTGATCTCGGCATTCCGGAAGATGCGCTGGCCGCCATCGCGCACCCGGGTCGCCGCAATCAACAGCCGCGGCGCGGCGAGGTCCTGCACCGCGGCGAAATTGATGTTGCCGGTCAGCATCTCCTGCAGCGGGGCGAGGTCGAACGGATCGAAGCGCGAGGCGCGCAATCCCGAACCGACAGAGATCTCGCTGCTGGCAGGCGAGAAGCCGCCGACCAGCAGCAGCGAGCGGAACGAGGCCTCGCTGGTCATGCGCGTCCAGAACTGCGCCAGCAGCTTGCGCGCCGCCTCGCGGCCGCCATCGGCGAGCCCGCAGGCGAGCAGCGCGGCATTGATAGCGCCGGCACTGGCGCCGCTGATGGTGTCGAAGTCGACACCCGGCTCTTCCAGCAGGCGCTCGATCACGCCCCAGGAGAAGGCCGAGAATGTGCCGCCGCCCTGCAGCGCCAGCGATAGCTTCCGCGGCGGCCAGATCCGTGGCGCCGGTGTCAGCGCCGGCGTCGCCGCGATCGTCTGCGCGAGCGACCGTTCGCTGGTCGCAGGCAGCTTCACCTCGGTGACGGTCGGCCGCAGCTCGGCCATCGGCTTCATGCTGGTGGCTGCGAGGATCAGCTCCGCAACGACAGGCTGTGTGGCCACCGGCGCGACTTTTGGCGCCTCCGTGACAACGTCATTCGGCCGCGGAGCCTCTACCGTCGCCGTGGGCTCGACGACCGGCGCGGCCGCGATCGGAGCCGGGCTCGTGCTGTCTCCCGTCGACCAGATCTGAGCGGCGGAAAGCAGGGCGCTGGCGCTGGAGCAATGCGGTGCGGCCTGCTGCTGCACCGGCTCTTGCTGTGTTGTGAGGTCATCGCGCGTGGCTGACGACCCGCCGAGATTGGTCTTTCTGAACCACATGATTCGACGATGACAGGCTCGGCTGATTCCCGCCAGAGTCTCGCATCGATGTGACCCGGGAACCTCGCGCAGTGTTGCTGCAATGCCGCGGAAAATGCGGGGAAAGCCGCAATGTCCGTACGAATGCGGTGGCTACTTCTTCGCGCCGATCTTGCTCTCCGTTCCAGCTCGCAACCGCCTGATGTTCTCGCGGTGCATGTAGAACATCAGGATAGTGAGAATGGCTGACAGTGCGGCGAGCGCGCTGTGGCTGAAGGCCAACAGCATGATCGGCGTGAGCACGGCTGCGACGAACGCTGCCACGGAAGAGTAGCGGAACGCGAAGGCGGTCGCGAGCCAGACGGCACAGAAGAACAGCGCGGCAGGCCAGAACAGGCCGAGCAGGATGCCGATATAGACCGCGACGCCCTTGCCGCCGCGGAATTTCAGCCAGACCGGGAAGAGATGGCCGAGGAAAGCGCCGAGGCCGGCCAGCATCGCCGCGTACGGGCCGCCGAGATAGCCGCACAGCACCACCGCAGCGGTGCCCTTCAGCGCATCGCCGAGCAGGGTACCGACCGCTAGCCCCTTGCGACCGGTGCGCAGCACGTTGGTGGCGCCGATATTGCCCGAGCCGATCGAGCGCAAGTCCTCCGTGCCGGCGAGCCGGGTCAGGATCAGGCCGAACGGGATCGAGCCGAACAAATAGCCGATGACCAGGGCGACGGGCAGGAAGGCTTCAGATCCCATCACGCATCACTCCTTGGAAGGCGCCTCAGACGTGCTCGAACACGGTGCGACCGCCGACGATGGTACGCACGACGCGCCCGGTGAACCGCGCCTCGTCGAACGGGGTGTTCTTGCATAGCGACTTCAGATCGGCCGGATCGAGCACCCAGGGCACGTCGGCGTCAATCACAATGATGTCCGCCGGCGCGCCCGCGCGCAAGGTGCCACCGGGCAGGCTCAAAAGCTCGGCCGGCCGGGTCGACATCGCGCGGATCAGCGTGGTCCAGGAGAGCTCGCCATTGTGCACGAGCCGCAGCGCGGCCGGCAGCATGGTCTCCAGCCCAACCGCGCCGCTGGCGGCCTCGGCGAACGGCAGCCGTTTCACCTCGACGTCCTGCGGATTGTGATCAGACACAATGGTGTCGACCAGGCCCGACGCCAGCGCCTCGACCAGCGCGCGCCGGTCGGTCTCGGTGCGCAGCGGCGGCGACAGCTTCAGGAAGGTGCGGTAGGGGCCGATGTCGTTCTCGTTCAACGTCACATGATTGATCGAGACCGAGGCGCTGACGGAAAGACCGGCGTCGCGGGCCCGCTTGAGGATCTCGAGCGAGTCAACCGAGCTCACAGCGGCCGCGTGGTAGCGGCCCTTGCTGAGCGCGACCAGCCGCATGTCGCGCTCCAGCATGACCGCTTCGGCCGCGGGTGGAATGCCCTCCAGACCGAGACGGGAGGCGAACTCGCCCTCGTTCATGACGCCTTCGCCGACGAGGTCCGGATCCTCGGTGTGATGCACGATCAGCGCGTCGAAATCGCGCGCATAGGTCAGCGCGCGGCGCATCACCTGCGCGTTGGTGACGCTGGTGTGACCGTTGGAGAAGGCGACCGCGCCGGCCGCCTTCAATAGCCCGATCTCGGTCATCTCCTCGCCGCGCAGGCCCTTGGTCAGCGCCGCCATCGGCTGGATGTTGACCACGGCGGTGTCGCGGGCCCGGCGCAGCACGAAATCGACCGTCGCCGAGTTGTCGATCACAGGCGCGGTGCCAGGCTGGCAGATGATCGTCGTGATGCCGCCGGTTGCCGCTGCGAGGCTCGCCGAAGCAAAGGTCTCGCGGTAGTCGTAGCCGGGCTCACCAACGAAGGCGCACATGTCGATCAGGCCGGGAGCGACGATCTTGCCGGCGCAGTTGACGATGTCGGTGCCCTCGGGCACGCCGGCGGCGCCGATGCCGCGCCTGCAGTCGCGGATCACGCCGTCGGCGATCAGCACGTCGCCGAT
>Ga0209233_1000872_pt1 | contig 13272 bp, 14 predicted proteins | sample AraplaCL_Cvi_mCL_FD_184269 | JGI IMG/M metagenome (GOLD analysis project Ga0209233, IMG submission 184269) | Arabidopsis root microbial communities from the University of North Carolina, USA - plate scrape CL_Cvi_mCL (SPAdes) (version 2) | ecosystem: Host-associated > Plants > Roots > Endosphere...
TGGAACTCAATCCGCAGGGCACGCTCGCCGAGCGTATCCGCGCCGGCGGCGCGGGCATTCCCGCCTTCTACACCCGCACCGGGGTCGGCACCGTTGTGGCGGAGGGCAAACCGACCGAGGAATTTGACGGCCTGACTTATGTGCGAGAGCGCTGGCTCAGGGCCGATCTTGCCATCGTCAAAGCCTGGAAAGGCGACACCGAAGGCAACCTGATTTACCGGAAGACCGCGCGCAACTTCAATCCGGTGATGGCCACGGCCGGCAAGGTTACCATCGCGGAAGTGGAAGAGCTGGTCGAACCGGGCCAGCTTGATCCGGGCAACATCCACACGCCGGGGATTTTCGTGCAGCGCATCCTTCAGGGCAAAGACTACAAGAAACCGATCGAGCGGGTGACGACGCGGCCCCGTCCCGATTCAAAAAGTCCCGGCGCGGCCACGGGAGGCGTGTGATGGGCTGGAGCCGCGAAGAGATCGCCGCCCGCGCCGCGCGCGAATTGAAAGACGGGTTCTATGTGAACCTGGGCATCGGCATTCCGACCCTGGTGGCCAATTACATCCCCGACGGACTGAAGGTCACCCTGCAGAGCGAGAATGGCATGCTTGGCATGGGCCCCTTCCCCTATCCCGGCGAGGAAGATCCCGACCTGATCAATGCCGGCAAGCAGACCATCACCGAACTGCCCACCACCAGCTATTTCTCCTCCGCCGACAGTTTCGCCATGATCCGTGGCGGTCACATCGACCTGTCGGTCCTGGGCGCCATGGAGGTGGACGAGAATGGCGACATCGCCAACTGGATGATCCCCGGCAAGATGATCAAGGGCATGGGCGGCGCCATGGATCTGGTGGCCGGGGTCAAGAAGATTGTGGTGGTGATGGAGCACACCAACAAGGCGGGCGAATCCAAAGTGCTCAAGAAATGCACCCTGCCGCTGACCGGCACTGGGTGCGTGGACATGATCATCAGCGATCTTTGCGTCTTCACATTGGAACGCGGCAAGACCGGGCTGACGCTGATCGAGCTGGCGCCGGGCGTCACGCTCGAGGAAGTGACCGCTAAAACGGAAGCAAAATTCACCAGCGCGCTGTAAGCCTTGATCTCTCCACGCCTTGTGCGCCGCCTGTGGCGGCATCACCTGCCTTTGGCACTGGTCTCGGCAGCCGGTATCTTTCTGCTTTATGTCACACGCGATTATTCCGATGTGCTGACGCGGCTGAGTTTTTCCACCGCCTGGCCGGCGCTGGTTCTGCTGACGCTTACCTTGCTGATCGGACCCTGGCGGCTGCTGAAAGGCAAGTCATCGGCCATCTCGCTGGACCTGCGCCGCGATATCGGCATCTGGGCCGGCATTCTGGGTCTGCTGCATACCGGCATCGGACAGTGCGTGCACCTGCGCGGGCGGCCCTGGCTCTATTATGTCTATGAAAAATGGAATGAGCATGTGGTGCCCATCCGGCATGACATTTTCGGCCTTTCCAACTTCACCGGCCTGTTCGCGGCGCTGATCCTGCTGGCGGCGCTGGCCACTTCCAACGACGCCAGCATGCGCGCGATGGGCAATCGGTCCTGGAAAAGCCTGCAGCGCTGGAACTATGCCGGCTTCGCCTTCGCGGGCTTCCACACCTTCGGTTATCTTCTTGGCATCGAAAGCCTGAAAATCCCGTCCATCGTCACGGCGACACTGTGCGTGATTGTGGCGATCCTGCTGCAATGGAACGGCTATCGCAGTCACATTCTGTCACGCGGGAACGGAACGGAACGAACCACCTCTTCATGATTTTTCTTCCCCGTAGCCATGGAGAGAGCCATGAAAAAGCTGTTTGCTTCTGTTGTCGCGCTGGGCCTGATGGCCGGCGCCGCCAATGCTGCGGTGATCGGCGTCCATGTGGGTCCGGTTGGTGTTGGCATCGGCCATTATCACCACCATAACCACTGGTATCATCACCGCCATTGGGAACGTGACCACTATCGTTACTGGTAATGGTTGACGAATGCAAAAGTCCCGGCAGCGCATGCTGCCGGGACTTTTCTTGTCAACACGGCTATTGCGCGGCGACGCCGCCAACCGTCACCCTGCCGGTGCCGCTGCATCCCGCCTGGCCATAGCGCACGAACTTCTGGATGCGCTTTCCGGTGTCGACTTCCGCCGTGTAGATGTTGCCATGGCTGTCCAGGCTGACCTGATGCAGCCAGTGGAACTGGCCGGCATTGCGGCCCGAACGCCCCAGCCGGCCCAGCTCCTGCAGGTTGGCGCGATTGAGCAGATAGATAGTCATGTTGGAATTGTCGCCGACATAGAGGCAGCTCTGCGCCTTGTCCTTGGAAAAATTCAGCGACACCGAGGTGCCCGGCATGGCCGGAATGGTTTCGGTATTGCCGCTGATCCACTGTTCGGCGACGAAGCCGCACTTGCCGGCCACCCCGTCGGGATTGCTGCAGGGCTTGCCCAGGTTCGGATCGTTCTTGTCGAAGACCTGGATGCGGTCATTGCCGCGGTCGCAAACATAAATCTTGCCGTCGTCGGCGATCTTCACGCAATGCACCGGATTGCGGAAGAAAGCCGGCTTCTTCACGCCCTTCAGGCGGTCCGTCACCCAGCGACCGCCGGCGGCCGCGGCCGCATCGTCGACGGGATTTGATCCATAGGCACCGAAATGGCCGATATACTTGCCGGTCGTGGCGTCCACGATCAGGATGCGGCGATTGCCGTAGCCGTCGGCGACATAGAGCCGATTGCCGTCCACCACCATATCGGCCGGCAGATAGAGCAGCGGCGTGCCATTGATGCCGCCATTGGTGTCATTGCTGGCGGGGCCGTTGGGCGTGCCGCCGATACGCATCTTGAAATTGCCATCCATATCGAATTTCAGGACAAAGCCGTCGCCGCCATCCTTATGGGTGGTCCAGGATGAACTGGCGTCGACCGGCTTCACGCCATTGCCGGCCAGCCAGACATTGTCCTTGTCATCGACGTAAATGCCGTGCTCGCTGTTGGGCCAGATGCAGCCGTCCGCGGCCTTGCAATGGCTTTCCAGCCAGCCGGGATCGGCCGGTCCGCCCCAGGCGCGCAGCAGCTTGCCGTTGGTGTCGAACTCCAGCACCGACGGCGCGGCATTGCAGCAATCCGCCACCGCGCCATTGGGACGCGCAAAGCCCAGGCCGTTCTTTCCATCCGAGCCGCCGCGTGTTTCCAGACCGGCCTCATCCGTCGTCATGGTGCGGGGGCGGTTATAGACCCAGATGTGATCGTGGTGATCGACATAGAGCCCGCCGATCTGGCCAAGCAGCCAATTGTGCGGCAACGGCGCCGGCCAGCCCGGATCCGAGACGAAATCCGGCGTCTTGCCGCTGGCGGATTTGTTGTACACGCCGGTATTGGCATAGAGGCGCTCAAGGATCGACTGATCCTTCTTTGCCGTGTCTGCGGCCAAAGCGCCAAACATCATCCCCGGCGCCAGCATCGCTGCCAGCACAAAACCAAATTTGCGCATTCCCGTCCCCTATTTTTCCGTGAGCTGATCTTGCGGCACTTCGATCACCAGCACCCGCTTGGGCGCCTTGCCGACTTTTATCCGCGCGATTTCCTTTTCAGTGCGCGCATCCAGGATCGAAGCATCGTCGCTGTCGGCGTTGCTGACCGCCATATATTTGCCGTCCGCGGACTGGCCCAGCCAGTTGGGGCATGCCCCGACAGCGATCTTCCTGCCGAGTTTTTTGGTGACGGTGTCATAGACATAAAGACCACTGTCGGCCACCGATGTGATCCAAAGCTTCCTGCCGTCCTTGCTCAGCGCCAGGCCATGGGTCGGCGTGTTGGGCGGTTCGACCTTGCAGGTCATCCAGGGCATGGACGGCAGCGCGATCTGGGTCATGGTCTGTTTTGGAATATCGATGACGGCCACCCCATGCAGGCCGCTGAGCGCGGTGTAGAGCGTCTTTTCATCGGGGGTGACGATGAAGGGCCGCGGATCGCCCGCCACCTTCACGTCGTTGGTGATCTCCATTTTCGACAGATCGATGCGGCGTATGAAGAAATTGTCCCGCGCCTCGCAATAGACGATGGTGTTGCTGCCGCCTTCCGGCGTGAAGCAGTTGTGAGGGTGGCGGACCTCGAAGGTCTTGACGATGGCGTTCTGCGCGGTGTCCACCACCACCGCGCTGTTGGCCGGCGCAAGCAGCGGCACCACCACATAACGGCCGTCGCTGGTGGCGGCGCATTCATTGGGCTGACCCGGCAGCGCGACCGTGCCAGTGACGGTGTTGGTCTTGGTATCCACCACTTTCAGCGCGTGTTCGGATTCAATCGTGACATAGGCATGACGGCCATCGGCGGGCGCGCAGACGCCATGCACGACGGGGCCCACCTTGATGGTGGTCAGGACTTTTTGCGTCGGCAGATCGATGACGGTGACATCATCGCCCTGGCTGTTGGCGACATAGAGAATCGGACGGGTTGCAGCCCCGGCCCCCGCGATGGCGAGCGCACTCAGGCCCAGAAACAGCACAATTTTGCGGAACATGCCTCTCCCCGTATTTTCCTTCTGTTTAGCCGAAGGGATGGGATGGGGCCAGAGCAGAGCTTTTGTGCGCTGCGCCAAAACCGGCGATCAGGCTCTCTCACCTTTACTGGAAACACCCAGCAATGACGTCTGATGCCGCCTGAGCAGGAAAATGCCGGCCTCCAGCGCCAAGGCCGCAAGAAAGGGCGACAGGGCGACCGCGGTGCCGTCTTCCTCTTCCTCGACACGCCAAAGCGCGCCGACCAGGCAAAGACCCATCCCGACAAGCAAGAGTTTGCGCATGACCGATTCCGAGAGATTTGGCAGGAAACGCCGCCTGTGGGCCCCGGTTCCCGGGCCAGCCCTGGCTCCGCTCGCTTTCGAGGGCGGCCAGGCCGCTAGGCTGGCCTGGATAGGCTTGTGCGCGCCAACATCGCCGTCGCAATATCGGGCTGAGATTTTCGAGCCAAACATGGACGTCGCCAGGGCACTGCTACGACTTCTGATCGCTTCCGCGGTCGGCTGGCTGGCCTTTTGGGGCTGGCGCTATGGCCAGGGCTGCATCCATGCCCAAGGCAATATTTTCTTTTGCCCCAATGCCAGCGGCGAGGCGCTGGTGCGGACCGACGGTCTGGGCATGGCGATCCATCTCCTGGCGCCGCCGTTGATGGCCTTGGGGATTTCATTCTGGATCTGGCGCAGTCAGCGCCTGGCCGGCGACTAGCCCATTTGAGCAAAGTGGCGGCGATCACCGCATCATGCAAAGCGTCTTGCCAGCCAAGATGCGCATAAAAAGCCCCGCCGTCGAAACAGCGGGGCTTTGGGTCCAACCGGATTTGGGGAGGGGCATTCAATCCGGCTGTGACTAAAAGCTAGCGCAGCGCCGATGAACCCAACATGAATTACAATGCCGAAATGTTAGCGGCGCCGGCCTAAAGCCAGTTGCGCCAGAGAAATGAGGTCACCTCGACCAGCTCCAGCAGCCGCTGGCCGAGCGGGCGGCGGCGCCACGCCTCGCGGTCGATCTGTTTCGCCTGCGACAGGTCGTGATCGAACATGCGCTCGAACTCGGCGGCCGTGTCGCTGCCCAGCACGACCGCGTCCACCTCGTCATTGAACACCACGCTGCGCGGATCGAAATTGGAGGAACCGATGGCCGTCCAGACACCGTCGATCGAGGCGCTTTTGGAATGCAACACTTCATTCTGCACTTCGTAGATTTTGACCCCGGCCTCCATCAGATAACCGTAATGCGAACGGCCCACCGCCAGCGCCATCTTGGAATCGCTGTCGCTGGGCAAAAGCAGCCGCACATCGACCCCGCGCCGGGCGGCGGCGATAAGATCCTGCTCTTCCTGATCGGTGGGCACGAAATAGGCCGCGCTCAACCAGACATTCTTTTCGGCGTTGCGGATGGCCGACAGCAGCGTGACATAGAAGCGCGGCACCTTTTCGTCCGGGCTGGAACCCACGATGCGCATCACCTCGCCGCCCTTTGGCGCGATCGCGGGAAAATACTGCGCACGGTCGAGCGCCGGGCCTTTTTGTTGCTGCCAATGCGCAAAGAACAGGTCTTGCAGCTGCGACACCACCGGGCCTTCGATCTCCAGATCGGTATCGCGCCAATAAGGCGCCGTTTTTCCACCGGCGCCGCCGGAACCGGCGAGAGACTGGTAGCTGGTGCTGAGATTGATGCCGCCCACGATCGCCGTCTCGCCGTCCACCACCAGGATCTTGCGATGGTCGCGGAAATTGAACGTCACCGGATTGAGCGGATTGAATTCCACGATCTGGATGCCGGCGTCCCGCAGCCGGCGGAAGAAATCGGGCGGCGTGCTGCCCGAGCCGAAACTGTCATAGATGATATTCACCACCACGCCCTGCCGGCGCTTGGAAATCAGGAGATCGGAGAGATGAACGCCATCCGACTCCACATCCTCCAGAATATAATATTCCAGGTTGATGCTGGTCTTGGCCCCGCGCATGGCGGCGAACATGGCGGCAAAGGTCGCGCGGCCATCGATGAGAATATGGGTGGCATTGCCCGCCACCAGCGGTGTTTCCGCCACCGCCTGCTCAATTGCGGTATGGCGCTTGAGGATGCCGGCATTGCCTGGCTCCCGCGCAATCCTGTCCAGCAGGGCCCGGCTTTGCTCGGCGGTCAGCGGGCCGCGCGCGCTCTCGATATGGGCTGGCTCCGGCGCCGGCGTGTCGTTCACCTTGGGCACTGCGCCGCAGGCTGCCAAGAATATGCAGCCCGCCGTCACGATCGGTTTTCGCATGCCCTGCCTTTGCGATTCTGCCTGGCGGAAATGCCACAGCCGCGGCAAGGTTCCGGAGCGGTGGGCAGGAGCAAAATGCGCGGTGGAAGAATGGTACAGTTGGGTGGGGTCCGACGGCGCAGCCGAAGGACGGGTCGCGCGCTCAGCGCGACCCTCGGGCACGCGGCACACTTGCGCTGAAATTTGTTGAGGGTGGTACAGTTGGGTGGGTTCGAACCACCGACCTCCGGATCCACAATCCGGCGCTCTAACCAACTGAGCTACAACTGCACATACGACCTTGCGGCCATTCCAAACATCCGAGCCCTTGTCCGGCGCTCTCCCCGGGACGCGCTTGGCTGCGCGCCCGTCCTCGGGCAAAGCCCTCGGACCCAACTGAGCTACAACTGCATGCTGGTCCTTTGGCCAAGGACCGGCGTTCTATGGTCGCTTCATAGCAAAAGCAAGGCCTTAGCGCTTTGAATACCCCAAACTTTGCCTGGTGGGGCGACAAGGCTGGCAAGTGCTTGATTGTCGGGCTTTCCCACGGGACCAGGAACAGCCCCCCGGGGGTCGCGCTTGGCCGCGCGACCCGTCCTCGCTTACGCTCGGACCCCACCCAACTGTACCACCATCCCGTCGGTGCCCGTTCGGCAAGCGACGAAATGATCCTGTAAGTTTCAACCCGGTCCGCTAGTCTTTACAGATGAATCTGCGGCGTCGCGTACTTCTCGCCCTGGCCGTCCTGCTCATCGCGGCAGTGGCCGCGCTTTTCTTCCTCACCCGGCCCCCGCCCGTGCTCACGGTAATGACCTGGCCCGGCATCTATGGCCGCGCCCAGACCAATGCCCAGATGCATCCCTATGGCGCCACCCGCAATGTGGATGTGCGGCCGGCCTTCTGGGACGGCGATCTGGCCGATGTGCGCGCCATGGTGGAGAAGCGCCAGTTCAAGGCCGATGTGATCGATTTCGAACTCCCCAAGGCGGTCGAAGCCTGCAAGGACGGCCTGCTGGAAAAGATCAGCCCCGCCAGCCTGCCCACCGGCGCCGACGGCGTGCCGGCCGGCCGCGATTTTGTGGCCGGCGCAATCGGCCCCTGCTGGGTGGGCAGCCAGGTCTATTCCCAGGTCATCGCGGTCTCGCCAAAGTTGAAAAAGAAACCCGCCACCCTGGCGGACTTCTTCGATACCAAAAAATTTCGCGGCCGCCGGGCGCTGAGCCGCGCCTCGGCCAAGTTCAACCTGGAAATGGCGCTGTTGGCCGACGGCGTGGCGCCGGGCGATGTCTACAAGACACTGGAAACACCCGACGGCCTGGATCGCGCCTTCGCCAAGCTGAAAACCCTGCATCCGATCTGGGCCCATGACAGTGTGGGCGCCCTGGAATGGCTGAAGGACGGCCGGGCCGTGATGGTGACGGCGTTGAACGGCGACATCGCCAATCTGAAAGACTATGCGCCCGACATGGTGTGGGACCATCAGCTCTACGAGATGGACGCGTTCGGCATTCCGCTCGGCGATCCCAACAAGAACCGGGCGATGGATTACATCGCCTTTGCCACGGGCAGCGCGCCTTTGGCGGGCATGGCGGGCTGGGTGCCCTACGGCCCGGCGCGGCGCTCGTCCCTGCCGCTGGTCAAGCCCAATCCGGAAACCGGACAGTCCATGACGGCGGCGCTGCCGACCGCCCCACAGAATTTCAAACAGGCGTTTGCGATCGATGACGGCTGGTGGCTGGCACATGGCGCCGCCATCGCGCCGCGCTGGCAGGAGTTCGTCTCCCAATGATCGCTTACACCCTTCGCCGGCTGCTGGGCGCTATTCCCACCCTGTTCGTGATCGTCACCCTCGCCTTCTTCATGATGCGGGCGGCGCCGGGCGGACCTTTCGACACCCAGCGCAAGCTGACCCCGGAAGTCGAGCGCAACATCAAGGCGGCCTATGACCTCGACAAGCCGTTGGTCCAGCAATATTTGATCTATCTGGGCAAGGTGGCGCATGGCGATCTGGGTCCCTCTTACAAGAACAAGGATTTCACCGTGGTGCAGCTGATCGGCACCGGCCTGCCGGTGAGCGCGCGGCTGGGTCTTTGCGCCATGGCGCTGGCGCTGCTGCTGGGCACGGCATTGGGGGCGGCCGCGGCACTGAAACAGAACCGGTGGGAAGATTATTCGGTGATGGCCCTGGCGATGCTCGGCATCACCATTCCCACCTTCGTCACCGCCCCCATCCTGACCTTGCTGCTGGGCATCTATACCGGGTGGCTGCCGGTAGGCGGCTGGAATGGCGGCGCGCTGGCCAACATGGTCCTGCCGGTCGCGGTGCTGGCCTTGCCGCAAACGGCCATCGTGGCGCGGCTGATGCGCGGCTCGATGATCGAAGTGCTGCGCGCCAATTATATCCGCACCGCCCGCGCCAAGGGCCTGCCCACCCATCGCATCGTGCTGGGCCATGCGCTCAGGGCCGCGGCCTTGCCGCTGGTGAGCTATCTGGGGCCGGCGCTGGCGGCGGTGCTGACCGGTTCGCTGATCGTGGAGAATATCTTCGGGCTTCCCGGCATCGGGCGCTATTTCGTGCAGGGCGCGCTCAACCGCGATTACACCCTCGTGCTCGGCGTGGTGATCTGCTACGCGGCATTGATTATTTTTCTGAACTTCCTCACGGACATTGCATACGGCCTGCTCGATCCGCGGGTCCGCATGTCATGATCGCGACCGGCCAGACGCTTAAATCCAGCAAAGGCGAGATCAAAGGCCGCAGCCTGTGGGTCGATGCGCGCCATCGCCTGATGCGAAACCGCGCCGCCGTCGCCAGCATGATCGTCCTGGGTCTGGTTGCGGGCCTCGCCATTCTGGCGCCCCTGCTGTCGCCTTTCGCTTATGACGAAGTCAATTACGACATCATCGCCTGCGCCCCCGGCTGGTGGCCGGTTCAGGCGGCCTGCACCGCCCCCGGCCATATCTTCGGCACCGACGCGGTGGGACGCGACCTGTTCGAGCGCGTGCTGTTTGGGGCGCGGGTGTCGCTGGCGGTGGGTCTGGTGGCAACCCTGGTATCGCTGATCATCGGGGTGCTTTATGGCGCCATCGCCGGTTATGCCGGCGGACGGCTCGACGGGCTGATGATGCGCATCGTCGATGTGCTCTATTCCCTGCCCTTCATCTTCTTCGTCATCATCCTGATGGTGATGTTCGATCGCAACTTCATCCTGTTGTTCGTGGCCATCGGCGCGGTGGAATGGCTGACCATGGCGCGGATCGTGCGCGGCCAGACCCTTTCCATCAAGCAGAAGGAATTCATCGAGGCGGCGCGCGCCGCGGGCGTGGGACCCATGGGCATCATCCTGCGCCATGTCATTCCCAATGTGGTGGGGCCGGTGATGGTCTATGTCACTCTGACGGTGCCGGGCGTGATCCTGACCGAAAGCTTCCTGTCCTTTCTGGGGTTGGGCATTCAGGAGCCGCTGACCAGCTGGGGCGTGCTGATCTCCGACGGCGCCGACCAGATGGAGACCGCGCCCTGGATGCTACTGTTTCCGGCCCTGTTCATGGCGGTGACCCTGTTCTGCTTCAACTTCATCGGCGACGGGTTGCGCGACGCCCTGGATCCCAAGGACCGATGAAACCGTTGCTGGAAATCACCGATCTCGATGTGCGCTTCGCCACCGCCGATGGCGAGGTCGAAGCGGTGAAAGATGCCTGCCTGGTGATTGATGAAGGTGAGTGCCTGGGTGTGGTCGGGGAATCCGGATCGGGCAAGAGCCAGCTTTTCCTGGCCGCCTTCGGCCTCATCGCCGCCAATGGCAAGGTCACCGGCAGCGTCAAATATCGCGGCGAGGAAATCCTGGGTGCCCCGCCCAAACGGCTGAATGCCTTGCGTGGCGGCGCCGTCACCATGATCTTCCAGGATCCGCTGACCTCGCTCACCCCGCACATGCGTATCGGCGACCAGATCATCGAGGCGCTGATGCTGCACCGGAACGTGTCGCGGGCAGAGGCGCGCCAACGCGCGCGCGAGATGCTGGACTATGTGCGCATCCCCGAAAGCGCGCGGCGCTTGCGGCAATATCCCCATGAGCTGTCCGGCGGCATGCGCCAGCGGGTTATGATCGCCATGGCCACCATCACCGGGCCCGACCTGATCATTGCCGACGAGCCCACCACCGCGCTGGACGTGACGGTGCAGGCGCAAATCTTGGAAATCCTGCGCGCGCTCAAGACCGACAAGAGAACCGCCATCGCCATGATCAGCCACGACATGGGCGTGATCGCGGGCCTGGCCGATCGGGTGCAGGTGATGCGCCATGGAAGAATCGTGGAATGCGGCGGTGCCGACGACATCTTTTATGCGCCCAAGAACGACTATACCCGCGCCCTGTTGGCGGCGATCCCCAAGGCCGATGAGCCCCCGCCGCCGCCGACCGCGGTGGGAGCGCCGCTTCTGTCGGTGGACGATCTGAAAGTGACCTTCCCGGTCAAAAGCGGCCTGTTCGGCAAACCGCAAATGCTGCGGGCGGTGGATGGTGTCAGCTTCACCCTGCATCAGGGCGAGACCCTGGGCGTGGTGGGCGAATCCGGGTGCGGCAAGTCCACCCTCGCGCGCGCGGTGCTGAAACTCGCGGCCAAGACGGCGGGCCGGGTGGTGTGGCTGGGCCGCGACCTGGACGCGGTCACCCATGCCGACCTGCGCGCCTTGCGCGAAGATTTCCAGATCGTGTTCCAGGATCCACTGGCATCGCTGGACCCGCGCATGCCCATCGGCCACTCCATCGCCGAGCCGCTCAAGGCGCTGCAACCGGGTCTTTCGCGCGAAAGCGTGCGCGAGAAGGTGCGCGCGATGATGGTCCGGGTCGGGCTCGATCCCTTGTGGATCAACCGCTATCCCCATGAATTCTCCGGTGGCCAGAATCAGCGCGTGGGCCTGGCCCGCGCTATGATCGTAGGCCCCAAAATGCTGGTCTGCGACGAGGCGGTCAGCGCGCTGGACGTCACCATCCAGGCCCAGATCGTGGAGCTGATCCAAGGCCTGCAGGCCGAGACCGGCCTCTCCCTGATCTTCATCAGCCACGATCTGTCGGTGGTGCGCCGCCTGTCACATCGCGTGATGGTTCTTTATCTGGGGCGGGTGGTGGAACTGGCGCCCGCCGCGATGCTCTATGACGATCCGCGCCATCCTTATACCCGCGCCCTGTTGTCGGCGGTCTTGTCGCCCGACCCGAGGCGCGAGCGGGCCCGCAAGCGCGAGCTTCTGACCGGAGACCTGCCCTCGCCATTGGACCCCAAGGCCCAGCTGACCTTCCTGAAATCCCGGCTGGATACGCCGGATTACCGGCCCAAACTGGAAGAAGTCGCGCCACGACATTTTGTGGCCGAACACGACTAGCCTCCCCTAACCGGGAGCCCCGAACCATGCTATAAAGCAGCATGCGCCGCCGTTCAGGAGCGGCGCGCAAAACAGTTCAGGAACGGAGACGCCATAAACAATCTGGGAGGCAAACAGTGACAAATCTACAGGAATTCCACCATGCCGAAGACATGCCGGACAAAAAGTCCCGCACCATGGTGGCGATTATCATAGCGCTCGTGATGGCCGGCTTCGCTGTCTATGTCTATGAATCCGGAATGTGGAATCCACAGCCCAACCAGCCCGTCGCGGACACACAGCTTCCTGCGCATTGAATAAGGCCGCCCCCGACCGGGGCGGCTTTTTTACTTCACGCGCGTCACCTTGTGATGATGGCTTTCATCGCCCATCACCAGGTTGAAGGAATGCAGCGCGCCCTGCGTGATGGTCACCCGCATGCTGGATGCGGGTTCGTTCCAGCTTACCGGAGATTTGGCCGCGTCTTCCTCGGTCTGCTTCCACACCTGCCCGTCCGGCAAGGTGACGACAAAGCCCTTGGCGGTCACCTGATAGGACTGGACAGGCGTGTTATTGACCACATCCGAGCCCCCGAACACATCGAAGATGCCCGACCGCTTGGGCGGTGGCGGCGGACCGGTGCGGGCCACCGCACGGGTCACGGTGGCTGGCAGCGGCACCGCGGTAGCCGGCGCGGAAGACGGCTGTGAGGTCTGCTGCAACAGCTTGAGCTGCGATTGGGGCGCCGGCGACAGGCCGAGCCAGGCGCGCATGGGCTGGGCGGCGCCATAATAGCAATCCAGCCACTGGCGATCGTCGGTCAGCGCGGCGCAACGGGTCATGGCATTGACCACGTCCTCGCGCGCATCCGCCAGAACCGGCAATGGCGCCAGCGCGCAAGCCGCGACCACCGCCGCCAAAATCACCTTGTGCATCTCATCCCCCAAGAAACCATTGAACAGCCTGCCATAAACACCGCAAATGGCTGCCGGATCATCGTAGAAGGTCTTGATGGCTTCGGGCAAGGCATGGAACCGGCGTCTGGCGCTGGCGGGCGGCGTCGCGCTGGCGGCAGGCACGGCGATGCTGCTGCATGGCCGATCGAAAAGCCGTCACAACTTTGCCGGGCCCGACACATTGCTCCGCG
>Ga0209233_1000873_pt1 | contig 13269 bp, 15 predicted proteins | sample AraplaCL_Cvi_mCL_FD_184269 | JGI IMG/M metagenome (GOLD analysis project Ga0209233, IMG submission 184269) | Arabidopsis root microbial communities from the University of North Carolina, USA - plate scrape CL_Cvi_mCL (SPAdes) (version 2) | ecosystem: Host-associated > Plants > Roots > Endosphere...
CGCGAGGCCGAGGCGCTGGCCGAATTCAGCGCCAAGCCGGGCATCGTGCTCTCGACCGGCGGCGGTGCGGTGCTCGCGGCCGAAAATCGTCAGCTTCTGCGCGAACGCGGCTATGTCGTGTATCTGGAGACCACGGTCGAACAGCAATTGAAGCGCCTCGCCCACGACCGCAAGCGCCCGCTGCTTGCTGCACCGGATCGGCGCGAGCGCCTGATCCGTCTCTCCGCCGAACGCGAACCGCTGTATCGCGAAACTGCCGACCTCATCGTGCCGACCGGGCTCAACGCAAACAGCGGCGCGGTCGCGAGACGACTCGTCGATGAACTGAAAATCCGCTGGCAGCGCAGCGCGCCGCCGTCACCTTCCGAACACGCCGCATGAAATCCAACTTGCCTCCCGTTCCGGCCACCGAACTTGCGGTCGAACTCGGCGCGCGCAGCTACCCGATCGCGATCGGCGCCGGCCTGGTCGATGATGCCGCGCGGTTCGCGCAGACGATCCGCGGCCGGCACGCGCTGATCGTCAGCAACGACGTCGTCGCACCGCTCTATCTCGACCGCATCAAAGCGGCGATTCGCGCCGGCAACGAAAAAATGCAGATTTCCCATTTAATGCTCGCGGACGGCGAAGCGCACAAAACGCTCGCCTCGGTGGCGCAGGTGTTCGACGCGCTCGCCGAAATGAAAGCCAACCGTGATGCGACCATCGTTGCCCTCGGCGGCGGCGTGATCGGCGATCTCGCCGGCTTCGCCGCGGCCTGCTGGATGCGCGGCATCCCGTTCGTTCAGGTGCCGACCACGCTGCTGGCGATGGTCGATTCCTCGGTCGGCGGCAAGACCGCGGTCGATCTGCCGCAGGGCAAGAACCTCGTCGGAGCTTTCCATCAGCCGCGTGCGGTGATCATCGACACGGGCACTCTGGCGACGCTGCCGCTGCGTGAACTGCGCTCCGGCTTCGCCGAGGTGATCAAGTACGGCGCGCTCGGCGACGCCGAGTTCTTCGCCTGGCTCGAACGCCATGCCGAGGTGCTGCTCGCCCGCGATGCCGGACCGCTCGCCGCGACGATCGCGCACTGCTGCCGGCAAAAAGCCGGCATCGTCGCGCGCGACGAAACCGAGCAGGGTGAACGCGCGCTGCTCAATCTCGGCCATACCTTCGGTCACGCGATCGAAACCGCGATGGGCTACGGCAGCCTGCTGCACGGCGAAGCCGTCGCGGTCGGGATGGTGCTTGCCGCGCGCTTGTCGGCGAATCTCGCTCGTGCGCCCGCGGCGGACACTGAGCGATTGATCGCCGTGCTCGACCGTTTCGGTCTGCCGACGGCGATTCCATCGGGGCTCGATCCGGATCGACTTATCGGGCTGATGCAGCTCGACAAGAAGAATCTTTCCGGCAGCCTGCGCCTGATCCTCTGGCGCGGCATCGGGCAAGCCGACATCGTGCCGGATGTCGATGTTGCGGCGATTCGCGCGGTGCTCTCGTAGAGTTCGCTTTTTTCGGTCCGCATTCTGGCGGAAGCCGGAATCCAGCTTTTGCTTGTTTTGGTTATTTAAGAGCCAAAGCTTCCACTCGTCCTTTGGACGAGCGGCCTACTTTCTTTGCTCGTGCAAAGAAAGTAGGCAAAGAAACACGCCCCAGCGCATTGCGCCCGACGCGCATCGTGCGCGTCGGGTCCGCGTCAGCGGCCGGGTTCCGCTGACTGCACATCCCTGTGCAGCAGCGGAATGCGCGCGATCCCTCGCGCGCACCCTACGGGCCTTTTCGTCCGCAGCCGCCGCAATGCCATGGGGCCCCGGGAAGAGCCAGAGCGCGCGCGTCCTGCGCGCAGAAGCGATAGGCGAAAGGCGAAAGGCGAAGGCAGAAGCAAAGCAGCTTTTGCTCTTGTCGTTGCTCTTGATCCTGGGCCCCGTCAGCCGCGGCGAGGGCAGGCCGGAATCGCCCGACAGGGTCGCGCGCAGGGATGCGCGCGAGTTCGCGAATGGGCAGGATGCCCATCGAGCGAACCCCGGTCTGACCTCGCGAACTGCCGCAGGCAGCGCGGCTCCCGGGGTGCATTTCTTTTGGTTACTTTTCTTTGTGCAAGCAAAGAAAAGTGACCCGCTCGCACGGATGCGAGCGGAAAAACGAAGGGACGCGCGCTCCCGCAAGATCAAGAGCAAAGACACTGGATTCCGGCTTGACCAGCCATTCGGCTGTTGAAAGCCGCCGGAATGACGAGCGGGAGCAAAGCAAGAACTGGATGACCAGCCTTCGGCTGTTGAAAGCCCCGCCTTCGCGGGAATGACAAGCGAAAAGCACAGCGACGCTACAGCCGCGCAGCAAGATCCGCCAACGGCGCGACGACAAGCAGTCGCACCAGAATGAGCGCAACCGAGGCGATCAGAAACGAAAAATCCATCCCCGCGACCGGCGGCACCAGGCGACGGAATGGCCGCACGATCGGCTCGGTGAGCAGCACGAGCACCTGCGCGTTCGGGTGATGGCGGTCATTGGTGAAGAAACTCAACACGGCGCGGATCAGCAGCGCCCAGAAGGCAATCCAGACGGCGATGCTCAACACGCTGACGAGCGCCCCGAGCGGCCAGCCAAGCGGCCCGTAGCGCAAGCCAGCGACGCTGGCGAGCAGGATCAATTCGATCAGCGCGAGCGCGAAGGCGACGACGAGCGAGGCTGTATCGACCTTCCCCACGCGCGGCAGAAGCCCGCGGATCGGCGTGATGACCGGATTGGTCAGTTTGTAGACGAACTGACAGATCGGATCGTAGAACCGCGCGTTGACCGCGATCAGCATCGCGCGGACGAGGAATACGCCGATCAGGAAATCGAAGATCGTCTGGATCAGGAACGCCGCGGCGTTAGCGAGATAGGGCATGGAGACTCAGTCGCCCATTTGTGCGGAAAGTTCCTGCCCGCGTTTCGTTGCCGCGGCGACGGCGCGGGCGATGATGCTGCGCAGGTCGTTCGCTTCGAAGCTTTCGACCGCAGCCTGGGTCGTGCCGTTCGGCGAGGTGACGCGCTGGCGCAGCACGGCGGGAGCCTCGCCTTCTTCGCGCAGCATGCGCCCGGCGCCGAGGCAGGTTTGCGTCACCAGTGCGCGTGCGATGTCGCGCGGCAGGCCTTGCGCAACGGCCGCGTCCTCGAGCGCTTCGACGAGCAAAAAGAAATACGCGGGCCCGGAGCCCGACAGCGCGGTGACGGTGTCCATCAACGCTTCGTCGTCGATCCACACGGCGAGTCCGGCGGCTTCGAGAATGCTTTGCGCGAGCTGGCGCTGCGCCGCGTCGGTATGCGAGTTGGCGACGAGTGCGGCCGCACCGGCGCCGATCAGGGCCGGCGTGTTCGGCACTGTGCGCACGATCGCCAAGTCGTCGCCGAGCCACGCCGCGATCTGGTCGATGCGAATGCCCGCGGCGATCGACACGATCACCGGCTTGCGCGCTTTCGCGGTATTACGCAGCGAGGCGCACACCGTCTTCATCACTTGCGGTTTCACCGCGAGCACGATCGCGTCGGCGTCGCGCGCCGCCTCGGTGCCGCTGGTGTGCGCTGCGATACCGAAATCGCGGACGAGTGCGTCGCGCAAATCCGCGTTCGGTTCAGCGACCGCGATGTGCGAACCGGGCACGCCCGCGCGCGCGAGGCCGCCGATGAGACTGCGTGCCATGTTGCCGCCGCCGATGAGAGCGATACGAGAGGTCGGGACGCTCATGGCGTGGCCAATGCGCTGGAGACGACGATGATCTCGACGCGCCGGTTCTGCGCGCGGCCTTCCGGCGTGCCGTTGTCCGCCGCAGGATGATCGGGGCCGAGGCCTTTGCGCGCGACGTCTTTTGCGGCAAAGCCGTCGGCGACGAAGGCGTCGGCGACGACGTCCGCGCGGCGTTGCGACAGGTTGATGTTGTAATCGTGTGCGCCGACATTGTCGGTATGGCCTTCCACGCGTAGCTGGCGGATGTCGACGTTGAGCAGCTCATGCGCGAAATCGGCGATGGTCTTGCGGAATTCAGGCTTGAGATCGTCCTTGTTGAATTCGAACGAGATCCGGTCGGGCAGGATGAGCAGCCAGCCGTCCTCGATCTTCTTGAAGCCGAGTTTGCTCAGCGTCGCCGCCTGGCGTTGAGCCAGCGTCGGCTTGGGCGGTGCGGCCGCGCACCCGGCCAGCAAGGCGAGCGCGGTGAACAGAAACGTAAGCGCGACGGCGAACCGATAGCGCTCACGCGACGCGATGAAATTGGAACTGCATTGCATATCTGACACCTATGAAATCTCGAGACGGGTTTTACATCGCGATCGATTCGGGTTGCGTTAGCCGGGCGCGTTCGTCGGCTCTTCTTCGATCGTCTGTGGGGATTGCCAGCGGGTGACCAGACCCTGCTGGTAGCGCCGGTTCTTGGCTGCATACATGGCCTGATCGGCCATGCGCACGAGTTCTTCCGTGTCGCGCGTCGAATCGGGATAAACGGCAACGCCGATGCTCGTGCTCGGATGGATGACGGTGCCGTCGTACTCCAGCGGGACTTCGAGTTCGGTGTGCAGGTCGGCGAGAATCTGCTGCACGTCGGCGTCTTCAGCGAGCGGCGAGAGCAGGACGACGAATTCGTCGCCGCCGATGCGCGTTACGGTCGTTTCCAGCGGACGCCAGGCGCGTAGGCGCGCGGCGATCTGGCTGAGCAATTCATCGCCGACGGTATGTCCAAGGTTGTCGTTGACCGACTTGAACGTGTCGATGTCGAGGTAGAACAGGCAGGCGCGCGTGTGGCTGCGATTGCAGGCTTCGATCGTTCGCTGCAGTGCCGGCTCGAACATCGCCCGGTTCGGCAAGCCCGTCAGTGCATCCACATAGGCCACGCGCCGCAGTGCGGCGTTACTCTGCGTCAGCAGGTGATCGCGCATGCTGATTTCTTCGAGCAGCACGTTGAACTCGCTGCGCAGGTCCTCGACCTCGGCGAGCGACGACGGCGGCGCGCGCTGGCTGAAGTCGCGATTCTCGATCAGCTGCTTGACGACGGCGCGCAGTTGCCAGATCGGCTGGGTGAAGCGTTGCGTATAGGAGCGCGCCAGCGCCAACGCGCAGAGCGCGACGAGCAGCGTGCCGAGCACGAAGCCGACAGACAGGCCGCTGAGCGTGCGCAGCATCGGCTCGCCGCCGCCTTCGAGCACGACGCTGCCGATGCGCCGGCCTTCGACGGTCACGTCCTGGGTCACGCGCTCGTTGCCGATCCAGTCGGCGAATTTGCCGATGCCGCCGTCTGCGCGCGAGTCGATGGTTGCAAGGACGATGTCGGAAGCATCGCGAATCTGGCCAAAGGCGATGCCTTCGGCCTTCGGGATCGATTGCAGGATCTCGGCGGCCGTTTTCATGTCGCGGAATTCGATCGCGCTGCGGCTTTCGCTCGCCGCGAAGCTGATCAGCGTCTGCAGATGGCGTTTGGTCTGCTCATGCAGGAAGTGGTAGCTGAGCAGGAAGGCGCCGGTGCCGACGATCAGCACCGCCAGCGCGGAAATTGACAGCAGGGCGCGGCTGATGTGCGCGGCCGAAGCGGTCGCCGGCAGGGTCTCGTGCATTGGCCGGCTCGCGGTCATGGCACGTCCTTGTCGGCCGTATGCGCCGAGCCGAGCGTCAGCAGGCGGGCGCTGACGCCGAGGGCGGCGTCGCGCATCGCGGAAATGTTCACTTCGAACTTTTGCCGGTCGGCCGGTAGGCGCTCGCCGAGGTGCAGGCAGATTTGCCCGCCGGCCGAGCAGAATCCCGCGCCGGACCCGATCGCAAGGATCGGCAGATGCCGCGTGCGCGCGAGCAGTTTGGCCGTCGTTACCGCGTCCGCCGCCGTGAGGTCGACAATCTGGCAATCGGCGAGCGGCGTATCCGCATCGATGCGGCGCACCTTGAACCCCTTGCCGCGCACGACGCGGTCGGAATAGGCGCGGTCCTGCTCGACCGGCAGGTCGCCGACGATGCAGACGTTCCAGGTTTCGAGGCGTTCCTCGTCCTGCCAGTGCACGTAACGGACGAAGGCGGCAATGTATTCCGCCGAACTGCTCAATCCGTCCGCGGGTGTTTGCGCATGGCCGACGAGCGGCAGGCAGAGCAGCCCTGCTCCCGCCAACCAGGACGCGATCTGGAGCAACCCGGCGCGAAGTGGCAACACGCGTGTCATCGTCGGAAAGTAAGCCTGCTGTTTGCTCGCAACAATATGTTCGGCGAGGCAGCCGGCTTGCCTTTTGCCCCAAGAAACTGTGACGCAGTATACCAAATAGCCATCAGTTGCGCGGTCCGAACAGGGCCGAGCCGATGCGGACGAGGGTCGCGCCCTGGGCGATCGCCGCCTCGAAATCCTCCGACATGCCCATCGATAGCGTATCGATGCCGGGGTGGCTGCGCCGCAGATCCTCGAACAGGCCGCGCATGCGGGCGAAGGTGGCCTCGCGCCGGCGCAGGTCGGGATCGGGGGCGGGAATCGTCATCAATCCGCGCAAAGCCAGCCGCGGCGCTGCGCCTATCGCCTCGGCCAGGGCGCCGATTTCGTCCGGTGCGCAGCCCGATTTGCTCGCCTCGTCGTCGATGTTGACCTGAATTAGCACCTGCAGCGGCGCCATGACGGCTGGGCGTTGGCGGTCGAGCGCGGCGACGAGCTTGACCCGGTCGAGCGTCTGCAGCCAGTGGAAATGCATGGCGACATCGCGCGCCTTGTTCGACTGCAGCGGGCCGATCGCATGCCATTCGAGGTCGAGGTCGGCGAGTTCGCGCTGCTTGGCCAGCGCCTCTTGCACATAGTTTTCGCCAAAGGCGTGCTGGCCGAGGTCGGCGAGCTCGCGCACGGTGTCGGCTGGTTTGGTCTTGCTGACCGCAAGCAGGGTGACCGCGTGCCCGGCGCGTTGTGCGGCGATGGCTATCCGTTCGCGCACGGCCAGGTAATTTGCCTTCGAATCCATGAATCACGCACACATCGTTGTCTGTCCCGCACGTTATACTTCCTGCAACCACTACGGCAAGCATCGCGGGGGAAGGGCGTGGATATAGCGGAACTTCTGGCGTTCTCGATCAAGAACAAGGCCTCCGACTTGCATCTCTCCGCAGGTTTGCCGCCGATGATCCGTGTCGACGGCGACGTGCGCCGCATCAACATGCCGGCGCTCGAGCACAAGCAGGTGCATTCGCTCGTCTACGACATCATGTCGGACAAGCAGCGCCGCGATTACGAGGAATTCCTCGAAATCGACTTCTCGTTCGAAATCGCCGGCCTCGCGCGCTTCCGCGTCAACGCGTTCAACCAGAACCGCGGTGCGGGCGCGGTGTTCCGTACGATTCCCTCCGAGGTGCTCACCCTCGACGACCTCGGCGCGCCGAAGATTTTCAAGGAATTGATCAACCAGCCTGTCGGCCTGATCCTCGTCACCGGCCCGACCGGCTCGGGCAAGTCGACCACGCTCGCGGCGATGGTCGATCACATCAACAAGAACGAGTACGGCCACATCCTCACGATCGAGGACCCGATCGAATTCGTGCACACCGCGAACAAGTGCCTGATCAACCAGCGCGAAGTGCACCGCGACACGCACGGCTTCAATGAGGCGCTGCGCTCGGCGCTGCGCGAAGATCCGGACTACGTCCTCGTTGGCGAGTTGCGTGACCTGGAAACGATCCGTCTCGCCCTGACCGCTGCGGAAACCGGTCACCTCGTGTTCGGCACGCTGCACACCTCGAGCGCGGCGAAGACGGTCGACCGTATCATCGACGTGTTCCCGGCCGGCGAAAAGCCGATGGTGCGTTCGATGCTGTCCGAGTCGCTGCGCGCGGTCATCTCGCAGTCGCTGCTGAAGAAGGTCGGCGGTGGGCGTATCGCGGTGCACGAAATCATGGTTGGCATCCCCGCGATCCGCAACCTGATCCGCGAGGACAAAGTCGCGCAGATGTATTCGACGATCCAGACCGGCAGCCAGTTCGGCATGCAGACCCTCGACCAGTGCCTGCAGGATGTGGTCAAGCGCGGTCAGGTCACGCGCCAGGAAGCGTCGATCTACGCCAAGAACAAAGACGTGTTCAAGTGATCGTCGTATCCTTAACGAACGCCTGACTCCGAGAATCGCCATGAGCCCAGCTGATTTCAACTCCTACCTCAAGCTGATGGTGCACAAGAAGGCGTCCGACTTGTTCATCACGGCCGGCCTGCCACCTTCGATCAAGATCGCCGGACGCATCGGGCCGATCACCAAGGAAGCGCTGACTGCGCAGCAGTCGCGCGATTTGGTGCTCAGCGTGATGACGCCCTCGCAGCGCGAAGAGTTCGAAAAGACCCACGAATGCCAGTTCGCGATCTCGCTCGCCGGCGTCGGCCGCTTCCGCGTGAGCTGCTTCTACCAGCGTAGCCACGTCGGCATGGTCCTGCGCCGTATCGAAGGCAAGATTCCGACGACCGAAGAACTCAACCTGCCGCCGATCATCAAGCAGCTGGCGATGACCAAGCGCGGCATCATCATCTTCGTCGGTGCGACCGGTACCGGTAAGTCGACCTCGCTCGCGTCGATGATCGGCTACCGCAACCAGAACTCGACCGGCCACATCATCACGATCGAGGACCCGATCGAGTACGTGCACAGCCACGCCGGCTGCATTGTTACCCAGCGCGAGATTGGCATCGACACCGACTCGTGGGAAAACGCGCTGAAGAACACTCTGCGCCAGGCGCCCGACGTGATCATGATCGGCGAGGTGCGCACACGCGAGACGATGGAGCACGCGATCGCGTTCTCCGAAACCGGTCACCTCTGTCTGTGCACGCTGCACGCGAACAACGCCAACCAGGCGATGGATCGCATCATCAACTTCTTCCCCGAGGATCGCCGCAGTCAGCTGTTCATGGATCTCTCGCTCAACCTCAAGGGCGTGGTCGCGCAGCAGCTCATTCCGACGCCCGACGGCAAGGGGCGCCGCGTTGCGATCGAAGTCATGCTCGGCACGCCGCTGATTTCGGACTACATCCGCAAGGGCGAAGTGCACAAGCTCAAGGATGTGATGAAGGACTCGACCAACCTCGGCATGTGCACATTCGATCAGAGTCTCGTCGCGCTGTACCACGCGGGCGAAATCTCTTACGAAGACGCACTGCGTTACGCCGACTCGGCCAACGAAGTGCGCCTGAAGATCAAGCTTGCCCAGGGCGGCGATGCCGCGTCGCTGGCGCAAGGGCTGGGCGACGTGGACCTGGTCGAGGACGAGACCAAGCGCGGCGGATACGTGTTCCGCGGATAGAGTTTTCCGGTTGGAAACCCTTTCCTGCCGTCATTCCCGCTTTCGCGGGAATGACGGCCCTTATTAGGTGACCGTCCGCCGCAAACGGCGGAAGCAGCGCGAGCGCACGAGCGCCGCGACGCCGACCACGCTGAAGAAGAAACCGAACGCAAGCAGTGTGGCGAACACCTGTTTCCACAACCCGCCGCCGACGCCCGTCGCCGTACGAAAACCCCAGCGCATCGCTTGAATGCTCGCGAACGCCGCGAGCGCGAGCACGGCGATGTCCGCAATCCAGCGCAGCGCGCTGCGCGGCGTACGCGGATAAAGGCAATACAGCGCGCCGACGATGCAGAACGCCGGCAGGAATAGGATGAAGGCGAGGTCGGTCTGGATAGCGTGCGGCATGCGCGGCTCCGTCAATCGAGAACGATGCCGTGCATCGCCTCGACATCTGCGGGAGTCAGGTACGAGCGTTGGCCGCCGAAAGTCTCACGCACGTAGTTCGTCACCGCGGCGATCTCTGCGGGGCTCAGCTGCTGCACGAACGGCGGCATCGAATACGGCTGCGGATTATGCGCCATTGCCGCCGGAAAGCCGCCGTACAGCACCATGCGCACCGCGTTGATCGGATCGGGCGCGACCGTCGCGACCGCATCGCGCAGCGCCGGATACTGTCCGTTCTTGCCCTCGCCGTCGTTGCCGTGGCAATCGGCGCAGTGGTGTTTGTAGATGTCGGCACCGTTGCCCATGACGGTTTGGCGCGGCGCTTCCGGTAGCAAGGTGAATTCCGTATCGCGCCTCGGCCGCGCCGGCACCTTCTTCAGATAGCTTGCCATCGCAAGCGCATCGTCCTCGCTGAGCGCCTGCAGACTACGGTAGACGACCTCGGCCATCGGCCCATACGCGGCGCCCGCATCGCTGGCGCCCGAACGTAGATAGCCCGCGAGTTGTTCGACCGAATAACGCCGCAGTTGTTTGGCATCGAGCGGCGGCGCATACCAACCGCTGCCCGGAATGCGTCCTCCGGCGAGATAGCCGCCGGTAGCGAGCGCGCCGCTCGGCTCGCGCGTGCTGTGGCACATCGCGCAGTGGCCGAGTCCGTCGACGAGGTAGCGCCCGCGATCGTCATTGGCGGCGGGCGCGGGCTCCGGCCGGTAATGCAGCATGCGCCACAACACCAGTGCGCTGCGCCAGCTCGCAGGGAAGTCGAGCCGGTTCGCCGGCGGCACGTTCGCGCTCGCGGGCAGGCTGCGCAGGTAAATGTAAATCGCGTCGATGTCCGCGTCGGCGAGCGTGGCGAAATGTTCGTAAGGAAACACCGGATACAACGGACCGCGTCGGCTGACGCCATGGCGCATCGCGTGCGCGAATTCGTCGACCGACCACGCGCCGATGCCGTGCTCGCGATCGGGCGTCAGGTTCGAGGAATAGATCATGCCGTAACCGCTGGCGAAGCCGCGCCCGCCGGCAAATGGCGTGCCGCTCGGTGCGGTGTGGCACGCCTGGCAATCGCCGATGCGCGCGAGATATTCGCCGCGCTTGAGCGTTTCCGCATCAGCGGCGACGACACGGCTGCTGTCTTTCGGAATGCGGTACGGCGCGAGGCCGCCCTGTTGTTCGAACAGAAAGAATCCGATCGCGAGCGCGGCGAGCAGAAACGGAACGGCGACGATGGCGGCGATGCGCAGCGCTTTCACTTCGCCGTCTCCGCATGCGGCAGCGATCCGCACGCCTTCGGCGGCACGAAGCTGCCGGCCGGCGAGGGGCGCAGACTATCGACGTTCGATTGCTGCGAGAGGTACACCGCGATCGCGCGGATATCGTCGGCGGCGATCTTGCCGGCGACGTCATGCATGCAGTCGGGCGGCGCGCCGTTGCGCACGCCTTCGCGCCATGCGCCGAACTGCGCGATCACGTAGTCGACCGGCAGACCGAGCAACGCAGGCACGCCCGGTTCGAGGCCGGCGAGATTCGCGCCGTGGCAAGCGCTGCACGCCGGCACGTCGTGCGCGGGATCGCCATGTTCGACGAGATTTTGCGCAACATGGCGGCGCTCGTCGGTCAGTTGCGCAGCGCCCGTGTCCGCGCTGCGTGTGCGTGGCGGCAGCGCGGCGTAGTAGTCGGCGATGCTTTGCAGGAACGCGTCGTCGGCGAAGCGCACGTACCACATCATTTGCGTGCTCACGCGGCGGCCGTCGCGAAAGCCGCGCAGTTGTTCGAGCAGATAGCCGGCCGGTTTGCCGGCGAGGTGCGGATAGTACTCGGCGCCTTGCACTCCCTCGCCTTGCTTGCCGTGGCAGGCCGCGCAGGCGGCGAGGTGTTCGCCGAAATCGGCAGCCGCTTCCGCGCGTGCATGCGGCGCCAGCGCGACGAGAAAAATCAGCAGGGCGAGTCGATACAGCATCGGGATTTTCTTGCCGATTCGGCAGATCAACCCGTCACACCGTGCGGCTGAATCCAGCCCATGGCGATGCACAGCATGACGAACAGAATCAGCGCCACCGACAAGCCGATGCGCCGCGTCAGCGCGCCGACCGTGCGGCCCGTGCCGCCGTTGTCGACCATCATGAAGTACAGCCCTGCGCCGAGGTTGTAGAGGATCGCGGCGAGCGTGGCGATGACAACGATTTTTCCGAACACGGTTCGATTCCTGTCTGCATTTTCGACACCACGCATTTTACTCGCGCGATGCAAATCCAGACCGATCAATGGCGGCGAAAATGGCCATATCGACCCCGCAACGGCGAGGCTTTTTGTCGCAGCCGTGTACAACTCGTCAAATTAAACCGCGGCGAGCGACGCTATGCGGGTGTGGCGGACGAGGTGCCGTCGGTTCGACCGATCGCATCGAGATGCGCGTGCAGCGACGAGGCTTCGAGCTTGTCGAACGGCAGCGCGATGAACGCGTCGATGCGATTCTTGAGGTAGCGGAACGCCGTGGCGAACGCCGTCAGCTGCTGCACGTGCGAGCCCTCGACCGCGGCGGGATCTTCAATGCCCCAATGCGCCTTCAGCGGATGTCCCGGCCAAATCGGACAGACCTCACCGGCAGCGTTGTCGCAGACGGTGAAAACGAAATCCATTGCCGGCGCGCCCGGCGCATCGAACTCGTCCCAACTCTTCGAGCGCAGACCCGCGGTCGGATAACCCAGGCGTTCGAGCGTCTCGATCGCGAGCGGATTGACCTCGCCCTTGGGCATGCTGCCTGCGGAGAACGCGCGAAAGCGGCCTGCGCCGTCCTTGCTGAGGATGCTCTCGGCAAGAATCGAGCGGGCCGAGTTGCCGGTGCACAGGAACAGGACATTGAAGATACGGTCGGTCATGGCGAGCTTTCGGAGGAGGGGGATACTGAAGGCGTGACCACGCGCGACGTGCGCAAGGCATGCGCCGCGGCGAGCACCAAGATACTGCCGATAAGTTGCGCGAGAATGAACCCGCTGACATCCGCCGGTCGAATGCCGGCGAAGGTACGTGTGAGCGCACGCGCGATCGTCACCGCGGGATTGGCAAACGACGTCGACGCGGTGAACCAATACGCCGCCGTGATGTAGGCGCCGACCAGCGCGGGGATTGCCTGCGAACGATGATGCAGCGCGAGCAGAATCGTCGAAAGCAATCCGGCCGTCGCGATCGCCTCGCTGACCCATTGGCCGATGCCGCTGCGCACCTTGATGCCCGTCTGCAGCAGCGGCAAATCGAACATGAGATGCGCCAGCCAGACTCCGATGATCGCCCCGGCCGTTTGCGCAACGACGTAGCCGATCGACTCGGCACCGGTGCGATCGCCGCGCCACCACATCGCGGCGGTGACGACCGGATTGAAATGCGCGCCCGACACCGGGCCGAGCAATGTGATCAATACGTACAACCCGACTCCCGTGGCGATGGCATTCGCCAACAGCGCGATCGCCGCGTTTCCTTGCGCCAGCTGCTCGCCCATGATGCCGGAGCCGACGACGATGGCGAGCAGCGCCGCCGTCCCGCCGAATTCGGCCAGCCAAGCGTGGCGAGTCGTCATGGTCGCACCGGGATGGTTG
>Ga0209233_1000874_pt1 | contig 13255 bp, 9 predicted proteins | sample AraplaCL_Cvi_mCL_FD_184269 | JGI IMG/M metagenome (GOLD analysis project Ga0209233, IMG submission 184269) | Arabidopsis root microbial communities from the University of North Carolina, USA - plate scrape CL_Cvi_mCL (SPAdes) (version 2) | ecosystem: Host-associated > Plants > Roots > Endosphere ...
CAGACCAAGCTGGTGCTGCCGCCGGTCAGCGGGCAGGGGCGTGCGCGTGATCAGGTCCTTGTCCTCGAAACCTTGGACGATGCGGCTGAGATAGCCGGGGTCGAGGCCGAGTTCGGCGCCGATCTCCTTGGCCGCGACGCTGCCACGATGCGCGAGCTCGTAGAGCACGCGCGCCTCGGACAGCGAGAATGGGCTTTGCATCAGATGTTGGTCGAGCACGCCGAGTTTTTTCGTGTAGAAGCGGTTGAAGGCACGGATAGCGGCGACGGGACTGTCGGCTTGAGAAACGGTCTGGGGACGATTGAGCATGGCACACCTCGATACTTGCCATTGTCAATCAATTAATTGACGGTGGCAAGTATCTTGTGAACGCTCAAATCATGACGATGCGGCTGCGCAAGAGGGTGCGGGAGCGGCCGAGCTGGCGCAGCAGTTGCGTCTCGGCGCGGCGGGCGTTCGGCTTGTAGCCGCCGACCTGTCGGTAATGATCGCGCGCGATCAAGAGGCCCTGGTCACCGAGCGGGCCGGCCAGCGCGCGCAGGATCGACCGCAGCCGGTCGCGGAAGCTCACCTCGGCATAGGGCGAGCGCGCATAGCGAAACACGCCGGCCCGTGGCCGTCCGCTCGCCGAAACGCTCTGGATGAATTGCGCAGTCTCGTCGATCCAGCCGGGATCGAGCACGGCCCCCGCGGGCAAGAACATCAGCCATGGTGCGCGCGCCTGCGCGGCGCCGGCTGCGAGCGCAGCCGCCTGCGAGCCGGCGAAACGAAGAAAGCCGCAGCCGGCAACGTCGGCGACCCGCTCGATCGCGCTGGTATCTGTAGCGCGATCGACCAGCAGCACCTCGGTGATGACGCCGGCGGCCGCGCCCGGCACCAAGGCGGACAATGTGGCGACCGCAGGCTGCTCGGCGCCTTCGGTCGGAATGATCACGCTCAACATGCAATCGGCATCGTCGGTTCAAAGCGTCCAATGCGGGATCAGGGCGCGCCACTGTTACCACTTTGTCACAATCAAAGCACCCCGCTGCACTGCGGAATTTTGCGGCAACTGGCTCTTGCCGCAGCGCTCGCGGTCAGTCTCCTGGCTCTCGAGGCGTGGTGCCGCCGGCGCTGTTGGGCCAGACCCAGTCGCGGATCTCCGGCATGTCCTCGCCATGCGCACGCACGTAGCGCGTATGGGCGATCAGGCGATCGCGGAATTGCTGCTTCACATGCGCGGCCGACACCGCAAGGCCTGGCACGCGCTCGATCGCCTCGATCGCGAGATGGAAACGGTCGAGCTCGTTCAGCACCACCATGTCGAACGGCGTCGTCGTGGTGCCTTCCTCGATGAAGCCGCGCACATGCATGCCGGCGTGGTTGTTGCGGCTGTAGGTCAGCCGGTGGATCAAATAAGGATATCCGTGATAGGCGAAGATCACCGGCTTGTCCTTGGTGAAGATGCTGTCGAAGTCGCGGTCATCGAGCCCATGCGGATGCTCCTCCTTCGGCTGCAACGTCATGAGGTCGACGACGTTGACGACCCGGATCTTCAGGTCGGGCAGCGATTGCCGCAGCAGGTCGACCGCGGCCAGCGTCTCGAGTGTCGGGACGTCCCCGGCGCAGGCCATCACCACGTCGGGCTCGCCCTCAGCGGGCTCGGTGCCGGCCCACGTCCAGATGCCGATGCCGGCATCGCAATGTGTCGCCGCTTCCTTCATGCCAAGCCATTGCGGCGAGGGCTGCTTGCCGGCGACGATCACGTTGATGCGGTCGTAGGTGCGCAGGCAATGGTCGGCGATCCACAGCAGCGTGTTGGCATCCGGCGGCAGATAGATGCGGACGATGTCGGCCTTCTTGTTGGCGACGAGATCGATGAAGCCGGGGTCCTGGTGGCTGAAGCCGTTATGGTCCTGGCGCCAGACATGTGAGGTCAGCAGATAGTTCAGCGACGCGATCGGCCGGCGCCAGGCCAGCGCGCGCGATACTTTCAGCCATTTGGCGTGCTGATTGAACATGGAATCCACTATGTGGATGAAGGCCTCGTAGCAAGAGAAGAAGCCGTGCCGCCCGGTCAGCAAATAGCCCTCGAGCCAGCCTTGGCAGAGATGCTCGCTCAACACCTCCATCACCCGGCCTTCAGGGGCGAGATGCACGTCGTAAGGCTCGATGCCCTCCATCCAGACCCGATCGGTGGCCTCGAACACCGCATCGAGCCGGTTCGAGGCGGTCTCGTCCGGCCCCATGATGCGGAAATTCCTGGTCTCGGTATTCAGCTTCACGACGTCGCGCAGCAACTTGCCAAGTTCGCGGGTGGCTTCGGCGATCGTGGCACCGGGTGAGGGCACCTTGACCGCATAAGCGTGATAGTCCGGCAGCTTCAATTCGCGCTTCAGCAGCCCGCCATTGGCATGCGGGTTGGCGCCCATGCGCCGCGTGCCTTGCGGCGCCAGCGCCTGCAATTCTGCAATCAAGCGCCCCTGGCCGTCGAACAGCGTCTCGGGCTGATAGCTCTTCATCCAGGACTCGAGCAGCTTCAGATGCTCGGGCTTGCCGCGGGGATCCGAGATCGGCACCTGGTGGGCGCGCCAGAAGCCTTCGACCTTCAGCCCGTCGACCTCCTTCGGTCCCGTCCAGCCCTTCGGTGAGCGCAGCACGACCACAGGCCATTTCGGCCGGTGCACCTTGGCACCGGGTTGCCGCGCATCCTGCTGGATCGCGCGGATGCTGGCGAGTGCGACGTCGAGCGCGTCTGCCATCAGCTGGTGCATCGTCTTCGGATCGTCGCCTTCGACGAACAGCGGCTCGTGACCGTAGCCCTGGAAGAGAGACTTGATCTCCTCATCGCTCATGCGGCCGAGCACGGTGGGGTTGGCGATCTTGTAGCCGTTGAGATGCAGGATCGGCAGCACTGCGCCGTCGTGTGCCGGGTTGAGGAATTTGTTGGAGTGCCAGGACGCCGCGAGCGGGCCGGTCTCGGCCTCGCCATCGCCGACCACGCAGGCGACGATCAGATCGGGATTGTCAAAGGCTGCGCCATAGGCATGCACCAGGGCGTAACCGAGCTCGCCGCCTTCATGGATCGAGCCCGGCGTCTCCGGTGCGGCATGGCTCGGGATGCCGCCTGGGAAGGAGAACTGCCGGAACAATTTGCGCAAGCCATCGGTGTCGCGACTGACGTCCGGATAGATCTCGCTGTAGGTGCCTTCGAGATAGGTATTCGCCACCATGCCCGGGCCCCCATGTCCGGGCCCGCAGATATAGATGACGTCGAGGTCGTGCGCGCAGATCGCCCGATTGAGATGCGCATAGATGAAGTTCAGCCCCGGCGTCGTGCCCCAATGGCCGAGCAAGCGCGGCTTGATGTGGTCGGGCTTGAGCGGCTCGGAGAGCAGCGGATTGTCGAGCAGGTAAATCTGACCGACCGACAGATAGTTCGCCGCGCGCCAGTAGCGATCGAGCAGTTCGAGATCGTCGGCCGTCCTGTTCTGTGGGGGAGCGTTGACGTTCATGAGACCTCGCTTTGAAAGCTGAGACGTCCGTTCACATGGGAGAGTAGAGCGGAGCCGCCCCGTCTCCGTTCCACCGCGCGCGATCATAGAACGGGATTGTGATGGTCCCTGTTGCGCTGGATCAGAGGCTACATCGCGTTCCTGTTTTCTGCTTTTGTTCTTGCTTTGTTCAAAGGATATGATATCGCTTTCGGCATGAGCCGAGCATCTTCACATGCCCTCAAGCGCCCGCCGGTCCAGGTGCCCTCCGAGCCGGCGGGCGCGCCCAATCCTGCGAAGGATTTCCCCGAGCTTGCCGTCGCTATCGAGCGGGGCCGGCGACGCGGCCGGGGCGCACAATCCAACACGAGCGGCCGCTACGAGGCGGAGGCGCGCGTTGCCTTCGACGATGGCTGGCAGAGCCTGGACGACCTGCCGCCTTTCAAGACCGCGGTTGCGACCGACACCTCACGCAAGGTCATCACCCGAAACGATTCGCCCGACATCGGCTTCGATCGTTCGATCAATCCGTATCGGGGCTGCGAGCACGGCTGCGTCTACTGCTTCGCACGGCCGACTCACGCCTTTCTCGGGCTGTCGCCGGGGCTCGATTTCGAATCCAAGCTGTTCGTCAAGCCGGACGCGCCGGCGCTCTTGGAGAAGGAGCTGTCGGCGGCAGGCTATGAGCCGCGCATGATCGCGATCGGCACCAACACCGATCCGTATCAGCCGATCGAGCGCGAGCGGAAGATCATGCGCGGCATCCTCGAGGTGCTGGAACGGGTTGGTCATCCCGTCGGGATCGTCACCAAGTCGGCGCTGGTTGTGCGTGACGCCGACATCCTGGCGCGGATGGCCAAGAAGAACCTCGCCAAGGTGGCGATCTCGGTGACGACGCTGGATCCGAAGCTGGCGCGGGCGATGGAGCCGCGCGCCCCGACCCCGCCGAAGCGGCTGGAGGCGCTGAAGGCGCTGGCAGAGGCCGGCATTCCGACCACGGTGATGGTGGCCCCGGTGATTCCGGCGCTGAACGACAGCGAGATCGAGCGCATTCTCGATGCAGCGGCTCATGCCGGGGTCAAGGAAGCCTCCTATGTGCTGCTGCGGCTGCCGCTCGAGGTGCGCGACCTCTTTCGGGAATGGCTGATGGAGCATTATCCGGACCGCTATCGCCACGTTTTCACGCTGATCCGCGACATGCGCGGCGGGCGCGACTACGACTCGCAATGGGGCACGCGGATGAAGGGCACCGGGCCAATGGCCTGGATGATCGGCCGCCGCTTCGAGATTGCCTGCGAGAAGCTCGGCTTGAACAAGCGTCGCTCGAAGCTCACGACCGATCATTTCGTGCGGCCGAAGGGCGGCGGCCAGCAGCTCAGCCTGTTTTAGGTGATCTTAGCTACTCAGCGTGGAGTGGAGCTTCGGTTGTCGATGTTGCAAGCGTGGGTGTGCACATGAATGAGCAAGCCATTATACCGCGTTTCACGGTGATCACGCTCGGCGTCAGCGAGATACGCCGGAGCATCGCGTTCTATACGTCGCTCGGCTTCACCAGAAAATTTTGTGCGACCGGCGAGGCCGTAGCGTTCTTCGACACCGGCGGCACGGTGATCGCGCTGTATCCGTGGACGGAACTTGCGCGTGATGCGGCGCTCCCGGACATGTCTCGTCCCGACGGTTTTCGCGGCGTGACGCTCGCCTGGAATTGTCGCTCGATGGAAGAGGTCAATGGCGCACTGTCCTTTGCGCTGTCGAAGGGCGCCAGGCTCCTGAAGCCGGCGGAGGCCACCGACTATGGCGGCTATGCCGGCTATTTTGCCGATCCCGACGGCCATGTCTGGGAGATCGTCGTCGCCCCGGGGATCGACGTCGGGGATGACGCGCGGGTCCATTTGCCGGAATAGGCTTGGGCTGGGAATCGCGGGCTGGGAATAACGGGGAATTGCGCACGGTTCCTGGTTGCGCTGGCGGTACCGGTTGCGCACGATCCCGGCCATGATTCGGGACGCGAAAAAGCCGGCGAAGTCTGCGAAGGCGCCTGCCAAGGCCGAGAAAGCCCTGCCAGAGAAGAACTCGGCGGAGAAAACTTCGGCGGAGAAGGACACCGTCGCAAAAGCCGCGGCGAAGCTGGGGAAGGGCGTGATTGCGGTCGCGCCGCCGAGCTTCCGCCGCGAACGGGCGCTGTTGAAGCAGGGCGTCTGGCCAGTTGCTGGCTGCGACGAAGCCGGGCGGGGGCCGCTGGCCGGCCCCGTGGTCGCCGCCGCCGTGGTGCTCGATCCCAAACGTGTCCCAAAAGGTCTCGACGATTCCAAACGGCTGACCGCCGAGGAGCGCGAGGAGCTGTTCGAGAAGATCTGCAGAACATCGGCGTTTGCGGTTGCCTTTGCCTCGCCTGCGCGCATCGATCGCGACAATATCCTGCGCGCCTCCCTGTGGGCACTGGCGCGCGCCGTGCATGCGCTTCCCGAGGCCCCAAAGCATGTCTTCGTCGATGGCCGCGACCGCATCGACGTGCCTTGCAACTGCGACGCTGTGATCGGCGGCGACGGCCTGGTGATGTCGATCGCGGCGGCCTCGATCGTTGCCAAGGTCACGCGCGACCGGCTGATGTGCGCGCTGGCGCAGGATTGCCCCGGCTACGGCTTCGAGCAGCACAAGGGGTATGCCGTGCCGGAGCATCTCGCCGCGCTCGACCGGCTCGGCCCGTCGGTGCATCACCGCAGCCTGTTTGCGCCTGTTGTCGCGGCCCGCGTCAAGCATCACCCAGAGCTGGTCCTGCCTGAGCCCGACCTGTTCGCCGAGACCTCGGTGATCACCCAGGCGGAAATCGCCGCCGAGCTGTGATGCCGATTGCCTCGGTCACGACACCGTCTTATTGCTTCTTCAGCCAACCAGCACGAAGCGTCACTCCTTGGGGCGCTGGAAGCGTGGTCCTACAGGCGTCTTGATTTTGCGGTTTTGATCCAAGGCGCGTGCACGGCCGGCCTCTGGCGGATGAGCGACCGTTTTGCCAGTCCTGTCGAGCATCACCATTCATGCGTTTCACGTCCCTGGTTGTCGAACTGATTCGCGCACGGCCGCGGCTGGTCGTGATCATCGTGCTGCTGTGCCAGGCCGCGCTCTGGCTGGGGACGGCGCTCCTGTTCTATCGCAGCCCGCCGCCTGATCTCGCCACCGCGCTCGCATTCGGCAGGGAATACCAGGTCGGCACCGATCTCGGGCCACCGCTGTCGTTCTGGCTCGCCGATATCGCCTATCGCCTGAGCGGCAATCACGTGTTCGGTGTCTATCTGCTGGCGGTGCTGGCGTCGTCCGCAACCTTGTGGCTCGTCTATCTGCTGGCGCGCATGATCGTCGGCAGCCAGCAGGCGGTGCTCGCCGTGCTGCTGACCATGACGATCACTGCCTTCGGGGCGCCGACGCTCGAATTCGGCCCCGAGGTGCTGGCCCGGCCGCTCTGGGCGGCGCTCCTCTTACATAGCTGGCAGTTGCTCGGCCAGGTCAGGCGCAACGCGTGGTTCGCCTGGTCGATCGAGGCGGGGCTTCTGCTGCTCACGACGCCATCCGCGATCGGGCTTTTGCTACTCCTGGTCGGCTTTGCGCTCTCGACCCCGCAGGGCAGGCGGATCACGAGATCCTTCGATCCCTTGTTCGCGCTGCTGGTCGTGCTGGTGCTGGCGCTGCCCTATCTGATCTTTGTGCTCCGCGCCGACAGCGTCGCCCTGCCGCCATTGCCTGATCTGGCCGAGCTCGGTGCGCGGGCGGGGCATTGGGTTGGCCTGGTCGGCGGATTGCTGCTGGCCATGGCCGGGATCATCGTGCTGGTGGTGCTCAATTCGAGCTGGCTCAGCCGCGGAGAGCAGGACGCGCCGATCATCTACCGGCCGCCGGTCAGTCCGCTGGCGCGCGACTTCGTCTATTGCTTCGCGCTGGCGCCGGCGATCGCCGGAAGCGTGATCTCCGCGCTGTTCAATCTCGATATGGTGCTCGGCGGCCCCGGCATCGCGCTCATGATGGTCGGGCTCGCCATGGTGGTGGCGAGCGGGGACGTGATCCAGTTGCGGCGTCAGCGGGTGTTGCGCTCGGTATGGGCCGCCGCAGTCGCGCTCCCTGCCGTCCTCGTGGTCGGCGCGTCCATCGTGCTGCCCTGGACTGGGAACGGCGAAGTCGCAACCGCAATGCCGGCGCGCGACATCGCGCAATTCTTTGTCGACAGCTTCGAGCGTCGCACCAATCAGAAGCTGCGCACTGTTGCCGGTGATGCGCAGCTTGCCCAGCTGGTGGCGCTCGGGCGCGGCCGTCCGCATCTGTTCCTCGATGCCACGCCGCAGCGAACGCCGTGGCAGACTCCAGCTCACTTCGCCGAGAGTGGCGGCGTGGTGCTCTGGCGCGCCGCCGACACGGTGGGAACGCCGCCGCCCGACATCGCGCAGCGCTTTCCGGGTCTGGTGCCCGAGGTGCCGCGCAGCTTCGACTGGATGATCAACGGCCGCCAGCCCGTGCTGCGGATCGGCTGGGCTATCGTCCGGCCGAAGGGTCCGTGATCGCTGGTGTTCATTGCCGTCATTGCGAGCGAAGCGAAGCAATCCAGTGCAGCACGAAGATCCTGGATTGCTTCGGCGCGTTGCGCCGCGCAATGACGCCGGAGGATGCTTGGACAATCCTCAGCTCGCCAGCACCTTCGCGATCGCGCGCAGATCCTGCCACGACAGCCGCTTGTAGGACGGCGAGCGCAAGAGATAGGCGGGGTGGAAGGTGGCGATCGCGCGGATGGTGCGCTTGCCGGTGTCATAGTCCAGCCAGCGTCCGCGTGTGCGCATGATGCCCTCGCGGGTGCCGAGGATCGCCTGCGTCGAGGGATTGCCGAGCGTGACCAGCACGTCGGGATCGACCAGCTCGATCTGGCGCTGGATGAAGGGCAGGCAGATCTGCGTCTCCTGCGGCGTCGGCGTGCGATTGCCCGGCGGCCGCCAGGGAATGACATTGGCGATATAGGCCTTGGTCCGGTCGAGCCCGATCGCGCCGATCATGCGGTCGAGCAGCTTGCCGGATCGGCCGACGAACGGCAGGCCCTCGATATCCTCGTCCCGGCCCGGCGCCTCGCCGACGAACATCACCCGCGCCTGTGGGTTACCGTCGGCGAACACCAGCCGCGTCGCGGTCTGCCTCAGCGCACAGCCGTCGAAGGTCTCGAGCAGCGCGCGCAGCGCCTCCAAGCTGGGCGCGGTGCGCGCGGCCTCGCGCGCCGAGGCGATCGCGGCATCCGGCGGGGGCGGGGGTTCGCCGCGAGGCGGAATAATCGCCGGCGCACCACGGACGGGTTGCGGCGGCGTCGTCTCGCGCGCTACAGCAGGCGCCGCCACGGGCGCGATTTCGGGCTCCACGAGGCGGTTGACCGGCTCATCCGAGAGCGCGCAGTCGACACCGGCGTCCAGGTAGAAGGCGAGCAATTGCCGGATGTTGGGGAGAGGCTCGGGCATCATGCACGGTCAGTTTACGCTGCATTGCCTCATGACGGAATGCATTTCCGTGGTTGTCCTGTCCGGAAAAATCGGAAACAAGAGGACGTAACAGGGTTCTAAGCAAGAAAAGCTCGAAACCGGGCCGAGATCGAAAACATGAGCACCGAAGAATTACCCCCGCGCGAATCCATGGAGTTCGACGTCGTCATCGTCGGCGCTGGCCCCTCGGGCCTGACGGCTGCGATCCGGCTGAAGCAGCTCGATGCCGACCTCAATATTGTGGTCGTCGAGAAGGGGTCGGAGGTCGGCGCGCATATTCTCTCAGGCGCGGTGATCGATCCGAGCGCGCTCGATAAGCTCATTCCGGACTGGCGCACGGATGACGACTGTCCGCTGAAGACGCAGGTGACGGCCGACAAGTTCTACTGGATGAGCGAGAGCAGCGCGATCTCGCTGCCGACCTTCATGATGCCGCCGCTGATGGACAATCACCGTTGCTACGTCGGCTCGCTCGGCAATGTCTGCCGCTGGCTGGCGCGCAAGGCCGAAGCGCTCGGCGTCGAGATCTATCCCGGCTTCGCCGCGACCGAGGTGCTCTATGACGAGCAGGGCGCGGTGCGCGGCATCGCCACCGGCGACATGGGCATCGCCAAGGACGGCTCGCACAAATCCTCCTTCACCCGCGGCATGGAGTTGCTCGGCAAGTACACGCTGTTTGCGGAAGGCGCGCGGGGCAGCCTGTCGAAGCAGCTGATCAACAAATTCTCGCTCGATGCCGACCGCGAGCCGCCGAAATTCGGCATCGGCCTGAAGGAGGTCTGGCAGATCGACCCGGTCAAGCACCAGAAGGGCCTGATCCAGCACTCGTTCGGCTGGCCGCTCGACAACCGCACTGGCGGCGGCTCGTTCCTCTATCACTACGACGACAACCTGGTCGCGGTCGGCTTCGTCGTGCACCTCAACTACACCGATCCTTATCTCTCGCCGTTCGACGAGTTCCAGCGCTTCAAGACGCATCCGTCCATCCGCGGTGTGTTCGAAGGCGGCAAGCGGCTCGCCTATGGCGCGCGCGCCATCACCGAGGGCGGCTATCAGTCGGTGCCGCGGCTGTCCTTCGCCGGCGGCGCGCTGATCGGCTGCGCGGCGGGCTTCGTCAACGTGCCGCGCATCAAGGGCGTGCACAATGCGATGGGCACCGGCATGTTGGCTGCCGAGCACGCCCACGCTGCGCTGGCGGCGGGACGCGCCAACGACGAGCTCGCCGAATACGAGAGCGCCTGGCGCTCCTCGCCGGTCGGCCAGGATCTCCACAAGGTCCGCAACGTCAAGCCGCTGTGGTCGAAGTTCGGCACCGTGCTCGGCGTGGTCCTCGGTGGCTTCGACATGTGGTGCAATACGCTCGGCTTCTCCCTGTTCGGCACCCAGTCGCACGCCAAGCCCGACCGCGCCACGCTCGATCCGGCCAAGGCGCACAAGCCGGTCCCGGCGGTGAAACCCGACGGCAAGCTGACGTTCGACCGGCTGTCCTCGGTCTTTCTCTCCAACACCAATCACGAGGAAGACCAGCCGGTACACCTCAGAGTTGCCGACATGGCGCTGCAGAAGAGTTCCGAGCACGATGTCTTTGCCGGCCCGTCGGGCCGCTATTGCCCGGCAGGGGTCTACGAATGGGTCGAGGAGGGGACTGCTCCGCGCTTCGTCATCAACGCGCAGAATTGCGTCCACTGCAAAACCTGCGACGTGAAGGACCCGAACGGCAACATCACCTGGGTTCCGCCGGAGGGCGGTGGCGGCCCGAATTACGAAGCAATGTGATGTAACGCACGATTGCGTGAGCCGGTTGAACCGTCACAGCGTTTCCAAGTGAAGTGGACACCGGTTCGCGTTAAGAAAACGCAAAAAGAGACCAGGGCTTTCTGTTCCGACCTTTCGGAAGGGCAAGCTCTGGATCGACCGGTCACGATAAGGCCATAGTAAATCGCTTACAGGCGGGCTTGATGACCGAAAGGGTCCCCGTCTGACCGAATCGCCTGCCATCCTTGCGATTGGCCGCCAAAAACGGCATTGTCGGCGGCTTGACGCTGCCGAATGGTTCGTGTTCGAGACGACTTCCGCCATTTCCAACAACCAGAGCGAACCGTGATGTTCTCAATCCGTTGCAACCGTTGGACCGCCGTCGCTTTCGCCGCAATGCTGCTGCCCGGCACGGTCCTCGCGCAAACGCCCGATCATCCGGCTGACACCGCCGCTCAATTCCCAACCATCCACGACCTGAAGGCGCTGACGACGTCAGGCAGCTATCTCGCCGCCCGCCATGCCAGCGTGGAGCGCGATGCCGCCTCCGCGGCTGCATTCTACCGTTCGGCGCTGCGCACCGATCCGAAGAACAGCGAGCTGCTCGACCGCGCCTTCATCTCTTCGGTCGCGGACGGCGATGTCGACGAGGCGGTCAAGCTCGCCGAGCGCATCCTGACCGTCGACAAGTCCAACCGCATCGCGCGCCTCGTCGTCGGCGTGCAGAACATCAAGCTGAAGAAATACGCAGCGGCGCAAAGCAACATCAACCAGTCGGTGCGCGGCCCGATCACCGATCTGGTGGCGACGCTGCTGTCGGCCTGGGCGGCCTATGGCGCCGGCGACTCCAAAGCCGCGGTCGCGAGCATCGACAAGCTCGCCGGTCCGGAATGGTATCCGATCTTCAAGGACCTGCATGCCGGCATGATCTATGAGCTCGCGGGCAAGGAGAAGGACGCCGGTGTCCGCTTCGAGCGCGCCTACAAGCTCGACGATTCGATGCTGCGCATCACGGAAGCCTACGCGCACTGGCTGTCGCGCAACAAGGATGCGGCCTCGGCGACCGCGATCTACGACGCCTTCGACAAGAAGCTCGCCCGCCATCCGCTGGTGCTGGAAGGGCTGCGCGAGACCAAGGAAGGCAAGAAGCTGCCGCCGCTGGTCGATTCGGCGCAGGCCGGCGCGGCGGAGGCGCTATACGGCATCGGCGCCACGCTGACCCGCCGCGGCGGCGAGGACCTCGCGCTGGTCTACCTGCAGCTCGCGCTCTATCTGCAGCCGAACCATCCGCTGGCGCTGCTCTCGCTCGCCGATCTCTACGAGACGGTGAAGAAGCCGCAGATGGCGATCAAGGTCTATGAGCGCGTGCCGGCATCTTCGCCGCTGAAGCGCAATGCCCAGATCCAGCTCGCGACCGACCTCGACAGCGCCGACCGCAGCGACGAGGCGATCAAGATCCTGAAAGAGGTGATCGCGCAGGATCCGAAGGACCTCGAGGCCATCATGGCGCTCGGTAATATCGAGCGCGGCCGGAAGAAATTCGCGGACTGCGCCGTGACCTATTCGCAGGGCATCGAGTCACTGCCGCCGAACAACGACAAGGCCAATAGCGTCTATTACTACTATCGCGGCATCTGCGAGGAGCGCTCCAAGCAGTGGCCCAAGGCCGAAGCCGACATGCGCAAGGCGCTGGAGCTGCAGCCGGAGCAGCCGCATGTGCTGAACTATCTCGGCTATTCCTGGATCGACCAGGGCACCAACCTCGACGAAGGCATGAAGATGATCAAGCGCGCCGTCGAGCAGCGTCCCGACGACGGCTATATCGTCGACTCGCTCGGCTGGGCTTATTTTCGCATCGGCAACTACGAAGAGGCGGTGAAGAATCTGGAGCGCGCGATCGACCTGAAGCCCGAGGATCCGACCATCAACGACCATCTCGGCGACGCCTATTGGCGCGTGGGACGCAAGCTGGAAGCCAAGTTCCAGTGGGCGCATGCGCGTGACCTGAAGCCGGAGCCGGAAGAGTTGCCGAAGATCGAGGCCAAGATCCAGAGCGGCCTGCCGGACGATCCGGGCGGTGCCGCTGCGGCCTCCGCCGACCGCGACTCGTCTGTCGACAAGAAGAAGGACGACGTGAAGGACAGCGGTGGCAAAGAGGAAGGCAAGGGCGGCTGATCGACGGCGTCGGGGGGCGCGACGTCGATGCTGACGTCAAACGCAGGCACGCGCGAGGAGATCGGGCGTGCGAAAGTCAATCTCACCTTGCGGGTCGTCGGCCGCCGCGCCGACGGCTATCATGATCTCGAAAGCATCGTTGCCTTCGCCGACTGTGCCGACCGCTTGACGCTCGCCCCGGGCGCCGAGCTCAGCCTGCGCACGATCGGACCACTGGCCGAGGCCTGCGGCGAGACCTCGGACAATCTCGTGTTCAAAGCCGCCAAGCTGTTGGCGGACGCCGTGCCGAACCTGAAGCTCGGCGCTTTCGCGCTCGACAAGGTCTTGCCCGTCGCAGCCGGGATCGGCGGC
>Ga0209233_1000875_pt1 | contig 13251 bp, 10 predicted proteins | sample AraplaCL_Cvi_mCL_FD_184269 | JGI IMG/M metagenome (GOLD analysis project Ga0209233, IMG submission 184269) | Arabidopsis root microbial communities from the University of North Carolina, USA - plate scrape CL_Cvi_mCL (SPAdes) (version 2) | ecosystem: Host-associated > Plants > Roots > Endosphere...
CACAATTCCCTCCGATCTCCGCCTCAAGGCTGACATCGCCGCGCTGGGCTGGACCGGCAACGGTCTTCGTCTGTATCGTTACCGCTACAGGGGCGACGCGACGTTCTATGTCGGTGTGATGGCGCAGGACGTCGCGCGGCTTGTGCCTGCGGCGGTCTCGCCGGGAATGGACGGGTATCTCCAGGTCGACTATGGCCTGCTCGGTCTCGAATTCCTCACCTATCGCGACTGGATCGCGCGACATCCCGATTCAGGCCTCAACTAAGGGACGCGACTTCGCCTTGCGCTTGCCGGGTCTGTTCATTGCCGTCGTTCTGGCTCTCTTCGGCGCCGATGCAAAAGCCGCCGGCGGCCGCGTCGCTCTCGTCGTCGGAAACTCCGGCTACCGCAATGCGCCGCCGATCGCCTCACCCGTCAACGACGCCGAGGACATCGCGACCGCCCTTGCCCGCCTCGGCTTCGACGTTGATCTGCGCAAGGACGCGACGCTGGACGATCTCAGGACGGGCATCCGCTCCTTCACCGAGAAGTCCGCCAATGCCGACATCTCGATCTTCTATTTTGCCGGCTACAGCGCCGCCGCCGGCGTCGGCGGCTATCTGATCCCGGTCGATGCCAGACTGGCGACACCGCAATCGTCCCGCACCGAAACTATTCCCCTGCCCGCAGCGATCGCCGGAGCCGCCCGCGCCCGCAAGTTAGGGCTCGTGATCTTCGACGCCATGCGGGAAAATCCGTTCCCAGCCCAACCTGACGGCCGCGGCGGTAGCGGCGATCCCGTTGCCGCAGCCCGAGGTGGACCGATCCGCAACACGCTGGTGTTCTTTCCAACGGAGCCGGGCCGTATCGCAGACGATGGCAAAGGCCGCAACAGCCCCTTCGCCGCGGCGCTGCTGAAATATCTCCCTCAGGCCGATCTCGAGATCAATTTCGTGTTTCGCAGCGTTCGCGACGACGTGCGCGAGGCAACGCTCCAGAGGCAGACGCCGTACATGTATGGCCAGCTCTCCCAGGACAGAATCTATCTCAATCCCGTCAAGCAGGCCGCCATCGTGCCGGCCGATCCCGCGCTGGCGCGGCGCTGCGACAACCTCGCCGCCGGGCTGGAGGATGCCCGGACAAGCACCGCCGGCCAGGGCGAAGCGCGCGAGGACACAAGGGCGGCGGAGGCGGCCACAGCCTGCTCGGACGCGGTCAGGCAGTCCCCCGGCGCGGACCGGTTGCACTATCAGCTCGGGCGCTCGCTGTTCGCCACGCGCGACTACGCCGGGGCGATGGCGAGCTACAAGACGGCATCCGAGCTCGGCAACGCGCGGGCGATCTACGAGATGGGCTGGATGTACGACAGCGGCAACGGCGTGGAGAAGGACCCTGCCCGCGCGCGCTTCTACTACGAGATGGCCGCCGAGAAAAAGGTCGCACCGGCGCTCGTCCGCCTCGGCGTGCAGCAGGAGCGTGGGATCGGCACGGCCAGCGATCCCGCGCAAGCCTATGCGCTCTACCGGCGCGCCGCCGATCTCGGCGATGCGACCGCCGTCAACAGGATGGGCGAGCTCACCGAGAAGGGACTGGGGATCAAGCAGAACCTGAAACAGGCCCGCGCCTTCTACGAGAAGAGCGCGGCCATGGGCGGGCTGGAGGCGATGGTCAACCTCGCGCGCTGCAATGCCAACGGCATTGGCGGGCGGCAAGACCTCGCCGAGGCAAGGCGGCTTCTGGCCAGGGCCGCGCAGGCCGGAAGCGCGGACGCAACGCGCATCCTGGCCCATATCGGGGATGCCAAGGGGGAGGCCAAGTCGAAATAGGCGGGTTCTGGCCGGACGGGAGCGACGGTTTCGGGATCACAAGGCGTTGCATCGGGCTGCCGTTGCATCAGTTTCGCCCCCCGTAGCGAGCGATTTTTTGGGGCCGGGCCGCCGGTTTTGCTTTGCAGCTGGGGAGGACCCGCCACCTCTTAGGCCAACGGGCCCCCAAACTATCATCATAATCTTGCCACGCCGATCGGCGCCGGCTTTAGCGTGGTCACTCTTCTCACGGCCAGACTGACGGGTAGCGACTCCAGCATGTACTACGTCGCCCTGAGCGACTTGCGAACTGCATTTTGCGGCGGCACCGGCGCGACAGCCCTAGACGCCTCCGACGATGGGTTCTGTCCCGTCTTCGGGCCAAAGCAGTAGGACTTCTAGAGTCCGATAACAGCCCCTTAGCGGACTCCAGCGGTTGAGGCACCGGTGCGGAGGAGAGCGGACGGCGCGTTGCCGAGCCTAGGCGTTGCGGTAACATGAGCCATGAAGTCACCGAAGAAGCCTCGGAAGCCCCAAGAGGGGCGGACTAGGTCAACTAGATCGTCGACAGGCGATCGCTGAGCACATCGAAGACCAGCGCAAGCTCCTGGTGAGATTGCTTCGCCGCCTCTGCCACTGAGCTGCGCTTGGCCGGGAGCGGCGACTGTCTCTAAGGGAGTGGACGGCTGCCATGGGGCTGGACGGGTCGCAACCTAATGGTAGTCTCTCGGTCGTTAAACTACCTAATTTCAGCCCAACGAATGGAGCCGATTGATGAAAGTTGTTTTTGTTACTGTTCTAGCCTTGGCAGTCGCCACCTCGTCATTTGCGTACGCACAAACGCCTACCAGCGCGAAAACGTCGTCGACAACCGCTCCTAAAGCCAAACAGCGCATGCACGACGGATGTCACAGCAGAGCGGCGCAGATGTCCGGCAAACCCTGCAAGTAAAAATTCTTTTCATCACCTCAAAGGCCGCTCATCCCCCGGCGGCCCTTTTTGTTGTCGCGGATTCACCGATTTATGAGATGTGATTTATACACCTCGGCATTCATCGTTCTGGCACTGATCTTCACCAGCAACGACGCAGCGGCATTCAAATATCTTGGCGATCATAGCGCAGGGTACGACAAGAAGATCAACGGCGGCAAAGGCTGCTTCATGGGTGATTGCAGCAAACGGCAGGAGCGGCTCAAGGCGGGACGGCCTGTTATTACCTGCTCCTCTCGTGCCGATTCCTGCCGCAGCAAGAACAGCCTCAATCCAAATCTGGCTTCAAGATGCGAGCCCGCCCGCCTGGCTTGCCTTAAGACCGGTACTTTCGTCACTCTGTCCGGCGAAAAACGAACCGTCGATCTGAGGGAGTGAGTGGACCGGAGGACCTGAGAATGGCGTCATACCCTGGCTCTAAATCCGTGAGATCCACAATCGCCAGACGAGGCTCCATCGTGGAGTGCCGATGATCATAGAAAACCGACGCAGGTAGATCGTGGTGACGGATCAGCCTGTCGGCCGTCACTAACCGCCAAGCCAAACGCCTATGGCGCAACCTGTAAATCAACTGAAACATTACGCGGTACTCTACTGGTAAATAAAATGGGTACTCCCGGATGTGGCGCCTAAGCGCCATCGGCAACCTTGCGTGCACTTTCAGCCGCTAATGCCGCGACCGATCGGCGCGAGAAGCGAGCAAACCGAGCGATAGCCCATTTCTCGATATCCTTTAGCACCCCCCTGTAGTTTAGGATCGGCTTTTCGACCAGCCACCATGAAGCGACCGCAACCACTATTGCGCACGGTATGGCGATCAGGATGTTGTAATACCACGCGATCACCCCGAATATGGCTACGACCGATTGCTGGATCGGATAGCCGTACAGGAAAAGGCCATACGAATAATCCCCGCTCAGGATGACTTTGTTTCGCGGAGGATTGAACAGACCGAGGTAGACCGTGACGTAGGCGACTGGCATCGCCGCAAAGCGATCACCATTCGGAACGCTCAAGAGCACCAGCGATGCGACAAGCGATGCAGCGAAGAGATACCAATTCGAGACGATGCGAGTCCTGAGCTTGTGGGCGGCGACGCCGGCCAAGAACATCATGACCAGTGACGGGCCGCTGGCAATGCCAACAGAATGCGGACGAAGCAGCGTATTGAAGACTTGGGCGATATAGAACAATAGCAGGACAATCAGCAGAAGCTTTGGTCTCGCGTAAAGACCAAAAACCGCCAGCGCAGACAGGAGGACGTAACAGAGCAATTCGAACGGGACGGTCCAGAGCTGTCCGTTGACAAAATGGTTGGGGTTGTTCTCGAACACCCCCGGAAGAAAATAGTGGATTTCCCCGACGACGTTCAAGAAGTAAGCGAGAAAAGTCGGATGCGTGAAATACTCTCTTAGGGAGAGCGTCGTCAGCAGCGGCCCCAGAATCAACGCCGAGAGGAAGACCTCGACAGCGAGCGCCGGCACAATCCTGAACGCGCGCAGCCCCAAAAACGTAATCAGCGTATTCGAACGGTCCAGGCTTCCCGCAACCAAAAAGCCGCTCAGCGCAAAGAACATTGGAAGCACCAATGCTACAGGCGCGCAATATCCGCTTCTCAGAAGCTGATTTTGAAACTCGTCGCCGTAGCCGGTCATAATGACGTGCCAGCCAAGCACCGCGGATGCCAACACCACACGGAGATAATCGAATCCGCTAGGCCTGCCATTAGCCGCGCGCAAACGACTCTCGAACGTATCAGTCAACAAAATAGGCCTCGAACCAAAAATATACTCGTAATTGATGCAGTTTCGCATCCAGAAACCAGCCGCGCAAGCCGCAAGTGCCGAGCATCGGCTTCTAGATTTTAGGCGCCTGGCCTCCAGTTTTTAGGCATCCGTCAGCGAGTGATGGACACCAGCATTTTAGCGCCGCTTGAGCGGATCAGATAGCGATGTTTCAGCCGCACGCGTCTTAAGGTTGATCAGCGAGGTTAATTCCAGGGCATATTTGTCGACCATCGCCGCGCAGGGTCTGCCACCAACGATAGAGGAAGGTCCTACGTGCCCGACGTCGCCGCAGAACAATGGCAGAGCCTCCGGCCACGGATCGATACAATCTGCAACGAGGCGGTACGAGAACAAGGCCGTCGACTTCGGAGAGGGTCCAGACGATCTAGCGAGGGCGGGCCCGTGTGGATGCTGCCGGGCGGCAGGCGCGACGAAGCGCTCGATACGTTGGTCTATGCGCTGGCCGCGCGCGCCGCTCTGCCCTACCACCTTGACGTCGCGCCGCCGAAGCCGCGCCCGCCCGCGCCGGCCCCGCTCACCTGTGGCGTAGCCTGTAAATCAACTGAAAAATTACGCAATTCGGTACCATAAAACAAAAGAGGTACTCCAAAATTGCGATTTTCCCAAGCACACGGGAGCTGCGGATATTTCGCACCATGGCTTACTCAGCGAGCTTCAAGGGATCGCCTTGTAACGTATTCAGAACCTTCCGCGGTGAAGTGCCCGTAGTCGAATTGGATCGGCACATCGCCCACCAGCAGCCGGCAGGAAGGGGCACAGATCGCCTTGTAAACAGAGACATAGGTAACGCCGTCAGGTAGCGCTGTGGATCTAAATAAATCGTCTGTCACGAGCTGCTCGGCCCGGCGATGTGCTGTTGCGGCAAGCTCTTCATTTGTCCCGCTGGCGACGGCTGTGGCAAGAATCCGTGGCAATGTCTCATCGTATTCGGGGGCCGGCCCAGAGATAATAACATGGTCTGCATGCTTCAGCAGATCCTTCGCGCGTTCAATCGCTCCCGGAACGTCATCGGGTATCCAGCGCGCTGAAACAACGATCGTGTCCACATGATGTTGTGGCAGGAAGTCATCAAAGACTTTCCTCATTAACTGGAGGCAATACCTTGTTCCCTTAAGGTCAAGGACCGGTTTGCAGCCGGACGCCGTCGCCTGCATGACATTGTCGCCGAGCGTCGTCCGATATCCATGCCAAAGGTGCGCTGCGTGGCTGTCGCCAACGATTAGAACGTTCTTCCTGTTTGGGTCGATTTTCAGACACTCGTCGTCCTTAAAGTACGACAACGAATTAAAGCCTGACGTAAGAAAGCAGGAGCCGTCGCGCATGGTGGGGAATGTCTTATAATTCTCGTAACCCAACAGCTCTGCCACACGCGGCGGCACTGGAGAGACAGCGTTTGAAAATGGTCCGGCCAGCATCGCGATGATGCAGGTCACGACCATCGCCGCCGTACCGGACATGATAATTCGGCTTGTCGATACTTTCGCCGTCCGGAATGGCCGTTCGACAAACCACCATGAGGCAACCGCAAGGGTGATTGCTGCCGCACTCAATAATAGCTTTTTGCGGAGATCAAAACTGCTGTCAGCGAAGAACACGAACAGTGGCCAATGCCAGAGATATAGCGAATATGAAATCAGGCCGCCGAACCTGATGGGCGCCCACGCCAAAACGCGACCGACCAGCGTAGTTCCTGAACCGCCCGCGTAGATGATCGCTGCGGCCCCAAAACAAGGCAAAGCGGCCGTGGGGCCGGGAAACGTAGTACCTTTGTCGAAAGCAACGATCGCCAGGAGTATGCCAAGAAGCCCCGTGGCAGCAATAATCTCTCGCAAGCGCTCGCTTTTGACTACAGGGAAGGCGCCAATTGCAACCAGCGACCCTACTAGCAGTTCCCAGGCTCGAAAATGGACAAGATAGAAGGCCGCGGCCGCGTCCATCCGGACCCAGATGGCCGCGGCTACGAACGACAGGACCGCTGCACCGGCGATGATGCGGAGCCGCGTCCTATGCGAGAAACCTCGGATGGCCAGCATCAAAATTGGAAAGATGATGTAGAACTGCTCTTCGACCGAGAGCGACCACGTATGAAGCACAGGATTGCTAGCAAGATGCGGGTCGAAATAACTGCCTGTGGCGAAGAAGTAGATGTTCGAAACAAACAACACGGCGAAGGTGATGCTTGTGCCGATATAAGTAGTCTCGCTTGGAAATCGTTTGAAATAGGCCAGGAGTATCGTCGCTGCAAATACAGTGAAAAGCACGGGAAATATGCGCCGAATGCGGCGCTGATAAAACTCGGCTACGCTGTAGGTGTCAGCGGCAATCCCGTCGTAAATGATCCTTGTAATCAAGAAGCCCGATATTACAAAGAAGACGTCCACGCCAACATATCCACCCGAGCACCAGCGGGTGATCTCGTAGTGGAACGCCAGGACCGGGAAAACCGCGACCGCTCTCAACCCGTCGATGTCAGATCGATACTTTAGGATTGTCATCGCCGGAGGACATTTGCTTCTTCAGAACGCATTTCAGATGCCAAGCTCCGATATCGCCACCTGTGGACAGGCAAATTGGCTGCGTATAAAACCAAACTCGGCTGCCGCCCCGTTCTTGCGTCAACGATCCAGATGTGACCGCCTAAGCCAGCATCAAATCGGTCCTGATCAATCTCTGTGACGTAACGCAAAACCAATTACTCCCTTACGCAAACAGAATCCCGGACACTACCCCGGCTCGCTGCGAATAATTAATCTGGAATTTTTCGGCTCAAGTTCTAAGGAAACTCGCTCAAATCGTCGCTTTAGCTTGAGAATTGGTTGTTCGAATATCTGAAAGGACAGAGGAGCGACGATGCACAGCAACAAAAGTCCTAGCGCCGAAGGTGGCGGCCATGTCTGAGATGGTGCGCGCTCCGGTCCCGTTGCCAGAAAGAAGCCCTGCCACATGTAGATGCCGTAGGAGATCTTGCCGATGTATCGGAGCGGAGCAATCTCAAAGAGGCCTACCACAACACTCGACTGGTTCAGAAAGAACCATCCGACGACAACGGCTGCACCGAGACCACATAAAAAATAGCCAAGGTGAAATGGAAGATGCGGCACTACCACCGGTTGCGCGACAAGCAAAGTGCCGATCAGAAGGCAGAGATTGTTCGACAACACGCCGATCGCGCGCTGCTGCGCGTGGGCCATTGTGAAGACCGCGATCAGTGATCCAAATGATATCGCAGAACTCGCTACGAACGTCCAGCGATCCAGAAAGAAGCGGGTTGAAAGATAGCTCGAAGTGAACAGCAAGTTAGCGATGAGCAGTGAGAGGCCTGCGCAGCAAATAAGAAAAATAGCTGCAAGCCTCCAATTACCTTTGATCCAAAATGCGAGCAGTGCCGGCCAAATCAGATAGAAGTGCTCTTCAACTGCCAACGACCAGGTGTGCCCGAGTAAACCAGAGTAATGGCTTTTCACGATGAAATTGGTTGCATAGAGAGCGGCAAAGCTCATCGCGACTCTGTCGGCAACGGGATAGACGAGCACGCTGATAAGCCCTGTCAGGGCAACGACGAGAAAATAGAGCGGGAAGATCCGAAGTGTTCGCCTTATATAAAAATTCCGCAGGGAAATTCGACCGAACCTTGTGTATTCAAGGATGAGCAGTCTTGTGATCAAGAACCCCGAGAGCGCAAAAAAGATGGTTACGCCCACTGTCCCCTGTTGTTCAAGGCCGTAGCCTAGGTGAACGAGTACAACAAGAGCGACAGAGACGGCTCTGATGCCATCGAGCCCTTTTATTCTTGAGGTTTCTATCATCTGCGCACACCGCTAACCCAATCGGCTGCGAGCGGTCAAGCAGACCTCCGCGCCCCCCTGCTCCCTCTAGGACAAGCCCGTTTCCATCTTTGGTGCCGGCGGCGCGACATCGCGTCTCTGACACCGAAGCCTGCGGCGAAACCAGCGCCGAAAATGCCAGCTATGATGGACATCGCGATCATCGCTCAATACAAGGGCAACATTATAACGGCCTACACGGTCTCGTCCGGAAGATCGGCATCCTAGTAGAGTACAGACTGGGCAAGCAACGCTGTATTTTGCGCGTGGCTTGCTCAACGAATGATCAAACGACGCAGCTCCGTCTATTACGTTTGGTGTTCCGCGCATGGGTTTATGCTTCTCCGCTACTGAGCTAGGCTTAACTGCAGCAACTGGATCAGTCGCGTGGCCCTCTCAGGGCAATTGCGAGACCGCCTTTTTCACGGCTCGCCCTTCGATAGATCAAGCTTACCTGTAGCGCATCGAGCTAGCTTTGATATCCTCATGGAGGAGCCAGACACACTAATCTCAGGCCTGATTTTTTCAGTGTGAGAGTACCCCGTTATGTTTTCTTTTAGTTTACAGATTGCGCCATCGTAGGTCGGCGTGGCGGCTAGTTTCGGCAGACCGACTAACCAGACACACCGACCTACCGGCGCCATTTTTTTGGGATGGCTCTATTTCAGCGCCGACGCGTAAGCAGTGAGCCGAGCAATGGTGTTACGACGAAGCGCGCCTAGCGAAGCCCGATTGATGCTCAGCAATCTGGATGGCGTGTAGTTCTGAGTGACCGCCTGGACACCGTCGACATAGATGGGGATGTTTGTGCCGCTGTCAGCGACAACTACTACGTGGTCGTTGCTGTCAAAGACATTCGTGGCCTTGATCGTTCCGGACGCGAGGACGTTGACGCCGGCGCCGTCAACAATACGGAACGTCGCCGTGCTCGCCGTTGTCGTATCCGCTTGGAGTAGCCACAAAGGCCCTTATCCCAATCGAACAGCTGATCGAGCGCGTCTTTCCACCCGGCAGCCTCGGCGAAGCCTTCCCACGCTATCGCACGACCGGCATCTGGAAGACGAAGAAGCCGCGCACCCAGGAGGTTTGGTGGCGCTACTGGAAGTACATTGAGCCCTATTTCGGCGAGGTCGACCCGCGCACCGTGGCGATGGAGCACATCGACCTCTGGTACAACGGCGATCGTGACACCAAGGTCGCGGGGCTGGTGTGGGACCGCACCGAGGGCGGCGTCGGCCTGCGCAAGGCGTTTCACGCCATGAAGATCTGGCGGGCGATGTGGGAGGCGTTCTCCACCATCAACCGCGACGACGGCGAGCGCTACTGCGTCGGCAAGGACCCATCGCTCTCGGTCAAGCGCCAGACGCCGGAGGCCCGCAAGGCCATCGGCTATACGACGAGGCCGTGCGCCTGGTGAAGCGGGCGATCCGGATGGAGTTCTATGGCCTCGCCGCGGCCCTGGCGACGAGCTGGGACACGCAGTTCTCGGCGGTCGACACTCGCACGCTGACCACAGCCAAGCTCTTCCCGGACGTCCCGGGGCCGATCTTCGACATCGACCACGCCAAGACCGGCAAGGCTGCGATCGGCACGCTGTCGAGGCGCACCCAGCAGCTGCTGAAATGGTACATGGGCCAGCTGCCATTTACCCTGCTGCCCGAAACCCCGATCTTCCACACCCGCGGCGCGAGCCAGGCCCCATGGGCGGCCGCCCCCGCCCGCCGGGATCCCACACCAAGGACCCTCTGCAAGGATTTCCGATCGTCCGTGACGCGTAATTCAAGGGCGACACCCGCAAGGTCCCGGATTTCCGCCGTTCCGGCGCGATCGAGGCGGTGGCCGGCAAGGTCGACTGGCTGCGATGGCCGCCAAGATGGCCAACACGATCGACGACAACAAGCTCCTCCAGGAAGCCTACCTGCCCCACCAGGCCGCCGTGGTGCGCCTGGCGGACGCTGGCCCGGTGCGCGGGCGGAACAGTTTTGCGCGGGCCGAAGAATGGAAAGGCACGCAGCAGCCGCATCGCGGATCGACGAGGAGTCGAATCGCGAAAAACTAGAACTAAGGGTATGAAAATGTTGCCAAAAATGGCGCGAGAGACGGGGCTCGAACCCGCGACCTCCGGCGTGACAGGCCGGCGCTCTAACCAACTGAGCTACTCCCGCGTGACGCGTATGTGTCCGCGCGGAACGAGGGGGGAATTAAAGGCCGGACCAAGTGAAGTCAAGGACGTTGGCACCCAAAGCCGGAATACTCCCGTCCCGTCCCGACCGCGTGCGCAGGCAGGCCCCTCCACTCCCCGCGACGTAGTCAGTCCAGCCCCGAATCGTCTACGCCTTCCGTCACTTGCGCGGTTCCAAGGCTCTCGCCCGTGGTCCGGCAAGAATCGAGGAGGCCAGACATGGCTAAAAAGGACTCGGCCAAGAAGGATTCGGCGAAGAGGGCAGCCGCCCCCGCCACCATCACGCTCAAGCACCTTGCCGCCGACATCGCGGAGAGCCAGGACCTGTCGAAGAAGCACGCCGAGGCCGTCCTCACCGACATGGTCGAGCTGATCACCAAGCACCTCAAGAAGGGCGACCGCGTCCGCATCGTGGGCTTAGGGATTCTCCAGGTCCGCAAGCGCGCTGCCCGCACTGGCCGCAACCCGGCGACCGGCGAGGCCATCCACATCAAGGCCAGCAAGAAGGTCGCGTTCCGCCCGGTCAAGGAACTGAAAGAGGCGATCTAGCACTTACATTTCATTAAGCCTGATCCGCGCCGTTCCGGCCGCATCAGCGCCCGCTTTTCTGCTATACCGCCTGCTTCCCCAAAACGGCGGCGGTTTGACCAGAAATGTCCTCCCTCACCTTCTCGCACACCGTGACCGAGCGCTTCCTGCGCTACGTCACCATCGACACCCAGTCCGATCCGGCTTCGCCGGCCTCGCCTTCAACCGAGAAGCAGAAGGATCTCGGCCGCGTCCTCGCCGCCGAGCTGAGGGAGATCGGCGTCGCGGACGCCCATCTCGACGATTACGGCTATGTCTACGGGACGATCCCCGCCAACACCGACAAGAAGGTGCCGGTGATCTGCTTCTGCTCGCACATGGACACCTCGCCCGACGTCACCGGCAAGGACGTCAAGCCGCAAATCGTGACAAACTATCGCGGCGGCGACATCGTGCTGCCGGGCGACCCCAGCCAGGTCATCCGCTTCAACGAGCATCCCGCGCTGAAGAACCAGATCGGCAACGACATCATCACCACCGACGGCACCACGCTGCTGGGCGCCGACAACAAGGCCGGCGTCGCCGAGATCATGGATGCCGCGCACTTCTTCATCAACAACCCCGATGTGAAGCACGGCACCATCAAGATCCTGTTCACGCCGGACGAGGAGATCGGCCGCGGCGTCGACAATGTCGACATCAAGAAGCTCGGCGCCGAGTTCGGCTACACCATGGACGGCGAGAGCGCGGGCTCGGTCGAGGACGAGACTTTCTCGGCCGACGGGGCCACCATCACCATCAACGGCGTCAGCGCCCATCCCGGCTATGCCAAGGGCAAGATGGAGCACGCGATCAAGATCGCCGCCGCGATCGTCGAGCGACTCCCCAAGGAAGGCTGCTCGCCGGAGACGACTTCGGGCAAGCAGGGCTTCCTGCATCCGATCGGCATCGAGGGCGCGCTGGAGCAGGCCACGCTCTCCTTCATCGTGCGCGACTTCACCGAGGAAGGGCTGAAGGAGAAGGAGGATCTGCTCGAAGGCATCGTCAAGGACGTGATGAAGGACTATCCGCGCTCGACCTACAAATTCGAGGTGCGCGAGCAGTACCGCAACATGAAGCAGGTGATCGACCGTCATCCGCACGTGCTCGAATACGCCATCGAGGCGATCCGCCGCGCCGGCCTGCGCCCGATGCGCACCGCGATCCGCGGCGGCACCGACGGCTCGCGGCTGTCGTTCATGGGCCTGCCCTGCCCCAACATCTTTGCCGGCGAGCACGCGTTCCACTCGCGGCTGGAATGGGTCAGCCGTCAGGACATGGAGAAGGCGGTGCAGACCATCGTGCACCTTGCGATGATCTGGGAGGAGAAGGCGTAGGCTTGCGGCCACGCCCTGCGACGGGCGCAAAATAATTCCGGGTCTGCGGAACGATCCGGTGCAGGTTGCGTTAGCGCTCCAAGTCCCAAGGATGAAGATTGTGAGCACATAAGGCCTCAGCCGGTCAGCCCCGGGCTGGGGCCTTTTCGTGTCCGGCATGTGCGACATCCAGTTCCCGCACGTAATACTATTGCGGGTCGACACCGTTCCGGCCGCCATGCTACCGGAGGCGGATCAGCAACTGAGTGCCTCGTGACTTCGACCTCCCTCCTCTACAGCCTTCGCCGCCTGCGCCATTGGCGCGGGCTGCTGGCTGTGCTCGTCGCGGTCATGTATCTCCTGTCGGGCGTGCTGCACGGTGCGCACGACATCGATGTCACCAGCCCCTCCGGCGGCTCGGAGATCGCCTCGCTCCTCGATGACGGCACAGCCGGTCATGACGACCAAGGGGCGATCGGCGGCCATCACTGCCACGGTTGCTTCTCGGTCGCCGTCGTGCAGCCTCTGCATGCGGGCGCCGCGGCCGATATCATTGCCGCACCGGTCGCGCGGCGGCAGCCGGCGCTTACCGGCATCGCACCCGACACGACCTCCCCGCCTCCCAAACATCTGACCTGAACCGATCAGCCGGGCGCCTATAGCGCCCACGACGCTTTTGTTCACAGGTTATCTTCATGTCTTGCAGACGGACTGCCGCGCGCCTTGCGTGCGCGATGGCGATCTTCGTTGGCCCCTGGCTGACGCAACACGCGCACGCCC
>Ga0209233_1000876_pt1 | contig 13217 bp, 9 predicted proteins | sample AraplaCL_Cvi_mCL_FD_184269 | JGI IMG/M metagenome (GOLD analysis project Ga0209233, IMG submission 184269) | Arabidopsis root microbial communities from the University of North Carolina, USA - plate scrape CL_Cvi_mCL (SPAdes) (version 2) | ecosystem: Host-associated > Plants > Roots > Endosphere ...
CCAAAGCACCCGATCCGCCAGCAGACGGTCGAGCGACACCACGGCGCCCATCTAGGCGCCCCTCCGTACGAGGCCGCAAAAGAGTCCTTCGATAGCGAAGTCCACCCCGGCTGCAACGGTAATGGGGGCGAAGTTTGGGTTACGCGGCAATAGTTGAATGTCCCGCTCGCGAACCTTAAGGCGTTTGATCGTGATCTCCTCATCGATGCGAGCTACGACGATCTGGCCATCGCGAGCGGTGGTGCTGCGCCGAATGGCTACTAGATCGCCGTCCCAAATCCCGTCGTCGATCATCGAGTCCCCTTGAACGCGCAACAAAAAATCTGGCGTTGGGCTGAACAACGACCGATTGAGGACGAGCTCGGCAGTTGAGTCCGTGTCGGCCGCTGAACTGATGGGGCTGCCAGCCGCGACGCGACCTAGAACCGGAAGGCGCAGTAGGTGTGCGTCAAGATGGCGCGGCGGGCGGAGCAGTCGGATGCTGCGAGCAGCTCCGGGCACGCGCGTGATCTCACCGGCTTCTTCCAGGGCGCGAAGGTGGTAGTTTGCCGTGGCGTTCTGGGCGTAACCAAAGGCGCCGCAGATTTCCATTTGCGTCGGCGGGTAGCGGCGTGCCACATGTGCGGAGCGCCTACCGGCACTAAAAGATTAAGTCGATTGTAACGCTGGAGTATTGCGAACTTTCTCGTGTTTTCAGGATCCGGGGATGGCATCTCTGAGTCACGTCCCTTCATTTCCGGCTCGAAGGAGGGGTCTAGTTGAAACTCCCCGCCTGGCGCAGGGAAGAACTCAGTAATTCGTCGCAGATCGTCAAGCTCGATTGGCGGCGATACCCTTCGCAGCGACACAAACTGCTGAACATTGGTCTTGAAGACTGGTCTTTGCTCCCACGCTCCTAGGGATTGATCAATATGCGCATAGACGCTTCCGGGAGTGATTTCTCCGGTTAGATTGGCCGCCCCGCCGTACAGTGCATCAACGAGCAAACTCGTGAAAACCCCCCTTCCATCCTTCTCCGATGCGTATTGATCGGCAGTTGAAGCGGTTAGAACCGTAAGGCCCTCCGAAAGCGTGGTGACGTTTCCTAGTCCCGACAGCGTACCCGCGATACCAGAATGACAACTGTCCAGAATGATTACTTTGTTCGCAGCCGGCGAGGAATTTGCAAGTGTGAGGACTTCCGCAAGAGATAAGCCATCATCACCACGAAGTGAATCTGACGCCAGCAAATAACCACCTGTTGACTCAATGTGACCGTGGCCGGCGAAGTAGAATAGTGCAGTTTCAACTTTGCTCTTAAACAGATGAGCAAGTCGATCCTTTAGATCACTGCGCCGTACATGGCTATCGGGTCCAGTACCGACCAGAAGCGCGCAATCGAAGTTGATCGAGCCATCACCATGGCGCTCCAAGGCCGCCTTGACCTCATATGCATCATCTACGCAACCAAAAAGGGAGCCAATCTGCTTCTCGTAGTAGTTGATGCCAACGATAAGTGCGCTACGCATATCCCCTTCCTTCACGTACTAGCCCGGCTACCTACGGAATTGCGTGAATCGTCCCGTTGCGCTCAATCGTCTTAGGCCTGGCGACCAAACATCGGCATAACGAGCAATGCCAACAACAAGGACGCGCTTCTATCACTTTCCGATAAGCTTCTTGAGATTGTCCCAAGTCCAGTCAAACATAATGTCCGTGCTTAGCGCCGCCTTCGGCTTCTTGCAAGTCTTATTCGAGTAGCCCTTCAAGAGGAAATACCGTACCTTCTCCTCCTGAGCTAGGCCCAATTCCGCGCTGACGCCGGTGGCGGTATCGGTATGTTCGCCGCAAAGCACGATGACGACGTCAACTGCCTTGATACGCTTTCGCGCATGCACTTTCCAGTTGCCATCTATGGGCTCCTTGATCGACCAGTCGACCAACTCAAAGGGCGACTCCTCGTGCCTCGATTGGCCTACCAGGAAGGTCTTGAGCGTCTCGTCGTGATCGTAGTCAAAACTAATGAATACCTTTGGTTTTGCCATTTTGATGGAACTCCGAGGTGAGGATACTGATCCGCCTTTGTTATCGGCCGAGGCTGGAACGCAACAGCGCTTCGCCACCTCGACTAATGACAGGATCGATGACGTCTAGATATGTATCTAGCTGGTGGACAGTCCGAAGCCGGCCCGAGTTCGCCAATGCTCCGCTACCGTCGGCCAATTGATGCGAAATGAAAATTTTTTTGTCACGGATAACCCCCTACTTTCCGTTCATTTTTCGGCAATTTCATTTGTCGCCCCCGTCTTTGCTTCTAGCGAAGCACACCCAACGAGAACCGGAGACAGCATCGCGGTTCCGCGCAGGAGGTTTTCCTTTCCTCAGTAGAGCACATCAATGCGTACAGAGCGCTTCGTGCGCACCAGTCCTTGTTTGCTCATCGTCATCAATCGGAACGTCAATGACTAGACCACTGTTGCAAGCCAGTGATTTAAGTTTCTCCGGATCCCAGACTACTCGCTTGACCGAGGTCCGTTCAGAGCCTGCATAGACATAGCCATCCCAAATATAGAGCGCATGGACCCTGGATTCCATTGCAGTAAGAACGATAGGTACGTTCTCCCGAAACACACGTTCATCCACAGATTCGAATTCGCGCATTAAAACCCTGCCGTCACTCGCCGAGCTGATGGCTCGCAGCGTGCCTCCGGCACTCTTGGCTAGCAAAATTTCGTATCTCGCCCCTAGATCATGTTTTGGAACCGATATCGATAGGGAGCCAGTGTCGGTCTCCGAACCGTCTCGCTTTAGACGAAATCCTTCACGATCAAATAGATGGACTTTCCCCTCGTTATCAATGACAGCAGCGACCCCGAGTTTCCATACCCCTTCAGCCACCGCAATTCCGCGTGCGCCAGTTACACCGTCCAACAGCCGACATGCCTTAATAGCAAGCGAGTCCTGGTTCCGCGTATCGCAAACTGCTGCCATACCGGAGTTAGAAACCAACCCGAGAAAGCCTTTATCAAAGGCGATAGTATCGAATCCGTCCTTTTGCAATTCTTTCGGAAGCGCCTCGCGAATTTCGAGCAGTTCTAGATTCCACGCAACCTTGGTCGCGTCAACACTCGATCTGCCGCTGAGGCGTGCCAAAACCGGTCCAGCCTCCTGCGCGAGGCACTTTTCTTTGAGCTCCCCCGCAGCAATCAACTCTCGATTTAACTCCACAGCTGCGGTGATTTCGAGCTTGCACTTTTTTGCCAATTCAGGTTTGTATACGCTGCCATTCCCTCGAATGTCATCTAGAGAAAATGTCATAAACGCACCGTCCTTCTTCAGTAAGTGCGCCTCTCGGCTACTGCAAGCCGGCTGATCGCACCAGATCGCGCGCCAATGCTTCAAATCTTTCACGTCCTCGACGTCCGATCCTGGCGCCTTGACCAAATCAATTGGTGGAAACCCGTTGTGCACTAGCCAAACATGATCGTTGGATAAGTCTCTGAAAAAATTGGTGGAGCTATAGATAGCATTTCCCGATCTCAAGTCGGTGCTTGGCCATAAGTCGCCGCGGCGCACATGACGTCCGCTCACTCGCGCTATGTTTCCGCTTTGCGAAAGAATGTCGACGCGATAGCTGTATAGTCCATTCTGCAGCTGTTCTACTTTGCCTAGTGATGCAACGGCTCCTTCGAACAACTGCACCGATTCATCGACCTGAATCATACGGCAAGGTGCGTTGTCGCCAGTTGGGTTCGAATTGCCGTTATCCAAGCAACTGCGCAACTGCGACGCTGTCGTCGACCACGCGTAGAATCGCCCGCGTGGCGATACGGAAAACCCTTGCAATCGATCCTTGTCCCACCATGCCTGAGAACTGAAGAGCTTCGATTCGCTTTCTTCGGGCGGATACCCCATTGCGGCCGCTCCATACTTTATCAACGCCTCATCCTCAACAGTGAGCCAGACCCGTTTTCGTTGATCTGGTCTGCCATTTGACTTGGCGACCGATAGGAATGAATAGTTGTGACGCGAGCTACGAGAACCATCTGCTGGCAAATCCCTTCGATCGGCTTCAAGAATTAGCTCGATGTCACGCTCACTATCGTGCACTGAGTGAAAACAATCATTGTGTGTAGATTGCGCGCGACTGCCACAGGTAGATTTCACATCCCCTGTCAAATTGAGATGCTCGACCGCAACTGGCAGAGCCAAGGCCCGCCCAACAACCGCCTCAGCGAGCGACGTCAGTCGCAGTCTCTGATCTCCCGCTTGCTCTGCGTCGTGAAGGGCTTCCAATCCTTGTTTGATAGCCAAAGCCGTGTTTCTGTCGAATGGCGACAGCTGTGCTGACGCACGAGTGATTAGGTCGTATGCGTGGTACTGCTTGTTCGCAGCTTCAGCCTGCCTATTCTTGGCTTCAGAGATGCGTATCGACTGATCGAGGCGCCTAAGGATTTCGTTCTGCTTTGATGCCTGTATGCTAAGCCAAGAAAATAAGGAAAAAGCCGTCAAAACAAAAAAAGCCATCGTCCCGACTGGAATTAGCCACTTTCCTAAAGATCGTCTCCAATAGATGGCTAGTGGCAGCGGCAATCTCCGATACTGCCAAACCGCACTTATGGTCTGCTGCATTCCCAGAAGGAGACCAAACCGCTCATTACCTTTTACCCAACGATCGTAGTCTCGCCAAAGCGCTGCATTTGGAGTTCGCGAATACCAATCGCTGTTACTGTTGCAAACCGCAATAACCAACAGGTCGTGCGCCAGCTCGGCCGTGCGCTCCCTCAGCGCTGATCGTCGAACGAGATAAGACCGCTCGAGATAGGTCACTCCCGACCGAATCTCTTCAGTGATTAGCCCTTGGCTTTTCACCGCGCCATGGATCAGCTCACTACCTAGCCAATCGCGCAGTCGCGACTCGGACGCGGTTAACCCGTCGGCTCCCTGGCCTTCCGAAATTGCCTTTGCCGCTTCCAGAAGGCAGGTATCAACGTAGGTCGATAGCGCTTCGGCGAGCGTGCCTGACTTAAAGCGAGTTTTGCCCATCTGCAAAGCGTCGCCTCCACACTTCCGCCACCAATCTCCGCAAAAAATCTGCAGGAACAAGGGCTCAATAACATGCTCTCGCTTCAAATCTTTTAGATGAATATGCTCCGATTGAGGCAAGCACCCCTCAAGCACATATTCGACTGCTTCAGTAACTTTTTCCTGTTCAAGCACGACATTGGCGCTAGAAAACGTTCGAGTGACAATGGATTCGGCGGTTTGTGCGTCGAATAGCCCTAGCGAGAATCGCGAGCGAAGTTCCGTGACAAAGAGCTCCTGGTAGGCGAGGAGACGTGCAAGAAAGTCTTCACGCACAGCCACTATTAGCCACACACGCTCGCACCGCGCCGCCTGGCTTAGACATTCAAATAGGGCTCTTTGCCAAAGCAACGACGTTCTCGGATGAGTAAATATTTCCTCGGTCTGATCGAGGACGATCGCGATGGGGCTGACCTCAGCGAGGTTCTCCGTGGATTTGGTCCGAAGCCACGTGATCCATTGCTGACCGGATTGGCTTTCCGGTACGTCGTCGTCAATTTGGCGGTTGTAACTTCGAGCGAGCCAATGCCAAATTGCGACGGAGTGCTCGTTACATAGTTCCTGATCAGTGGAACCTTCGAAGAGAGTGCTTGGTCGAAAAGGTATGGTGGGAACAATGAAATCTCGGCTTCGCAGTCGAACGAAAAGATCAGCGTTTAGAAGTGACGATTTCCCCGAACCAGAAGGTGAGTGCAGTATGACTTCCCGATCGGCAAGCAAACGACGAAAGAGTTGTGCACCGTCATTTTCGCGCCCAAAAAAAAGCGCACGATCGCCATACTCATATGAAGAAGCGCCTTTGAAGGGATTTTTTGGATTCACCCGCCTACCCCCATGGTCGGCGACGTGTCTGTGAACGCGCTCGGAACGTTCTTCCTCATCTCGCCAAGAAATTGGTCTGGCGCCCCCCAGTAGACAAACACTCGATGCCCGAGCGGGGCGAGTAAAACGCAGCTTGGCAAATGGCTTCTTTGCTCCGTCGAGATCGAATAGCGCACGATGAGCCTCGGTCGTTTCGTCAACTTTTTTGCCGAGATCAGGTTTGTTGACACCCAATTGTCCTCTCAGATCATTGAGCAGCTGTAGATAGTCCTTGTTGGGCGCCACATATGGCCGCTGGTCTGGATCTCTCAACGTCTCTGCCAACGTGTAGCGCTTGCAGCCATTTAGTGTCGTTGGCACGACGTCCTCATCTTCATTGCCAATGAGGATCACGCGCAGTTTGAGCTTTTTTTTGGGAGGCAAGTTTGCAATTTGCTCCAACTCCCAACGTGATCCTTTCCCTGCATCGGGTAGCCCGCCGCGGTACTTTTTTTGATAGCCAGCCGTACATACGCAGAGCACGTGATCCGCATGGTCAATCTCCTTAGCAGCCCAATCCCACCATCCATGCACTGGCTGTGGCTCCACGTACTGATCAATAGTCGCGTCTATGTAGTTGGCACGAAGATGACCGGCGAATCTTCGTATCCACTCCAAAAAGTCCTGGCTATCGTGGCTGTAGCTTATGAAGACTTTGGGTTGATCCATAAAAGTGCTGTGCTGTTATCTAGACGACTGATGCCTCGTGAGAGAAGACGCGAGAGCTAGACCACAGCGTCATAGATCCGCTTCGCTACGTCCTTATCATCGAGATAGCCGGCAATGCCGTGCTTGTTATCGGTCCAGTTGCTGACATCTCGCTTGTCGACGATGCGAGGATCTACTTTGAAATGATCATCATCCAGCGGGTAGAGCGCCACGACGTCGTGCGGGTCGGATGCGTTGAACCATTCGCCCACACAGGAAGGGTGCTCAATTGACCCCAGATACTCACGAATTGAATTAATCCCGAGAGGAGAACCCACGGTGATCAGATTCGGAACCTTCCACCCCTGCTGCTTGCTCATTTTCTCTAGCAGCTTGTAGGCAACGATGGTGCCGAGTGAATGGGATACCACCACGTTCTCGTCGCCCTGGTCGAAAGCTGATTTGACCCCGTCATTGATGCGAAGGCTAACTGTGTCTTTCGTCAGGTACTGGTAGACATCGTTCGTAGCCAACCCAATCACGGCGCCAGCACCTGGAACTTTCTCGTCAATAGCTCGTAGGGCCGCCTGAACCCATCCCCAATTTTGTGGGCCACGTTCCTTTACGTTGCTTGGATCAAGTTCTTTGAGTTTGCGTTCAATTTCAGCATCCGAGATGTTATATGCCCTCAAGTACTCCCGAAGCAGCGCAGCAAGGCGATCATTGCCCTCTTGTTCTCGCGAGCCTCTGACAATGATATTGGCGACTTGGGTCGGCGGGATTCCCTCGCACAAGTCACGAAGCGTATTTCCGTAGTAGGGGAAAAAGACTCTATCTTCGCCGATTGGCACGCGTAGACCGCTCTTGTCTAAGCCCTTCTCCCAGGCGCCTAGCCAAGCCTGTTTTAATTGGACTGCATCTTGGTCTTCCTGTGCGCGCCCATGGATGAATATCAATCGCTTCATATGACACCTCATGCCCTGGAATAGTGGTTCTGGCCGGCAGCACTCTGCCTTACCCAAGTCTCGAGAATCGCAGCGCCCTCACGATCGTAATGCGACCAGAGTGATTGACCGACATGCTGTCTGAGCTGCTTTAGGTGATCGGGATATTTCGGAAGAAGCGCATCGACAAAAGCCCAGCCTTGAGAGAGCAGAGGCGTCGGGCCGAGGCTAGGCGGGACGAGCGAGAGCGTGTCAACCTCATCACCTTTCCTCGCGAGCAACTCGACATCGAACAGACGCAACTCTTGCTTTTCAATCAGTTCAGTACGCACATCGACGATTGTCCGCAGGCGGCCAATGGCCTGGAATGCATACACTGCGTATACGGCGAGTGCGGGATCAATAAACCGGGCGTCATGAAGTCGACGGGCCAGATTCAAAGCCGTTTTCACATCTAGAGCGAGCGAACCCAACGTCACCGCCTTCCGCATGGCAAAACGCAAGTCTTCGAATTCGTGTCTACTGCGCTCTGCCTCGCTGGGATTGGAGGATTCGTAATGGACGCTGTTGAGCACTCCTTTTTCCAGTCGGACGATGCCAACATGACCCCGCAGCACGGGAAGCAGGACTCCAGAGCCATCTTCGAAACGAATGAATATCTGGCCTTGACCCTCATCGCTCTCGACGACGAGAGTGTGATTTGCCACCGACGCGAAATGAATAACTGGACCGATGGTACAAGTTGCCTCTTGGACTCGCGCTCCCGTGATTTGTAACCCGGAGCTACTGCCATTCACGAGACCAAGTGGCACCGGATCAGATTCGGTGTGTTCACCGATCGGCGCACGTGCCCGCTCTCTCAAAATTGGTTCGAGTGCCAGCTTGGCAAAGGCTGCCTCACTCTGGTTGTTCCCGAGTACCGCGGACAGGAGCATTTCGGCAGCCTTGGCGGGCTGAATCGCAGGACCGGCGGATGCTCCTGAACGCAACTCTCGTTGGGAAAGAGGCATGTTAGCGCTACCGCGTCGGTCGCCCGCGGATCGGGAAGTAGAAGTATTCGCCGGAACGCCCTGTCCAGAGTCACTAGGCGTCGGCGAATCCGGCGGATTGCATTTGGAAATCCAGTCCTTATCACCGGAGCTGATCCTTGCGTCGGGAGATTGCGAGATCAAAGCGCTAAGATTCTTAGAGTTGAGGTATCTCGGGACCGCTTCAGCCAGCCACTCCTTGAGAGGTCTTGGGCGCACGTATCCATCATCGATCGCTGCGGGCTCTTCGCCCTTAAGTGCCTTCACCAGTACGCGGGTATAGACCGCTACGTATCTTTCACCATCAATGACCTCTAGCGCCGGCGTACCCAGACGAGTGGCATAGAAGACATCCACGGCTTTTTCTGGCCCAGGCATGGGCTCGTTTGGGATTATCTGACTACCGGTGATTCTGCCGATCTGAACTGTTGCGCCCATCGACCGACAGGCATCGGAGAAAAAAACGACGTGAGGAATCTTCCACGTCTGAGCCAGGGCTACGCTTCCAGTAACGTTTATCGCTTCATTGGCGTTGGAAGGCGCTCCTGACAGCAACAGGTATTCGTTGAAGGCATTAACAATCCCGTGCCCAGAGAAATAGATTATTAGCTGCTGCAAAAATCCCACACGGCTGAGAAGCTCGGAAATCGCCTTGCTGATAAGCTCAATCGTGACCTCCCCAACGGATCCCACCCCGACATCAGTCACCTTGATGATATGAGATATCGCCTGAGCCTCGGCCCATTGGCTCATTTCTTGAATGGCGTCCTCCACGCCAGCAAGCGCAGGAAAATCAACGCTCGAAGTGCGGCTGACGCCAACTAGTACAATGGCACGACTCATGCCTAGCCCCTGGAGACCGACGTGCAGAAAAGCTGGCAGCCATTGAGATCTGCCCAAGCAGTAATAGAAACAGGTATCCCCTAACGCTACTTGAACTTGCTTCTGCGGCCGGTAAACAACTGGTGTTGTTACCTATAGATATGCGTTTTCTCCGTTAATGCTATTCGAAACAGACGATGATGCTGAGAACTCCGTCTCATTTTAAGATTTATGTACATCACAATCTGGCATCAGGAGCGATGTCAAAAAGAATCGCCGAATTCTCAAATTCAGGCTGCCCTCACTACTGGGAAGCAAAAATAAAAGCTGTCGGCGCCGCCCTGAGCAATCAGATGACCCTTCATCAGGAGCACGTCCACGCCGCCACCTCCGTAGCCTTACGCCAGAGGCTGACGCCTTGTTCAACCCACGTCTTGGACTTCCCTCGTCGCCGAACCTATTTGGGGAGCAGGAAGCGACGGTTGATGCGCTCACAGCTGTGTTTCGATTCCTAAGACGCCAGTAATTGCGTACCTATGCTATGGGCGACCTGGGAATTTGTAGCTGCAGTCAAGTGTGAGCTCCTACCATACCCGTCGACTATCCGCGTGAGCGAGGTCGTCGCTACCCAGACTCCACCCGTTGGTACCTCTTGGGTACCAAAAAGTAGTAAACCGATCGCCGACTAGGCGTTCGGGGCACCTATCTCTCGAAACGATCTCACGGTCGTCATGACAAGATCCTGATCGAATCGGTTGACAAGCGTTAAACGAGCCAGATCGTGCAGGACCTGTGCCGGCACGAAGTGCACGTAGTGCCGGTCGACGTGCGCTACAGCGGCTGGGATTCTTCGCTCGAGGACGGCGGCGGCCGGCCCGCATCGGCAGCGACGAGCGCGCAACCGACGCTGCGCTTGGGATTGCGCGAAGTGCGCGGTTTCAGTGAAGAAGTGGCGCGACGCATCGAAGCGGCGCGGGCACAAAAGGCATTCGCTTCGGTCGTCGACCTGTGCGCTCGCGCGCAGCTCGATTCGCGCATGCAAAGCCTGCTCGCGCAGGCCGGCGCACTTCGCGGTCTGGCCGGACATCGTCATCGCGCGCACTGGGAGATAGCCGGTGTCGAGGCGAATCTGCCGCTGTTCGGTCGCGACAGTCCGATCGAAGCGGACGTCGTGTTGATGCCGCCAAGCACCGGCGAGAACGTACTCGCGGACTATGCGAGCACGGGCTTGAGCCTAGGCCCGCATCCGGTCGCGCTCGTGCGCAGGCAGCTCGATGCACAGCGTTGTTATCGTTCGAGTCGACTGCGCAAGATTGAGGGAACTAGGCCGGTGCGCGCCGCCGGACTCGTGATCGGCCGCCAGCGTCCGCAGACCGCAAGCGGCCTCACCTTCGTCACGCTCGAAGACGAGGACGGCCAGGTCAACGTTATCGTGCGGCTCGCGCTGGCCGAGCGCCAGCGCCGCGCTTTCCTCGAATCGCGGCTGCTATTGGTCGACGGTCTGCTTGAATCAGTCGACGGCGTGCAGCATTTGATCGCCGAACGCCTGCAGGACTTGAGCTCGCTGCTCGGCAAGCTCGACAGCCGCAGCCGCGACTTCCATTGAGTCTTCGGCGAGGGGCAACTCAGCGGTTCGTCAATTGAATCTCGATGCGGCGGTTCTTCGCGAAGGCTGCTTCGGTGTCTTTCGGATCGAGCGGCTGGAACTGGCCGAAACCGTTCGCCGAGAGATGACGCGGCTGGATGCCTTGCACGACGAGCTGCTTGACGATGGCCGTGGCACGCGCGGTCGACAATTCCCAGTTCGACGGGAACTGGTCGGTGTGGATTGGGCGCTTGTCGGTGTGGCCGTCGATGCGCAGCACCCAATCGAGACTCGACGGGATTTCGGCGGCGACTTCGTTGAGCGTCTTCGCCAGCTTGGCCATCGATGTCTGTGCGTCGGGGCTCAGGTCGGCCGAACCGGTGTCGAACAGGATATCGGTCGGTACGACGAAGCGATCGCCGACGACCTGAATGTCGGGACGGTTGCCGAGCGCCTCGCGCAGCTTGCCGAAGAATTCCGAACGGTATTTCTCGAGCTGATTGACCTTGTTCGCGAGGGCGAGGTTGAGCTCCTTGCCGAGCTCGGCGATCTTCACGTCCTTGTCCTTGACGTTTTTGTTCGCGATCTCGAGCGCGGCCGTGATCTGCTTTAGCTGTTCCTGCACCGCGGCGAGCTGGCGGTTGAGCAGTTCGACCTGCGCGGCGGACTTGGCGTTGAGATCGGTCGCGGCGACGAGATCCTTCTTCGATGTGTCGAGCTGCGCGGTCATCTGCGCGATCTGTTGTTCAAGCTGGGTCTTGAGCTCGGTCAGCGCGGCGATATCGGCGCTCAGTTTGGCTGCTTCCGTATGCGCTGCGTCCAGCGCCGTGTTGGACTGACCGAGCGATGCCGACAACTCGTTGACCTTGGCGTCGAGCTTCGCCTTCGCGTCCTGCGCCAGCGAAAGCGTCTGTGCGAGCTGGGCGATTTGTGCGTTGAGATCGGCGAGCGCTTTGTTCTTGCCGGCGATTGTTTGCGACAGCACGAATTGGCCGACCGCGAACAGCAGCAGGACAAAGATCATCACGAGGATGAGGCTCGTCAATGCATCGACGAACCCCGGCCAAATATCGAGACCGCGGCGGCGGCGCGCGAGCGAATTCATCGCTTACGCCCCGTTGCGCTTGCCGTCGACCGCCGCGGCGATCGTGCGCGAGAGCAGGCGGAATTCGCTGCGCAGGTCGTCGGTCATGCGCGCGCCCTGGTTCGGCGCGGCGGCGAGGGTCTTCAGCACGTTCTTCAATTCTTCCTGCGTCTCGCTCATGCCGCGCATTTCGCGCGATTCGCGGCTGAGCAGGTCGGTCAGGCGCGCGAGCTGGGTATTGAGTTCGCCGAGCTGTTCGGACGAGTTGTGCCGTTCGCGCTCGGATTCGATCAGCGCGCGCTGCATGCGTTCGAGACCGTCGGCGGTCTGTTCGAGCAGCGCCTGCACGTAGGCCGGCACGTTTGCGTCGCCATCGCCCTGCAGTGCGCCGGACGACAGCCGCGTCTGCCCCGACAGCCATTCTTCCAATTCGTTGTAAAAGCGGTTCTGCGCATGACCGGCCTGCAGATCGAGAAAGCCGAGCACGAGCGAGGAGGCAAGGCCGAACAGCGAGGTCGAGAAGCTCGTCGACATGCCGGACAGCGGTTCCTTCAGATGTTCTTTGAGGTCATTGAACATCGCCGCCGGATCGGTACCGACACCGAGCGAGCCGATGATGTCGGCGACCGAGCGGATGGTGACGAGCAGGCCCCAAAACGTGCCGAGCAGGCCGAGGAAGATTGACAAGCCAACGAGATAGCGCGAGAGGTCGCGCGATTCCTCCAGGCGCAGATAAATACTGTCGAGCAGCGAGCGCAGGCTGGTCGCCGACAACGAAAACTTCGAGCGCTCGCGCCCCGACAGCATGCGTGCCATCGGCGCGAGCAGCTTGGGCGGGGTCAGCGGCCGGCTCGGATCGGAACGCTTGAACGTCTCGATCCATTCGACTTCGCGCGAAAGCTGCAGGACTTGGCGCAGATTCCAGGCAATGCCGAACAGCAAGACCGCCAGGATCACGCCGTTGAAAAACGGATTTGCGTAAAAGTTTGCGATCAACTTCGGTGCGAGGATGCCCGCGAGCACGGCCACGGCAACGAGGAAACCCGCCATCCAGACGAGCACTTGGGTGGGTTTGGTCATGCGAAGTACTCCAGGTGTGTTCGTTGGATGCGTCGAGGCTCTGACAGGTTGCAGGAAGTTTGGTTCCCCGCTGAATGAAATCGCTAGTATTGTTTTTCGCT
>Ga0209233_1000877_pt1 | contig 13214 bp, 15 predicted proteins | sample AraplaCL_Cvi_mCL_FD_184269 | JGI IMG/M metagenome (GOLD analysis project Ga0209233, IMG submission 184269) | Arabidopsis root microbial communities from the University of North Carolina, USA - plate scrape CL_Cvi_mCL (SPAdes) (version 2) | ecosystem: Host-associated > Plants > Roots > Endosphere...
CTACTGCGCAGCCAAAGGCGGTGTACGTATGCTCATGCGCGACCTCGCTGTGGAACTTGGGCCAAAGAACATTACCGTCAACAACATAGCGCCCGGCGCCATCATCACTCCCATCAACCAGTCACTGCTCAACGACAAGCCAAAACTCAACGCTCTGCTGCAGAACATTCCGTTGGGTCGCATGGGCACAGTCGACGACGTCTCCTCCCTCGCATCCTTTCTCGCCAGCGATGAAGCTGCGTACGTCACCGGCTCCACCTACTTCGTGGACGGCGGCCTCATCCGCAACTACCACGAGCAATAACGGCAAAGGAGTAAACTAAAAGCATGGATCTGAAGGTTTACACCGCTGACTGGTGCCGCGATTGCTTTGTCGCCAAGCGCTTTCTGACGCAGCACAACATCCCCTACACCGAAGTCAACATCGAAACGACTCCAGGAGCTGTTGATGATCTTCTTCAGAATGTAGGCAAGAAGGCCATCCCGCAGTTCGTCATCGACGGCAAGTGGGTACAGCCGTACCGTCCCGGCCAGGGTTTCCTCTTCGATGAGATGTCCACCCTGCTCGGCGTACAGCAACCGGGATAAGCTTCACAATAAAAGCCAGCAGAACGCCCTGCATCAGCAGGGCGTTTCTCATTTCTGATACCGATCCAGCACATCCTGCAGCGTCAGCACACCTTCCACCACACCACGCATCGCACGATTGGAAACTGGCAGCAACGGCCAGTTCTTGAAGTAAGGCAAGGCATGCGCCAACGGCTGATCCGGGAACAGCATCGGAGTCCTGTGCGCAGCAACGCTCTGCTCCAGTGTCCTGTTACCGTTGTCCTGCGCTTGCTGCAATAGTTCCTGCATCTCCGCCTGTCGCGCCGCATACCATCCATCGCCACAACGAATCAGCACAACAGGGGCAGCGGTAATTCCCCCATCCAACTCCTTCAGCATCTCGCCACCATTCAGCACCGGCACATCCGCAGGTCGCAGAGCATCTTCGATACGCAACTCCGTATCTTCGCGTTCTTCCTCCAGCGACGGCAGATACAAACCATCCTGATGCGTGAACACCTCAAGGATCGGCACCGGCTGCAGCGAACGAGAAATGATGTACGCAATCGTGTTCGACACAATCACCGGCAACACAATCGTGTAGTTGCCGCTCATCTCCATAATCATGAACACACTCGTGAGCGGTGCGCGAATGAACGCGGCAAAGAACACGCCCATACCCACCAGCGCATACGATCCCACCGATCCCGTAAGCGACGGAAAGAAGTGGTGCTCAAACGTTCCCACCGCAGAACCCAGCATCGCGCCGATGAACAGAGCTGGCGCAAACAATCCACCTGGCGCCCCCGATGAAAACGAGAACGTAGTCGTCAGCAGCTTGATCCCTGCCAACAGCAACAGAAAGCCAACCGTATACTCCGCGTGCATGGCGGCGTCCATCGTGCCATATCCAACACCCAGCACCTGCGGCACACCAAAATACGCAACCGCCCCAACAAACAAACCGGCAAGCGCTGGCGCAAACACCTGTCGATTCGCAGGCAGGCTACGCAAACGAGGCCGCAGATATTCCAGCGCGCGTGTCAGCGCAAGGGACGCGAATCCGCCGATCACGCCCAACACCGCATACGCCATCAACTCGCGCGGATCACGCAGATTCACATTAGGGATGCGGAACATCGCCTGCGATCCCCAGAACCATCGCGCCACCACCACCGCAGAAACAGCAGACAAAACAATGGACCCAAGAATCGCCGCCGTCCACTGCCCAATCACCTCTTCGATCACAAACAGCACAGCAGTAATTGGCGCATTAAACGCCGCCGCCAAACCTGCTGCGGCACCCACCGGCCCAAACAACCGCATGCGCGCACGCGACAACCCTACATAACGCCCAATGCGCGAAGCCACACCCGCACCCAAATGCAGTGACGGATCTTCGGGCCCCAACGACTGTCCCGACCCAATCGACAGCGCGGCCAGCAGAAACTTGCCGATCATCGTCTTTGTGGAGATGTAGCCGTTATGAATGTAAAGAGCAGCCTTCGTCTGGTTCACGCCAGAACCGCGCACATCCGGAAAGACGTAGCGCATCATCAACCCCAGTACCATGCCAACCACTGCAGGCACAATCAACAGCCGCAACTGGTGAGGCGCGGGTGCCGATCCCTGCAACAACACCGTCAGCCACTCAATGGCCATGCGGAACGAAACCACCAGCAAGCCAGAAATCACGCCAATGAAAATGCTCAACAGGAGAAACAGCCGTTCCTCACGCCTCAACGCATGTTCTGCTTGCTGCTCCGCGACATCTTCCATCAGCTGCGAAACCACCGTTGTTTCCTGCGAGCTCATAGCTGACCTCCGAACTGCGTCGCAGGATGATCCGCCAGGTAAAGCAACAGCGCATCATCGCCCGTAGGCGCACCGCATACATCCACCGCGCTTCGTTCGGTTTTGAAGATCAGTTGCCGATACTGATCCTGCACATCGTCATCATGCCGCAGTGCAGCACGATTCTTGGCCGTATCCAGCGCCTTCCACTGCGTCTGCAACTGCGTCATGTCAGCCTGTCCCGCATGTTGCGCAAGGCACGCATTCATGCGCGCCATCGTAATCCGAGACGCCTCCAGTAAATGATCAGCCCGCATCTGCGAAGGCACGTTATGCGAAAGCACCAGCGCCTGCAGCCGTTCTGCATTCTCCTGCATGGCGCTCATGCGCTGTTTTTGTTCCGCCGTCCACGACGACTTGCGCAAAGCCCGCGTCAACTCCTCGGCAGCACATGCATAGTCACCCTGCGCATAGCAAAGCTCGCCAAGCTTCGCCTGCGCCGTCGCACCCAATACCTTGTCATCGCTCACGCTGCGATAGGCTATCGCAGCATCTTTCGGAGCACCCGCTGCCTCGAGCGCTTCACCAATGCGAAGCTGCGAAGACGCATCCGGATTATTCCCCGCAGCAATCAGCAACTCCGCACGCGCCGCATTGCCCTGCCCCAGTCCCACCAGATAACTCGACAACTCCAACCGAATATCCCGTCGCCGCGCAGGACCATCGCCGCTCCAATTGCCAAAGATAGCGGCCCGATAGTACTCAATCGCATTAAATGTTCTTCCCTGCTGCCGCGCCAACCGGGCCAACTCCAGGTTGATCCCGCCATCGCCCGGCTGCGACTGCCACAGATTGACAAAGTAGTTCTCCGCCTCATCCACGCGCCCACTCGCTGCCAGCGCCCGTGCCAACGCAAGCTGATTCTCACGAACATCCGGCCGAAATCCCCATTGCCATCACTGCTTCAGCCGGCTTTCCCGCCGCCAACGCCTGCTGCCCGCGCTCAGCCCAGCGCACGGCCAGTTCTTCTCGATGCGCCTCAAAACTGCGAAATAGCAACGTTGTCACGCCACTCATAGCCAGCGCAACCAGCGTTAAAGTCAGAAATGTAAGGCCATCTCGCAGCATCAGGCGTCGGCGGGCTGCCTTCACCTGCGACGGTAAAGGTGCCACTTCGACATCGCGACTTCGTGCGTCCATTAAACTTAATGGTAGCGCGCATGCAGTCCGCGCTTATCCCGGCCACCACGCCAAAGAGGTACGTCCCCTTGATCGATCGCTATACACGCCCCGCCATGCGCCAGCTCTGGTCCGACGAATCGAAGTTCCGTGCATGGCTTGAAGTCGAAGCGACCGCAAGCGAAGTCCTCGCCGATGCAGGCATCGTCCCGCAGGAAGCCGCCAAGGCCATCCGCTCCAAGGGCGACTTCGAGATCGCCCGCATCCAGGAGATCGAACTTCAGACGCGCCACGACGTCATCGCCTTCACCACCGCCGTCGCAGAAAAGGTCGGCCCAGAATCCCGCTGGCTGCACTTCGGCCTCACCTCCACCGACGTCGTCGACACCGCGCAGGCTCTCCTGCTCAAGAAAGCATCCGCAACCATCCTTGAAGGTCTGCACGCACTATCGGCTGTCCTCAAGCGTCGCGCCATTGAGTTCGCCCTCACACCCTGCATCGGCCGCACCCACGGCGTCCACGCCGAACCCACCACCTTCGGCCTCAAACTGCTCCTCTGGTACACCGAGTGCCAGCGCAACATCACCCGCTTCACCGCTGCCGCGGAAGACATGCGCGTCGGCAAGCTCTCCGGAGCAGTCGGCAGCTACGGCACCGTCACACCCCAGCTCGAAGAAGAAATCTGCAAGCGCCTCGGCCTCAAAGCCGCCGAAGTCAGCACACAGGTGCTCCAGCGCGACCGCCACGCCGCATACATCGGCGCGCTCTCCATCATCGCGTCCTCGCTCGATAAGATCGGCACGGAAATCCGCCACCTCCAGCGCACGGAAGTTCGCGAAGCAGAAGAGTTCTTCAGCGAAAAGCAGAAGGGCTCCAGCGCTATGCCGCACAAGCGCAACCCCATCACCTGCGAGAACATCTGCGGTCTTGCCCGCGTGATGCGTGCAAACTCTCAAGTAGCACTTGAAGATGTTGCCCTGTGGCATGAGCGCGACATCTCGCACTCCTCCGCAGAGCGCGTCATCCTGCCTGACACCACTACCCTCGCCGACTATCTGCTCAGCAAGGCCACCAACCTCATCGACAAGCTCATGGTCTATCCCGAGCGCATGTTGAAGAACCTGAACCTTACCGGTGGTCTTGTCTTCTCCGGCCAGCTCCTGCTCGACCTCGCAGAAGCCGGCATGCTCCGCGAAGACGCCTACAAGACGGTTCAGACCCTAGCCATGAAGGCATGGAAAGAAGACCTCGTCTTCAAGGAACTCGTAGCAGCCGATCCTCAGATCACCAGCCTGCTACCGCCCGAACGCATCGCCCGCGCCTTTGACGTCAACCGCCGCCTCGGCAACGTCCCAGCCATCTTCGAACGTGTCTTCGGCAAGCCTCTCTCGGAGTTGCAAACTCAATAAACGTTCGGAGTTCACGAAAGAATCGTCATCCTGAGCGCAGCGAAGTCGAAGGACCTGCATTCTTCTCGCGCCACTACAACGCGTCAGGAAAATCAAATTCCTTCTATCACCCGTCATTCTGAGCGAAGCGAAGAATCCCGACGAATCCGGCATCAGAAATGCATTCACCCTTTCCTGCCACGGTCGCAGACTGAGGACCACCAATGCTCCCACCAGACGACACCCAACTCATCCAGCTCATGGACGCCGCACTCGCAGACGCAACCCGTCGCAGCGGCCCATGGCTGGCCTGTCGTCCGGGATGCAGCCAGTGCTGCACCGGCGTCTTCCGCATCGGCCCGCTCGACACGGAACGAATCCGCGAAGGCTTCCGCATCGCCGAACCGGACAAGCAGCAGCGCATCAAAGAACGCGTCAAGCAATCCATCGCAGATCTGAGCGCAGACTTCCCCGGCAACACCGCCACCGGCATCCTCTACGAGGACGAAGCCTCACTCGAACAGTTCGAAGACTTCGCCAACGAAGCAGTATGCCCGGTGCTCGACCCCGCAACCGGCACCTGCGATCTCTACGCCCACCGCCCCATGACCTGCCGCACCTTCGGCCCACCCGTCCGCACGGAAGAAGATGGATTCGGCGTTTGCGAACTGTGTTTTATCAACGCGCCAACGGAAGCCATCGCCGCGGCCGAACTCCATCTCCCCGACCCCGCGCTCGAAGCCACACTCGACGAACAAACCGGTATCACCGGCACCACCATCGTCGCCTTCGCTCTGAAAGACTAAGCGAACGACTTACTATTGCGGCAACCCCATAAACCGGAATGGCTTCGATTCCTGAAAGTCCTTCACCGCATTGCCAGCAAAAGTATTCCGCTGATCTTTGCCCAGATCCAGCTTCATCACCTTGCCGGTCTCCTGCGAAAAATCAATATCTTTGAAGTTCATCCAGAAGACATTCGGTGTCAGTGCCGACTCGAAAAAGTAGATCAGCCGCTTCTGGTCAGCCACCGTCCGCCAACGCGTTGACGAGATATTCGGCTGATCCGGCGTCGTAATGCCGAACGGTACAGACGCATTGCGAATCACGCTAAAGACACTCGCTAACGCCATGTTCGGATCTTCACTCTTGGGAATCGCGTTGATATAAAACGAAGCGCGCGCAAAACGGTCCGCAGCGCGATTCGTTCCCGGCAGCATAGTCGTGCCTCCAATGTCGTTCCAGTAGGAATACAGCGCCAACTGTTCATCGTAGGTCGGCGAGTTCGTCATCACCTGGTACTGCCGTCCATGATGAATCACCTGCTTCCCTTTGACATACTCCACCACCGCGCTATCACCGCTGGGATCTGACATCGACATGTGAAGATTCGCGAGTCTCTCTTCGCCCGGCACCTGCGCAGTGGCAACCAGCAATGGCTCTTTCTCCATCGCTTCCACCGCCTCAGCCACCGTTGCATACTTGTCCAGCATGTATTGCGCCCACAGCGAAATCGCCAGTCCCGGCTTGCTTCCGTCGAACGCGGGATACTCCGATTCCGCCAGCCACAACAGGTTCACCACCAGCCCTTTTTCATTCATGCCATCGGTGGTTGAAATGTCATATCCGCTGGCGATCACACTGCCATACTTCGATGTCCAGTGAAGCGTGCGCGGCCCAGTCCCTCCATCGCGTTTCATGCCACGAGGCAGAATCCAGAGGTTGGTCCCCACATCCACCTTCCAGTCCATGGAACGCGCCGTAATCACCTCGCCATTCGCACCGTGATACACCGCGCGCGTACAGGCATCAGCTGAAATCGGTAGCAGCAAAGAGACAGAGAGCAATGCAGAACAAAGTGAACGAAGCAGACGCACGCAACTTCCTCCCAAGCACTTCCTGAATCACACGCAACAAACAAACGCAGTATTCAACTTGAAGGCTTGTCTCGGGGATCAGTTACCGCCGCCCTCTGCCTCAAGCAATGGAACCATGATGGAACACATCTTTGCTTCAACAAACGGCGGCGGAGTCACCGGTAGTTGAATCCTATCTTCGGCAATCACAATGCCAACGGTCTCCGATGGCAATTGCAACTGCGCCATCACAGGCGCCGTCTTCGGCATCTTGAAACGTCCGGTGCCAACATACGCAGCCATGAGACTCAGCGCAGTGGTGGGAGAAAAGAACGCAAGCGGCACAATGTATTTCTTGGATCGCACCAGCGACTCGCCAATACCGTCCACCCTCCGGCTGCGTGGAATGCTTCCCGGCACCTGCGGTATCTGGAAGGTATGAAATTTCAATTCTGGATTCTTCTCACCAAACTTCGACACCAACCGCGCCAGATGTTTTGGTGTGGTCAGCCAGAAGTCTGACATCGAATTCCGTGGAATCGATCCCGGGTACGTACTACGCAGAATCGAACGCGCAAAGTCCGCGCAGTTCCGATAAAACAAGTTGAATTGGCCGTGATTGTGGCTGTCATTCAACCGGGCAATGATGCCCTCATCCTGATCCCGCGTCGTCTCTAATTGAAACCCATAAATCTGCCGGTCATAGGACGATCCAATGAGCTGAATCCACTCGCCACCGGGGGCACTGCCGTCTTCTTTGCTCGGCGCCAGGTTCAACAGATGCGCGCGACGATAACGATCGCGCAACTGCTTCTCCAGCGCAACGGTAGCCGTCTGCGGCACGTCTTCGACGTGTTCCACAGCATACAGGTACGGAATCAACGGAATAGCCACCCAGTCATAACCATCCACGCGGTGATAACGACTTACCACCACGCCAAGCTCGCCTGTATGACATAGCCGTAACCGCGTCGGCGAATCGGCGCAGATGTTATCCAAATACACAGCGGCGTGACCGGTAGGATTAAACGCGCCAAACGCGCCAAACGGCTCCTCCACCAGTAGGCTGATGCTGGCGTGCGCGCGCAGTGGAGCAAGAAGTGCAATGCACAGTGCGGCGGCGAGAAAGTTTGCGGCCTGTCGCATACGCGGCATGGTCATCTCCTTCAAGGCGTCGAGCTATGGGTCTGGCGGCCACCCTGGGGGTGTGGCCCATTCTTAATAACGCAATCCGGAACCACATGTTCCGGTGAAAATTTCGGCATTCGACGATAATCGAAGGCGTGAGTCCATTCTCTCAAAACCACGACCTCACGCGTGCACGCCTGACAGTTGCTATGACAGGTGCTAGTGGCGCACTCTTTACCGCGCACTTGCTTCGACTTCTCAATACGGACGATCGCGTAGAAGCTGTTCACTTCATCGCGTCGGATCATGCGTTGCGAGTGGTTACAGAAGAACTGAACCTTGCTGGTCGTTCCTCGTTGTTGGAGACACTCCTTGATGGTCCGGGTTCCAGCAAATTCACCATGCTCCGTAACGACGACATCGCCGCACCGATTGCCAGCGGCAGTCATCCTTCGGATGGAATGGTCGTGCTGCCCTGCTCTATGGGAACGCTTGCATCCATTGCGAACGGTATGGCAGCGCGGCTCATCGATCGCGCCGCGGATGTCACTTTGAAGGAGCAACGTCCGCTGATTCTCTGCGTCCGGGAAACCCCCTTCAACCGCATCCATCTGCGGAACATGACGCTTGCGGCGGAAGCCGGAGCAGTTATCTACCCCGTAATCCCCGCCATGTACTTCCGGCCACAAAGCCTGGATGACATTGCTCGTCAATATTGTTGTCGCGTGCTGGGCCACATCGGCCTGCCGCAACCCTCCGCATTCCGCTGGAAGGAAGACTAGGTTATTCCGGCCCGTCTACGTAACTGGTAGAACGTGATAGAGGCGGCTCGGCATTCAGGAATTTCAACGTCTGGTCCACCACCGGAGGCGCACATTCTGCGGCAGTTAGGTGGCCGCACTTCCTCACGCCCAGGAACACAGACTGCGGCACCAGATCATGCATACGCAGTCCTACATCCAGCGGGATCAATCGATCTTCCGTGCCCCACACAATCAGTACAGGCATCTTCAAACCACCCACCCGGAAGTCCAGCAACTCCCGCCCATGCAGCATGCTGCCGAACGACTGCTGCACGATGAACTGATTCTTCTGAAAACGCCGGATCATCCCCGGAATCATCACTTCCGGAATCTTCGTGCGCCATTGGAACGGCTGAATCTTATCCATCAGCGCATCAAACCCGGCACGGTCATGAGGCGAAAACAGCGAAGGCGGAAAATCCAGAACGAAGTAAAGCCCGGCCGAGTCATACACCATCAGCCTCCGTACCATCTCCGGATGATCCAGCGCCAGCTTCATCGCCACCCATCCGCCCATGGACCATCCACCCAGGTCCACTTTCTGCAGCTTCAACTCCCGCAGAAAATCAGTCGCAATGCGCTCTTCGCCATCCAGTGAAAAGTCGCCATCCTCCGGCTTGGGCGAATCGCCATACCCCAGCAGATCCAGTGCATACACGTGGTACCCACCTTGCGCCAGATCTGGAATCATCTTCGCCCAGTCAGATGCGCGAGCGCCCAACCCATGCACCAGCAGAACCGGCTTCTCCGGGCCATTCCCTGCAGGCTTGGCCTCCAGATAATGAATCCGATAGCCATTCACCATCACGTAATGATGCTGAATCCCCTTACCCCGCAGGTAAAGGTTCACCGATCGGTCAACCAGCCAGAAAGGATTCCAGTAAACATAGGCACACGACGCCGCAACCAACGCCGCAACTACGAGTAGCGCCGTTGTGATGCCGCGCCTCACCGCAGCGGCTTCCCAAACTCTTCCGCAAATGCCACGTGATTCAGATCGAAGCGGCCACCGTCATATTTATCCGGCCCCTTCAATCTTCCAATCGCCAGCAGCGACACCACCCAGTAGCTCAAAGGCAGTCGCAAAGCTTCTTTCACTTCGTTCTGCTCAAAGCCTTCCATGGCAGCCGTGTCATAGCCCATCACTTCAGCGGTCAATTGCATATAAGCCGCGGCATACGTCACCTGCTTGTTCAGCCAGCCATGCATCTGGTCGGCATTCAAACTCAGCAGATAACTCTCCACATAGCTCTTCAACTGCGCGGCGTAGCCTTCGCTCATGCCGCCTTCCAGCCCCATGCGCACAATGTCGTCCGCATCGCGCCTCCAGCTATCCACGTCGCCACAGCAGGCAATCACCACGGACGCTTCTTCCACCTTGGCCTGGTTGTAGCAGGCAGCGCGCAGCTTTTTCTTCTGCTCCGGCGATTGCACCACGACAAAGCGCCACGGCTGCACGTTATACCCAGAAGGCGCGGCAATCCCCGCCTCCAAAATCGTACGGATATCCTCTGCCGGAATCGGGCTGCCATCGAACGAGGGCGTACTGCGACGTTCGCGGATGGCATCCGGAAGAGATTTCAAAGACTCACTCACCGCCACAGTGTAACGGCAGTTGGGCAAACCATCCACCCTGGGCTTACGACTTCAGAGGTACACCTCCTTCATCAAACGAAAAATGCAGCTATCATGAACCATGGCCGACAGTTCTACCGCCAACTTCCAGCCAACCATCGGCGTTCTCGCGCTCCAGGGAGCGTTTGACGCGCACGCCCGCATGCTCCAGCAGTGCGGCGCAAAAACCGTCTTCATCCGCAAGCCTGAGCAACTGGCAGACATCGACGGCCTCGTCATCCCCGGCGGCGAATCCACCACCTTCCTCAAGGCGCTCGAACGCGGCGGTTTCTTCGACGCGCTCCAGCAATTCGTCCAGACCAGGCCCACCTTCGGCACCTGCGCCGGCGTCATCCTCATCGCCAAACACGTCACCCACCCCGAGCAGAAATCGCTCGGCGCACTCGACGTCACGGTAGAACGCAACGCCTACGGTCGCCAGAACGACTCCCGTATTCTCGAAGCGGAAACCACCCTGCCCGGTGGCCCATTCGAAATGGTTTACATCCGCGCCCCTCGCATCACCCAGACCGGCCCCGGCGTGGAGACACTCGCAGAGCGCGACGGCTCCCCCACTCTTGTCCGTCAGGGGCACCTCCTCGCGGCAACATTCCACCCCGAACTCTCGACGGACAAGCGCGTCCACGAACTCTTCCTCGACTCCGTCCGCGCCGCGCACAAGGAATAGCTGCCACTGTGAGCCACGTCACATGCACGCGACGCATTTGCGGAGTACTATCAAGGCGATAACGGCGCTGTTCCCATGCCTACCATCCTCCATCCCGATGAGGTCGTCGAAAAGCTCCCACCCCGGCGCCCTGACGAAGCAGACATTGGTGGCGGACGTCTTCCCCCCATTGAGCCCAAACACACCGGCGGCGGTGGAGACGGTGACAACTGGAGCAACAATCCCGTAGGCCGCCGAGGCCCTCGCGAACGGCTGCAAACCTACCGCTTCGCCATCTTCTCGTTCCTCGCAGGCGACCTCATCTTTTTCATGACGCTCGTCAGCGCCTTCTTCGTCACCAAGCACGCAGCGCACATCGACGCCTACAACCACTACGTGCGCGTGTGGATTCCCATAGGCATCCCATCCATCCTCTGGCTTAACACCGCAGTCCTGGTCGTCTCCTCGCTCACCATCGAGTTCGCACGCCGCTCTGTCTTCCGTGAGATCGATGTGATGGAAGAGTGGCTCGGTCTCGGCAGCCCCACGCGTCGTAAAGCATTGCCGTGGCTCATAGCCACCACTCTCCTCGGCGCAGCCTTTGTATGGGGACAGATCGTCGCATGGCGTCAACTCGCCGCGCAGCACGTCTTTTACTCGGCCAACCCGTCATCGCGGTTCTTCTACCTCATCACCGGCATCCACGGCGCCCATCTCATCCTTGGCATCCTGATGCTGATCACCGCCATCGTCGGCCTGCGCTCGCTCAAGTCCATCCAATCCCGCCAGATCATGGTCGACAGCACTTCCTGGTACTGGCACGCCATGGGTGTCCTCTGGATCTTCCTCTTCGCCCTACTCCTCTGGGGCCAATAGGAAACGCATCAACAAGAGCGTCCGTCGTTCTGAGCAGCAGACTATGCCGTCATTCTGAGCGAAGCGAAGAATCCCAACGCATCCTCACGCGCCGACACATTCCACTCCTTCCAGCCAAAGAACCCAACCAGCTTCGCGAAAGCGAAGCTCATACGCGCACAGGGCGTCATCCTGAACGAAGCGAAGCGTAGCTGAAGGAACTGCATTCCTCTCACCCACTTCGACGCCTCGCAAAAGCCCATAAAACTCTCCCCTTGCACTTCTACAACAAGTCCATGTACTCTTCTGTCGAAGTGAAAGGGGAAGCATGGCTGGCGATCACCTCGACCTCCCACAAGGCACGCTCGATCTTCTGATCCTGCGCACGCTCTCATTAGGCTCACAACACGGCTGGGCCATCTCAGAACGCGTGCAGCAACTCTCCAGCGACGCGCTCCGCATCCAGCAGGGCTCACTCTACCCTGCCCTGCACCGACTCGAACGCAAAGGCTTCATCAAGGCCAAATGGCAAACCACGGAGAACAATCGACGCGCCAAATACTACGAACTCTCCAAGAAGGGCCGCGACCAACTCGAAGTTGAAAAGGAAGCATGGGCAAAGCTCACCGCAGCGGTAGCCCAGGTTCTTGAAGCCATGTAAGGAGGGAGCGCATATGTTCAGCGACCTGATCTTTCGTCTACGGACCCTGTTCCGCAGAACTGCTGTCGAAAACGAACTCGATGAAGAACTGCGCTTCCACTTCGATCAGCAAGTTGAGAAACACATGCGTTCCGGCCTTTCCCAACAGGAAGCCATCCGCCAAACACGACTCGAATTCGGAGGCATAAGTCAGGTGAAAGAAAACTGCCGCGAATCCCGAGGCACCAACCTCCTCGAAACCATCGGCGCAGACATCCTCTTTGCGCTTCGACAACTGCGCCGCACGCCTGCATTCACCATCACAGCGTTGCTGACACTCGCACTCGGCATCGGTGCCAACGCGGCCATCTTCACGCTCATACACGCGGTCCTGCAAAAAGATCTGCCCGTCGCAAACCCCACATCACTCATACGTCTCGGCGACGAGAACGATTGCTGCGTAGGTTCGGGCATCAACGACTCAATGTCATACTTCTCTACCGACGCGTATGAACAAATCGAAAAGAACACGCCTGAGTTTGAAGAGTTAGCCGCCATGCAGGCGGGCTTCGCCTATCGTCCGATTGTGGTCCGTCGAGAAAACTCACAGGATCCACCGCGCTCATCCTCAGGCGAATTCGTCTCCGGCAACTACTTCCGCACCTTCGGCCTTCAACCATTCGCAGGCCGTCTCTTCACCGATGCAGACAATCAGCAAGGTGCGCCTGCTACGGCGGTTAT
>Ga0209233_1000878_pt1 | contig 13205 bp, 12 predicted proteins | sample AraplaCL_Cvi_mCL_FD_184269 | JGI IMG/M metagenome (GOLD analysis project Ga0209233, IMG submission 184269) | Arabidopsis root microbial communities from the University of North Carolina, USA - plate scrape CL_Cvi_mCL (SPAdes) (version 2) | ecosystem: Host-associated > Plants > Roots > Endosphere...
GGAGGACAACCATGACTAGAACGACCCGCCCGGGCACCACCCGGGCCCTGCTGGGAGCAGCAGCGCTGCTCGTTTCGATCGCCACGGCCGGCGTCAGCCAGGCGGCGGACAAGGCGCTGCTCTGGGTGCAGCCGATGCGCGACCATCCGGTGCACCGCCTGATGCAGGCCGGCTTCCTCGATGAATGCAAGAAGCTCGGCTATACCTGCGAAGTGGTGGGCAACCCGAGCGCCACCAATTACGACGTGGCGGCGAGCATTCCGCTGGCCGAGGCGGCGCTGGCCCGGACGAAATTCGGCGCCGTGGCGGTCTATGGCCCCGGCCCCGAAATCTACCCCTATATCGGCAAGCTCGGCAGCGAGGGGCTGCCGGTCGTGACCTGGCATGTGCTGCCCAAGGAAGGCTCGGTCGCCGGGCTGAAATCGGCCACCGGCGAAGACATCGTGCAGGCCGGCACGGCGGCGGCGGACGCCATGGGCGACAAGATCGGCGGCAAGGGCTCGATCGCGTTGACGCAGGGCAGTTCGAACGACACCGAGAACGTCATGGCCGACGCCTTCCGCAAGGAAATCGCGGCCAAGTATCCGTCGGTCAAGGTGCTCGACACCCAGATGGAAGGCTTCGAGCCCTCCGCTGCCGCATCCAAGGCAGTCGGCATCCTGCAGGCCAATCCCGATGTCGTGGCCGCCTTCTCGACGACCGGCAACGGCATCCAGACCTGGTCGCAGGCGGCCCGCACCGCCGGCCGCCAGATCACCATCATCGGCATGGACTACATCCGGCAGAACCTCGACATCATCAAGTCGGGGGCGGCCTACGGCATCGTGGCACAGCCGCTCTACGAGGAGGGCGCCAAGACCGCCGACCTCGCCGCCGCGCTCGCCGAGGGCAAGCCGGTCGACTACCTCAACCCGCTGCCGGCCAAGGTGATCACCGCCAGCGACCTCGACCCCTACTACAAGATCCTGGACGCCGCCGGCCAGTAATCCGGTTTCTCCCGAGGCTGGGGGCGCCTTCTGGCGCTCCCGGTTCCCGCTTTTCCCTAACGGGTGTGCCATGGCCGAACCGCCTGACCGGCCGCTGATTGCGGCACGCGGAATAACCAAGAGCTTTGCCGGCGTACCGGCGCTGCGCGGCATCGACTTCAACGTCATGGCCGGCGAAATCCACGCCCTGCTCGGCCAGAACGGCGCCGGCAAGTCGACGCTGGTGAAGATCCTCAACGGCGTGCATACGGCGGGATCCTACACCGGCTCGATCCTGCTCGGCGGGCAACCGGCCGAGTTCCGGGCCCCCAACGAGGCCCGCGCCGCCGGCATCGCCTACGTGCCGCAGGAAATCGAGGTGCTGGAACAGCTCTCGGTTGCCGAAAACATCTTTGCCGGCCGCACAAATCTCGGGACCGGCTTGCTGGTGCACCAGCGGCTGCTGCAGGCGAAGGCGCGCGAACTCTTCGCCCAGTTGGGCCTCGATATCGACCCCACCGCGCTCGTCGCCTCCCTCACCTCGGCGCAGCGCCATCTGGTGATGATCGCCCGGGCCCTGGCGCTCGGCCCGCGGGTGCTGATGCTGGACGAGCCGACGGCATCGCTGTCGGGCGCCGAAGTCGAGGGGCTCTTCGCCATGCTGCGCCGCCTCAAGGCGCAGGGCGTGACCATGATCTACATCACGCACCGCCTGCCCGAGGTGCTCGCCGTCTGCGACCGCGCCACCGTGCTGCGCGATGGCCGGGTGGCGGCCGAAATCGCCCGCGAAGACTTCGACGAGGAACGCTTCATCTTCGCCATGTCGGGGCAGCGCCTGCAGCGGCTCTTCCCCGAGCACAAGGCCCCCATTGGCGCAAAAATCGCGCTCGAAGTGCGGAAGCTCTCAGTCGCCGGCCGTCCGGGGGTACACCATGCGGTCAGCGATGTGAGCTTTTCCATCGGCGCCGGCGAAATCGTCGGTCTCGCGGGACTGCTCGGTTCGGGACGGACCGAAATCCTCCATGCGATCTATGGGCGGGCGCCGTTCAGCGGCGAGGTGCTCGTCGACGGCAGTCCAGCCGCCATCCGGTCGCCGGCCGATGCCCGGCGGGTCGGCCTGGCGCTGCTGACCGAGGATCGGAAGCGCGACGGCCTGCTGTTCAACCTGGGCGCCGGCGCCAACATCACCATCGGCAACCTCGGGCCGCTTTCCGCCAATGGACTGGTGCGGGGCGACAGGGAGCGGGCCGCCATCGTCGAGGGGATGCGGGCGCTCAACGTCAAGACGCCCTCGATGCAGGCCTCGGTCGCCCACCTGTCCGGTGGCAACCAGCAGAAGCTGCTGTTCGCCCGGGTGCTGATGCGGGCCCCCAGGGTGCTGATGCTGGACGAGCCGACCAAGGGGGTCGACGCCGCCACGCGGCACGAAATCTATCGGCTGGTGGTAGAACTGGCGGAGAAAGGCGTCGCGCTGCTCGTCGTCGCCTCCGAGCTCGAGGAAGTCATCGGCCTTTGCGACCGATGCCTGGTGGTGGCCGATGGCCGCATCGTCGGGCAGTTCAGCAAGGCCGAGATCAGCGAAGACAAGATTTTGCGGCGCATTGCGGCGGCGCAGGGCGAGCGGCAGCGCATGGAGGCGGGCGCGAGATGACGGATAGCAGTCTTGCCGGGCAGCGCGTCCTCGTCACCGGCGCCGCGACGGGGATCGGCCGGGCCACGGCGGAGTACCTCGTCGAGCAGGGCGCCCGGGTGTTCGGCATCGGGCTCGATGGCGCCGAGGGGCGATCGGTCCACGCCGGCAGGGCACCCAGCCTCGTCTTCCGCGAGACCGACCTCACCAGGGAGGCCGACGTCCGCGCCGCGGTGGCCGAGGCGCGGCAGGCACTCGGCGGGCTCGATGGCGTCGTCAACTGCGCCGGCGTCTACACCACCGGCAAGCGGCTCGAGGAATTGAGCGACGAGGAATGGGACCTGACGATCGCGGTCAACCTGACGGCGATCTTCCGCGTCTGCCGGGCGACGCTGCCCTTGCTGCGCGAGGCCGGCGGCGGCTCGGTGGTCAACATCGGGTCGGTCCATGCGGTATCGACCGTGCCCGGCGTGCCGGTCTATGCCGCGACGAAGGCGGCGGTCGTCGGTCTCTCGCGACAGATGGCGCTCGACTACGCCGTCGACTTCATCCGGGTGAACGCCGTGCTCGTCGGGTCGGTCGCGACGCGCATGACCCTCGACGGGCTGGACGAGGCAGGCGGCGCCGAGGCCATCGGGCTGACTTTCCGGCGCAACGCCATCGCGCGGATCGCCGACCCGCGCGAGATCGCCACGAGCATCGGCTTCCTGCTGTCCGACGCCGCTTCATTCGTGACCGGCAGCGCGCTGCTCGCCGATGGCGGCCTGACCGCCCGGCTGCTCTAGGCGCTCCCGGCCCCCGGTCCGCCGCTACAGCCGGAACGGGGTGAAGCGAATGGCACCGGCCATGGTCTCGCCGGGCTCGAGCACCACCGTCCCCATCCCGGCATCGCGACCGGAAGCGATGCGGTTGAAGGCGGTCGGTGCATTGCTCTGGGGTTCGAGGCAGAAGAACGATCGCTCCGGATCGGCATAGAGCATCAGGTGGCCGAACAGCGGATCGGCGTCGAGCCGCAGGCCCAGCCCGCGTGACGGCCAGCGGATTACCGCCCCGCCGGACCAGCCGCCATAGTCGTTGTTGCGCCAGCTATCCGGCAATCGACGGCCGGCGGAAAAGTCGAGTTCGGGCGGGGTTGCCAGCCGCTCCGTGGCGACACCCTCCGGCCCTTCCATGTAGAAATGCGCGGCGCTGAACTGCAGCTCGGTGTCCTCGTCGCGATCGAACCAGGGGTGGAGCCCCATGCCGAAGGGCATCGCCACCGCTCCCCGGTTGGCAAGGCTGAGACGGACCTCGAGCGCATCGGGCCGCAGAGCAAAGGTCTGCGTCGCTTCGTAGGAATAGGGCTCGCCGGGCGCCTCATGTACGAGCCGCAGGCGCGTGCCCTCGGGACCTGCCTCGGCCACCCACGGCTCGTGCCAGCCGGTGCCGTGCACATTGAAGCGCTCGGGCGGATTGTTGGCGGCGAATCGCCAGGTCCTGCCGCCGAAATCGAAGGCGTTGCCGGCGATGCGGTTGGCGTAGGGCACCATCGGAAACATTGCGACCGCGAGCACGTTGGAGGCCCGGCGCTCGGCGTCGGTGAGAGCGCGCATCACCTCGATGCCGTCGAAACGGAAGGAGGCGAGGCTGCCGCCGATTTCCGGCACGAGGCCGATCGACAGCCGACCGGTCGCCAGGGTGATGACTTCCGGGTCAGAAATTGCGGCCATAGCCTACCGTCCAGCCGCCATCGACGTTGAGGAGTTGCCCGGTCGTATAGGTATTGGCCGGATCGGCGAGGAATAGCACCGCGTTGACGAGATCGGCGACGCGTCCCGGCCGTTGCAGCCCGGCATGGCCCGGCATCACCGGATCGCCGGCCAGCACCTGCCCCGCCTCCTCCACGAAGCCCGCACCGACCGCGTTCACCAGCACCTTGGGCGCCAGGGCCATGGCAAGCGTCCGCATGCCGGCCCAGGCCATCGCGGCGTTCGCCGAATGGGCGGGGTGGCGCCGCATCGGCACACTGGCCGCCGCCGACAGCACCAGGACGAGGCGGCCGCCGAGGCCGGCTGCGAACCGCTCGCCGTGCCGCTGCAAATCCGGCAGCAGATCGGCTGCCTCAGCTTGGGGGCCGAGCGGATGGAGGGCGACGATGAGGCTCGCCTCGTCGGCCGTCGCGGCAACGCCGCCATTCTGCCGCAGGGCGTCGGCGATCGCGTCCCCGAGCAGGCGGCTGCTGCCGAGGAAGTCGAAGCGCGTGCCAGCCAAGTCGATTTCGATGTCGCGCATCGCCATCACACCGAAAAGCCGGCGGTCCAGCCGCCATCGACCGGGAGCAGTTGGCCGCTGATATAGGCCGCTGCCGGGCTCGACAGGAACAGCACCGCCTCGGCCACCTCTTCGGGCGTGCCCGGGCGGCCCAGCGGAATGTGCTGCATGAACTCGGCGGTACGGCCGGCGAAGGTGCCGTCGGCGCCATAGAACAGCTTGCGCGTCCCTTCCGTCATGATCGAGCCGGGCGCGATGGCGTTGACCGCTATCCCCCGTGGGCCGAGTTCGAGCGCCATGGCGCGGGTCAGGTGGATGATCCCGGCCTTCGCCGCGACGAACGCGCTTTGCAGCCGCATCGCGGCCATGCCGACCACCGAGGCGATGTTGACGATGCGCCCGCCGCCCCCCGCCAGCATCGGCTGCAGCGCGGCGCGGCTCATGAGGTAGAGCCCGTCGAGGTCGATCGAGGTGATGCGTTCCCACTCCTCGGCGGGGAACTGGTCGATCGTCACCCGATGCGCGAAGGTATTGACGCCGGCGTTGTTGACGAGGATGTCGAGGCGCCCGAACCGCTCCAGCGTCGCGGCAACCGCCGCCTCGACCGCGCCGGCGTCCCGGATGTCGACCCTGACCGCGAGGGCATTGGGCAACGTTGCCGCGAGCGCTTCGGCGCCGTCGAGGTTGATATCGGCGATCACCACCGCCCCATTGCTGTCGGCGAGTTTTTTCGCGATCGCGCTGCCGATCGCGCCGGCCGCACCGGTGACGAACGCCACCCGGCCGTCGAGGTCACACCTCAACCGATCCTCCCTGTCACTTCCCGCCCCGGTTGCCCCAGGTGCTGCTGTCGAGCATGCCCCCCTCTCCCGCCGCGACCTGGCGCGGCACGTGAGACGAAGCTGCTCGCTTGCAAAGATATGCTATTATAATCTTATCCCGCTGTCACCGGCAAAGCCGCGGGGAGCCCGGCGCGGCGTTACCATATCTTGAGGCTGTCCTCGGTGGTCGTCTCGCGCCGGGCATTGGGGCGGGTGAAGAGGTCGTCCCGCAGCCTGGTGCCGAGGCCGGGCCGGTCGGGAAGCCGCAACCGGCCGCCGGCGATCTCGATCCGGTCCTCGACCACGTCGTCGTACCAGCCGTCGATGTAGCCGCGCACGGTTTCCATGATCAGGCCGTTGGGCGCGTTGAGCAGCAAATGGCTCGCCGCCCAGAGCGCCACCGGGCCGATGGTGTCGTGGCAGGTGAAGGGCAGCAGGGCGGTGTCGGCCATCGCCGCGACCTTGCGCCCCTCGGTCAGCCCGCCGCCCCAGGAGAGGTCCATCATGACGATGTCGGTGGCGGCCTTCTCGATCCACGGGCGGAAGCCGAAGCGGGTGAACACCCGCTCGCTCTGGCAGATCGGCACCGTCGTCTGTCCCTTGAGCCGGACGAAGGCGTCGACATTGTCGGCAGGCATGATCTCTTCGAGCCAGAGCACATCGTAGGGCTCGAGGGCGCGGGCGATCCGGACCGAAGATGGCAGGTCCCAGCGGCAATGGCCTTCGATGGCGATCTGCATCTTGTCGCCGACGGCGCGGCGGATGTCCTCGACGATGGCGATGCCGGCCTTGAGGTCATCGTTTGAGATGCCTAGGCCACGCGTGCCGGCGGCGGTGACCGCACCCCAGACCAGGGTCTGGCCGCGCTCGTTCCCGGGACCCGCAATGCCCGGGCCGAACTGGTCGAAGGGCCAGATCTTCATCGCGGTGATGCCCTGCCGGAGCAGGTCCTCCGCCAGCTCCCCGGCCCGGCCGTTCTGCCAGGCGTCGAGGTCGGGATAGTTTCCGAAGCCGACGCAGGTATTGTAGATGCGGATGCTGTCGCGGCTGCGGCCGCCGAGCAGCATGTAGAGCGGCAGGCCGGCGATCTGCCCGACGAGGTCCCAGAGGGCCACGTCGAGCGCCGAAATGGCGCGCATCTCGGCACCCATCACGCCGCAGAAACTGGCCAGCGCAAACATGTTCTGCCAGTGGCTCTCGATGTCGCGCGGATCGCGGCCGATGAGCAGCGGGGCGAAGATGTCGTGCACGATCGCGGCTACGGCGCGCGGTAGATAATAGGTCTCGCCGCTGCCGACGAGGCCGGTGTCGGTATGGATGCGGACCCACAGATTGTTGGGCAGCGCCTGCCGCGCCTTGGGGTTCCGCTGCTGCCAGACGTCCGCCGGCTGAGCCTCGAACCACAGCGTTTCGACCTTGGTGATGCGCACAGCGGTTGTTCCCGTCTCGCGATGAGTGGTTGCACCAAGAACTGTTTATTGTTTACAATTTCAGCCTAGGGGCTGGAACGGACCGATGTCAAGGCAAAGCGGATCAAGTGGGAGGGGCGGCGCTCCAGGCGGCGCGCAGCGTCGCCAGCAGGCGTTCCCGGGCGCCGTTGATGTGCCCTTCGAGGGCGGCGCGGGCGGCATCCGGGTCGCCCGCCCGGATGACGTCGACCAGGCGCCGATGGTCGCGGTACCAGCTGTCGGGGTAGTCGGCCGGCAGCGCGTCGCGCAGCATGAGAAACAGCATCAGTTGCGACCGGAGCATTTCCCAGGCGCGGTAGAGGCGCCAGCTGCCGGCGGCGCGGAAGATCGCGTCGTGGAAGTCGACATCGATTTCGGCCACGACGCGGCGGGTGAGCTCGGCGCGCGGCATGGCGGCGAAGCGCCGGAGCACCGCCTCGATGTCGCCGATCTCGCTTGGCCCGGCCTTGCGCACCGCCTGTTCGATGGCGAGCCGCTCGAGCGCCAGCCGCAGGTCGTAGATTTCGGCGACGTCGTCCTCGGACACCTCGCGCACGCTCGCGCCGCGATGCGGCTCGTGCACCACCAAGCCTTCCTGCTGCAGGCGGAAAATAGCCTGGCGCACGGGGCCGCGGCTGACCTTGAGCGAGGCCGCCAAGTCCTCCTCGATCAGCCGGGCGCCTGGCTTGATCCGGCCGGCCAGGATGGCGGCCCGGATGGCGTCGACGACGTCATCGGTTAGCACGCGCCGGGAAGCCGGAGAAAACTCGTAGGGATCGTCGCTCATCGGCAATTGGTTACAATCAACGAAAAACAATCACCAGCCCGACGCGGGCTCGGACAGGAGAAAACAGGCGTGATCCGCATTCTGAAGGTAAATACCTACGCCCCCGACACCTCGCTCTATGAGCAATTCGGCCCCGACGTGGTCTTCGACATTCATCGCGCCGGACCGGAGGGAGCCGCACCGCCCTCGCTCGAACAGTGCCGTGCCGCGGACGCAGTGATCAACTGCGCCGCGACGCTGCCGATCGGGGTCGGCGTCGAGCATTTCGACCGCTGCCGGATCGTGGTGCGCGAAGGCGTCGGCTACGACACGCTCGACCTCGCCGGGTGGGGGGCGCGCGGCGTGCCGGCCTGCAACGTCCCCGACTACGGCACCACGGAAGTCGCCGACCACGCGCTCGGCCTGCTGCTGGCGCTGGCGCGCGGCACGAGCACCTACCAGGAGGCGGTGCGCGACCGGGCCGACGGGTGGAACTATGGCGCGGCGCCAATGGTGCGGCGGCTGCGCGGCCAGACCTTTGCCATCCTCGGGTTGGGCCGCATCGGCCTCGCTACCGCCCGCCGCGCCGCGGCGTTCGACATGAAGGTGGTGTTCTACGATCCCTACCTGCCGAACGGGGCGGAGCTTGCCGCCGGCTACGAACGGGTGCGCAGCCTCGAGGAGCTGATGGCACGGGCCGATATTCTTTCGGTCCATACCCCGCTCAACGACGAGACCCGGCATCTCGTCGGACCGGCGCTGCTGGCCAAGGCCAAGCCGGGCCTCATCGTCATCAACACCGCCCGCGGTCCGATCGTCGATCTCGATGCGCTGGGCGAGGCGCTGAAGGCCGGGCGCATCGCCGCGGCGGGCCTCGATGTGCTGCCGCGCGAGCCGGCGGACCCGCAGCACCCGCTGATCCGGGCGTTCCGCGACCGTGAGCCCTGGATCGACGGCCGCCTGATCCTCAGCCCGCACGCCGCCTTCTACAGCCCCTCCTCGCTCGAGGACATGCAGCGCAAGGCGATCGAAGTCATCGTCGCCTACCTGCGGGACGGGGTGCTGATGAACTGCGTCAATCGGGAGTTCCTCAAGCAGCCCGTGGCCGCCTGACGTAAATGGGCGACTGGCGGTCCGTCGCGGATCGGCCATGATGGAGCGCCGGGTGGACCCGCCCGGCGAACATGGGGGGAGAGCGGAATGCCGATGGTGGTTTGCTGCGGCGCGGCGACGCTCGATACCATCTTCCGGGTCGATCGGATGCCGACGGGCCCGGGCAAGGTCCTCCCCCTGGCCGCCGTCCAGGTGGCGCACGGCATGGCATCGAGCGCCGCCGCGACGATCGCGAGACTCGGCGGCCGGAGTCGGCTCCTCGCCCGCGTCGGCGCCGACACGGTCGGGGACGAGATCGTCCGCGGCCTCGAAACTGCGGGCGTCGATTGCACGCAGGTGCGGCGGGTCGCCGGCGCCGCCTCGCCGGTCTGCACGGTCGTGGTGGACGGGGCGGGCGAACGCCTCGTCCTCGCCTATTACGATCCCCGCCTCGGCACCGATTCCGACTGGTTGCCGCTCGGCATCGTGCGCGAAGCCGATGCGGTCCTGGTCGACGTCCGCTGGCCGGCCGGTGCCGCCGCCGTCCTGACGGCAGCGCGTGAGGCGGGCATTCCGGCGGTCCTCGACCTCGACACCGGGCCAGCCGAGACGCTCGAAGCGCTGCTGCCGCTCGCGACGCACGTCGTCGCCAGCGAACCGGCCGCGCAGCTGGTGACCGGAACGGCCGACCCGGCACAGGCGACCGCCGCGCTCGGGCGCCGGCACCCCGGCTTCGTCGCGGTGACGGCCGGCGCCGCCGGCTGCCACTTCTTCGATCGCGCCACGGGCAAGGTCGGCCATGTGCCGGCACCGGCGGTGGTCGCCGTCGACACGCTCGCGGCCGGCGACGTCTTTCACGGCGCCTTCGCCCTGGCGCTGGTCGAAGGCCGGACCGAGATCGAGGCGCTGCGCTTTGCCTCGGTGGCGGCGGCCCTCAAATGCCGTAGCTTCGGCGGTCGGCTGGGGACGCCGACGCGCGCCGAGGTCGAGGCTTTCATGCTGTCCGACGCCAAATCGGCTGCCGGGCCGGCCGGTGGCGACCTCCTCAGCCGATAGCCCGACGATGCCGGAGGGTGCGAAGGCCAACTCGTGAACGGCCTTCCGAGCAGTCGGCCAAAGGTCGCACTTGACCAATTGGCATGACGATGGCATCGTTCACTATAACGATAATCGTTCACCTAAATGAACGTCTTGCTTTCGATCAGTGGAGGAGGAACTCTTGTCTGAGAATAATTCCGCACGTCCTGTAACCGGTATCAGTCGCCGCACCGTATTGGCCGGCATGGCCGCCGCGCCCCTCGCCATCGCGGCCGGGTCGCGGATGAGCGTTGCCGCACCGACCGGCAAATTGACCATCTCGATCCTCGACTTCCTCGAGGTATCGCTCAAGCCGGTATTTGCCGCCTATGAAGCCGCCCGGCCAGGATCCAAGATCGACTATTCGGTCCTGCCCTCGACCGGCCCCGAACTGCGCCAGACGCTGCTCTCGCGCCGCATGGCCAACAAGCTGGCCGACATCACCTACCTGGCCGATATCTTCGCCACCCAGTTCGCCGAAGCCGGCATTCTGGCCGACATGCGCGGCTTCCTCAATTCGGGCGGGCCGATCACGGCGGACTCGTTCGCCAAGCCGTTCCTCGACCAGTACCTGATCGTGTCGGGCCCGAAGAAGGGCGGCATCTATGGCCTGCCGCAAGGCGCCGATACCGTGGTCCTGTTCTACAACAAGAAGCACTTCGACGACGCCAAGCTGCCCTACCCCGACGACAGCTGGGATTTCGACAAGCAGGTGGAAGTGGCGACCAAGCTGACGCAAAAGAGCGGCGGCCAGACGACGCGCTACGGCCTCGGCGTGTCGGTGCCGTGGCACGCGACATACGTTCCGGGCATCACGGCGCTCGGCGACTCGCTGCTCGACGACAAGGGGCTGTTCAAGCTCACCTCGGATGCGTCGGTGAAGCTGTTCACCATGTACTGGGAGCAGGTGAAGAACGGCGTCTTCGCCAGCAACACCCAGTTCGCCCAGTTGGGCCAGATTCAGGGCGCGTTCGGCAGTGGCGCCGCCTCGATGATCCAGTCGGTACGCGCCCTGGTGCCGCTGATCAAGCAGACGGTGAAGGACGACTGGGACGTGGCGCTCGAGCCCAAGATCAACGGCTCCCGCCACACCGGCATGGGCTCGATCGCCCTGGCGACGACGCCACAGGGCGAGGCCAACAACAAGGCGCTGGCCTACGACTTCCTCACCTGGTTCTACGCCGAGGACGGCGGCATGAAGGTGCTGACCTCGACCTATGCGGTGGTGCCGCCGGTGACGGCGCTGTTCAACAGCCCGATCTGGACCGCCCTGCCGCCGCCGCCGGCCAACGTCAAGGTTTTTGCCGACTCGATCGCTTTCGGCAACATGAACCCGACGTCGATCCCGGCCGACGTGCAGTCGGTGGTCGACAACGAGCTGCTCAAGGCCGAGCAGCAGGTGACGATCAGCGGCGGCTCGGTCGCCGACGCGCTCAAGACCGCGCAGGCCACCATCAACGACGCGATGTCGCGTACCCTCGCGAGCAACGGCTGACCCCAGCCAGCCGGCGTCGGCGGTTCCTCCCGGCCGCCGACGCCGTTCCTAGCGCCGAGATCGAATGGGCAAGACCGTGACCGAACTACATGCTCCCGCGCCGGCGGCGGTTTCGAGGCTGCCGGGAAGCGGCCGCGCCAGCCCTCGCGTTGCGGCACGGCGCCGGCGCGCTCTCGACGGTGCCGCGGCCCTCTGGGCGCTGCTCTTCGTCGGGCCCAATCTGGTGCTGTTTTCGATCTTCATCGTGGTGCCGGTGCTGGCGGCGTTCGCGCTCAGCCTGTTCGACTGGAACATGATCGCCGATCCGCGCTTCGTCGGGCTGCAGAACTATGCCGACATCCTCAGGGACCCGCGGGCGCTCAATTCCATCATCAAGACCGCCTACCTCGTCATCCTCGGCGTCATTCCGACGGTGCTGCTGTCGTTCGGCATGGCGGCGCTGATCAACACGCGCTTTCTCGGCTACAGCGTGGTCCGCACCCTCTATTTCCTGCCGATCGTCATTTCGTTCGTGGCCTCGGCGGTGCTTTGGCGGTTCATCTACGACCCCCGCGTCGGCCCGCTCAACGCGCTGCTCGCCATGTTCGGCGTCAACGGCACCAACTGGCTGCAGAACACCACCTGGGCCATGCCCGCCGTGTCGCTGGTGATCGTCTGGCTGCGCCTGCCGCTCGGCATCATCCTCTATTTGGCGGCGCTGCAGCAGATCAATTCGTCCCTGCTCGAGGCGGCCGAGATCGACGGCGCCAATTCCTGGCAGAAGCTGGTGCACGTGATCTGGCCCAACGTCCGGCCGGTGACCTTCATGATCCTGATCATCAACCTCAGAGGCATCATCTTCGACTCGTTCGACGTAGTGCAGGTGATGACCGGCGGGGGGCCGCTCGATTCCACCGACATCCTCATCAAGTACATCTACGACCTTGCCTTCGCCCAGCTGCGGCTGGGCTATGCCAGTGCCCTGTCGACGATGCTGTTCATCATCGTGGCGGTCCTGGCCCTGGTCTTCACCCCGCCGCAAAACCCGAGGGCCGTCCGATGATCGCTGGACACCCCTGGCGCCGACGCGCCCATGTCGCCGCCGTCGTCGCCGTCGGCCTGATCATGGCGGCGCCGTTCTACCTGCTCATCATCACCGCCCTGAAGACGCCGCAGGAAGCGGTCGGCTTCCCGCCGACCTGGTACCCGCACCAGATCCGGTGGGAAAATGTCGGCGACGCGCTGGGCCTCCTCAACGTCACCTCGGTCGTCAACTCGGTGATCTTCACGGTCGCAGTGACGGCCTGCCAGCTGGTGCTCGTCGTCACGACCGGCTTTGCCATCGCCAAGATGCCCTTTCCGGGCCGCGGGCCGCTGCTCTGGCTCTACGTGATCACGCTGTTCGTGCCGTTCCAGGTGGTGCTGATCCCGACCTTCATCATCGTGCGGGACCTCAACTGGATCGACTCCTACTGGGGCCTCATCGTGCCGGTGGTGGCGCAGACGAGTTTTGGCGTCTTCATCTTCCGCCAGTTCTACGTCTCGATGCCCGATGAACTGCTCGATGCGGCACGGATCGACGGCGCCAACTGGGGCGACATTTTCGTGCAGGTGGTGCTGCCGCTCTCGGGTCCGCCGATCGCGGCCTATGTGGCGGTCACCGTGCTGACGGCGTGGAACAT
>Ga0209233_1000879_pt1 | contig 13201 bp, 13 predicted proteins | sample AraplaCL_Cvi_mCL_FD_184269 | JGI IMG/M metagenome (GOLD analysis project Ga0209233, IMG submission 184269) | Arabidopsis root microbial communities from the University of North Carolina, USA - plate scrape CL_Cvi_mCL (SPAdes) (version 2) | ecosystem: Host-associated > Plants > Roots > Endosphere...
CGACTTCCTCGCAGCAGGCACACCGCCAATCGTTTTCACGCTCGGCTCTGCAGCCGTTCATGCGGCGGGTGATTTCTTCTGGATGAGTGCTCGCGCCGCGCACCGGCTTCGCATGCGTGCCATCCTCGTCGGCGATCCACGCGGATTAAGCTCACCCACTATCCTGACGGTGCCTTACGCGGACTACAGCAAACTCTTCCCGCACGCCGCCATCATCGTGCACCAGGGCGGCATCGGCACCACCGCAGAGGCGCTGCGATCAGGGCGTCCACAGGTCGTGGTGCCCTTCAACTTCGACCAGCCAGATAACGCCGCACGCATCGTGCGGCTTGGCGTGGGCCTGAAGCATGAACGAAGAATGTGGAGGGACCGGCAGGCCCACTACTCGCTGCTGCGCCTGATACGCGACAACAGCTTCGCAGAACGCGCCGCGCAGGTAGGCGAAATGATCCGCAGTGAAGACGGCATAGTCACAGCTGTGGATGCTGTTGAGCAACTGCTGACTTCAATCAAACATCGCCAATAAACCACCAGCGCCTCAACCAAACAGAGACCGTCATCCTGAGCGAAACGATGGCAGCACAGAAGCAAGCAGATCCTTCGATCTGCGCTCCGCTCAGGATGACGATCCGAAAAATTATCATCTTGAGGAAGAAGTGCACTAAACCTTCGCGAACAATGCCTCGCGCGGGTCTTCCGGATTCAGTTTTGCCAGCTCGCGAAGAATCTCCTTCGACCGCTCATCCTGAATCTTCGGCACAACGATCTGCACTTCCACAATCTGATCGCCACGCACACCTTCCTGCGAAGCAGACGGCACGCCCTTCTCTCGCAGGCGCAGCTTCTGTCCTGTTTGTGTTCCGGGCGGAATCTTCAACTGCGTACGGCCATCAATCGTGGGGACATCAATCTTCGTGCCCAAGGCTGCTTCAAACGCCATTACGGGCACCGTTACGCGGATGTCATCGCCAGCGCGCGTAAACACCGGATGCGGACCTGACTTGATGATGAGATACAAGTCACCCGAAGGCGCCCCCTCAGTGCCTGCATTGCCCTTGCCTGCAAGACGAATCCGCTGACCATCGCGTGTGCCCGGTTTAATGCGGAACTCCAGCGTTTGGCGCTTCGTGACTGTTCCTTCACCGTGGCATGTGCCGCAATCAAGCTGTAAACGCCCCGTGCCGCCACAACGTGGACACGCCACATTGAACTTCATACGCCCCTGCATCTGCGTAATCTGGCCGCTGCCGTTGCACTGCGGGCACGTTTGCGGGGCACCGACTGTTCCAGTTCCCTTGCATGTGCCGCACTGCTCCTGCCGCGAGATTTCAATCTTCGTGGTGCCACCTCGAATGGCCGTCCAGAAGTCCACTTCTACCTGGTACTCCAGGTCAGTTCCCGGACGCGGCCCACGGGCCGCCTGTGTCTGCTGGCGTCCACCACCACCGCCGAACATGCTGCCGAAAATGTCGCGGAACCCACCGCCGAATCCGCCACCAGAGCTCTGTTGTGCCGTGCCACCAGAGAAGTCGAATCCACCAAAATCAAACGGCACACCGCCGCCTGCATGGCCGCCGCTATACGTGTTGCCACCACCACCGTAGCCACCACGTGCTGCAGCCTCTGCTGCCGCAGGGTCGATGTTGTCGGAATAGAAGCCGAGCTGGTCGTAGATCTTGCGCTTCTTTTCGTCGCTCAGGACATCGTTGGCTTCCGAGATTTCCTTGAACTTCTCTTCGGACTTCTTGTCGCCGGGGTTGACGTCAGGGTGATACTTGCGCGCGAGTTTGCGAAAGGCCTTGCGGATCTCATCCGCGGTGGCCGTCTTCTTCACGCCGAGTGCGCCGTAATAGTCCTTGTTCTGAGTGGGTGCCATTGTCTTCTTGCTACCAGATTAGATGAGTGAAAGTCACTCAGCGGCGCTGCCGTGTCTCATAACGAGAACAAAAATCACTTTATACGCTGGGAGCGCAGGCTTATCCCCGGTTTCAAAGCCGAAGCCGTTTGTTCTTTTGTGGTGTGCTGGTCCTTCGGGCACCAGTACAGCGTGCGTCCAGCCACGTCCTTACGCAGAATGGTCTCGCCGCATACGAAGCAGGGCTTGCCGTGTCGCCGATAGACATAGTGCTCCTCCCCACGCGGCGCGGGGTCTTTCCTGAATGGCCGATCGCTCTTCTTTGTACAGACAATGCGCCGATCCACCATGCCTGCTTTCATCAGCACAATGGCATCCTTCCAGATGGCCTTCAGCGTCTTCGCATCCATTGCATCGCCCGGTGTGAATGGGTTCACACGATGGCGAAAGAGCAATTCCGCGCGATAGATGTTTCCAATGCCAGAGATGACCGGCTGATCCATCAGAAGCTCCGCAATGCTCGTCTTTTTTGAAAGGATCGCTTTGATGGCGCGTTCTGGATCGTCATGCCCACCGGGCTCATGAGCCAGTGGATCAGGCCCCAATCGATTGAGTAATGCCTGCCACTTGTCTGCGTCATACACAGAACAATCGGTAGGCCCACGCAGCTCCCACCAATCCACATCTTCCGGCGGAAATGGCTGCGTGCCATCGTCTTTACCCGGAGGCCCGTTGTACGGCCCTGTGAGCGCATGAGCATTGCCTTTCACACTGCGCGAGACCTTGCCGGAACCCGCACGCTGCATCACCGCACGTAGTGTTCCCTTTGGCTCAGGCAATGGGCCAAGCCCCTCTGTGAAATCACCAAAGCGTCCGAGATGAATGTGCAGGTAAAGCCCGTTCGCAAACTCATAGCCCAGATGCTTGCCTACCGCATGCACCTGCACCATCTTCTTGCCATCGACCAGATGCGCATCTCTGAAGCGATGATTCGGCCCCGGCAGTACGTTTACTTTTCGACCTGCAAAGGCCGCATTATGACGAGCAGCCCAACGATGTATCTCATTGCCTTCCGGCGTCCACACTCCTCTGTCATAAGAAGCGTAACGCGCATTTAGGTTTTTTCCTGCCCGTATACTCTTACTTCATCAGCCCAAATTCCAGTCGCATCATCTGGGATACCCAAAAAGAGGACTTGCATGGAAAACAAACAGCTGGAAGTGCCGCAGGAGATCCGCAGTCATCGCTATCCGGAACTCGATGCGCTTCGTGGCCTGGCAGCCTCTACGGTCATCTTCCATCACATGTTGCTGATCTGGAATAACGCAGGCTGGTACTTGCCCCTGATGGCTACGCCGTTGCGTCTGTTCTTCTCAGGCCCGCAGGCCGTGGTGCTGTTCTTTGTGCTGAGTGGATTCGTCCTAAGCGCCGCGCAGAACTCGCCACGCCGCCCGGGATATTTCGGATACCTCATCAAGCGTCTGTGCCGCATCTATCTGCCGTATCTGGCGGCCCTGCTCATTGCCTGCGCGTTTGCGTGGCACTTCTACCTGCGCACACCCACTGATAATGCATGGGTCAACGGCACGTGGAGCTATCGGCCCATTCTTTCTCAGGTACTGCAGGCCGCGCTCACCAGTATGAACTATTCCCAACAGTTCAACACGGCATTCTGGAGCGTTCTGATTGAGATACGCGTATCGCTGGTGTTCCCACTGTTGTTTCTGGTGGTTAAGCGTATTCCTGCATGGTGTTCCGTTGCGTTGATGCTTGTACTGCTGGCAACGAGTCCGCTGATTCCGAACGTCAACTGGCTCCAGACGATGCAGGCCGTCACACTGTTTCTCTTCGGCACCCTTGCCTTCCTGCACCTAGACAAACTCCGCTCATGGATGGCTGCACGGACACGGAGCACACAGATTGTTCTCCTTCTGCTCAGCCTAGTGGCATATACCTATGGCAACGCCACGATCCACTTCGGCCCGATGCATAACGCAGCCATCACGACAGCCGCGACCGCAAATCCCATTGTTGCAGCCGAAGCCCCAAGCACAGGACACCTGTTACACCAGGAGATCAAGCAGGGACGTTATGCCATGTGCGCGATTGCGTCCCTACTGATGATGCTGGGGGCAATAGTCCACCCCGGACTCCGACGTTTCCTGCAGCGACCGTTTCTACTACGCCTGGGAGCTCTGTCCTACAGCATTTACCTCATTCATGGCACAGTCCTATTCGCCATGATCCGTGGCCTGTGGAGGAAAATTCCTGTGGCAGCGTTCGTCGTGTTGTATGTCCTGTTGGTCTACGTCGCGGCAGAGCTGTTCCATCTGCTCATCGATGCACCGGCACTACAATTGGGACGGCGCGTGGGCAAATCTGCTATGAAGCATGAACAAGCCACTGCTTAACGCTTATTCCGCAGTTGCTCCGGCCACCTGATACTTCTTGCCGTACGGATCCATCATCCACAACAATCCCGGAGCGGCGTGGCCGGGGCATGCCGTCGCAATCTGCGCCAAAGAAAAACTCTCCAGCGATCCGCTGGGCAACACACTGACTTCGCTGTGCTCCATAGTCTGATGGTTCAGATGCTGCAGCACCACGGACTCAATCACAAACGCAATCGCGCCCACATTCGCGCACCAGATGCGTAGTTTGTGATCGACCGCCTGCAAACCAAAGGCCACATGCGGCGACTCCTGAAAGTGCCGACGCTGATCCTCTTCCCGCCAGCGTGTCAATTGTAATTCCGTCTGCTCGCGCGAGCGCTCATCCTCAGAGTCCCACCGCTTCTACTGCTCGCGCCCCTTGCTCCACGAATCAAACACCAGCGCAATGGTGGCAATCACCAGTGCCCACGTGGCAAAGGTCAACGACTTCTCACTGGATACCCAGTCCGTAACATTCTCAATCACAATCATTGGAACAAACCGATGCTAACGCATCGTGTATTGCAGCAAGCTGTTCAACAGCTACTTTTTGTTACGACGTTCTATTTGTTCGAGAGTGCTAGGGGGAAATTCAGCAAGCGCCTCCTTAAGTCGCATTCCCATGCCAATTCGTTCGCCTACTAACAAGTTGACGATCTTGAATAGGAAGATCGTGCGGCCTTTTGAATCTTCATCCTCAAGAATGCCGGCATGAACAGAGTCATTCCCTGTTAACCGGACCACATCCAATGCCTGTTGCAATTGAATGGATATCCCTGTTCAACAAGCTTTTTTATCGCGCCATTAAGCCTATGCCCCGATCCAAGGATTGTTGAGCAAAGCTTTTCTGTAGCAAGCCTCAACAGACCGCAGGCTGAGCGTGGAGAAATCGCTAAAACTAAACGAGCTTCCTCGAAGTCAGCGCGGACATCTTCCGGCATGAATTCAGCTGTCTCAGGTGCTTCAGAGTCGGTTAACGGAAAGATTAGCTTTTGATTCCACCAGACACAGCGATGTGAACATTGCAAACACTTCGACGTCAGCAATTCGGGCAAGGGGGCCAGCTGGTTATTTGCCGAAGCATACTAATCGTATTCCTGAATCCATTGTTGCGATGAAAACACGTGGCAGTGCGGACACATGAATTGACTAGTCGGAACCCAGGAGACATGCGCTAATTATTATTTCTACAAAAGCAAAATAGACAGAGCTCAAATAGAAAGATGCCGATGGCGATTACGCCATCGGCACTCCTAGAAACCCGATCAGACTTAGTTCCACACGTGCTGAATCGGCATGGGCTCGATGCGCAGAATAGTATCCGGACGAACGTCGTAGAGCTTGCGGGCGAAGTCCCGCGCCTGCTGTTCGCTCTCAAAGATCGTCTTCTCGTGGAGTTTGCCCGCGACATACTGTTCACATTTCCAAATCACACTGTTCATGGCCATCTCCCTCCTCCCGGGATACTTTCTGCTTTATAGACACGAAGAGGGCGCTCGATGCGCTGATCGGCTTTCGAGCGCCCTCTTCGTGTTTCGATTCGCATCGCCGTGCTACGCGCGGCGGTGTTCGTCACTGGCTTCCGATCCGGTGATTGCAGCACCTTCTCTTCCGCCGGAATCACGCTGATTGCAGCAACGCGATTCACACTTATTTAGACACTGCAATCTACGTTTTGATTCGTGTCTTTGTTTCTTATTTCTACGAAATCCGTAGAAATTTTCGGAGGAGGCCAGGGAACTTCTTTCTTTTCAGTTCCCCGGCTTCCAGCCTTTTGCCGTATCACTGACCGCCTGGTCAGCGTCACAGCTTATTTGTTGTCGACGTCCACGTATTCGGCATCGATCACGCCCTCTTCCTGCTTGGGCGCTTCGGTGGTTCCCGCAGCGGCAGCACCGCCGTCTGTGGGAGCCTGACCAGCCTTGTACATGGCCTCGGCAAGCTTGTGGCTAGCCGCAGTCAGCTTCTCGTTCGCAGCCTTCAGATCAGCCGCAGAAGGCGTTCCCGCCAGCGTGCTCTTCGCGTCGGCCAGCGCAGTTTCCACATCGCCGCGCTCCGCGCCACTGATCTTGTCGCCGTTCTCGCGGAAGGTCTTTTCCACGTTGTAGACGAGGCTGTCGAGCTGGTTCCGCGCTTCAATCTCGTCGCGCTTCTCCTTGTCCTCGCCCGCGTGAGCTTCGGCTTCCTTGGCCATCCGCTCCACCTCTTCCTTGCTCAGACCCGAGCTGGAAGTGATGGTGATCTTCTGGTCCTTGCCCGTGGCGTTATCCTTCGCCGTCACGTTCAGGATGCCGTTCGCGTCGATGTCAAACGTCACCTCAATCTGCGGCACGCCACGCGGTGCGGGAGGAATACCCGACAGCTTGAACTTGCCCAGCGTACGGTTCTGGTTTGCCAGCGGACGCTCACCCTGTAGAACGTGGACTTCTACCTCTGTCTGGTTGTCCGCAGCCGTCGAGAAGGTCTCGCTCTTCTTCGTCGGGATGGTCGTGTTGCGCGGGATCATCGGCGTCGCAACGCTGCCCATCGTCTCGATGGCCAGGGTCAGCGGCGTCACGTCCAGCAGCAGCAGGTCCTTCACTTCACCGCCCAGAACGCCACCCTGAATCGCAGCACCAATCGCAACGACTTCGTCCGGGTTCACGCCCTTGTGCGGTTCCTTGCCGAACAACTCCTTCACCAATTGCTGGATGCGCGGCATACGCGTCTGTCCACCAACCAGAACAACTTCATCTACCTTCGAAGCGTCGATGCCAGCATCGGCCATCGCCTGCTTGCAAGGCCCCACCGACTTCTGCAGAAGGTCTTCCACGAGGCTCTCGAACTTCGCTCGTGTCAGTTTCTCCACGAGATGCTTCGGTCCAGTCGCGTCTGCCGTGATGAACGGCAGGTTGATCTCTGTCTCCATGGTTGTGGAGAGTTCGATCTTCGCGCGCTCAGCCGCGTCCTTCAGACGCTGCAGGGCCATTTCGTTGCCCTTGCCGCGCAGGTCCAGGCCTTCCTTCTTGCGGAACTCATCAATCAGCCAATCCACAAGACGCTGATCGAGGTTGTCGCCGCCCAGATGCGTATCGCCGTTGGTGGCCTTCACTTCAATGACGCCTTCGCCAACTTCAAGCACCGATACGTCGAACGTACCGCCACCGAAGTCATACACAACGATGGTCTCGTCCTTCTTCTTGTCCAGTCCGTAAGCCAGCGCAGCCGCAGTGGGCTCGTTGACGATACGCTTTACATCCAGACCGGCAATCTTGCCTGCGTCCTTGGTGGCCTGACGCTGTGCGTCGTTGAAGTACGCGGGCACAGTGATGACGGCTTCCGTCACGCTCTGGCCCAGATAATCTTCCGCGGCCTTCTTCAACTTCTGCAGAATCATCGCGCTGATTTCCGGCGCGGTGTATTCCTTACCCTGCGCGTCCACCACAACGTTGTCGCCCTTTGCGACTACCTTGTAGGGAACCATCTTCATCTCTTCATTCACTTCGTTCGGGCGACGGCCCATGAAGCGCTTGATGGAATAAATGGTGTTCTCGGGGTTGGTGATGGCCTGGCGCTTTGCTACCTGACCAACGAGGCGTTCGCCGCTCTTCGTAAACGCAACGATTGACGGCGTGGTGCGGCCGCCTTCTTCATTCGGAATCACCTTCGGCTCGCCGCCTTCCATCACGGCAACGCAGCTGTTAGTGGTTCCTAGGTCAATTCCAATGATCTTACCCATGGGTCTCTTACTCCTCCGGCGACCTCCCCGTCGGGGGTTTGGGCCGCAATTTCCTGCTCAAACTTAGTATGTATGACGCCGTCTAGCTCAGGCACGTTCAGAATCACATGTGAGTGACTTATTGTCAATGTATGTGATGTAGTAATCACCTTTTGGTCGCAGGTTCTCTCTATGACCCCTAAATTGGAGAAGGAAGGGGTCAGAATACAGATCGGGAACCCCTAAAAGCCAAATTTTCTTTCCCGGCGATCCGTGATCCAAAATTCCGGATTGTCTAAAAAGGATTAGTGTCGGTACCGGATGTCCCGGTCGTTGGGGTGGAGCTGATCGGCGTGTTGATGGGTGAGCTTGCAGAGGAGCCATTCAGGCCGTTCGTGCCAGAATTTGAGCCAAACCCGTTACCCAGGCTGCCAAAGGATCCGCTTCCATTGGCGGCAGGTGAGCCGCCAAAGATGCTTACCCGGGCCTTTAGCAGTTCCACACGAGGATCGTAGAGAAATTCCCAATCCTCGATGTTTTCCGAGCCATTCCACTCCACCAGCCCGTGACCTTTGCCATTGCTGCCAACGCCGATGATGGCGCCCTTGCTGCCCTGAAATGAGGTTGCGTTATTGCCGCCCAAGGTGGAAGAAGCATCGATTTGTGAGCCGTTCTGTGATCCCGTGGTCGATCCGCTCTGCGTGCCCGTGCTACCGACGCTACCACCTGAGCTGCTGGTCGAAGGGTTGGCCGCCCCTAGCCCACCGGTGGCTCCCGAAGCACCGGTATTGGAATTTCCGCCCAGGTTGGACACCATACCAGCGGCGCTGCCCAGATTCCCCACAGCCATACCCTGCAGAGGCTCGCCAAAGAAGCCTTTGACCTCCGTTTTGGCTTCGCCGAAGTGGATCAGGCGGTATTCGCCATTGGTAATCGGGTCTTTATATTCCTGCCGCAGATAATGCACGTTCGTGGAGGTACCCCCCAGACTCATTCCACCGCCCGGACCTTTCCCCATAAGCTCATCAATCGATGTGGGATAGCGACTGTTCTTCTTGTAGAAAAGCTGGATGGCCCGGACATACTCCTGGGCACGGTGTTCTGACTCCACTTCACGGTCACGTTCCAGTTCCTTTGCAACGCGCGGAGCCGCCACGCCCAACACCAGCAGGAGCAGAAAACACACCACCACCAGCCCCAGCAGGAGATAGCCTTCCTCTCCTTCGGAGTGCTTGCGGACTGGCTTCAGAGTGGTCATTGCATGATTAACGGGAGGCGCTGCGTGTTGTTGTTGGTCAGGTCCGTGACTTCCACATCGTGAGCGCCCACTTCCCCAATTTTGTAGCGGCGGCTGACGGTATCGCCCTTGCCTGCAATAAAGACGTCTTCACCTTGCAACAGGAAAGCCTGGCGCACACCGTCTTTGCGCGTCGCATTGCCAAAATACCGCAGGTTGATAGGTGGTGGTGGCGGCGGTCCGGTATTGACCGGAGCCTGCGGCACATAGCGCGGTGAGGCGATCGGCTTCGGTATCGATGCCAGCTTCGTTTCTGCAGATGGCGTTCCCGAAGGCGCAAAAATGTTGCGGCCCTTGCCTGTGTAGACCAGCGATTCCGTCAGCAGCATTCCCTCGGGATGCAGCGTGGGATCCAGCTTGGAAGATGGAATGTGGGCCGTGGCATGCGCAGCCGGGCTTGCGGCGTTCGCAGGAGCCGTCTGCGTCACGGCAGGGGGAGCCGAAGGCGTATCGCTGCTTCCGCTTCCGGCAAAGTTGTACACCAAAGAAGCCACAGCGATCAGGCCAAAGGCACTCGCGGCAATCAGCTTCTTCTTGTCTTCACTACCCAACTTCATAGCGCTCATGGACGCGCTCCTGCGGCGGTCTGCGCCGTGGCGTAGGCAGGCATGGGTTCGCGGATATACGTTCCAATGCGAAGCTGCAGATTCACCAGTCCACCCTGCGCGCCTGTCAGCGCCAGGTTCTCAATCAGGAAGAAGCTCTTGCTGCGCTCCATAGCGTTGATGAAGTGCGCAACGGAAACGTAATCGCCCGTCACCGCACCATCAATACGCAATTCCGTTACACCATCCGTAGGCGCTGCCTGCACGTACGACGCGCGGCTCCAGCGAACATTCGTTTCCTTTGCCAGCTCGCCAATCGCTGCAGCCACGTCAGAGTACGCATATGGCAAACGATCCGTATAGAATTTTTGCGCCTCTGTATCCGACGCCTGAAGCTTTGTATCCACCCCACGCAGCTTCTCCGCAGCCAGGTTCGCCGCAGCCACGCGCGATTGCTCCACCACAATGGCTTCGTTGCCCTGCGTGCCCGTGCTGCCGCTGACCATGTACAGCCTCACGCCGAGGTACAGGCAAAGCAGAACCAGCACGCCAGCCACCGCCAGATGCGCATTGATCGGCGTAGCAAGCTTGCGCATGCGTTCGCGTTGCACATCATTCAGATTCATGCCGGGCACGGTAATTCCGGAAGGAAGCTTCATGGCTTCTTCACCTCCGGCTTGGCCTTAGTCTTGATCCTGGTCTTGGACTCAGTCTTTTCGTCAGCCTCATCTTCGGTCTTTGCTGCAGTCTTTTCGTGAACGCGCGATTGCAGCGGGTTATAGCCGGAGACAATCTCAAACTCCACACCGGAGATGGCAGGCAAGCCATTCACGCCGGTGACCACGGCAGCAGGCTGCGGCAAGCCATTTGCACCCATCGTCGATGCATTCCGTTGCGCTGTCTGCTGCGCCTCACCCGCCAGACGCGGCGCAATAAACCGATGCGACTTCTCCAGGTTGCGCACCAGTTGCACCGTATTCTCACGCTGCCCCAGAACACGCATGCGAATGGTTACTTCACCTGTAGGCGACAGCACCGGCTCAATCGACGACACCTGCACGCCCTCCGGCAGCACCTCTTCCAGATCCATCAGCACCGCGGTCCACGAAAAACTCTTGCGCTGAAACAGCGTGTTCAGGAACTGATTGCGACTTAACGTTGCGGCGTTCACTGGCTGCCGTAGTCGAGCCTCATTCGCATTGCGCTCACCCTGCAGCTTTTGTTCCTGCGCCTGTAGTACTTTCAGCTCTGCCTGCTGCCGCCGTGCCTTCGATGACTGCGAGTACAGCCAGATGCCCAGCGCGAGCGCCACCACGGCCAGAGCAGCAATGGCAATACGAAGCTGCTTCAGCAGCCGATCCAGCTCTACATAAGGCCGGGTTGCGAGATTAATCGAGACGCGCACGTTAGCCTTTCAACGCTCCTCGCAGCCCCGCCAACAGCCCGTGGGAAATAGGCGTGGCCGACAACAGATCCGCCGACGTCAGTACTTCTGTGGCGCGCAGACCTGTCTCTACTAACATTGCTTCCAACGCGGAAGGAGACAACGTTCCCGCCGTCAGCACCGTCTCTGGCGCGACATTCAACGAGTCTTCAAAATAAGCAGCCGCCACGCTCACAGCCTGTAGCAATTCCAGCTCTACACGCGACGGGTCATCGGTCGTAGCCAACACACTTGCCTGCACGACCTCTGCCACGGCCACTTCACTGGCCTCGCCGTCCTGCGTCTGCATCAGTTCCGCATGAATCGCCGCATTCGCCGGCTCCTGCGACACAATAGCAGCAGCTTCGGCCATAGCATCTGTCTTCAATTCGAGTGTGCGATGCAGAAGCAACTCGCCCCGGCGCAGAATAGCTGTCGTCACGGCATATTCGCTACCGTTCACCAATAACGACGCGGTCTGCGCAGCATCATCAATCGCCGCCGCAACAGCCAGCGTGCTGGGCAGCACTGCGCCCGGCTCGAACCCTGCCTCACGCACAACCGACTCATATTCCGCCAGAACTTCATTCGGAATGGCCACCACCAGCACCTGCATCACCAGCGAATGGCGACTCATCACCTGCCAGCTGACCTGCGCCAGTTCCGGATTGAACGGCAGCAGCTTGGCCAGCCGGAAACGCATCACGGCCAGCGCATCTTCCGTCTTCGACGGCAGTTCATCAAAATCCAGCAGCAGGACGCGCACGGCCGTATCCGGCACAATGAGCGTCACATCACGCCCTTTGCTCACCTGCACCGCACCCAGCGCCTTGCGAAGTGCCGCGATCACGGCAATACGGTCCACCATATTGCCCACCTTCAGCGACGGCACAACAGCGCCCACCGGCAACGTGGCAGAAGCCACCTGCGCGAGCAATCCTGCGGCATCCGGCGACGAGGCCGCATACACGCCCTCGGGGCGCACCTCTACAGCCATGCGTGGACGCACTTGCATCGTCGATTTCGGAAGAACGGAAGGCATACTTTGGAGCTAATCCAGACTACATGCTTGAGACGAGATTTGCCGCCGTCCGATAGCACAGCCTCTCTTCCTGGAATTTCATTTCCGAACGTTTCTCCCATCGCCTAAGATCAGCGCATGATCCGGTGCCTTCCTATTGCCTTGCTCCTCGCCGCTTTAGCAATCCCGCCTGTCTTGCATGCACAGGTCACTTCCCCCGCAATGGAGCAGCTTTCCTTTCTCACCGGACGCTGGACGAGCGACACGCCAGACGAATACCAGGAAGAATCATGGTCGCCAATTCGCGCACAGAACATTACAGGCCAGTTCCGCGTTCTTCACAAGGGAACGCCTGTTTTCTACGAATTCTGGACCGTAGAAATGGATCACAACATGCCAGTCCTGAAGCTGAAGCACTTCAATGCGGGGCTCATCGGATGGGAAGACAAAGACAAGAGCACTCGCATGCCCCTACGCAAGGTCAGCGCAAATGAAGTCCTTTTTGAGGAAGAAGACGGCAGCACCACACTGCACTACCAACGAACCGGAGACACGCTCACCTGCACCGTCCACCATGAGCGGACGGGCAAAGATGAGATCTTCCATTTCCGCCGACAGCCTTAAAGCGGCGGCCACGGAGCCGTTGAGGGCGGTGTGACCGTACCATCAATCGTCGTCGGCTCCATCAACTCAGTGCGTGTGCCGTCGGGATCAAATAAGTTTGATTGCCGCTTGCGATTTTTGCCGACGTGATCGTCTTCCAGCGGACGCCTGTATGTCGCTGCATAAGGCCGCGTCTTCAGCTTCGCTACTGCCTCCGGCACACTCGGCACGACTAAGCAGATGTGGTGTGCCGAGCCGCGCTTCGTAGGCGCGGGCGCTTCCTTGTACAACATGAACTCCACATAGTCCGTGCTATTCGGCATCTTCA
>Ga0209233_1000880_pt1 | contig 13199 bp, 10 predicted proteins | sample AraplaCL_Cvi_mCL_FD_184269 | JGI IMG/M metagenome (GOLD analysis project Ga0209233, IMG submission 184269) | Arabidopsis root microbial communities from the University of North Carolina, USA - plate scrape CL_Cvi_mCL (SPAdes) (version 2) | ecosystem: Host-associated > Plants > Roots > Endosphere...
TCGGCGTGTTCCAATATGGCGCGCCATTGGGGTTCACCAATTCCGTCGCGCGGCCGTTCTCCCAGAGCACCGCATGCGCGGCCGAGTAGCGCCCGACCGCTTGATCGCAGCTGCCGGAAATGCCGACGGCCTGGCCGCGATTGTTGATCGCCGTGGCCGAGCCGGCAGAATCGTTGCCGAGTAGGGGCAGTTCACGCGGCGCACCACCGAAACCCCAAACGACCGGTTTGAAGTGCAGCACCTGGTGCGACTGCGGATCGCAGCTCGGATCGGGCAGGTCGTTCTCGGCCCAGCCGACGGTCTGGCCGAGATCGTTCGTGCCTGCGGCGAAACTGTTGTGGTCGCCCGAGCCCAGGCTAGCCAGCGGCAGCATCGTGCCGCCGGCCCAGAGGAAACCCTGGCAGATGCGGCCGGTCGGATTGGCGATGAATGCGGCGCAGCTCCAGCCTTCGTTGCGCGGATCGGCCGCGTCGGTCAGCGAGATGCCGGAGACGATGCCGAGATGATTCTTCACCGGCCAGACTACCGTGCTGTTGAGGCCGCTCGCGCTGCCGAGCGTGCCGAGGTCCCACGGCTGATCGCCGTACCAGACACTGGCATGACGACTGCCGTCGGCGCGATTGGAATAACCGGCAACGAGACCCCAGTCGTTGATGCTGGCGCCGCTGTTGCGAGAACCGCCGAGCGAGCCGAGCAGGGCGACTCGATAAGCGGGCAAATGGGACGAAGGGCTTTCGGCGGCAACGCTGGCTTGCGCGAGCGTCGCGACCGCGACGAAAAGGGCAAAGGAAATCGGTCGCACGGGAAGTCTCCTGGCTGATCTGCGCGCGAGTCGGCGCCGGCACAGCTTCCGCGCGCGCCGACCGCGTCGAAAGCGCCGGTTTTGCGACGATGGATAGTCCGGTTGCGTCTTGATCACATGCGTCAGTGGACCCTCGACATCGCCCTCGACCGCACGCGCGCGCAGCCGCTGTATCTGCAGCTCGCCGGCGCGCTAGCCGACGCCGTGCGTCAAGGCCGATTGAAAATCGGCGCGCCGCTGCCCGGCACGCGTGTGCTGGCCGCGCATCTCGACGTCAACCGCAATACCGTGGTCGCCGCTTATGCCGAACTCGTTGCCGAGGGCGTGCTATGTGCGCGCAATGGCGGCGGAACCTTCGTCACCGACGCGATGCCGCCACCGCTGCGGTCGCGCGCCATCGACATCGCGGTACCGACCTACTCCTTGCCGCCCGAAACGCCGTCTTTGCTCTCGACTGGCGTACTTTCGCCGGGCATGCTGACGCTCGCCGGCGGCATGCCCGACGCGCGCCTGTTCCCGGCGCGCGCGCTGAGCCGCGCGTTTCATCGCGCACTCGATCGCCGAGGTCGCGCGCTGGTTACACACGTCGACCCGTGCGGCCACGTGCGCCTGCGCGAGCAACTCGCGGCGATGCTCACGCGCACGCGCGGGCTCACGCTCAGCGCCGACAACCTTCTCGTCACCCACAGCATCGAGCAGGCGATCGATCTCTCCGCGCGCGCCTTGATCGCGCCCGGCGACGCCGTCGCTGTCGAAGCCTGGGGCTACCCGCCGGCATGGAATGCGCTGCGTCTGACGGGCGCGCGTCTGCTGCCGGTCCGCATCGACGAAAACGGCCTCGACATCGACGCACTCGAACGCATGCTCGCGCAGCAGCGACTGCGCGCGGTGTTCCTCACGCCGCATCATCAATTCCCGACCGCCGTGGTCATGGCGCCGGAGCGACGCGCGCGCCTCGGCGAACTCGCGATGCGCCACCGCTTCGTGATCTTCGAAGACGACTACGACCACGAGTTTCACTATCAAGGCAAACCGGTGCTGCCGATCGCCGCCGGCAACGGCCGCGCCAACGTGGTCTATCTCGGCTCGCTCGCCAATCTGCTCGCCCCCGGCATGCACACGGCGTTTGTGACCGCGCCGATGCCCGCGTTCCGGCGCATCGCGGCGCTGCGCGCGGCGAGCGATCCGCGCACCGACGCGGCGGTCGAATGCGCGATCGCCGAGCTGTTCGAGGATGGCGAACTGGAACGCCATCTGCGCCGCGCCTGCCGGCTCTACCACTCGCGACGCGATGCACTGGTCGACGCGCTGCGCCGGCAGCTCGGCAGCGCGCTCGATTTCCGCATCCCCGAAGGCGGCCTCGCGCTGTGGGCGCGCGCGGACGAGACAATCGATGTGTCGGCCTGGATTCGCGCCAGCGAAAGTGAAGGCGTGCGTTTTGTCGACGCGCGCCGTTTCGATTTCCACCAAAGCGATACATCCTCGTTGCGCCTGGGCTACGGCTTCCATGACGAAGTCGAACTCGCCGAAGCGGTGCGTCGCATGGCGCGTGCGCTCAAGCGTGCACCGCAGTTGCGCGGCAGCGCCCAAGCGGCCTGAGCCGCGACGGGTTCGTTCGCCCTCTGGACGTGTTAATCACGTTCCGCCAAGCTGCGCGCTCCAAACCAAGGAAGCCGCGCATGAAACCGATCTGGATCGTTCTCGCCGCCGGCGTTACGCTGGCCGGCTGCTCTCATGTCGAACAAAAATCCCCTGCCGTGACAACGAACAAATCTCCCGCCGTCGAAGACCCGTATCTCTGGCTCGAAGAAACCGACAGCACGAAAGCACTCGATTGGGTCAAGGCGCGCAATGCGGAATCGGTCAAGGCCTACGGCTCGTCGGCGGATTTCGAAAAGACACGCGATGAGATTCTCGAAGTGATGGATTCGGATGCACGCATCCCGTACGTCACCAAGATGGGCGAGCACTACTACAACTTCTGGAAGGACAAGGCGCATCCGCGCGGCTTGTGGCGGCGCACGACGTTGGCCGAGTACCGCAAGGAGCATCCGAAGTGGGAGACGCTGATCGACGTCGACGCGCTCGGTAAAGCCGAAGGCGTGAGCTGGGTATGGGAGGGCGACAACTGCCTGAAGCCCGAGTATCGCCACTGCCTGATTTCTCTTTCCCGCGGCGGCGCGGACGCGCAGGTCATGCGCGAATTCGACCTGAGGACCAAGAGCTTCGTCAGCGACGGCTTCACCCTGCCCGAAGCCAAGCAGCAGGTGGCCTGGATCGACAAAGACCGGCTCTACGTGGCGACGGATTTCGGCCCGGGCTCGATGACCAAGTCGAGCTACCCGCGCATCGTCAAGGAATGGAAGCGCGGCACGCCGCTGTCCGCCGCGCAAACCGTTTATGAAGGCAAGGAAGACGATCTCTCGATCAGCGCCTATCGCGACACCACGCCGGGCTTTGAACGCGACTTCGTCTCGCGCGCGATCGACTTCTACAGCGCCGAAAACTTCCTGCGCGGCAGCGACGGCAAATTGACCAAGATCGATATTCCGCTCGACGCGGTCGGCTTCGGTACGCAGCGCGAGTGGATGACCATACAGCTGCGCAGCGCCTGGACGATCGGCGGCGATACTTATGCGCAAGGCTCGCTGCTCGCGATCAAGTTCGACGACTTCATGGCCGGCAAGCGCACGTTCACCGCGCTGTTCGTGCCGACCGAGACGACCTCGCTCGCCGGGTATTCGTGGACACGGCATCACCTGATCCTCAACACGATGCACGACGTAGTCAGCAAGCTCGAAGTGCTGACCCCGCCAGTCAAAGCCGCGGTGGGCGCGGAATGGAAACGTGTGCCGCTCGGCGGCGCGCCGGCGCTGTCGACGATCTCGGCCGGCGGCATCGATGCGGACGCGAGCGATGCGTATTTCCTCACCGTCACCGGCTTCCTCGAACCGACTACGCTTTACTACGGCACGCTCGGCCAGGGCGAAGCGAAGCCGCTCAAACACAGCCCGAGCTTCTTCGACGCGAAGAAGTACGCCGTGCAACAGAACTTCGTCACCTCCAAGGACGGCACGCGCGTGCCCTACTTCGTCATCGCGCCGAAGGACCTCAAGCTCGACGGCAACAACCCGACCCTGCTCTACGGTTACGGCGGTTTCGAAATTTCACTGCAGCCGTTCTACTCAGGCAGCGTCGGCCGTGCCTGGCTTTCGCGCGGCGGCGTCTACGTGCTCGCGAACATCCGCGGCGGCGGCGAATACGGCCCGCGCTGGCATCAGGCCGCGCTCAAAGCCAACCGCCCGCGCGCCTACGAGGATTTCGCCGCGGTCGCGCAGGACCTGGTCACCAAGCGGATCACCTCGCAGCCGCACCTCGGCGCGATGGGCGGCAGCAACGGCGGCCTGCTCATGGGCAATATGCTCACGTTGTACCCGGACCTTTGGGGCGCAATCGTCTGCCAAGTGCCGCTGCTCGACATGAAGCGCTACACCCACCTGTCCGCCGGCGCCTCGTGGATCGCCGAATACGGCGACCCGGACAAGGCGGAGGAATGGACCTTCATCAAGACCTTCTCGCCGTATCAAAATGTGGAAAAGGGGAAAAAGTATCCACCGACGCTGTTTACGACCTCGACGCGCGACGACCGCGTGGGCCCGCACCAAGCACGCAAGATGGCGGCGCGCATGCTCGAATATGGTGACGGCGTGTCGTTCTACGAAAATATCGAAGGTGGCCACGGCGCCGCGGCCGACAACAAGCAGGCGGCGTTTATGTCGGCGCTCGGTTACGAGTATCTGTGGGATCACCTGAAATAGGCGACCGCTAACGCTTCGACAAAAAGCCCGCACGATGCGGGCTTTTTGTTTGACCGATCAGCTGCCGGGTAGCAGCGAAATATCGGCGACGTCGAGGAACATGCCGCGCAGCCGGTTGAGCAACGCAAGACGATTGGTGCGTTTGGCCACGTCGTCGACCATGACCATGACCGAGTCGAAGAAGGTGTCGACCGGCTCGCGCAAGCCGGCGAGCTGCTGCAGCGTCTCGACGTAGTGGCCTTGCGCGGCGAGCGGCGCGATGGCGACGGCCGTCGATTCGACTGCGCGATGCAGATCGGCTTCGGCGCCCGCGTCGAGCAGCGCCGCATCGATCTTGTTGCCGGGTTCGCCGCCGGCTTGGCGCAGGATGTTGCCGATGCGCTTGTTCGCCGCGGCGAGTGCCTGCGCTTGCGGCAGCTTGGCGAATTCGACGACGGCGCGCAGGCGGCGATCGAAGTCGGTCAGGTCGGCCGGCGAAAGTGCGCGCACGGCCTCGAACGCTTCAGCGGAGATGCCCTGGTCGGCGTAGTAGCTGCGCAGACGGTCGAGCACGAATTCATAGAGTTCGATGGCGAGCGTTTCCCGGCGCGCACCCGCATCGAGCGCAGGCTGCTTGCCGTCCTCGCCTTTCGGCAGACCGGCGGCGAGCGCTGCGTCGGGCAGTAGTTGCAATGCTTCGACGAGCAACGCTTTGAGATCGAGAGCGAGACCGCCTTCGATCAGTGTGCGCGCGAGCCCAAGTGCCGCGCGACGCAGCGCAAACGGGTCCTTGTTGCCGCTCGGTTTCAGACCGACGGCGAAGATGCCAGCGAGCGTGTCGATGCGCTCGGCGACAGCAAGCACTTGGCCAACCTTGCCCTGCGCAATCTTGTCGCCGGCGAAACGCGGCGCATAGAACTCGTCAAGCGCCTGCGCGACTTCGGCGTTCTCGCCGTTCGCGGTCGCGTAGTAGCGGCCCATCACACCCTGCAACTCCGGGAATTCACCGACCATGCGCGTGAGCAGATCGCACTTCGACAGCGCGGCCGCACGCGTGGCGAGGCCTGCGTCGACACCGAGGCCCGCATCCGTCAAGCGTCCCGCGATCACGCGCGCCAATTCGGCGACGCGCACGCACTTGTCCCAGACGCTGCCGAGGCTTTGCTGATAGGTCACCGATTTCAGCGCATCCTGCTGCGTGGCGAGCGGCGTTTTCAGATCTTCGTCCCAGAAAAATTTCGCATCGGCAAAGCGCGGGCGGATCACGCGTTCGTAGCCCTTGCGAATCTCGGCCGGGTCTTTCGATTCGATATTCGCGACGCCGATGAAATGCTCGGTCAACTTGCCGTTCGCGTCGAACACCGGGACGAATTTCTGATTCGTCTCCATCGTCATCACGAGCGCTTCTTGCGGCACGGCGAGGAACTCGCGGTCGAACGCACAAGCGATCGCGACCGGCCATTCGGCCAGGTTGGCGATCTCCTCGCACAGCGCAGCGGACAAGCGCGGCGCGCCGCCGGTCTGCTTGCTGACGCGCGCAACTTCATCGCGCACGCGTTTGCGCCGTTCGGCCGGATCGGCCAGCACTTTCGCCGCGCGCAGCGAGTCGAGCCACGAATCGGCGTCGGCAATATGCACCGGCTGCGGATGGTGGAAGCGATGACCGCGCGACTGACGCCCGGATTTCAGGCCGAGGATGTCGCCGTCGACGATGTCGCTGCCGTACAGCATCACCAGCCAATGCGCCGGGCGCACGAAGGCGTAGTCGTGATCGCCCCAGCGCATCGGCTTCGGAATCGGCAAAGCCTTCAAGGTTTCGGCAAGGATGTCGGGAATCAGTGCGGCCGTGGGTTGGCCGGGCTTCTCGCTGCGCGCGACGAAACGCTCGCCCTTGGCATCCGAGATGCGCTGCAGTTGCTCGATGGCCAGACCGTTCTTGGTGGCGAAGCCCTGCAGCGCCGGTGTCGGCGCCCCGTTCGCATCGAGGCCGATGTTGAGATACGGCCCGAGCACTTCGGATTTCTGCGGCGGCTGTTCCGCGGCAACGCCAGGGATCAGCACGGCGAGACGGCGCGGCGAGCAATACGTCTTCGCGCTTCCGATGTCGGCGTCGACGCCGCGCTTCTTCAAACCGTCGCCGATGCCGTTCGCGAATGCCGCCGCGAGTTCGTCGAGCGCCTTTGGCGGCAGTTCTTCGGTGCCGAGTTCGATCAGCAGGGATTTCTTCGTCGCCGTGGACATCAGGCGGCTTCCTTCTTGTTCTTCAGTCCTGGGAATCCGAGTTTCTCGCGTTGGGTGTAATAAGCCCTGGCTACAAGACCCGCCAGAGTGCGCACTTTGAGGATGTAACGCTGACGCTCTGTCACACTGATCGCTCGACGTGCGTCGAGCAAATTAAAGGTGTGACTGGCCTTCATCACCTGCTCATATGCTGGGAGGGGCAACCCAAGGCTAACGAGATAGTGCGCTTGGTCATAACAAGTATCAAACCAAGCCATCAGAGACTTTACGTCTGCCCATTCAAAATTATATGTGCTCTGCTCGACTTCGTTCTGATGAAACACGTCGCCGTAGGTGACCACGCCGTGCGGCGCATTCGTCCAGACCAGGTTGTAGACGTTGTCGACGTTCTGCAAATACATCGCCAGGCGTTCGAGGCCGTAGGTGATCTCGCCGGTCACCGGCCGGCACTCGAGACCGCCGGCCTGCTGGAAATAAGTGAACTGAGTCACTTCCATGCCGTTGAGCCAAACTTCCCAGCCGAGGCCCCAGGCGCCGAGCGTCGGCGATTCCCAGTTGTCCTCGACGAAGCGCAGGTCGTGCACGAGCGGGTCGACGCCGAGTTCTTTGAGCGAGCCGATATACAAATCCAGGATGTTGTCCGGATTCGGCTTCATCACCACCTGGTACTGGTAGTAATGCTGCAGCCGGTTCGGATTTTCGCCATAGCGGCCGTCGGTCGGCCGGCGCGAAGGCTGCACATAGGCCGCCGCCCACGGCTCGGGGCCGAGCGCGCGCAGGAAGGTAGCTGGGTGAAACGTGCCGGCGCCGACCTCGGTGTCGAGCGGCTGCAGCAGCACACAGCCCTGCTCAGCCCAGTAGCGGTTCAGGGTCTGGATGATGTCCTGGAAAGTCGGGCCTGGCATCGGATTCACACTAATCTGCGCGGTTGCTGGCGGAAAGCGCGCTAGTATATCGGCTGAGACGCGACTACGCCGCGGCAGCAAGAGCATTCGGGGAGTTCTCATGGCCATCGCTCCACAACGCAGCACGTCGGCCACCGTGCCGACACCCAAGGCCGACCCGGAGTTGTCGCTGCACCGCAAGCTCGACCTCGAGGCGGTGCTCGCCATTCTCAAGCGCGACGGCATACTTCTAGAAGAGGACGTGCTCAAAGTCCGCGCCGATGCGCGCACCGCGCGCGCGAAAATCGAACTGCACCCGCTGGCCGTGATCGCCAATCTGAAGCTGATCAATGACCGCGACAAAAAGCCGCTCAGTCTGGAAACGCTGACGCAGTGGCTCGCCGAGAAGTCGGCGCTACCGTATCTGAAGATCGATCCGATGAAGGTCGACGTGGCAGCGGTGACTCAAGTCATTTCGCTCGCGTACGCCCAGCGCTATCGCATTCTGCCGGTCGAGGTCTCCGCGCAGCAGGTGACGATCGCGACCTGCGAACCGTTCGACACGCGCTGGTTCGCCGACCTCGGCCATATATTGCGTCGCGAGATACGCCGCGTCGTCGTCAACCCGGTCGATCTGCAACGCTACCTGGCCGAGTTCTACGGCGTGCAGCGCTCGATCCAGAAAGCACGCGACGCCAAGGCAGATACCAACGCGATCCTCAACTTCGAACAGTTGCTCGAGCTGGGCAAGTCCGGCGACGTCGGCGCCGACGATCGCCACGTCGTGCACATCGTCGACTGGCTGCTGCAATACGCGTTCGAACAGCGCGCCTCGGATATCCATCTCGAACCGCGCCGCGAAACGAGCCCGATCCGCTTTCGCATTGACGGCGTGATGCACAAGGTGTTCGAGCTGCCGACGCCGGTGATGACCGCCGTGACCGCGCGCGTGAAGATCCTCGGCCGCATGGACCTCGCCGAGAAGCGCCGCCCGCAGGACGGCCGCATCAAGACGCGCTCGACCGGCGGCCGCGAGGTGGAGCTGCGCCTGTCGACGATGCCGACCGCGTTCGGCGAAAAGGTCGTCATGCGCGTGTTCGACCCGGACATCGTGGTCAAAGAATTCCGCCAGCTCGGCTTCTCGATGGATGAGGAGCTGATCTGGCGCGGCATGGTCGAGCGGCCGCACGGCATCGTGCTGGTGACTGGCCCGACCGGCTCGGGCAAGACGACGACGCTGTATTCGACGCTGAAGCACCTGGCCACGCCGGACATCAACGTCTGCACGGTCGAAGACCCGATCGAAATGGTCAGCCCCGAGTTCAACCAGATGCAGGTGCAGACCTCCATCGATCTCGATTTCGCCACGGGCGTGCGCACGCTGATGCGCCAGGACCCCGACATCATCATGGTCGGCGAAATCCGCGATCTGGAAACCGCGCAGATGGCGATCCAGGCCTCACTGACCGGCCATCTCGTGCTTTCGACCCTGCATACGAACGACGCGCCGAGCGCTTTGCCGCGCCTGCTCGATCTCGGTGCGCCGCATTATCTGATCCAGTCGACCCTGACCGGTGTGGTCGCGCAGCGCCTCGTGCGTACGCTGTGCCCGCACTGCAAGGCCGAAACCAAGCTCGACCTGCGCGCCTGGGATGCGCTCGTGCACCGCTGGAACATCCCGCCGCCTGCGCACGTCTACGGGCCGACCGGCTGCCTGGAATGCCGCAACACCGGCTTCCTCGGCCGCACGGGCATTTACGAGATGATGCGCGTTTCCCCGCCGATCCGGCGCATGATCCAGCCCGAGATCGATCTGGGGCGGCTGACCGAGGCCGCGTTGGCCGAAGGCATGCGCCCGCTGCGCGTGTCGGCGGCTGCTCAGGTCGCGCGCGGCGTCACCACGATAGCGGAAGTGATCGGCGTGCTGCCGCCGGTCGAGTGACTCGCGCGCGGCTAAATTTATAAATTGCTGCTTTTTTCATTTCTGCAAAAAACAAAAAAGCGGCCTCGCGGCCGCTTTTTTACTCCCCTCCCGTAGCCGTGCAAGCTACGGTTCGTACAATTCGTTGGTCTTGCTTACTTCTTGGCCTTGCGCGTCGTTGACGCCTTGGCCAGAAAATTGTTGATCGCCTCGTTGGTCACGTCGTACAGCGGGCGGCCTGCGTTCGCCGCAGCGGCTTTGAGCGCATCGCGCACCTTTTTGGAAACGCGCAACGAGGCGTCGCGGGCTTCTTCTTCGTTCTTCGCCATAGGGTACTCCGAATAGGGTGGAAAGCGTGCTTAGAGTGGTTGCGGCAACATTGTATACCGGGGCCAATGAAAAGCAACGTGCAAACGCAGCACTGTGTACATTGTTACAATGATACAAAGTCGACCTGCGAAAGAACGCGCGTTCAGGTACCCGAGGCGTCCGGCCGGTTCTCGGTCTGCGGCTTGATCAGAAGGCGTGCACCGATGATGCCGAGCTCGTAGAGAAAGCACATCGGGATCGCCAGCATCAGCATCGACAAGGCGTCGGGCGGCGTGAGGAATGCGGCGGCAACGAACGAGGCGACGATCGCGTAGCGTCGGCTCTCGACGAGCTGCGCCGGCGTAACCACGCCGACGACGACGAGGATGAGCAGCACGACCGGAATCTCGAAGCACAGGCCGAACGCGAGGAACAGCAGCAGGGTGAAGTCGAGATACTTGCCGATGTCCGGCGACACAGTCACGCCAGCCGGCGCGAAGCTCGCGGTGAATTTCGCCACCGCCGGCAGCACGAGAAAGTAGGCGAACGCGCAGCCGATATAGAACAGGATGACGGCCGAGATGAGGATCGGCGTCGCCAGACGCTTCTCGTGCTTGTACAAGCCCGGCGCGACAAAGGCCCAGAGTTGGTAAAGCACGATCGGCATCGCGATAACGAGTGCGACGAAGAAGGCGAACTTGACCGGAATCAGGAACGGCGAAATCACCTCGATCGCGATCATCGTGCCACCGTTGGGCAGATGCGAGACGAGCGGCAGGGCCAGCCAGCCGTAGAGTTTGTTCGCGAACGGCAGCAGGCAGACCAGCACGATCATCACCGCTGCGACCGCCTTGAGCAGACGCGAGCGCAGTTCGATCAGGTGCGAGATGAAACTCTGCTCGCCCTCGTCGTCCGGATCAGCGCTGCTCATGGCCAACGGCATCCTGCGGCGGAGAAGCGGGGGGCGGTTCGGCGGGCGGCGGTGCATGCGCCGCTTCGATGTCCGCGGCGGTCTTTTCGATCGATGATTGGATGCCGGCGGAGGTGTTGTGGATTTCGTTGTGCAGATCCGACGCGGCCTGCTTCGCTTCGTCGAGGCTGCGTTTCAAGTCTTCCGCCTGCAGTTCGCGTTCGATTTCGTCGCGCACACTCTGCCAGCTGTTGCGCGCACGCCGGACCAGCGCACCCGCCGTGCGCGCGACGCGTGGCAGACGCTCGGGGCCGAGCACGAGCAGCGCGACAACCGCGATGAGCCCCATCTCGCCGAAACTGAAATCGAACATGGCGTGACTGCCGCAATTCGGCTACTTGGTGTCGACCTTGTCGGACTTGGCCTGCGCGTCTTCGCCTTGCGCCGGCGGATCGGCCTTCAGTTGCGCCTGATTGTCCGGATCGCCCATGCCCTTGCGGAAGCCTTTGATCGCCTGGCCCAGGTCTTCGCCGATGTTGCGCAGCCGTTTCGTGCCGAACACGAGCGCGACGATGACGAGAAGGATGAGCCAATGCCAGATGCTGAAACCACCCATATGCGACCTCCGGAAAACCCTGCAATCAAGACCTGGGATGATAGCTCATCGCCGTTGCAGAAGCCTTAGTGACTGTATTCCTCGAGGCGGTCGCGAAAATCCACGACTGCATTCGGCACGCTGCTGACCCCGCCGGCGAAAATGCGCCGCGGCGTCACGCCCGCGCCGTAGACGGCGGCGTTCGCGTCGTTGTCGATCGAGATCACCGAGCCGTCGAGCGCGGCGCCCGCAAACAGGCCCCGCGCGCGGGAATACGAAAATATCTCGGCTTTGAGCTGGGCATCGGTCGACGCCTGCGCCGTGCGGCCCACCGGTCCGGCCGCGGCCGACGCGTCCGCGCCGAGCGTGAATTTGCCGTGCACGATCGAATCGACCCCGCGCTGCGTGCGGAAGACGAGGATCACGTCGGTCGACGACACCCCGGCCTGGAAGCCGATGCTGCCGCCCGACATCGAGATGAAGCTCGGATTGCTCCAGGTGCCGTTGTCCGTCTTCACCGAAATGAGACCCAAACCGTGACGGCCGCCGATGACCAGGCCAGCCTTGATCACATCGGGGATCACCGCCACCGCGTAGGCGTTGGCGATCATGTCGGAGGGCAGGCCGCGGTCCGGCGCCTGCATCAGGTCGCGCAGCACGCGCACGGCGTTGGACGCGCGCTGATTTTCCGCTTCGCCCGCAAACGCGGCCGGAACGAATCCCAGAATCAACAGAAGAGCAAGTAAGCGATGCTTCACGAATCAATCCTCGATGTTGCAATGTGGAAAGCGTTGTTGCGAAGTGCGGCCACGAATGGCCGCCTCTGGATCTTTGCCATCAGGGACAAAAGCCAAAATAGCCCTGCGCCCATGAACACGACGACAACCGGACCGGCCCGCCGCCCACGTATAATCACGCGATGAGCGACATTATCGCGCCGTCTGCGACTTCCGCGCCGGCCTCCGTCCCAAAAACCGCGGTCCTTCTCGTCAACCTCGGCACGCCCGATGCGCCGACGGCGGCCGCCGTGCGTCGCTACCTCGCCGAATTCCTTTCCGACCGGCGCGTGATCGAAACGCCGCGCTGGTTGTGGTGGCCGATTCTGCACGGCGTGATCCTGCGCGTGCGCCCGGCCCGCTCGGCGCACGCCTATTCGAGCATCTGGACCGCGCAAGGTTCCCCGCTGCTCGTGTACAGCCGGGCGTTGACCGACAAGCTGAGCGCCATCTTCGCACGCGAAGGCGTGCACGTGGCGCTGGCGATGCGCTACGGCAACCCTTCCGTGCGCGAGGCGATTGCGCACCTGCAAGCCGACGGCGTGCGCCGATTGCTCGTGCTGCCGCTGTATCCGCAATATTCCGCCGCCTCGACCGGCGCGGCATTCGACGCGGTGACCGACGCGCTGCAAACCCTGCGCTGGCCGCCTGAGCTGCGCTTCATCAACGACTATCACAACGACGCGCGCTATATCGACGCGCTCGCCGCGAGCGTGCAGACGCATTGGCAGCGGCACGGTCGCGCACAAAAGTTGCTGCTCTCGTTCCACGGCCTGCCGCAGCGCTGCATCGATGCGGGCGATCCGTATCTCGATCAATGTCGGGCGACGGCAGCACAATTGCGCGCGAAGCTCGGCCTGAGCGAGGACGAATGCGCGCTGAGCTTTCAATCGCGCGTCGGCCGCGAAGTCTGGATCCAGCCGTATACCGAAGAACGACTCGATTCGTGGCCACGCGAAGGCAT
>Ga0209233_1000881_pt1 | contig 13191 bp, 16 predicted proteins | sample AraplaCL_Cvi_mCL_FD_184269 | JGI IMG/M metagenome (GOLD analysis project Ga0209233, IMG submission 184269) | Arabidopsis root microbial communities from the University of North Carolina, USA - plate scrape CL_Cvi_mCL (SPAdes) (version 2) | ecosystem: Host-associated > Plants > Roots > Endosphere...
AGCGTCAGGGCGGGCAAGCGACCTTGAGTTCCGGGGGCCAGCGGAATGGGGTTTTGACGAACCGGTAGATGCGATTGGGCAACACTCTTTGGGCGCAGGAAAGCCGGCAAGTCCAGCTTTTTCTGGGTTCGTCGAGTTCGCCGGGTGCAGGAGGGACGGCAGGAATGCATGACATCGAGACGCCTGCGATCGAGTTGGCCCTTAACGCCGGCGTCGATGGCTGGGACGAGCCCCCCGCCGCCGACGACGCGGCCCTGACCTGGGCACCGCCAGTGGTTGTCCCGACCGCAGCGATCATCAATTTCAAGCCCAGGCCAGCCCGCCAGTCTCCAAGCGAAGACGCCGCCTCGCAACTCGACGTTGCCGACAGCCTGTCGCTGATCGAGTCTCGCCTCAGCGAGCTGGCGCGCCTCATAAATCGGGCCGGCGACGGCACCGACATTCCTCCGGTCCTGCTGGATGGCATTCTGCGGGCGGTCGCGGCACTGCAACAATCGATGCGCGCCTACCAGGCAAGCGCGCCGGACGATCCAGATCCGGCCGCTTAGGCGGGCAGCCCCGCAGCCGGGGGAGCGGCGAGCCCTGACCGGGGGAACCCGTCGGCGGCGATCTCTGCCTCGAGCCACGCCTTGAAGCGGCTGACCTTGGCCGGCACGTGCCGGTCGGCAGTCGTCGCGAACCAATAGCCGAAGGGCGTCACCGCGCGGATATTAAAAGGCGCTACGATCCGCCCATCCCGCAAGGCGTCGAGAGCCATCATCTCGAGCACAAGCAGCACCCCCTGGCCGGCCACCGCGGCTTCGAACGCCAGGGCCGGGTCCGAATAGACCGGCCCATGCCGAACCGGTGCCGGCACCAACCCGGCCGCCTCGAACCACGCGTCCCACGACAGCATCGTCGCCTCGTCCTGAATGATGGGCACGGCAGCGAGGTCTTGTGGCTGCTTCAGCCGCCGAGCCAAAGCGGGAGCGGCGACCGGCAGTACCGCGCGATCGCCGATCTGGGTGGCGCGGACACCCGGCCAAGCACCGCCGCCGAAGCGGATGGCGCAATCGATATCGGTGTGCGACAGGTCGAGGAGCTTTCCCGTCGCCACCACGCGCAGCTCGATTTCGGGATGCGCGGCGGAGAACCGGCCGATGCGGCCGACCAGCCACCGCGAGGCGAACACGCTCCCCACAGTCAGCGTCAGCACGCCACTGTCGTGCGTGTCGAGAGCGGCGGCCGCCGCCTCGAGCGCATCGAAGCCGCGGCGCAGCGTCGGCATCTGCGCAAGCAGCAACGGCGTCGGCCGCAAGCCCTTCGGCGTCCGGTCGAACAGGGCAGCGCCGAGCCGCGCCTCGGCCCGGCGCAACTGCTGGCTCACCGCGCCGATGGTCACACCCAGTTCGGCGGCAGCTGGCTCGAGCGCACCCAGCCGTCCCACGGACTCGATGGCGCGCAGCGCGTTCAGCGGCAGGACCGTCGTGCCCATATAGATTATCTATAACCGATATGACGTCTTGTCGATTGAGATCAGGCCCAAAAGCCACGATCTGAAGCGCATCGCATCAAGTTCGAAGGAGACGGCGATGTCCACAATCTACAACTGGTTGCGTCAGGTGCTGGCGTCCCGCCCCGCCCACCCGCAGTCGCCCGCGCTGTCGACCCGCGACTGGGCCGACCTGCCCATCCACCACCCGGTCGAGCGGTACTAGGCGAGGGCCAGGGCTCGCAGCGTAGGTGCCGTGGGCACGGTGGGGACAGCTTTTCAGGCGGCCTTGCGCCAGAAATCGACCAGCGTCTGCCGCACTTCGGTCGGTGTGTCGAGGTTGGCGCAGTGCGCCGCGGCCTTGAGGTCGACGCGGGTGAAGTTGCTCTGCCCTTCCATCGCCCGCAGCGTCTTGCCGAGCGCCGCGTTGACCGCCCGGTCGCGGCCGCCGCGGATCATCAGGATGGGCTTGTCGAAGCTGAGCGCGTTGTCGATCAGATCGTAGCGCCGGACGTTGCGGGCGACCGCCTGTCCGGCCTGCGGATCGAAACTGGCGAGCATTTCGGCGACCAGCGTACGCGCGCTGACATCGTCGGTGGTGACACGCGCGGTGACGCCGGAGACGATGCCACGGCCGAACAACCCATAGATCAGCGGAAAAATCTGCGGCACGAAAGCCGGCAGTGCCAGCCGATAGCTGGTGCCGAAGGTGGCGAGCGTCCGAAACCGGTCGCGCGCCGCCTCGATCATGGCCAGGGCCACGATGCCGCCGAGCGAATTGCCCACCCAGTCGACCGCCGCGACGCCCGCGTCGTCAAGCATCGCGACCATGTCGTCGGCGAGGCGCGGAATGGCGAAATCGACTGCCTTGAACCCTTCCGGTGCGCCCGACCGCCCGTGCGCCCTCAGGTCCGGCACCAGCACCCGATAGCCCATATCGGCGAAGTATCGCGCATCGGCCTCGAACTGCCGGCCGCTGGCGCAGAGGCCGTGGCAGAGCACCACCGCCTGGGCCTGGGGGGGGCCGAAATCGCTGTAGGCGATCGATATGCCATCATCGGTGGTGACGGTGCGGTGCATGGAAAGCCCGGAAACGAGGACCATCCGTCACCTAACATCAATCAAATCGTCATGCCAACGTCATAATCGGCCGAGCGCCGCGACCCTGCACGGCTCGTTCATCCCCACGTCAGCCGAGCGGCTCTAGAAGCCGGGCCGAAGAAACTGACGAGAACGAACATGCAGAGCTTTTACAGGAAATTGCTGGGCCGCCGCGGCCGGACTGGCGTGCCGCGCCGGGTCGATCCGACTGCTGCCTTCACCGCGCGGGACTGGGCCGACCTGCCGCCGCACCACCCGCTGTCCGATCGCGGCTGACCAGCGGCGTCAGGGCCAGCGGGCCCAGACGATGTGCCCGCCATTGCCGCGCAGCGGCGGCTCGGCGACGCCGAACACCCGCTTCCGAATATCGCCGGGGCCAAGATCGTCGATCTCGACCGCGCCCAGATCGCGCACTCGCGCGCCCAGCGCCCCGCTGTCGAAATAGCTGATCCATGGCTCCCCGATCGCCGCCACGTGTTCGGCGCGGCGCTGGTGGGCGGCGCGTAGCCGATCGTCGAGCTGTTCGGGCGGGTTGGCGTAGTCGAATACCACTTGACCGCCCGGCACCGCGGCGATGCAGCGGAGCGTCGACAGGATCGCCGCCTCGGTGAGATAGGGCACCACGCCGAGCCAGATGAAGAAAGCCGGCGCCCCGGCATCGAACCCTGCCGCGAGGAGACCCTCGGCGAGCGTCTGGCGTTCGAAATCGACCGGCGCCAGGGTCACGAAACCCGGCAAGGCGAGGCCAGCCGCGGCGAGCCGTTCGCACTTCCAAGCCTGCGTCGCCGGATGATCGACCTCGAACAAGCGGACCGGCGCCACGCGGCCGGCGAGGCGCAACGCCGTGGTATCGAGCCCCGCGCCGACGATCACCACCTGGCCCACATTGGCGGCCAAAGCCGCGGCGAGCCTGTCGTCGGCGACGCGGTGGCGGGCAGCGATGAAGAGCCGCATGCCACCCCGATGTGCGGGCTGGGCCCACTCGACGAGCCGCGCCTTGGCCTCCGGCCCGATGACCGGCAGAGCGAACGGGTCGGCAAAAATGTTGCCGCCTTCGAGCATCTGGTGCGCCGCCCGATGCATAGCGGCGCCCAGAGCGGTGCGGCTGGGCAGGCCTTGCTCCATTTCACCCTCCGGTCACCGGCTGGGTATCGCCGCCGCCATCGGTCACAGTCAAGCACGGGGCGAGGCGCCACCCTCACTCGCAGAGCCGGTAGGTGCAGGTCTTGCCGTGGCAGCCGAGATCGAGGTGGAAATGGTCGTGGTGCAGCGCATTGGCATCGGGACCAAGCACGGTGGTGAACCGGGTACAGGCTGCGTCGTGGGCGAAGTGCATCAGCCGACTGAGCTTGGGGTCGCTCGAGGCGTAGTCGTTCGTCACCGTCAGCGAGCGCCCGTCATCCAGCGTGAAGCCGACGAAATCGAGTGCGTCGGCGCGGCCGTGCTCCGAAAGGTTGGTGTCGCCGTCTGGGGTGTTTCGGGGCCGGCAGGCGTAGCTTTCGCCGACCTGCACGGCCTTGATATGGGTGTTCTCGATCGACCAGATGTAGTTGTCGACGTCCGAAACCCATGCCGGCAGGTCGGTGGCCATCTGGCAGTTGAACGTCGCCGGTGCGCTGAGCGGCAGCATGCGGCCATTGACCAGCACGCCCGTCACCGACATCGGCGATTGTTCCTGACACTGGCCATCGCTGATCGGCGGCAGCGGCTTGGCCTCGACCATCCCCGCGATCGCGGCGGGACACGCCGTTTGGTAGAGGCGCGGCTGGCTCTGCTTCGGCGATGCCACGTGAGCTGCGGACGATACGGGCGCAGCGCCGACCGGCGCCACGGGAGTGGCGGGCTGATCGGCCGGCTGACTGTCGGCAGGTTGCGGCGTCGCCGCAGCGGGTGCGGGCTGAGGCACGGGCGCGCCGGTGTCGGGCTGGGAGGGCTGTGCCACCGCTTCTGCCTGCCCAGCAGCACTCGCGCTCTCCGGCCGCGGCCGAGGCATCGGCACCGGAGCTGCTTGTGCCGCCACCGCCGCTGGCGCCGAAGCAGGCACGGGGGCAGCGTCCGCATCGGTCGGGGCGGGCTTGCTCGCAGCAGGCTTGGCTGGCGCGTGATGCCGGTGCTGGGGAGCGGTGCCGGCGAGGAAATCCGTCCACCACGATGCCTCCGCCGGACCGGCTGGGAGAAGCGTTGTGGCAAGCAGGGCGATCTGCAGCAGGGAGATACGCATGCCCCCACAACGAAGGCGGGTGACGGTTCGTTGCGGTTGGTCGCCGATGGCCGAACTCCCGACTGGCCGAGGAAACAAATAACGGCGTGACCGGGCGGGCGGCGCGCGGTAGAAGGGCGCCAAGTCAGGCAAGGCGTGGCAGTGGCGAACTTCAAGCCATATCTCAGTGAACTGGTCAGGGCGGTCGCCGTCCTGTCGCTGTTCCTGTTTGCGCTGACGCAGGCCTACCCGGCCGCAGCCGCGCCCGACACGTCGCCGGTCTTGGGCCTGGTGGCGGCCTCATCCGCCTTGGCGGCCGCCGATCTCTGCGGTGGAGAACACTCCGACCTGTCGCACGGCGCCTGCCATGCCTGCCGCTTCGGCCCTTCGGCCCTGCCGCCGGCACCCTGCACGGCACTGCCCGTCGCGTTCTCCGTGGGGCCGGTCGCCTACGCCCTGTTCCGGGCCTATGTCGAGCCCGCGACCGCCGGCGGCATTTCGCTCGCCCGTGCCCCGCCCACGGCCTGAGTGCTGGTTGCTGCCGTTGCCGACCCCCGTCGGCCCCCGATTTGACGCCCTCGCCCGGCCTGCTGCCGGCCGCAGAGGCTACCGAGATGAGATCTCAAATGAACCTAATCCTGCTGGCGCGCATCGCCATCGCCTTCGTGGCGGCGCTGGCGCTGTTCGTCGTGCCCACGTCTGCCGCCATGGGTCCTGCCGTCGTCATGGCCGGCGACCTCGAAATCAGCGGCGCCTTCGCCCGCGCCACCCTGCCGAACGCTCCGGTCGGCGGCGGCTTCCTGACCATCGCCAACAAGGGCACGGCCGATGATCGGCTGGTCTCGGCTACGTCTCCTGCGGCCGGCGAGGTGCAACTGCACAGCATGGCCATGGACGGCAACGTCATGAAGATGGCCGCCATGCCGGATGGCATTGCGATCCCCGCCGGCAAGACCGTCAAGCTGACGCCAGACGGGCTGCATATGATGTTCACCGACCTCAAGCACCCCTTCCTCCAGGGGCAGGCGATCCCCGTGACCCTGACCTTCGAGAAGGCCGGGACCGTGGTCGTGCAACTGATCGTCGCCGGCATCGCGGCCAAGGCGCCGCCCGCCGGGGGCAGCATGATGATGATGGCGCCCGCCATGAAGCCCAAGAGCTGATGCCATGGCGACCGCAGGTCTGCGCATCACGCGCATCGTTCTGTGGACCGTCGTGGTCCTCGTGGGGCTGGCGGCGGCCGGGCTCTATTTCGTCAAGCCGCCGGTCGGGCAGGCGTTCGGCGGCGGCGACTACGCGCTCGTCGACGGCACCGGCAAGCCGTTCACCCCGGCCTCGCTCAAGGGCGGGCCGACCATGCTGTTCTTCGGCTACACCCACTGCCCCGACGTCTGCCCGGCGACGCTCTCCGACATGGCGAGCTGGTTCGAGCAACTGGGGCCTGAGGGAAAGCCGCTCCGCGCCGTGTTCGTCACCGTCGACCCCGAACGCGACACGCCCGCGATCATCAACGACTACGCGCACGCTGTGTCGGATCGCATCACCGCGGTGACCGGGTCACGCCCCGAGATCGACAAGATGCTCAAGGCCTGGGGCATCTACTCCAAGAAGGTGCCGCTCAAGGGCGACGACTACAGCATGGACCACACGGCAACCGTGTTCCTGCTCGACGGCGAGGCCGGGTTCGAGGGCACCATCGCCTATGAGGAGGACCAGGCGACGGCGTTGCAGAAGCTCAGGAACCTGATCGCCAAGGGCTGAGCGCTCCCCGCCCGCCCCCCCCCCATTGGCGCGGGGGGGCGGGCGCTGACGAAGGGTTTACCATTGCGCCCGTAGCGTCCCACCCGTTCGCCCCCGGGCGGACGACGGCCGCGCCGGCCCGGCGGGCCGCCAGCAGGAGAGCGCCAGCATGGCCGACCGGCCGACCCCCACAATTTACGACGCCCAGGTGCCCGACCTCTTCGCCGACGGCACCACCGGGTTCTTCAGCTTCAACGGCATCGTGCGGATCACGCTCGAGAGCGTGCGCGCCAACCATGTGACGAGCCCGGCGGTGGCCGAGCGGGTGGTGGTGGGGCGGCTGGTGATGCCGGTCGAGGCGGCGGAAAAACTCGCGCGCGCCCTGCTCGAGTTCATCGGCGAGCGGACGCCTGGGCCCCCGCCCCCCACCTCGACGCAAACGCTGCAGTAGCGCCCCGCTACGCCACCACCCGCCAGCGCTCCTCGCGCGGCGAGGTCGGGCGGAAATCATAGCGCTCCTTGCCGAGGGCGAAGAGCGTTGCCCGCTCGAGCAGCGAAAACTCCGCCGGATCTTCGCGGTTGAGGTTCATCGGCTCCTTGAGCACCACCGGCGGATTGGTCATGAAGCGCACCCGGCCGGAATGGTTGTTGGACGAGGCGTGCAGCATGAAGGGGTGGAGGATGATGAAATCGCCGGTCTCCCCGGTGACCTCCTCGAACTCGCGGCACTCGTTGATCAGCTTGCCGAAGGCATCGCCATCGTCCACCCCCTCGGGGTGCTCGGCGAGGTAGCGCGCCACGACGCGGATCGAGTCGGGCGCAATGAACGTGCCGCCCCCCTGGTGCACCACGTCCGACCAGTAGACGATGGTGAGGAGGCCCTGCTCGCGGCTGTCGAGGAAGTGGCGGAAGAAGCTGCCGTCCTTGTGCCAGCCGCCCGCCTCGACCGACGGTTTTACCCAAGGCTTGTCGGCGCCGCGGCGGAAATTGACCACGAACGCATCCGACCACTCGGTCGAATCGATGGTGGTGAAATGCTGCGACTCGATCTCCATGATCTTGTGGTCGATGCGGTCCTCGCCGCCCGTCACGTCGCAGAGCGCGCCCCAGCCTTTTGGCGAAATGTCCTTGATCGCCGCCTTGTTGTGGCGGTCCATCCAGACGATGTCCTTGGCCCAGGTCGTGCGGTCGAGCGGATCATAGCCGAGCCGGCCATAGGCCTCCTCGGTCCAGCGCCGCGCCAGCGCCGGATCGACGCACCCCTTCACCCGCACATAGCCCTTTTCGACGAAATGCCGGGCCTGTTCCGCGCTGAGCACCTGCAATTGATGCGCCATGGTCGTCTCCTCCTCAATAAATCCGCCGCCGCCCGCTGTGCCGGGCGTGCGAACCGTTTCGCCCGCCAACGTCGCGAGCCTTGCCCGTAACGTCAAGCGGCTCGGCAGCGGTGATCGATCACGAGAGGGGGAAGTTTTTCCCGGATGCGGGTGGCGCATGGCGGAACGTGGCGCAGGGAGCGGGCTTTGGCGCGGCTGACCGCGCCGGCCGGCTGCCGCCCAAGGCCGCGGCTTCGGGCAGGCGCTTGCGCCCGCCGGACCGCTGCCCGTCGGAGACGCTTCTTGACGTGGACTACGCCGGCGGGATTTGGCCCCCACGGTGGTCCGCAAAAACTTGGCAGGGCCTCGCCCCGCCGGCGCGACCGGGCCTTTCCACCTCGCTCCGGCGGACCGCGGGGACTTCCCCGGGACCGCGGCGCCCATCACCCGGAGGCGATGCGGCGCCAGGCGCGGAACCTCACCCGTTGTTTCCCCTGGTCGCGCTTCCGAACCGCAAAAGGGAGAGACCCCTTTTGCCGGAAGCGCTCCGGGACGGGCATCCGGCCGGCCGGAACTTCGGCAAGGAGGGCGCGACCCCCTCCACCCGATCCTGCCCCCGCAAACCGTTCGCTCGCGATTTCGTCCGCCGCGGGGCCAGTGGGGGGAGGATAGAGACGGGGCAAGGGGCGGGGATAAGGTTTTTGCGGGGGCACGACCGGCCGAGGCCGCGACCTATAACGGGCCGGGCGCGTGACGGTGCAGGTCAGCAACCGCGCCTATGGCTCCGCCTTGGTGGTGGCAACACCACCAGCGCCCCAAGGCAAAGGCGTGCTCGACCAGCTGGCACCATCACCACAAGGTGACGACCTGCGAAAGGTTCTGGAAGTCCGGCAAGTAAGCCGCACACTTGTCACCGGCGCCTCCCCGAACCGACGTCCCGCAAGGGCCTCGGTCTTTTGCTGGCACCGTCCCGCGACGTATTATGACTCAACAATCGCGAAGTTAGGAAAGTATCGGTACATTTTGGCAAATTCGCGGGCCTCTCCCGGTGGGATGTGGCCTATCTGAAGTTCAGCGCCTTGCGCAAGTGGCAGTTGCCGCTCGAGAAAGCGGAATTCCTTCAGCGTTAACTTTGGAGTTGGAATGTAAACCGGCGAACCATCAGTCGATCTGAAATCGAGACCATTCATCGCCGCCGCCGCAAAACAATGCCTCTCCGCATCGGAGCAAAATAGTACCACAATCGTAGTCATTTTTGCGCCGTCTTCGTACTCAAAGTCGACAATGCGGGTGGCTGTGACGGCTGTATCCGGCTGCACCAGCTTCCGCGCTGCTACCGCCTTTTCGATTTCTGCATATAACATTGATCTAGACAGCTCGCCGAAGGGCCATCCAGCTAGGTCTTCGCGAGTAAGGTTCGCGGGAACCCGATCCGCCCCAAACGTCTGGCGAAACCTTTCCTCAGGCCCAGCGGCGTTTTCATCAAGGGCCAGTTCCTTTTCAGCCAACGCAATTTCAGGGGCTCGGCTACACTGGACCGAAATAGCCAGAAGTGTGCCGGACGCCGCTCTACTAGCCACAATTGCCGCATCGCCCAGCATGCCCAAGGATAGCGGGTCATCGTAGTCGAGCCAAATAAATTGGCGCGATGAGTAATCGACGTCTGGCAACGCTTGAGATGACGGACGGAAATCAAAGTCGATCTTAAACGGACTATTGTCAACGAATCGATCTCTTGATGCTGTTGATTTCTCGATCGAGAGCATCTTTCGGACGCCCAGTGTTCGATGAAATAGCACAAAGTCCGAAAACCACACCGAGCCGAAACCAACGTAGCAATAGGTTTCCAACGGACCGAACGCCACCATGCGCCTGAATATCTCGGCAAGCATCCGACGCTCCGCGTGCTTCGCGGGTCGGATGGAGTAATCAATCCGCCGAAAACTGTCAGCCATTCAGCGCTGTTGCCTTTTCAAAGCCGAGTCGAATGTGACCTCACCGACCGCCTTGGCAGATGTAACACCTAGTGCATCCTGAAGTAGTTGCACTTCGTCAACGGGTCTCGAGTATTGTATCTTAACTGTCTTTGGCCCTTTCGAAAATACGGCACGGGTCGGCGCCGAGAATGATGACGTCGCTCTAAATTGTTCTGGCGAGCTCAGCGACGACTTCCCCACAAATTTGCTCATTGGGCTGTCTTCGCGAGAATATTCTTCGATGTCGGCATCCAGTTCGTTAAGAAAATCAATAACAGGACGCATCATCTCTATCATCCGAGAAAATGTCGCTATCCAATATTTGTTATCCTGGTCGACACTCGTCTTTGTCGTATTCCACGGGACGAGCGAAGAATCCGCCGAATCGAAGAATACCAAACCACGAAAACGCGCAAACTGATTATGATAACTCGGAATCAACGTGCGGTTTGCGGCTTCTTCAAGCAGCCCCCAGCCTGTTACTGGCGATCGATCGGCCTCAAGGACTACGCGGCCATTGCAAACGACGTACCATCCAGCCTGACGAGGCGTCGATGGACCTACAGCAACAATAATTCTAGCCGTTACTTCCGCCTTTCCTGGTTCGCTAAACGTAAGATTATCTGTTCCAGGACGCAGTCCTTCATTGACAAGCAATTGTAGGTTGGTGGCATCTATGTGCAAACCGTTCACAGTGACCGAAAGCCCGTCCGAAATGAACTGACGATGCTTAGACTTAAGCAGATCAACGATCAAATTGCGAAAATTTGACAAGGCGAAACGTGTGGCGACTTCCGGTCGAAGATTTGTGACCTCGATTTCTGTGCCTGGGTTGGCCGGAGATATCTCGGCATCATCGCCAAAATCAGAGAAAGGAAAGTGCCAACCTGCTTCGTTCTCCCACGTCTCCACGTCGACTCTCACCGCCCAACTGTCTTCTGCAGTTGCGGAGCGTACAGAGAAGTACTCTCCAAACTTGAAGAGAGCGCGCTTCATGCCCACGCCAAATTGGCCGATTGAATGAGGCGTTCGGGCAGCTCGGTCGTCGCGTCCGAAGCGAAATGCGTATTTCTTTGCTGCTTCGCGGCTGAAGCCACCGCAGTTGTCGGTTATGCGAAACGTCTCGCTTGAAAACTCTACTTTCACCCATAGGCCGTCAAGTTTGGTTTCGTCCGTGCGAAGAGCCTTTGCGCCGTCCACAGAGTTGTCGACCAGATCTAGGACTGCCTGCTCGAGCGCAATATCGCGGGTAAGCATGTCGACGAAAAATTTCTTCGTCGGCTCCGCATCAATTTGATCAGCGTCGTCTTCTTGCATCACCCTCCCCCGAAGGCCGAGTTGGGATAATGAAAACCCGAGACTTGCGTCTCTTCAAGAGCAAATATCTCTGACAGGCGAATTAGGATAGAGTCCGGATGGCGGGTTTCGCATTCCCAGATGATCGCAACCCTCCATCCGCTCTCTCGCAGTGATTTGACGGCCTGCCGATCTCGCTCCTGATTCCTGGTGAACTTATTTACCCAAAAGTTGACTGAGGTTTTCGGCAGCGACGATTTGGGGCAGTTCGGGTGGCGGTGCCAAAAACAACCGTGAACGAACACCGCCGTGCGGTGTCGCGGAAAGACCAGATCAGGTCGCCCAGGCAAATCAGAGCGATGCAAGCGAAAGCGCAACCCCAGTGCGTGCGCAACGCGCCGGACTCGGAGCTCAGGCCCGGTATTCTTGGATCGCACCCTTGACATGAGCCAAGACCGCCGATCTGCGGAGAGACGGTCCATCTCACGCGGAAAGACTGGCAAGGCCCAATTGCCGTTGCGCTTGAGGCTGCTCAAACGCAGCAGCGACGGCCCGCAAAATCGCCTCCGCCATTAATGGCGCCACACTGTTACCAATCATCCTAAAGCTATGCCACGTGGTGGGATGAAATCGATGACGATCAGGGAAGCCCTGCAGTCTGGCAGCTTCGCGCACGGTAATGACGCGGTGTTGTGAAGGATGGATGGGGCGTACAGACTGATATGATCCCTTGTCCGAGCCCGTTCCAGCTCTAAGCGCGGGACACTGCGACTGCCAAGCCAATCGGGGATGGCGGCCGACGCTGTCAGTCTTGCCTTGCTCGACCGCTGAAAACCGCTTGGCGACCTCTGCACTGTGGACCGTCGCTCTATGCCCGCTTATTGCCCCGTCCTCAGTGCGCAAACTGGCAGCATACAATGATGGAGCCCCGCGCACCTTCCATAGGTCAAAGCCTCCTTCGTCCAAGCCAACAAAATCAACCTGAGTCAGGTCCTGTAATGCGTCGGCGATAGTTGCCGGTGATCGTCTAAAAGGCGCCATATCAAGGTCCTTTGAGTTGACTCCTCCTGTTTTGCAAAACCCGACAACGAAGATGCGTTTGCGGCTGGTAGCGGCCCCAAAGTCTGCTGCGTCCAATATCTGCGGCGGCAGTACGTCGTAAAGCTCTCTAACCAGCGTGAGAGCGTCATCGAGTTCCGAACGTGCGCCGATCTCGAGAAGTCCCCGGACGTTCTCCATGACGAAGAAGGCGGGCCGAACTTCACTGACGAGGCGGAAAAAATGCCAGAGCAATTTTCGCCGCTTGTCGGATGGGTCACGTCGGCCGATGCTGCTAAAGCCCTGACAAGGGGGGCCGCCAATAATCCCGTCTACAGAGCCGGTGCCGACCTCTGAAAGCAACCGGCTACTAGTAAGCAGAGAGATGTCTTCGCGAAGGAGCTTCGTGTTTGGAAAGTTCATTTCGTGGGAATAAGTTAGGTTCGCATCGATATCCACAGACAGCGGGATGTCGTAGCCGGCACGCTCCGCCCCCCTAGCGAAGCCACCCGTACCGCAAAAAAGATCTATTAGCCGCATGGCCCCAAGAAGCATATGAGTAGCGACGCTGCAAGCGTTCGGCTCCGCCAGGAACGCTAAGGCGTCCACGCCTACTTGTCTTCCATCTTCAGCGCCTGGATGAACGCTTCCTGCGGAATTTCGACCTTGCCGAACTGGCGCATGCGCTTTTTACCGGCTTTTTGCGCTTCGAGCAGCTTTCGCTTGCGCGTGGCGTCGCCGCCGTAGCATTTGGCGGTCACGTCCTTGCGCATGGCGCGGACGGTTTCGCGGGCGATGATCTTGCCGCCGATCGCCGCCTGGATGGGGAATGACGAACAAATGCGGTGGGATCAGCTCCTTGAGCTTTTCGCACATCTGGCGGCCCCGCGATTCCGCCGGCCGGCGTTGCCCTTACGCCGCCTTGCCGAGCAGTTCGGGCGAGAGGTGGGCGCGAGCATCAAGCACTTCCATGCCGACGATGCGCCCGTCGGCGTCGTAGTCGAGCACGATGCCGGCCGAAACTTCCTCGCTCTCCATGACCTTTTCGGGTGA